>Ga0335079_10001023_pt1 | contig 31726 bp, 18 predicted proteins | sample Lox_Sample_33_FD_206719 | JGI IMG/M metagenome (GOLD analysis project Ga0335079, IMG submission 206719) | Soil microbial communities from Loxahatchee National Wildlife Refuge, Florida, United States - Lox_Sample_3.3 | ecosystem: Environmental > Terrestrial > Soil > Wetlands | place: USA...
AGTCTGGATTTCGCGAGGAGGAATGGTTTCCCGGATGAGGCCGTCCACTTCGTCGGCGAGCCGTGCGGTTTCCTCGATGCGAAGACCGGTGCGGGCGCGCAGGTGGAGACGAATCTGGCCGGCGTCAACCGAAGGGAAGAAGTCTCTGCCGAGAACGAACGTGAGACACCCGGATAGGGCACAGAAGGCGAGGAAGCAGACAGCAAAGAGCTTGGAATGATCGAGGACACTTTCGAGAGCGGAGTGATAGGAATCGCGAAAGCGGCCGAAGGCGCGGTCAAATGATTGCTGATAGCGCCGGAAGAATCCTTCTTTTTCTCCGGCATGCGCCTCGGCGTGCTCCTCTCCCTCAGAGCTCAGAAGATACATGGCCATGGTGGGGACGAGGGTCCTGGACCAAAAGTAGGAAGCGAGCATGGCGAAAATCACTGCTTCTGCGAGCGGCACAAAGAGAAATTTGGCCACGCCCGAAAGAAAGAACATGGGAAGAAAGACGATGCAAATGCTCAGCGTGGAGACGAGAGCGGGGATGGAAATCTGCTGAGAGCCGTCGAGGATGGCCTGCACGGTGTCCTTGCCCATGGCCAGATTGCGGTCAATATTTTCAATGGCGACGGTGGCATCGTCCACGAGAATGCCGACGGCGAGGGCGAGACCTCCCAGGGTCATGATGTTGATGGTTTCTCCGAGTGCGCTGAGCGTGAGGATGCTGACCAGAATGGAGAGGGGGATCGAAATGGCGATGATCAGCGTGCTCTTCCAGTTGCCAAGGAACAGCAGAATCATGACGGCCGTGAGGCATGCGGCGATGAGCGCTTCCCTCAAGACTCCCTTTATAGCGGCACGGACGAAGAGCGATTGGTCGAAGAACAAGCTCATGTGCAAACTGGGAGGCAGGGAACTTGAGTAGTCCTGAAGAACCTGTTTGACACGGTCCACGATATCGAGAGTGGAGGCCGCGCCACTTTTATAGACGCTCATCAACACGCCGCGACGCCCATTCACGCGCACGATGTTCGTCTGTGGGGAAAAGCCATCACGAACGTGGGCGACTTCTTTCATGTAGATGGTCGCGCCGTTCACGGTTTTCACCGGCAAATCGTTCAATTCTTCGATGGTCCGGGGGCTGCCATTCATTTCGACAGCAAACTCGAGAGGACCGAGCTTGATCGTACCGGTGGGAAGAATCAGATTTTGTTCCCCAACGGCGTTCACGATGTCCACCGGTGACAAGCCCTTGGCCTGAAGGGCCTTTGCGTCTATGTCCACGGAGATAAGGCGCTGCTTGCCTCCGTAGGGGTAGGGCATGGAAGCGCCCTGGACCGTGGCCAACTGCGTGCGGATGAAGTTGTTGCCAAAGTCAAAAAGCTGCTGCTCGCTGAGATTTTCGCTGGTCAAGCCGATCTGGAGGACAGGGACCGTGGAGGCGGAGTAGATCAGGACAAGGGGCGGGTTGGTGCCCGGGGGAAGCGTTCGCAGGATAGTTTGCACAATTGCGGTGGTTTGAGCGACGGCGGTTTGTATATTGGCGCGGGGCTGGAAATAGATCTTGACGATGGAGATGCCATTGAGCGATTGAGATTCGATATGCTCGACGTCGTTGACGAGGACGGTGACCGCGCGCTCGGAATTCGAGGTGATGCGGCGTTCCATTTCCTGCGGCTCGAGGCCCTGATAGTTCCAGATCAAACTGATCACCGGGATGTTGATGTCCGGGAAGATGTCCGTGGGGGTGCGCAGAAGCGTGACGGGCGTGAGCAGCACGATCACGATGGCCAAAACGATGAACGTGTAGGGACGCTTCAGCGCTAGACGGACGATCCACATAAAGTCTAGTGATAATCCTTTGGCGGGTCACACGCCAACCATAGAGACCCGGCTAAAAGCCGATTGCGGCCAACCCTGTTAGACCCCTGGTTCGGGGGAACGGTTACGCCTTATAAAAACAAGTCCAAAAGGTCCCCAATGACCTGCCTGTTGAAGAAACACTATACGCGCAAAGCTCAGAAAGCGGCTCGACTCTTCGATGTGCGAGCGCCGGATGGTGTGACCAGGCAGAGGGCTCTCCAAGACGTGGCCTTCCTTAACGGGGGCGGCCAATTCAGGTATAGTGCGGGCACTGACTTTTGCCTTTCTCAATCGTATAGAAGACAACGAGTGCGCCAAAGGCGCAGGGAGCGGACCTTGCTAACGATTAAGGGACTCGAAAAAACGTATCCGGGTGGAGTGCGGGCGCTACGCGGCATTACGCTCGAGATTCAAGCGGGAATGTTCGGATTGCTCGGGCCGAATGGTGCAGGGAAATCGACGCTGATGAAGATTCTGGCGACTCTGCTGGAGCCGGACGCGGGAACAGCGACGCTCGATGGCCTGGACCTTGTGGCAAAAAAGGACGATACGCGGAAGCTGCTCGGATATCTGCCGCAGGAATTTGGGGTCTACCCGAAGATGACTGCGCACGACCTGTTGAGCCATCTGGCGGTGATGAAGGGCGTGATGAAAGCAAGCGAACGCAAAGAGATGGTGGAAGCCTTGCTGCACCAGACCAACTTGTGGGATGCCCGGAAGAAAGCGCTGGGGGGATTTTCCGGAGGAATGAAGCAGCGATTCGGAATTGCGCAGGCGCTGCTGGCCAATCCGAAGTTGATCATCGTGGACGAGCCGACTGCGGGACTTGATCCTGCAGAGCGGAACCGGTTTTTGAATTTGCTGAGCTCGATCGGGAGAAACGTGGTGGTCATCCTGTCCACGCACATCGTGGAGGATGTGCGCGAATTGTGTTCGCGGATGGCCATCATCAGCAACGGAGAATTGCTGCTGGAAGGAGCGCCACTCGAAGCGATTGATGGCCTGAAAGGGAAAACCTGGAAAAAGATCGTTGCGACAGACACGGAGCGAGAGGCGATTGAGAAGACTTTCCCGGTGATTTCCACGCACCTGATCGGTGGATTGCATGAGGTGCGCGTGTTCGCGGAGAGTTCGCCCGGAGATGGATTCACCTCCACGGATGCCGACCTGGAAGATGTGTATTTCCACAACCTTGCGCTGCACGAGAGGAATTGAGACCGCCCATGTTCTGGCAATTTTTCTTGTTTGAGCTGAAACTGAGGCTGCGCAGCGTCTCCACCTATATCTTTTTCATGATTCCATTCTTGATGACGCTCTTCACCGTATCCGTGCGGGATTTCGGTCCCATTGGAACGGGAAAGGTGCTGCTGAACGGCCCCTACGCGCTCACCGAGATTTTTGTCCAGCTGACCGCATTTGGCGCCATTCTGATCTCAGCGATTTTTGGCCCGGCAATTCTTCGCGACTTTCAGCAGGACACTTACCAGATACTTTTCACAAAACCGATCTCGAAACTTTCGTATCTGGGCGGGAGATGGGCCGGCTCGTTTTTCATCACGGTGCTGATTTTCTCCGGCCTGATGTGGGGGGCGATGGCCGGCACGCTGATGCCCTGGGCGGACCGGACGCGCCTTGCTCCGGTGCATTTCTGGTGGCATTTGCAGCCATTTCTTTCGATTACCGTGATACAGATTTTCTTTCTTGGAAGCGTGTTTTTCTGCGTAGCCGCGCTTTCGCGAAGGATCGTCGTAGTTTATCTGCAGGGAGTGGCACTGTTCGCACTGTACCTGATCCAACTGGTCAGCGTAATTGCGACGAACAAGCTGGAGCGATTCTGGCCTTCCGTATTCGATTCGCTGGGAATCCTGGTGATCGGAAATACGACGCGGTACTGGACCGTGGCGGAGAGGAATTCACTGCTGGTGCATTGGACCGGAGCGTTCTTCTACAACCGACTGGTGTGGCTGGGAGTGGGTTTCGTGGCGCTGGCGGTGACGATAGTACTTTTCCCGATGTCCGCCGAAGTGCTCGGGTCGCGGCGGTCCAGCAAGCACGCTCGTGAGGCGAGGGAAGAAGAAGAGTCGGAGAAGAGACAACGCAGAATCGTGTGGGCGGAGCTTCCTCTGGTAAGACAGAACTTCGGCTGGCGGACCACCTGGAAGCAACTGAGTTCCCTGACATGGCTGCGATTCAACAATATCGTGCGGGAAGTGCCGTTCTGGGCGATCGGATTCATCATGGTCGTGTTTGTACTGATCAACGGGCATTTCGCGGGGAATGCGAACGGAGTCGAAGTCTGGCCGGTGACGTATCTGATGCTGGAGGCGGTTTCCGGGCAATCCGGATTGTTTCTAATCATTATCGGAGCGTTGTATGCGGGCGAGGTGATCTGGCGGGAACGGGATGTGCGGTTCGACCAGATTCACGAATCACTGCCGCTGCGGGACTGGACGGATTTTACGAGCAAGTTCCTGGCGCTGGCGCTGGTGGAGGCGCTGCTTATCGGAGTGGTCCTCGTCTGCGGCATTGTTTCGCAGGCCACGGCCGGATACTACCACTTCGAAGTTCTGCACTATTTCAAGGAACTATACCTGGTTTACTGGCCCCAGATTTTGATGGTGATTCTGCTGGCGCTGTTCCTGCAAACGGTGATCGGGAACAAATTTGTTGGGCACGCGCTGGTGATCGGATTTTTTGTTCTGATTCCGGTGCTGTACCGCTATGGGATCGAAAACCGGCTGTATTTGTTCGGGGAAATCACGCCGTATACCTATTCGGACTTGAACGGATACGGGCATTTCGTGAAGGGGCTGTTCTGGTCCATCACGTATTGGCTATGGATTGGAGCGTTGCTTGGAGTGATTTCGATTGCGTTTTCCAGGCGAGGAACGGACCAATCTTTTGGCTGGAGATTGAAGGTTGCCGGGGCACGGTTGCCGCGTTTGCTTCCCGCGACAATAGTGTTCGCGTTGCTGGCAGGGGCGAGCGGGGCGTGGTTTTACTACAACACGCACGTCCTGAACGAATACCGCACTACGAAGGCCAATCGCGACCGGCTGGCGGATTACGAACGGCTGTACAAAAAGTACGAAAGGTTGCTGCAGCCGAAAGTGACGGCAGTGGACGTGAATGTGGATATTTTCCCGGAACGCCGATCGTTCTCCGGCACAGGTTCGTATGTATTGGAAAACCGCGGCAGTCAGCCGATTGAAGATATTCACGTCACTGACGCCAAGGATTCGATAGATTCCATCACAATCGACCGGGGCGCGAAAGCAGTTCTGATGGACAAGAAGCACTTCTACTCGATTTATAAGCTGGATCAACCGTTACAGCCGGGCGATTCCATGAAGATGAGTTTTCGGGTTTCGCATACATCGCGGGGCTTCAAAGACGGAAATGAACTGCCGGAGTTCGCCTACAACGGCACTTTTTTTGACCGCGATTATTTTCCCTTCATCGGCTACAACCAGGGAATGGAGATTGACGACCCGGTGCGCCGAAGGGAAGAGAAGCTTGGGCCGCTGGAAGAAATGGCGCCACGCGGAGATCCGTACTATTCAAATGTGGATTTGTTCACTTCGGACTCCGGCTGGGTGAAGTTTCACTCCACGGTGAGCACGTCCGCGGATCAAATTGCCGTTGCGCCCGGATATTTGCAGAAGGAATGGACCGAAAACGGGCGGCGATATTTTGAATACGACATGGGGGACACGCCGATCGCGGATTTCTTTTCCTTCATTTCGGGAAGGTTCAACATAAAGCGGGACAACTGGAAAAACGTGAAGCTGGAAATCTACTACAACCCAGGACACGAATACGACTTGGATAAGATGATGCAGGCCTGCAAGGATGGGCTGGATTATTACGGAAGGGAATTTGGTTCCTACCAGTTCCGGCAGTTTCGCGTACTGGAATATCCGAGATACCGGCAGTTCGCGCAATCGTTTCCCAATACGGTGCCCTTCGCAGAGAGCATCGGGTTCATTGAGCGCAGGAAAAAGAAAGACGACATTGATTTGCTCTATTTCGTCACGGCGCACGAGCTGGCTCACCAATGGTGGGGCCATCAATTGATCGGGAGCGCGACGCAAGGCTCGAACATGATGTCCGAGACGCTGGCGGAATATTCCGCAATGAAACTGCTGGAACATCGCTACGGAATGGATATGCTGCGGAAGAGTCTAAGGTATGAGCTGGACCGCTATTTGCGGGGACGAAGCGGCGAAGTGAGGCAGGAACCGCCGCTGGCACTGGTGCAGCGCGAGCCGTACGTGTGGTACTACAAGGGTGCGCTAGTGATGTACGCCATGAGCGATTACATCGGAGAAGAGAAGTTGAATGGCGCGCTGCGCGATTACCTGCAAAAGAATCGTTATGCGACGGGGCCGTATCCGGACACGAGGAGCTTCGTCGAGGCGATTCGCGAAGCAACACCGCCGGACTTGCAGTACCTGGTCACGGACATGTTTGAATCCATCGTGCTGTATGAAAACAGGGCCGTGAGCGCAACGTACTCGGAAACGCCGGATCACAAGTACAAAGTGATTCTGAGAGTTGACGTGCAGAAGCGCAAGGCGGACGGGCAGGGCAACGAATCACCGATGCCATTGAAAGATTTGATCGACGTGGGAGTGTTCAGCGGAACGAAAGAACACTTGAAAGAACTGCATCTTGAAAAAATGTGGTTCACGAAGGAAACGAATACTCTCGAATTTACGGTGAATGAGAAGCCGACTTTCGCCGGAATTGATCCCTACAACAAACTGATTGACCGCGAACCGGAAGACAACCTGATCGAGGTCGAGAAGAAATAGTTCTTCACGGAGACGAGCAGAAGGACGCGAGAGCTTAACGGCCGAGTCCGCTAAATCCTTCAACCGGACGATCCAAAGCTACTTGTGGGTCATGGTGTAAACGCCGTCCCATCCAGATGGCGGTTCGTCGAAGAGATATTCCTGGCAGCGTTTCCAGTAGGTGCGGGAAGGACCGTCGTCGGGCCATCTGTCCAGAATTTGTTGGAAAGTTCGCTGCGATTCGGCCCAACGGCGCTCCCGGTAGAGCGCGTGTCCCCCGGCGTAGGCACCGAGCAGTGGTTGAAGGTCGGGTGAAAGCTCCGACTTGCGCGAGATGAGTTCGTAGATTGTGACCGGCTGGGCTTTGCCTTTCACGCGGATCAGATCAAGTTCACGAAAGACGAAGTCCGCGCCCTTTGTGGCTTCATACGTGGATTCATTCACGATGATGTGTGTTCCGTATTCCTTGTTCAGGCCTTCGAGACGCGAGGAAAGGTTGACGGCGTCCCCCAGGGCTGTATATCCGTAGCGCAGCGAAGAGCCCATGTTGCCGACGCTGGCGACGCCGGTGTTCAGGCCAATGCCGATGTCCAACTTTGGCTTGCCCTGCGCCGCCCACTGTTTCTGGAGTTCGCGGACACGGGTCATCATCTCCAGCGCGGAATTGCATGCGCGTTCAGCGTGGCCGGCTTCCTCGAACGGCGCGCCCCAGAACGCCATGACGGCGTCTCCGATGTACTTGTCGAGGGTGCCGTGGCGCGCGAAAACGATCCGGGTCATGTCCGAAAGATATTGGTTGAGGAACAAAGCGAGATCCTGGGCATCGAGTTTTTCGGAGATGGAAGTGAAGCCACGAATGTCGCTGAACATGACCGTGATCTCGGTCTTGCGCGGTTCAACGAGCTGCGGATTGAGCAGCAAACGGCGAATGACTTCCGGGCTGAGATATTGTCCGAACGCAGTGCGCACGCGGCGCTTTTCTTTCTCCTCAAAGAGTGCGCGATAGAGCGAGACGAGCAAGACGTTGGAGGTGAGCGTCATCGCGGGGATGGTGAAATTCAGCCACCAATCATGCAAGAAAGCGGCGTAATCCACGGCAATGAGCGGCGCCAGGAGTGCAATGCCAAACCACATCCAGCGAGGCGGCACAAGGGCCATGGCGATGCCGAGCGGAATTCCGAAGAGGAGGATCAGGATCGCGTCACAAAGTTGCTGCTTTGCTCCGCGAAGGAGAAAATTGCCGTGGAGCATGTTGTCAATGACGTTGGCGTGGATTTCGACGCCGGGGAAATCCAGGCCACCGTAGGGAGTCGTCCGCAAATCGCCAATTCCGGTGGCCGTGGCTCCGACGAGCACGATTTTGTCGCGGAAGCGCCCCGGAGGGAGCTTGCCGTTGACGACGTCCGCAAAGGAATAATGCGGGTAGGTGTAGCCAGGCCCGTGATAATTAATCACTACGCGGCCAAGGGCATCCGTTCGTACTCGGGCTGAGTTGCCGAACACGACGCGGTACGCACCGACGGGCCCATATTCCAGAACAACCTGATCGTTCGGCAAGCGGAAGTAGGAACGCACGGTTTGCACGTCGAGCGAGGGGTAGATATCCCAATCGTTGAAATCCTTGGAACGCCCGTATGCAACGATGAGATTGGATTCGCGGACGACGCCGTCCACGTCCGGGTAAATATTGAAGAAGCCGGTGGAAGAAGATTCTTCGCTCAAGGCGCTGGTAAACAGGTCCATGTTGGCGACGGCGCCGCGGGGCAGCAGGCGATCCGGTTCAAACAATTTGATGAGATTGATACGATCCGCTTTTCCGGTCGCGGGTCGAAGGGGGCGAACGCTCGGAAAAGAATAGAACGCGATCTGGTCGGCGTAGTTGTCGAGAGTCTTTTGACTCAGGCCACGAAGGTCGGATTCCGTGTATAGAAAGAAATTCCCAAGCACGACGCCGCCGAAGCGCTGGATTGCGGCGGCAAACTTTTGGTCCGCATCGTATGCCGCCGCGATTTTTTGCACTTCCTCTATCAACCGTGGATCCACTGCTTCGCCTTGCTTCTTCTTGGCCTCAAAATCGGCCAAGAGAGCGCGGATGGGAGCCGCGGTCTCATCGGGTTTGCTGAAAACGATGTCAAACGCGGCCACTCCTGCCCCATCTTCGTGGAGGACATCGAGGAGTTTCGCAAAGTAGGTCCGCGAAAAAGGCCACTTTCCGAGCACTTCCTGGGAATGTTGATCAATGTCCACGATCACGATGCGGGGATCAACAGGCGTCATGGAGGCCGGGCGGTAGCGGAAGCGAGTGTCCAGTGAGTTGAATTCCAGCCGCTGCAGAAACTGAAAAAATGGGGTGGTACGTTCGCCAAAAAAGGTGAAGTAATAGAGCGTAAGCGCCAGGAAAGTGATCGCCAGGCTGATGAAGAACGAAGCCCGGTGGCGCCACCAGGACAAGAACAGTGCATAGACGCCGAAGCCGCGCCCTTGCCACCCATTCGATGACGGAGCGGCCATCGGAGAGTTCGGCTACTCGCGGAAAACGAAGCTCATGCGCACGCCGCAGACTTCGATCTGATCGCCGTCGTTGAGCCGGGTAGGGCCCGGGATGGGTGAGCCGTTGACCGTGGGAATCTTGTCTCCCGGGCCAATGTAGTAACCGTCGTCGCGCTGGTTGATTTGCGCAGCCATCTGCGGCTTGAACCAGCCCTTCAGCCGAACGGTGGCCATCGCGGACTTGCCAATGGTGGTGAGCTTGTTCGCGAGAACGTATTCCTTGCTATCCGTTTTTCCGCCGAGAATGAGGAGCGTGGGAAGTTTGAAGCGGCCCGAAGAGAATTGCGAACGCTCGCCCATGGCTGCCGCCTGGGAAAGCATTTCACGGCGCGCCTTGGTGTCGAGCACCATGGTTTCGTTAATGCGCGGCGCATTGGTTTTCCGCGCGGACTCCCAGGGCACCGGGGCATCGCCAAAGGTGTCCACTTTAATGCGGTGTTTGCCGACCCAGATCGAATCGCCATCGTGGAGCGTGGCGCGTTCGATGCGCAGGTCGTTCACGAAAGTTCCATTGAGACTATCGAGATCCTCGACCACCAGGCGTCCCGCTTCGTAGTAAACCCGCGCGTGATAATTGGAGACCGCCAGATTGTCCACGGCCAGATCGTTGTCTGGTGAACGCCCGATACTCACCGGGCGGCTGCCGACAGGCACTTCCTTCACCAGTTTGTCCTCAAACAACAGGCTGAGCTTCGCCATTCTAAATTCCTCCTGCTGCTCCGTTCTTCCGAGCAGGGTCTTTAGGCCCTGAGCGCAACCACGAGAACCAACCCTTGGATTCTTTCTCGAGGCGGATCACGATGACGGTGATATTGTCCGCGCCGCCGCTGTCATTCGCCAGTTCGATCAGTTTTTCCGCGGCGGTTTGGGGATTCGTTTCCACTTGAAGCGTGCCGGCGATCTCCGGCTCGGTGACCATGCGGGTCAAGCCGTCCGAACACATCAGCAGCACGTCCTGCGGAAAAAGTGTGTGTTCCTCGGCATCCACATCCACATCCGGATGAGTGCCTAAGGCACGAAGAAGAACACTTTGCATGTCGCTCTCGTCCGCTTCCGCGGTGGTGAGGATTCCGCGGCGAACCTGCTCGGCGACGAGCGAGTGATCGCTGGTCAACTGCTGCAATCCCCCGCTGCGCAAGAGATAGGCCCGGCTGTCTCCAACGTGGGCGATGCTGAGCGTCGAGCCGTCAATCCAGGCAGCGGTGAGCGTAGCGCCCATGCCGTGCTGCTCCGGATTTTGTTCTGCAGATTCGTAGATTTTGCGATTGGCAAGATGCACCGCGCTCGACAAACGCCGGGTCCTCTCGCTGATTCCCGTTTGCGGGTCCCCGAAATATTCCGTGGCCGGATTCTCGACACCTTCTTTGCAATGATTGGCGATTGTTTCCACCGCGAGGGCGCTTGCGACTTCGCCATGGGCCTCGCCGCCCATACCGTCGGAAACGATGAACAGGTGCAGCGGCTCGATAATGCGGAAATTATCCTCATTGTTCGAACGTACGCGACCGAGGTCGGTCACACCGCCACTCACGATTCGCACAAAAGCTCCCCGGGCAGGCGCGGAAGCTCCCCTCGCACACACCCATAACGCACAACGCAATTCTCACGCTATCAAACCCTTTGCTGCTTTCAAAGGGAATGCCGCTTACTAATTACCATGCGATTGGATACATTCCGGGGCCGTGCATTCGCTATACTGTTGTACCGACAGCACTTGTTGCGTAGGCGCGTTCCCGGACACGAAAGGCGAGGGTCGTGTGATGGCTGCCATTCTCATTAGGAAAAAGTCCGGTGCGTCCTTGCGTAGGCAAGACCGTGTTAGTGCCACACGAGCCACCCGCGATCTGGAAGAGCTGAACCGCATTGGGATCGCTTTGTCTGAGACGCGCGATGTCGAGCGGCTTCTTTCCGTCATTCTGCACAAGGCGAGGGCGATCACTGGGGCGGATGCCGGGTCTCTTTACCTGGTCGAGAACGGAGAAGAGGCTAGAGGGAAAAGCGCAGCATCCCAATTGCGTTTCAAATTGACACAGAACGACAGCGTGCAATTTCGCTTCGCCGAGCATTTGCTGCCGCTCGCAGAGGACTCCATCGCCGGCTTTTGTGCGGTGCACGGCGAGGCTGTGGAACTCGCGGATGCCTACCGGATTCCAAAGGGACGGCCGTTTCACTTTAATCGGTCGTTTGACGACCAGTCGGGCTACCACACCCGATCGCTTCTGGCGCTGCCAATGAAAAACGGAAAGGGGGAAGTTCTGGGTGTTTTGCAGCTATTGAACTGCAAACGCAAGCCAAAAGCACGATTGTCGGACCCGGCGGCCGTTCGGCGCCACGTGCACCCTTTTCCGGAGCGAGCTGTTCGATTGGGAATGTCGCTGGCTTCGCAAGCGGCGGTGGCGTACGAAAACTCCCGGCTCTACGAGGACATTGAGAACCTGTTCGACGGATTTGTGAAAGCGGCCGCCAAAGCCATCGAGCAGCGCGATCCCACAACTTCCGGACATTCGCAGCGCGTGAGCGATATGACCGTTGCGCTGGCGGAGGCCGTGGATCACGAAGTGCGCGGCGTCTATGCGGAGACACGCTTTTCGAGAGAGCAGGTCAAGGAGCTCCGATACGCCGCCCTGCTGCATGACTTCGGGAAGGTGGGAGTCCGCGAGGAGGTTCTGGTCAAGGCAAAGAAGCTCTATCCCGGGCAATTGGCACGCTTGATGGACCGGTTCGATTATGTCCGCCGGGACATCGAGGCGCGAAGCATGCAACAGAAGCTTGATGCGGTCCTCAACCTTTCAAAGAAGCAAGCCGCCGAGAGAATCAGGGCGCTGGACGCGGAAGCCACACGACTGCTTAACGAGCTTGACCGCTGCCAGGAATTCGTCGGAAAAGCCAATGAACCGACGATTCTACCGACCGGGGATTTCGAGCTCTTGGCCGAGATTGCACAAAAAAGCTATCGCGATCCCCGCGGGACGGAGCGGCCTTTTCTGACTGCGGAGGAGGTGAGATTACTCTCAATACCGCGGGGCAGCCTGGATGACGCAGAAAGAACGCAGATCGAAGCGCACGTCATGCACAGTTTCCAGTTTTTGGCGCAGATCCCGTGGACTCGCGAGTACAACCGCATTCCGGAAATCGCGCGCGCCCATCATGAAAAGCTGAATGGCAAAGGATATCCGTTCGGATTGGCGGCCGATGATATTCCCGTGCAAGCGAAGATGATGACTGTCTGCGATATTTTTGACGCGTTGACGGCTTCCGACCGGCCCTACAAACGGGCTGTTCCCACGGACCGCGCGATTGACATTCTGAAGCTCTGCGCCGGAGATGGCGAGATCGATGAGGAGCTGCTGCGGCTGTTTCTGGAGGCGCAGGTCTATCGAATCGCGGCGAAATCGAATTGAGCCTGCGCGCGAAGACAAGGCGTCATGTGGATTCTGCCACCCGGTCCGATCCTGGCGTTGTTCCCGAAGCGTTGGCGTGATGCCCTGCATTTCTCCCAAAGGATTTCCCGCCGGAGTGCTTCTCAACTACAATTTTCCGCATGCGCAGGTACCGTTTCGTTCCGTTGCTCCTGCTTTTTTCCTTTTGTATCTTGTTGGATGTCTCGCCATTCCGGGCAGGGGCCCAGGAAGCGCCTCCCGCTTCGGCGGCCCGTATACTGCTGCTGCCGCGGCGCATGGTCTCCGGGGACCGCTCGACGCTTGCTGTCCTGGATTTCGGCGGCCGGCTTACCCCCGGCGTGACCGTCCGGTTTTCCAATGGAGATCGCGTGAAGACGGACTCAACCGGCCGCGCGCGCTACGTCGCGCCGCTGACATTGGGCGATCTTTACGCTTCGATTGCCGGACGCCCCGGAAAAGTGAGGACCACGGTCGTCAGTGAACCGCAGGCTGCGGCCGAGGGGATCGAAGTTTCTCTTGCGCCGCGCCTGGCTTCCTTGAGCGACTGGTTCAGCGTTTATGGCGGCGGCTTTTGCGGAGACGCTGACAAAAACAGAGTGATCGTCGCAGGGGAGAAAGCTTTGGTGCTTGCTTCCTCTCCGCTTTCACTCATGGTGCTTCCGCCAGCCGAGCTGTCTCCCGGCCCGGCAAAAGTAGAAGTCACTTGCGGAAGCCAAGAGGTCGGCAACTTTTCGACGGTATTCCTAGCACTCGTGCTGGAGGCTGATAGCACTCCTCTGGCACCGGGCCAGCAACGAACGATGATTGTGCGCGTGAGAGGAACAACGGGCCAGGTGCCGCTGGAGGCGAGGAATCTTGCGCCAGAGGTGGCGCAACTTTCCGGAGGAAATCCCGTCAGACTATCCACGAGCGGAGGAGCGGAGAACATCGCGAATTTTGGATTGATTGGCCGGAGCCACGGCAGAATTCTTGTTTCCATCCGATTGCGGCCGACGTACGCGCGGCCTCGCCACTGAAGGCGCCCCCTCGCACAAGGACATCCGCGCGGTTCAACGGCTTTGCTTTGCAGATACTTCGGGAGGGAGTGTGAGTTTTCCCTGGTCACCTTCAAGCTCGGTTGCTGTCTCACCAGAGCGAAGCATGCCGCCCAGGGTCAGCTGAGCCTTTTCCAGGCGTTTATCGGCGTCGGCATGACTCTGCTGCGCATTTTTCAGGTGCGTTCCCAGTCTCTGGAAGATTTCCGAGAATGTGTCGAACTGCCTTTGCAGACCGGCGAGCCCGGCTTGCAGATTCTTTGCGTTCTCTTCGATTTGCATGCCGCGCAAGCCCATGGCGATCACACAAAGATGCGCGTAGAGAGTATTGGGCGATACCGCGATCACATTTTTCGCCCGGCAATAGGCATCCAGGAGTTCGCCTTTGCTGTCTTTGGTTACCAGGAGCTCGTAGTACACGCTCTCCGAAGGAACGAACATCAATGCCAGCTCGAGCGTGTTCTCGTTCGGAACAATGTATTTCTTGGCGACGGCGTCGGCATGCCCTTTGACCGCGGTGGCGAACGCGCGCCGGGCCTCGTCCCCTTCGGTTTCAATGCGGCGGAAGGCATCGAGGGGAAACTTGGAATCCACGGAAAGAAGTTTTCGGTCACGAAGAAAAATGACCGCATCCACGATATCGCCGGCTGTGAAGCGGTGCTGGATTTCGTATTGCGCCGGCGGCAGGGAATCCGCCAGAAGATGCTCGAGCGTAACCTCTCCGAGAAGCCCGCGAGTCTTGGCGCCGCCGAGAACGGCTTCCAAGGACTGCTGCGTTTCATTCAGTCCGCGGCTGAGCTCCTGAAATTCGCCGAGTTGCTTGTGGATGCGTTCCATGATCCCTTGCGTGTTTTTCAGTTCGCCGGCAATGGCCGATTGACCCTGCGAGGCGATCTGGGCCGAGTTGGCCACGCCGTCCTGGAGCGACTTTGAGACGGCATCGAGGCGTTGCGTAACCGTCGTCGCGAGCGTGCTGATCTGTCCTGTGTTTTGTGATTGCGCCGCGGCCATTGTTTGCAGGTCCCGCCGCAACTCATTCATTTGGGTCTCCAGCGCGCCACTTTTCTTCTGGCTGGACAGCACTTGCAGTGCCACCCAAGCCACGAGGGCGGCAAGCGCGAGAAGCGCGACAATCAATGCGCCATTCATTTCATCTCCGTTCGCTCTTTCGCGGACACTGCACCTAATTTACTCGATTGGCAGCATTCAGGAAACACGTCTTGAGGCGAGGAAAGAACGTCTCGGGTAAAGGTCCCCCTTCAGGGAATCAAGGAGAAACGCTTACCAGCTCAGCTTGAGGGCGAACTGGAACTGGCGCGCATCGGCTGCCGCCGTGGGCTGTCCCGCAAAGCAGATGCTGCTCGAACCGGGATCGCAGAGCTGATTCACAGCAATCACATTGGTGCGGTTCAGAAGATTGAAGGCATCGGCGATGAGATCGAGATTCATGCGCTCGCCGAGCGGAATCCGTTTGCCGACGCGCAAATCAATCTGGAAAAAGCCTGGAGTGTTGAACGGATTGCGCCCTAGATTTCCATCGCAACCGGCCGGCGGAGTAACTCCCAGCACGCTGAAAGATTGCCCGGAATTGGTATAGCACGCATCGGGGAGCGTAAACGTGACTCCGGGAAGGTACTGCGATGTGGCTGTTGGAAGGCCGCTGCTGGATCCGACCGAGGGTCTTCCGTTCGAGGAACCCAAATCGAGGCGGTAATCCGTTCCCGTGATGACCGTATACGGACGTCCCGAGGAAACCTCGATGATTGGTGCAAAGGTGAATCCGGAGGCAAAATGCCGCCAGGCGCTATCGCCCGACTTCGAACTTCCGGTCTGGAACACCGCGCTGGTGACCCAGCGGTGCCGCTGATCGAAATCCGAGTTGCTCCGTTCATCCTGAGGGAAACGGCTGTCTTGTGGCTCAAGTGTGGATTCCAGGTCAGTGGAATCGTCAATTGCGTGCGACCAGGTATAACTAGAAAGCAACTCGAAGCCACTCGAAAAGCGCTTCTGCACGTTCACTGTTAACCCATTATAAATTGAGCTTCCCGTGGATTCTTGCGCGTCCACGCTGTTGAACGGCACGGGGGCTCCGAATCCCGTTGGATAGCCGGCAAGTCCCGCCAGCGCCACTTGCGTTGGGTAACCTCCCGGAACGAGGCCTCCGAACGAGGGATTGGGCCCGGAAGGCCGGAAGAAATTGAAGAACGCGGGAGTGCTCACATATTGGCCGTTCAGATTAGCCAGCGGGGCAGGACACCCAAACAATTGGCCCAGGACGCTGGGGGCAACCACGCCGATCCCGCAAGTGCCCGCAGTAGGTGCGACAGTAGTCGCGGGTGCCGTCACCGTGACTGGGCTGGTAAAACCTAGCCCAGCGGCGTCGGCATTGAACAGATTCTGCGTGAGCAACTGAGGATCGGTGGAGTTGATATCCACCGCTTTGTTGAGGTGGGAGCCATGAGTGTATTGATACCCCACGCTGATTTTCCACGAGCCTGCGATTTGCCGCTCGACGGTAAGGTTCGCCTGCTGAGCGTAGCCATAAACGAAATTGCTCGTCACAGGGAGAGTAAACGGCAAAATTGGAAGCGGGAATCCTGCCGAAAGGTAATTCTGATCGGCAAAGAGCGAATTCGGATAGAAGGGGTCGAATCGTTGCTGGCTTGGCAGGTACCCCATACTTGGCAGGGCATTCAGAACGCCCTGAAAGATTGAGGAGCCATTCAAATTCGTGGGGCTATCCAGGCCGCCGCCGCACGCGGCTGAAATGAGCCCGCAGGCCGACGGCGTACCGCCGGCGGAGATGAGTTGGACGGAACGTCCTCCGTCCGCGGTGACGGAATCGAACGCGATCGCCAGCAAGGGGTGGTCGTAAAAGATGCCATAGCCCGCGCGAACCACGGTCTTGCCATCACCTTTGGGGTCCCACGCAAGTCCGAAGCGCGGCGAAACGTTGTTGTAATCGCGAGGAATACCCTCCGTAACGCCAAGCGCCTTCTCGGCCGCGCCATTTACGTCGGTCGCGGGAGCGAAGAGCGGCGTGATCTCCACGTCATAGCGCACGCCGTAATTCAAAGCCAGCTTGCGCGTCACGCGCCAGGAATCCTGCGCAAAAAACCCGAAGGGCAAATTGTCAAAAGGCTGATTGGCCTGGCCGATGCCCTGAATATAGGTTGTGGGAATACCGAGACCGTACGATTGCAAACCCGTCGCACCGGGAATGAGGAGTGTCTGCGTGCCGAGATTGACAGAATCAGGAATTCCGAACGTGGAAGCGGCCAGTCCGCCAAAATTCGCCAGCCCCCCAAAATCCAGCGTGAAAATCTGTTGTTTTGCCGAGCGCAACTGGACCACGTTCGCGTCTCCTCCAAATTTGAAGGTGTGCGCTCCTTTCGAGATGCTCACGTTGTCCGTAAATTCGTAGCGCCGTTCAATGCGGTCCACCGTGGAATACGGCTCCCGGCCGAAGTAGCTGTAACCGGGGATATTCACCGCGATTTGGTCGCCACCCGGGAGAGGAGAGAAGCCGAAATGAAGTCCCCTGCGAGCGAATTGGAAGCGAAACGTATTCACGGAATGGTCGCTGACGATCGTGTCGTGCTGGAAAGTGGCCGAAATGTCGCGAGAGTGCTGCTCTCCGACTCGCGAACCCGCGTTCTCGCCGAAGACCTGGTTTTGCGCGGTAGTCTGCAGACCGGTGACTTCCGACGGCGATACGCCTACGCGCAGAAAAGAAGTATTGTGATTATCCCAGTGCTGATCGAGGCGCGCGGACCATAAGCTCGTCTTCTCCATTTCCGGGAAATTGCCTCGGATCGAATTCAGAGCAACAAACGAGCCCGGCAAGGGAACTGCTCCCGCCGCAATGACCGACCCGTTGGGGCCGATCGCCGCAAACCCCGAACATTGCAGTGAGTTCACCGTTTGCCCGAAGGGGCACGACACGGGAAGGGGGAACTCTTGAAAGAGTGTTCCTCCGGGCGTGCTAACCGGTGAAACCGGCGTGATCGAACCGCCCGAAATTTGCGACACCACCGCGCCATAATCCAGTCCATTCAGGGCCACGCTGGATGCTGAGCCCATCAGAACTGCATATTGCGCCGCGAGGTTTTCCAGCGCCGGATTCTGCGTGGCCAGCAGTGTATTCACGGCCGCGCCTTGGGCGGGCGTCAATTCCAGCGGGGCCGGAAAGAATGGGAAATCGAAACTCTGTAGGCCGAAGTCGCCCTGCCCGATGCTCGAAAATCCGGTCTCCTCGCGCTGCGTATATTCGTAAGACAAGTAATAAAACGTCTTGTCTTTCTTGATCGCTCCGCCAAACGCCAGGCCCGCCTGAACGCGGGTGTACGGCTGTTTTACAGTATCAAGGTCGCCTGTGGTCGGATCAATCTGGCCGGAAAAGGCATTGCGCGCCTGGAAGGCCTTATTGCGAAAATATCCGAACACGTCCCCATGCATCGTGTTTCCACCGCTTTTGGTAACAATATTGATGACCCCGCCGGTAGCTTGGCCGTACTCCGCGTTGTAGTTGCTCAAGATCATCTGAAATTCTTGCACATCTTCCTGGGACACCGTGGAGCGAATCCCATTCACGGAATTGTCCACGGCGTTGGCGCCATCCACGGTCACCATGTTGGACCGCGCCCGTTGCCCGCCGATATTCAGCCCGCTGGTCGGTGCGGGACCGATCGCCGGGGCGGAATCGCGATTCACCTGGGAATTCGTGAGCGTGAAATTAATATAGTTGCGGCCGTTGATGGGAAGATTGTCAATGCGCCGCTCGCCGATGAGCTGCGAGACCTCTGTTTTCGTCGTCTCAATTGCGGCGGCTTCCGAGGTCACCGTCACGGTCTGCTGCACGTTTCCCAGCTTCAGTGTGACGTCAAAAGTCCCGTTCTGGCCGACGTTCAGCTCCAGATTCTCGTTTGTGAATGGCGCAAACCCCCCCCCTGCATCCACAGTCAGCTTGTATGCGCCGGGCGCCAGCGACAAGAGGCTGTAGTAGCCACTCTCATTAGTCGTCGTGGATCGCTCGACGCCCGTGGCCAGATAGGTCGCCGTCACTTTCGCGGACTTTACCCCCCGGCCCTGCGGATCGGCTACAGTGCCGGACAGAGTCGCGGTATTCGCCTGCGCGTTGGCCCGCCACGCGGCACCCAGCGCGAGTCCAGCCAGCAGCAACAACGCACACACACTTTGCCTGCGTCCCATGTCTGCCTCCGAGTTGTTAACTCCTTGACGCCGCTACCCCTAGCGGTTGCGGATCATTCCGCCCGTTCGCGTGGTGCGAAGGAATACACGGCTTTTACCGCAGGTTCTCATCATTTTGCAACTCCTATCTTTGCCGCAAGGTCGGTTTGCGTACGGATGGAGAGACTCCCCGCGTGCCGATCTTCCAGGCATACCAGTTTTGGAGGAGATAACTGCTTGTGGGACTGCCTACCCTGGGTCCAGGACTGCGTTTGCAAAGCTCAGATGAGGCAACTGGTTCGGGGCGCTCCGTTAGACTTGCAAATGTCTCTGGACGAGTCTGCGCAGCTTTTCGCGGTCTTCGTCTTTCATGTGCACGAATTCCACGCCGCTGCCATCCGGGCCAATGTTCCGCACCACTGCGGTAAAGTGAATCTTGCGGAGCCCGGAGCGAACTTCCAGCTTGATGGAATCGCCCACGGTCAGTTTCCTGGGTGATTCGAGATATGCGCCGCCCAAGCTGATGGTGCGTACGCGGGCCAGGCCTGCCTGACTTCCTTCAATCTGGGCGTTCAGCGGCGACTCGAGCGGCACCCGCATGTATCGCCGCGGAACCACGAAACTGGCGCCTGCCTGCTGCGCTGACCCATAAGCTGCGCGCACCCGCGCGCTCGTGGGCCGGTCTTCCATCATCGCCAGTGCATCTTCCGCGGCCGCGCGCAGCCCCAAAGGCTCCACGTGGGCCAGTCCATCTCGCTTTTCCGCCAGCATACAAAGGAGGTCCACGGCTTCCGTTGCGTGCATGCGGCCAAGCGCTTCGATGGCCTTGATGCGCACAAACAGGTCGCGAAGAAAATCGTGCTCACCCGCCGCGATTTCCATTAACTGGGGCACCGCAGATGTCTCCTGCGAGATTCCGATTTGATCAATCATCATCGGCACGACCAGAGGGTGCGCGTCCGCAAGAATCGCTGAGAATATGAACGCCGCACTTTGCGCGCACGCGGCGTTGGCGGGCCGCGCGAGCTCATTCACCGCCAAATCCTGAAGCTGCCATTCCCAGCTTGCCATGGCACGGGGTACGGCCCGAAGCAGTCGCTCTGGGTCCGCGGAAGCCAGGAGCTTGATGGCCGCGCTCACCCGCTGCTTGCGTGCTTCATAAAGGCGAGTCTCGAGCAGGTTCAGCACGGGAACGCCGATGGTCCGCAACAGGCGCGCCATTGGCGGCACCAATTCCTGTCCGCGCGGTTCGGTCAGCAAAAGTGTTAGGCGGTCGAGCAGACGCTCCGGGTCACGCTGCAGCAGCCGCGGCAGCGCCGGATCCAGGGCGCGATTGGCAAGCGCCGCGTCAACAATCAGCAGCCAACGGTCCTGCGCTACGAGCCTCTGTGCCAGCGCGTGCATGTGCTCGAATTGCGGCTCGCGGGGAGATTTCTCGAGGCCCAAAAGAATAGCTTCAAGGCCGGCATAGTCGGCCCTGATCACCGCAATTCTTCCCAGTGACTCCAGAAAGGCGGCAAGCAGCGCAGCGGACTCCGGCACAACTTCGTTTTCAAGCGCTTTCAGGCCCACCCGGCTCAATTCTTCCGGAAGCTGATTGGGCCACAGCGACCCGATGACGCCCGTCAAATCGTTCAAACCGGCGGCCACGCCCCGCCGCGCGGACGGATCAGACAGTTCCAGCCGCCGGGCGTAATTCAGCAGCAAATTCCTCGCTTCTCTGCGCGGCGCATCCGCGCCGGAGTCCGCCAGTTGCACGAGCGTCTGCCGCAATGCCGTTACGGGAACGCACCACACGTCTGCTCCGCGCAGAACGGTCGTCCTTTCCCTCGCGGGCAACGCCGTCCAGAATCTCTCGATCATGCCTTCACGGTGTGCTTCCGTGGACCACGTTGTGGAAAGAGAGGAGAGGTGTTGCGACGAATGCGGCCCTGAATAACCGCCGGCGGCGACCAGAACGTCCGCGAGTTTATTGAATGCTGGACGCACTCCCTGGGGATTCAGCGCGCCGGCGGAAAACTCCGCTCCGAGAAACTCGAAGACCAGATTTTCGGAAAGACGCAGCAAATAAGGCTGCGGAGTTTCCCCATCGCGCGGGCCGTGCTGCGAAACCGAACTCAGCAGCAGTTGTACCGTCTCCCGCTTTGCTTCTTCGAGGGCTCCATGAATTGCATGCGCCGCGTCTTCGGGTGAAAGGCCACGAGCCGCTTCGAGCGGTGGCGTCATGCGTGCCAGCAGCCGCAGAGCCTCCGAGAGATCATCAAGAGACGGGGCGCTGATCGGCACTTCCGTCTCTTCCCGCGGCGAGTTTCCACCGTAAGCGACCATCGCGGCGACTAGGCTCGCCAGTACGGTGTCTACCTTGCGCTCCGATTGCGTATTGATTTCGATGCCGTCCACGCCGTTTTCCAGGAGTTTCGCCGTCCACCAGGAGCCGTTTTTCTTTTGTCCCGGCTCATCCGATTTTAGCAGCGATGTCTTGACCAATCGCGCCAGCGTGTCCAGTTCGCCCACATGGAAACGCTTCCCAAACAAAAGGGTTTGAATTCCCGCCCGCTGCAGATCGTTTGCCAGCCCCTCGAGTTCGCCGCGCACATCCGGCAAGGGCGCTTCGCTGAATTTGGATATGACGATGCCGGTTCGCGAAATCCGAAGCTCCAGCCCGTTTATATTTGCGGCGAGGTCCCGCAAGGATTGATACGCGGTCTCCAGGCTCTCGAGGACACGAGGATGATTCCGCTCATACAGCCTTTCGGAACGGAGAAGGATGTGAAATTCGCGCAGAGCGCGATGCGCGTCCGCGGCTCTTCCAATCACTTGCGGAGAGGACGGCGTGACTCCTAAATCTGACAGCGGACGAGTGGCCCTGCGGAGCCCCGTATTTTCGCGGGCTCTCTCCCCCGGAACTTCAGTTGGCTGACTCGCTCTCGCCATCGCCCTTATGTTCACGTTCTACCCCGTTTGTCCCAACCTGCTTGCGGTTTGCACCGCTTGACCTGCCGCCCGAATCCGGCCATCTGAAGGGCCGGTTAGTACAGGGCAGGGATGCCCTAGAGATAAGGCATGCAACTTTCCCGCCTCCCAAGAGCGCACTTAACCTGTTTTGATTCAGACACTTTTCAGGAAGATCCCAGTACCTAATAGGATTTTCTGTTACAAAACGTTACGTACTGGGGAGGATCGTATCGCATGATCTCATCTCTCAATTCGGCGTATTTGAGAGGGTCTATTCGCGCTGCAACTCGGCACCAACCAGGACCGTTCCGCCCTCCGTCGCCTGAACAGACCGCCGGGCCAGTTGGTAGCCGTTCAACTTCAGTTCAATGGTATGAATCCCGGCGGGGATTTCGACGCGGGCCGGGGTAGTTTGGCCTGTGGTGATGCCATCCACCAGAATCTCCGCGCCTCGGGGGTTGCTCTTCACCTGGGCCCAGGCCACGTGGTTGTTTCTGGGCTTCAGTTCCACATCCAGTCGCGCTTGAGCGCCAGCGGCCACGACCACTTTATCCGAGTACGCCTCATGTCCGGGAAGGCGCAACACGATGTCGTATTTCCCAGGTGCGAGGGGCAGCGATACGGGCGTTTGTCCCGATTGCTTGGCTCCGTTAATGAACACGTCAGCACCCTCCGGCTTGCTGCTGACATACAAACCCACTGCTGTCGGCTCCAGAGTCACCTTTTCGTCCAGCACCTGTCCCGAACGAACCAGGAGCGCCGTTTGCATCGGCTGGAAGCCCGCCTTCCGAACCTCCAGATTGTATTGTCCCGGAAACAGTCCGCTCAATCCGCAAGGCGTTTCGCATTGCTTTTCCGGTTCTCCTCTCGTCGCCGGGATCACTGCCGTTGCGCCCGCGACATTGGCCACAACATAGATCGCTGCCCGGCCCGGAGCAGGCACAGGCCGCCCAGACGAGGCGCTCGGCGGTTTTGCCGGTGCCGCCGGCGCTTCGTATCCGATGTCATCCACGATTTGCACTCCAGCCGGCGCGGATTTCAAAAACTTGAGAAGTTCGCTGTGCTCGGAGGAGAGGAGCTTACCGCTCACGGTGAGGGTGTTTCCCGTGCCATGAATTTTCAGTTTGCCGGATAGCCCCTGCAATGCTGCTGCTTCTTCAACTCGGCCCTTGTATTCCGCCGCCGCAGGAGTCAGCGAGCTATCGGATCTTCTCGCCCCAGGGGGTTGCGCGGAGGCCCCCGAGTTCTTGGGAACAGAGGTCTTTTCGCTCGACGGAGGCGTCACGCGAGGGACGGAATCGTTTGCGCCGTTCGCAGTGGTTTCGGGGTTCTCGGTAGTCAATTTTGGGGCCGCAACGCCGGACGAGTCCGTCTCTTTATGCGCCTGATTCTGCTCACGGGCCGCTTCAAACACCGGTCGAATCTGCTTCGCACCGAAATAGATTACCGCAATCAAAAGAAGCGCCACGAACACGCTGAGAACCGGGCTCTTCTTCCTGGGTTCCTTCACCGGCGCGATCGGTCCCGTTCGCCGCACCGCCGGCGTATGCATGGGGCTTGCGGCGCGAGCCTTCAGCGACCTCGCCGCCGCCGAAGTATCGTGAGCAGGAGTGGCCCCGCCGGCGCCCATCACCACCGTGGACTCCGGGTTTGCGGAAAGCGCCATCGTGGACTGCGGACCGCCCGCCGCCGGGACGATGGCGCGGTAATTCTTCAAATCCTCTATCAGCTCGCGGCAACTTTGGTAACGCGCGTCCGGTTCTTTTGTTAACGCCTTCATCACCACGGCGCTCAACCCTGGGTGGATGGAAGAATCAATCTGCCGGGGCGGCACCGGTTCTTCGTTCACGATCTTGTAGATGACCGTCGTGATGTTCTGTCCCGGAAAAGGCTTTTCTCCCGTCACCATTTCATAGAGCATCACGCCCAGCGAAAAAATGTCGCTTCGCCCGTCCACTACTTTGCCCTTCACCTGTTCCGGCGACATGTAGCTTGGCGTGCCCATCACGTGCGCAGTCTGCTGCACCGTCCCAAATTGCAGGATTTTTGCGGTCCCGAAGTCCGTCACCTTCACTGTATCGTCCGCCGTGAGCATCAGGTTCGCCGGCTTGATGTCGCGGTGCACGATATTGCGCTCGTGCGCGAATTGCAGTGCGCTGCATGCCTGCTCCATGATGCGCAGCACCCGTGGGAGAGGAAACCCTTGCCCGGAGTCGAGCAGCGCCTGCATGCTCTTGCCTTCCACCAGCTCCATAGTGATGTAGTAGAGACCCTCTTCCTCGCCTGCGTCGTAGACCACTACGATGTTCGGGTGCGTCAGCAGTCCTGCGGCGCGCGCTTCCGTCTGGAATCGAGCCAGCAATTCGGGGTGGGTCAGCCCTGTGCCTTCCTGCGAAAGCCGCAAAGTTTTTACTGCTACGCTTCTGCCGATGACCGGATCAAGGGCCCGGTAAACTACACCCATCGCTCCACGGCCCAATTCGCCCTGGATCTCATACCGCCCGGCTTTGGTCAAAGAAGTAGACATCACTGCTTCAGCGGTAGAAGGGGAGTTCCCGCCGCCTCATATGCTTCAAATCCCCAAGGCAAGGTAGGGCAGATTGCTCCGCCGACACCCCTGCGCCCTATCCTCTGACAGTACCCACCAAATTTTCAGGGGGTCAATCCGTCCGCAGTACTAGTGTTTCCGACTCGCCACGTGGCCCGCCAACGGCAGCTTCTCAGTATCCGTGGCTGTCCTTGTCCACCGACACCTTGCCCGCGAACGAGCGGTAAACGTGTGTAAAGTATCCGGCTGCCAAGATCATGCCGATCGTCCACCAAATCAGCCCAACCTTCAGGCCATAGGCGCCCGCTTGTGCTCCCCCCACTGTCAGCGAAAACGCCGGATTACGAGCGGGCAACACCATCGGGTACATACCAAACACTACGCTCGTGAGCATCCCCGTCAGATAAGCCACCGATGCCAGAAACATATTCCGCTCGTTCCGCTTCGCAAGGAAGATACGCACGGCCACCAATCCCCCCGCCGCTAGCAATGGAAAAACCATCCCCCACGGCCATGTCCTGAAGTTTTCGCCCACTTGCGGCTGCACGCGGAAAGTTACCGCCGTCACCAGCGCCGTCAGTCCTGCCACCACCCACCAAGCCCAGTCCGCCAATTGCATGGCGCGTTCTCCTGTCTTCCCTGTCGTCTTCAGCCGCACCCACAATCCGCCGTGCATCACCAAAGCCGCCAGAGCCAGCACTCCCACCAGAATCGTGTACCAATCCAATATTCCCGTCTGTTCGCCCAGCCGAAAATTTGTCCACAGCGGCTCGAAGAAGTACCCCGTCGCGTCGAGCGGCACTCCTCGCACGACATTTCCCAGCGCAGCCCCGAAAAATACCGCCAGCAAGAGGCTCGATCCGCAAAACGCAAAGTCCCACAACGGCGCCCATACCGCGCTCTTGATGTGATTGCGAAACTCGATCGAAGTCCCGCGCAGAATCAGCAGCCACAATACAATAATCAACGGCAAATAAAACCCGCTGAACCCGCTTGCGTACAGCTCCGGAAACGCGAAATACAGCGTCCCTCCCGCCGCCAGCAGCCAAACTTCATTTCCGTCCCAAACAGGCCCGATGCTTGCCAACACCTGCCGCCGTTCCTCATCCGTCTTCGCCACCAGCAGGTGAATTGCTCCGGCTCCGATATCGAACCCGTCGAGCAGCACATACATCGCGATCATGATCGCCACAAGGCAGAACCACACGGTTCCCATCGCGCCCTCCTCAATCCGCAGCCAGCAGGGCAGCTTCTTCGCCGCGCAGCTTGCCGGGTTCCGGCCCCAGCTCGATCTCTCGCCATACCAGGAACAGCCACAGAATCGAAAGCACCGTGTACATCCCCATGAATCCGATCAGCGTGAACCACGCATTTCCAGCGGCCACGCGCGGCGAAGCCCCTGCCGCCGTGCGCATCAATCCGTAGATCAGCCACGGTTGCCGCCCCAGTTCCGCGGTCATCCATCCCGCCGTGTTCGCAATGTACGGCAACGGCACGCACAGCATCAGCAGCCACAGCATCCACCGCGCCTCGAACAGCTTCTTCCTCCACAGCAGCAGCGCCGCGATCATCATCACTGCAATGAAAATCGTCCCCAGTCCCACCATGATGTGATAGCTGTAATAAAGCATCTCGATTTTGTCCGGCCACAAATCCTGCGGAAAATCCGCCAGCCCGCGCACCTCCGCGCTCCATTGCCGGTACGTCAGAAAGCTCAGCATGTTCGGCGCGATCAGAGGATTGTCCAGCTTCCGGTCCGCCACGTCTGGCTGTCCCAGGATCGCAATCGGCGCCCCGCGCTCCGATTCGAACAGCCCTTCCATCGCCGCCAGCGTCACCGGCTGGTTCTGCGCGATCAATCTTCCTTGGATGTCGCCCGTGGGAAAAAGCTGCAGGCACGACGCAATCACTCCCACCAGCACTCCCGCCTTCACGAATGTTTTCCCGTACACTTCATCGCGGTGCGTCAGCAGATAGAACGCTCCCACCGCCGTCATCACGAAGCATCCCGTCTGCACCGCGCCAAGCATCGTGTGCATGTATTGCCAGATCGCCCACTTGTTCAGCACTAATCCCCAGAAGCTCGCCAGTTGAATTTCTCCATTTGCTCCGAGCCGGTAGCCCACCGGGTATTGCATCCATGCATCTGTCGCCACGATCAAATACCCGCTCAGCCACGATCCCAGCCACACCATGAACGCCGCCCACCAATGCCCCATCTTCCCGAGCTTTTTCTCTCCGAACAAAAACAATCCCAGGAAGCTCGACTCCATAAAGAACGAAAACACGCCCTCCATCGCCAGCGTCTGCCCGATCACTCCGCCTGCCGCTTTCGAAAACTCCGCCCAGTTCGTCCCGAACTGGAATTCCATTGGAATCCCCGTGACCACTCCGATTGCAAAGTTGATCCCAAAAATCCGTGCCCAGAAGCGCGCTGCCCGGTTGTAATGCTCGTCTCCTGTACGCACCGCCTTGGTCTTCAGATACAAAATCAGCAGCGCCAGTCCCATCGTCAGTTGCGGAAAGATGTAGTGAAACGTCACCGTGAACGCGAATTGAAGTCGGTCTACGTCCAGTGCGTGTCCCATCGCGGTACCTCGTCTATTTTTGTGCGGTGTTCGGCCTTAGAACCTGCTCGCACCGGTTGCCGGCTGCAAACAGGCTGGCCGCGGGTTTCTCGAAGGACGCGAGTCTTGCAGCTTGCCCGGCCCAATCATCCCACATCAAAACCGTCTTTCCACTCATTTTTTTCATTACTCTTCGCATCGTCCAAAAATCTCAGCCATTTTCTTTCGTCCCGATCTCAAGCGATCCCTCGCCTTTCAATTCTTCGACACCAACTGACTTTGCCCTGGCGTCACAGCCGCCAGGTGCTCCGCCAAATCGTGCCGCGCCTTGGCCGTTCCCAATGTCAGGATCCGATCCTGCTCTTGCAGCTTCGTTTCCGGCGTCGGCAGCACCACTTCCTCTCCTCGCAGAATCGCCACGATCTCCAGCCCGCTTCCCACCATCTCGTAGCACTCTTTCACGCTCTTTCCCGCCAGCGGACTCTCCGGCTTCAGCATTCCAATCCCCAATTCTTTCCGTCCCGGAATTTGTACTCCCACTCCCGAATCCAGCACCGCCACCAAATCCAGGTGTCCCACTATGGCTGCTTTGGGCAAGTTCCTCGAATCCAGAATTTTCAGCGCCGAATCCACGCTGTCCACATACCGCGCCGGCGATTGCGCTCTCCCCGCGACCTGCGCCTCGTACAAGCTCTTGTACTTCAAGGGACCGGACAATCTCCTCTGCAGCAGGTAACTCAGCAGCACCGCGAACGCCGCCGCCGGCAAAAGCTGATACCCTCCGGTCATTTCCGTCACCATGATCAATGCCGCCACCGGCACGTGCGCCGCGGCGCCGAACACCGCCACCATTCCCACCACCACAAACGCCGCCGCAGGCAGGTGCGACGCCGACTCAATCGCTCCGCCCACCATCGCTCCTACGAAGAGCGATGGAGCAAACACGCCGCCCGATCCTCCCGACGACACCGTCAGCGCAAACGCCAGCATCTTCGCGAACACCAGCACCAGCAAAAGCTCCAGCGCCATCCGCCCGTCAATCGCCTCCTGAATCCAGCCATATCCTCCGCCGATGATCTGCGGTAATTTCAGCGCCAAAAGTCCTACTCCCAATCCTCCCAGCGCAGGGTTCAACCATGGCCGCCATGGAAGCATCCGAAATGCGTCTCGCAATCCGTAAAAAACTACGGGCAGAAGTGTGCCCGCCAGCCCGCCCGCAATTCCCAGCACTCCAAACCACAAATAGGCTTCCGGTTTCAATTGGAGCTGCGCAGCGGGAAAAAAGAACAGAGGGTTCCATCCCACGAAAAATCCGTTCACTGCATAAGCCACCACCGAAGCCAGCATGGTGTACAGCAATGCCCCCGCTTCGAACTCCATGCTGCCGTACAACACTTCCACGGCGAAAAACGCCGCCCCGATCGGCGACCGGAAAATCGCCGATAGTCCCGCCGCCATCCCCATTAACAGGAGCAATTCCCGATCGTCGTCTCTACGTTTTCCGAGCGTCGCGTAGATGGATCCCACGCCCGCCCCGATGAGTGCGATCGGCCCTTCCCGCCCCGCCGCTCCTCCCGAACCGATGGTGATCGCCGACGCCACCAGCTTCAACGGCGCCACGCGCGTTCGGATAAACCCGCCCGTTCGGTGGAACGCCTTCACCACCGTGTCCGTCCCGTGCCCTTCCGCTTCCGGCGCGAAGTTGTACACCAGCAGCCCGGAAATCAGTCCGCCGATCGTTGTCGCTGCCGGGATCAGCAGCAGTCCGTGCCTCCCGATCATCTGCGTCAGCACCCCGCCCTCTTCGGGCAATCCGGGAGGCTGATATCCCGCCATCCAAATCAAGAAAATGTGTTGGCACAACCGCAGCGCCCACATGAACACCTGCGCTGCCAGCGCGCCCACCACTCCCAGCAGAACTGATTCTGCCAGCAGCCGCGGATCGCTCTCTTTGACCAACTCTCTCTCCGGGGAATGGACTCTGTGATACTTGTTCTACTTCGAAACGGGGATTGCGCTCAATGCCATAGCAGGCACCGCTTTTTTCTGCGTTCTTACTTTCTGCTGTACCCCAGCCCTCTCGGCGGGCGTACGCTGGCCTGCCGAGCCGAAGCCTGCGCAGCAGGCGAAGGCTGGTGGGGCTGGCGAGAGTCGAACTCGCGACACACGGTTTAGGAAACCGTTGCTCTATCCATCTGAGCTACAGCCCCGCGCCTCTCATTCTATCGCACTTGCTTTGGCCTTCTGCGTCCAAACAAATTGCAAACTCCCTTGTCTGCCTGGCCGCCCTGCTTTAATTTCGTTTCCCTCGTGTGCTCTTTGTTTCCCGCCTCGCTTCTCGCAAAAGGCTCAAACGCATTTTGCGCCATTTTCTGGGCTGGCCTCTCCTGCGCCGTCCTGGATGACTGCCTCTCACTGCTTCCATGCGTTACGGCCCGTCGGAAGAGGGGAAGCCGGCAGCTCCTTCCGGGCTCGCGGCACAGGGTGATGAGTGTCACTGCGCGAGACTGAATTGGCTGGGAAAGCGAGATATTGGCGCAATATGTATCAATGGCGGATCAGGTCCCATGCCGGTAGCCACAATTGACTTAGAGGCACTGCGTGTTGTTCTCGCGAAAAAGAGAGCGGAGCTATTTGAAGCTCTTATGAGGAATCCTTCCGAGCTTCATCTCGCCGCGGAGATTAAGCGGCTTGACGATCAAATGGCGGAGTGCGCCGAAAAAATGACGCGAAGCCTTTACCGAGGTGCGGTTCGCTCCCTCTATCCTCGTTAAAAAACACCTCGGTGTCGCCCCTGCGTCGGGGGCTTCTCTCTTCGCTTTCCGCCTAGGGGTAGGCTCATTGGAACAACGCCTATTTCCGTCCTTTCCCCTTTTTCGCTTCGGGGTAATCTTAAGGGGGTGCGAGCAACCCACAGGTGCGGTCATGAAAGACCGAACGTGGAAAGCTTTCTTGGGACCCCTCGGGGCATCCTTGCCCATCGTCGGGGGAATCGGCGTTCTCATTCTGTGTGTCTTCCTTCGCGGCTCCCCTGCCATTCGTGAACCACTGCTTTTTAGCCAGCTTCAATTTACCAGTGGCATTGTTGCGCTTGCTTTTGCAGGAGCCGCTTTTATCAGGTTTCGTGGCACGCGGGATCGCCTGGCGTTGATTCTGGCCATGGGATTCATCCTTGTTGGGGTTACACTCGCGAGTTCCAGCTTTGGCTTGGCCTCTCTCTCCACTGCGGGTCTTCGCGATCCCATGACCTGGGTGATCGGCCGTACTCTCCTCGCCATTCTGCTGGTGGCCGCGTTGCTTGTACAACCGCGGTACGCCCGGTCCAGCAATCCAAGCCGCGATCTTGTTGCTACTCTCTTTTTCGCGCTCCTCCTCTCCGTGTTCCTCGGCTTCTTGCACCGCCAACTTCCCTCAACCCTTGTCTTTCAGTCCGGACATCTCTTTCCCCGTCCGGGAAACCTCGTTCCTGCGGCTTTCTTCTTGGTCGCCGCATTCGCCTATCATCGGCGGCTGAGGCACGCCTCCGCCCCCTTTGATCTCTCGCTCTTTATTGCTGTCACCATGAACTTCTGGTCCTCTATCGCCGCCGCGCAGTCCGATCTCGGGCTCGACGCCTCGTTCGCCCTGGCCTCGATCCTTCAGTTCAGCAGCTACGCTGTCCTTCTGGCAGGCGCCCTCTTCGATAACCTGCACCTGTTTCAATATGTTCAGCGCATGGCTGTGAGCGATCCCGTCACTGGTCTTGCCAACTATCGCCGCTTCATGGAGTCGCTCGAAATGGAAATTCAACGAACCGGCCGCACCGGTAGATCGTTTGCCCTCCTGTTGTTCGATCTGGACGGCCTCAAGCTGATTAACGACCAGTTCGGCCACCGCGTGGGAACCCGCGCGCTTTGCCGGACCGCTGAGGTGCTTCGTTCCCAGTCCCGAGCGATTGATATCGCGGCGCGTCACGGAGGCGATGAGTTCGCTTTAGTGCTCCCCGAGACTTCTCACGAAGGCGCCCAGGAAGTGCTGACCCGTGTTTGCGAACATGTTGCCTCTGACGATCTGCAGCCGCGCATCTCTGTGAGTGGCGGAATCGCGGTCTATCCCCGAGACGCCCAAAGCGTGGAAGCCTTAATGGATGTCGCCGATCGCTCCCTCTATGCCATGAAGAAGCAGAACAAGCGCATTCCTCCCATCGAGAAATACACCATCGCCTGACGTATCATTTCAGGTCAGTCCTTCCACTTGTTCTTTCGCCCCGCATCCCAGGTAGAGAGCCACTGCTGGATCCGGAGAAGAATCGGCCTTCGTTGCCGCCATAGAACTTCTCGTCCCGCCCTTGCTCTTTTTCCATCTGCCCGTTCGTTCCTTTTTGGCACATTGTCCCGCCGTACCATTGCGCTCTTCAAAACTCTTTTCCATTCTTATTCCTCCCCGGCCTTCGCACTGGTGCCTTTTCTTGGGAGGGAATTGTGTCTGGCAGGAATGGATCTCTGGCTCGCCGCAGCAGCCGCGTCTCCCTCCGTGTCCCCTTGCGCATCTTCGAGCCCGGCACCAACAAGCGCTTCACCATCGGGGACGCCTACGCCGTCAAGGTCAGCCTCTGGGGCGGCCTCGTCGCTCTTCAGGGACCCATCAATCGCGGCCAGAAGCTTCTTCTTGTCAACGAAGCCACCGGCGAAAGTGCCGAATCCCATGTCGTCTATATGGGAGCCGCCAATCCCAATCGCAAGCTAATCGGTGTCGAATTCCTCCAGTCAACTCCCAACTTCTGGGGCCTCAATTTCCCTCCGCCCATCTCCCGCCGCTCCTCCCCCGCCGACTCCCCGCACCCTCACGCAAACTGACA
>Ga0335079_10001024_pt1 | contig 31687 bp, 25 predicted proteins | sample Lox_Sample_33_FD_206719 | JGI IMG/M metagenome (GOLD analysis project Ga0335079, IMG submission 206719) | Soil microbial communities from Loxahatchee National Wildlife Refuge, Florida, United States - Lox_Sample_3.3 | ecosystem: Environmental > Terrestrial > Soil > Wetlands | place: USA...
CCGCAGCCTTGGCCAACTCCCGGGAATCCCGGCTCCCGCACTCTTCAAAACGTTCTGTAAGCCCGAATTCCAACCCCCCTGACTGAGTTGTCGGCTATGTCGTGAGAAATTCGGGCTAGTCGAGGGACCTGCTGTTCGCACACAGCATCAGTGCTGCGGGCAAACAGCAGGTCCCTCCACTCGCCGCTAACGCGGCTCGGTCGGGATGACAAAATAGGCCGCTTACGGCGCGACCGAGGACGTGCCCTGATACAAAGCAATTTTGATGATGCTGAGCGATGGAGGTTGCGCAACTGGCGACCTTGTGGAGTTACGCATCACTCGTACCGCAGGCTCTCGATCGGATCGAACTTGGCGGCGCGGACGGCGGGAGCGGTGCCAAAAAGAATTCCTACAAAGCTCGACACCAGCATCGCAATCACCACCGACCAGCCGGAGATGGGCAGGCGATAGTTGGTGAGAAAGCGCACGGAAAACGGCAGCGCCAGGCCGAGCACAATTCCCACCATCCCGCCGGCGAGCGAGATCAGCACCGCCTCGGTGAGGAACTGAGCGCGAATTTCGGAGTTGGTGGCGCCCACTGCCTTGCGCACGCCGATCTCACGGGTGCGGGCGTTCACGGTTGCCAGCATGATGTTCATGATGCCCACGCCGCTGATGATGAGGGTCAGCACCGAGATCAGCAGCAGCACGTGCGAAAGCGTGTTGGCGGTCTTGGCGGCCACTTCCAGCAGTTGCGTCAGGTTATCGACGCGATAGACCGATTCCGGCCGATGCCGCGATTGCAGCACCTGCAGGATCTCCTCGGTGGCGCGCGGCACCTCGTTCGAATCCGAAACGGAGAAGAAGAGCTGCTTCACCTCGTCGGTACTGGTGAAGTAGCGCGCCACGGTGTACGGCACCAGGATGGTGTCGTCGGAAATCTCCGTCTGCCCGAGCGTGTCCACCCGCTCGCGAAAGGTGCCGATCACGGTGAAGGGCAGCCCGCTCAGCTTGATCTCCTTGCCGACGGCAGCGTCTTCTGAGCCGTACAGCGTCTGCGCCAGCTTCTGGTTGACGACCGCGACCTTGTTGCGCGCCTGGGTGTCGCTCTCGTCGAAGAACCGCCCGGAGAGGACCACCAGGTTGCGCACGTACAGGTATTCCCAGGAGACGCCGAGCGCCACGACATCGCGCTCTTTGCCGCCGGGCACGGCAATGCGGTCGTGAAACTCGATCATGGGCGAGGCGTTGCTGATGCCCGGAACCTGCTCGCGCACCGCGTTCAGGTCGTCGAGGGTTAGGAAATCGCTGGAGGCATCGCGCCCGTAGATGCCGCCGCCCTGGTATTCGGCCACCATCATGTTGGAGCCGATGTTCTGGATCTGCTGCAGCAGATATTGCTTGCCGGTTAGGCCAATGGTGACGACCAGAATCAGCGACGCCGTGCCGATGACCATGCCAATCGAGGTCAGGATGAAGCGCATTTTGCTGACACGGAAGGTCTCGATGGCGACGCTCAGCGTCTCCCCGAAGACCAGCTTGGGATAGCGACGCTGCGCTCGCGGTCGCGGCACGAGCGCCGGCCTGGTGGACGGCGGCGGGACCGTTCTGGTGTCGGTGGCCATGCCTAGTGGTTAGACTACCGCTTCGCGAAAGTGGCTTCAACGCGACGGGACGCCAGGCGGGGAGCTCACAGCTTGCAGCCGCTGATCGCGACCGTTGCCACCGGTAGCGCTGTGGCCTTGGTGCCTGCAAGCAACGCGTTGAACGCGGGAACGTCTTGTTGATTGAGCTGCCGCCACTGCGCCATGTCTTTGTCGAGGCGTTCGCAGTTCTGCTGGACGGCTGCATGAACCGCGTCGGTAGGCCGAATGTCCGCGCTCTCAACGCTGAAGATCAGCCGCGCGAGTTCACGGTTCACCGGGCCAAAGCCGGGAGCCGTCCTTGTTCCCTTATCGAGCGCGTCCAGCGTCTTGTTCAGCGCCTCGGCTGCCGCTTTTACTTTGTCGGCGTCTGCACCCGTCAGCGCCTTTTGCACGTCGGCGAGCGCCTGACGCAGGGCTGCGACCTCGTGATAAGCGTCGAAGCTCGACGCCATGCCGCGAGTGATTCCCAGCGCCAGATCACGCTGATTCACGAGATCGGCCTGCGAAGCATGAATGCGCGGATCAGTTGTCACCGTGAGCGGTTGTGAAAATGTTAATCCCGCACTGCGCAGCTCAACTGTGTACTTGCCCGGTGCCACCAGCGGCCCGCGCGGCTGCACTCGCGGAGTCTCTCCGGGCACGGCGTGATCGGCCAGCGTGTACTCCGTGTACTTCAGCAGCTCGCCGTAATAGCCATAGGGCAGAGTCTTGGGCGCGGGATAGCGCAAATCCCAGACGAAGCGATTCAGGCCGGCTTCCTTCGTCAGCGCCGTCGGCGGCGCGAACCAGTATTCGGGAGCATTCGCCGGCGGCAGGTCAAACGGTTTGGGACTGCTGGTGAACTCGGCAACTTCATTGTTGTTCGCATCCAAAATCGTCAGCGTGAGTTCGCTGGTTGCCGCGTTCTTTAGGAAGTAGTCGATGATCGCGCCATCCGGCGGGTTCTGGCCGGCGGGCGTTTCGGGCGGAAACGGCGTGTCCTGATAGTTGTCCCAGCGCACGCGGACAGAAGTCTCAGGTGCGAATAAGTGGCGATTTATGCCGGACTCTTCCAGCTCGCTCCACGTCTTGGCCACAGTCTCCGCTTGAGTCCTCCCCGCTCGCACGACGATTCCGACTTGCCGCAGCGCGCTGATGTCGTCGAGGATCCACATTCCCCGCCCGAAGGTCGAGATTGCGAGATCGTTGTCGTGCACCGTCAGGTCGGTTACTGGCGTCGGCGGCAGGTTCCGTGAAAACGGCTGCCAGTGATCGCCGGCATCCCCCGAGATGAACACGCCCGTGTCGGTGCCCGCATACAGCAGGCCTTTGCGCTTGGGGTCCTCGCGGACGACGCGCACCATCTCATCCTGCGGGAAGCCGTTGACGATCTTCTGCCAGCTGCGCCCGTAGTCATGCGTGCGCAGCACAAACGGCGCGGTGGATTCGCGCATCGCGCCGATGGTCAGATATGCGGTCGCAGCATCCTGATGCCCGGGCTCGATGTAGAGGATGCGCTCCGGCTCTTGCAAGTCGGGCGGCGTTACCTTCTGCCAGGTCTTGCCCCCGTCGCGCGTGAGCTGCACGATGCGATCGCTGGTGCCCGCCCACATCACTCCCGCCTGCACCGGCGAGGGCGCCAGCGCGGTGATTGCGGGCGGGGGGTTCTCAGGATCGTACTTCTCTTCGCTTTCTGGTTTGGGGACGTAACCCGTCAAATCGGGGCTGATCTCCTGCCACGATCGGCCGCCGTCGGCTGTCTTCAGCACCATCTGCATACCCAGATACAGCACCAACGGGTCCTGCGGCGAAAACACCAGCGGCGGCATATTGCTGCCGCGATACTTCTGCCCCTTCTCGAACATGACGGCGATCTCGCCGGTCGCGCTGTCGTAACGCACCACCGACTCGTACCAGCCATTGCTGAAGACGAAGTTGGGATGCGCGGGGTCGGGTGCGATGAAGGCGTATTCGAAGCCGCCGATCGAGTACCAATCCTGCAGCAGGATTTCGCCGTAGTCGCTGCGACTGAGCACGCCGGCGGTGCCGCTGTCCTGCTGCGCGCCGTACACGCGATAGGGGAACTGGTTGTCGGTGGAGACGTGGTAGAACTGTCCGGTCGGCTGGTTGTACCACGAACTCCAGGTCTTACCCGCGTCCACGCTGATGATGGCGCCCTGATCGACGCCGAAGATGATGTGCGCCGAGTTTTGCGGATCGATCCAGGCGACGTGGAAGTCGTCGCCGCTGGGCGCGCCCGCGAATGCCTCGAAGGTTTTGCCGCCATCGGTTGAACGATACATCGAGGTCTGCGCCACATAGAGCAGATCGGGATTGCGCGGATCGCTGAAGATGCGGCTGAAATACGGGCTGCCGATAATGCGCGGGTCTTTGGTGGACTGGTACCAGTTTGCGCCGCCGTCGTCGGAGCGGTAGAAGCCCTGCTCCACGATAAGGTAGAGACGTTTCCCTCCCGTACCCGCCGCGACCGAAATGCCGAGCCGCCCACGTGCTTTTTCCGGCAAGCCTTTGGTCTCCATTGGTGACCACGTCACGCCGCCGTCGGTGGATTTGATGATCTCTGACGTTGGTTTCTCTGCGGGTTTGCCGCTGCCGGAGGTTGCGACGGTTTCCGGCTTGGCGCCGGCAGGTTCGGGGATATAAACGGAAGCGTACATCGTGCTGGGATTATCTGGATCGGCGCACATGTCGAAGACGCCGAGATTGCTGTCGCCGCCGTAGACCTTCTTCCAGGTTTTACCACCGTCTTCAGTGCGGAAGATTCCGCGATTGGCCGTCGCCGCGGATTTCGGCAGCGGACGCCAAAGAACTTGAAATCCGAGCGCGTTTGTACCGGCTACCACAATGTCGGGGTTGTGAGGATCGACAAGGATGGCCTGAATGTAGGGAACGTCCTCGAGGCCGGCACTCGTCCAGCTTGCGCCGCCGTCGGAGGAACGAAACATTCCTTTGCCCCGGGTCTGCTCGCCGGTTCCGGCGTAAATCAGGTTCGCGTCGGACGCCGAGACCGCTAGGGCTCCGATGGAGGGCACGCGTATCTGGTCGGAAATGGGATGCCAGACGCGACCGCCATCGGTCGTCTTCCACACTCCGCCACCGGGCGTGCCGATGTAATACGTGTGTGGATCGCCGGCAACACCGGCAACGGCGGTGACTCGTCCCCCGCGAAACGGCCCGATGAGGCGCCATTGCAGGCCGGGGAACTGCGATGCGGGATCGTTGGCAGGCGATGCGATTACCAGCGACAGCAGAACTGCATGCAGAAGAACAAGCCGGAAGAACGGCAAGAAACGCTCCTTTCTTTGTGTCATCCCGACCGGAGCGCCCGTGTGTTTTTCCCGGCTCGTGCGCTACGGCGGACGAGTCGGGCGGGCGCGTAGTGGAGGGACCTGCGGTATGCGCGGACTGTGGTGAGCTTCGCGCGGAAAGCAGGTCCCTCGACTACGTGAGTCGTTTCGCTTCGCGACCAGACTCACTCCGCTCGGGATGACAATCAGGGAGGAGGAGCGCATCGGTACGGCTGAAGCCGTGCCCTGATACGAAGCAAACCCGACCACGTTCTTGGCCAATTAGTGAGCCTACACCGGCGCGGATTGATGAGCAATCGCGCTGTGCCAAAGCTAGGTTTGAGCCTTATGAATCTACTATCATCATCCCATGAGCACGGCCCGCTCCATTCGTATTCGCGGCACTGTCCAGGGCGTGGGATTTCGTCCCTTCGTTTACCGCCTCGCGAAGGAGCATCAGCTCGCGGGCTGGGTGCTGAATGGCGAAGAAGGCGTTGTCATTCATGCTGAGGGCGACGAGGTAGAGCTGTGCGGTTTCGTTGAGCGGCTGCGGACCGATGCGCCGCCAGCCGCTGTCATAGCTAAGATCGAAATTCACGAAACCGCGGCGGACGGCTTTACCGACTTCATCATTCGCGAGAGCGAGCGCCGCGACCGTCCGACCGTTCGCATCTCGCCCGATCTTCCGGTCTGCGCAGAATGCCTGCAGGAGCTGTTCGACCCCGCCAACCCGCGTTTTCGCTACCCGTACATCAACTGCACCAACTGCGGGCCGCGTTACACCGTTATCCTGTCACTCCCATACGACCGGCCAAATACCACAATGAAGGACTGGCCGCTGGACTCCTACTGCGTGGGAGAGTATGACGATCCTGCCAACCGCCGTTTTCACGCCCAGCCCGTGGCTTGCCCGCAATGCGGACCTCATTACGTGTTGTATGGCCAAAGTAGCAGTGAAACAGATCGACCCGCCCTAGCCAAAGACGTGGAGAAAAGCAGGTCTCTCGACGAGCCCGCAGAGGCGGGCTCGCTCGGGATGACAGAACGGGGCGCCCAAATGGGAAACGACGATACGGCAGTGCGCACGGCGGTGGAGCTTCTGCGGGAGGGAAAGATCGTGGCCGTAAAAGGCCTGGGCGGGTATCACCTGGGCTGCGATGCGCAAAATGCGGCCGCCGTGAACGCGCTGCGTGAGCGGAAATATCGCAAGGAAAAACCGTTTGCCGTGATGATCAAGAACGTTGACGCGGCGCGGACCATCATCGACGTCACTCCGGAAATCGAAAGGCTGTTGACCTCGGTGGCTCGGCCGATCGTGCTCGCTCCCGCCAGGCTGGAGCTGCCCGGCGTCGCACCCGACAACGACGAACTCGGCGTGATGCTGCCCTACACGCCATTGCATTATCTGCTGTTCGCCGCGGGCGCGCCGGAAATTTTGGTGATGACCAGCGCGAATCGCTCCAGCGAACCGATTGCTTACACCGAACAGGATGCCTGCAGTCGCTTGGCCGGCGTGGCAGACGCATTTCTTGTGGGCGAGCGCCCCATCGCGCGCCGCGTGGATGATTCCGTCGCGCGCGTGGGAGCTTTCGGTCCGGTCGTGCTGCGACGCTCGCGCGGTTATGCTCCGGGGGTCGTTGCGGCGCTGCCTGGTGAGCGGCCGATCCTTGCGCTGGGCGCCGATCTCAAGAACACCGTCACGCTGGTGGTCGATGGCCAGGCGTTCGTCAGCCAGCATATCGGCGACCTCGATCACTATCAGGCTTTTCAAGCCTTTCGGGAGACGATTCGCGATCTGGTGTCTATGTACGACGTGAGCTGGAGCGAGTTGTTGGTGGTGCACGACGCTCACCCGCAATATTTGTCTACCTCCTACGCTGTAGGACTTGGGGCTGCGGCCAAGCTCTCTGTGCAGCACCATCGCGCGCACGTGGCCTCCGTGCTCGCGGAACGCGGCGAGTGGGACCGGCGCGTTCTCGGGGTGAGTTTCGACGGCACCGGATTTGGGGACGACGGCAGCATCTGGGGTGGCGAGTTCTTCGCCGGCAGCGTGCGGGAGGGATTCGAGCGCGTCGCTCATCTGCGAGGGGCCGCTCTTCCCGGCGGAGACGCGGCAGCGCAATATCCGGTGCAGGCCGCGGCGGGATTTCTGGCGCAGATTACCGAACTGCCCGACGTCAGCCTGCCACCGTTCGATTTCCCCGCCCGCCATCGCCATGCATTGCAGCTCGTGAAGAAAGGCGTTCGCAGCTTTGCCACGACCTCCGTCGGGCGGCTCTTCGATTCCGCCGCGGCACTTGTGGGCTTCACGCGCGCCATCAGCTTCGAAGGCCAGGCCGCGATGTGGCTGGAAGCCTTGGCCCGCAAAAGTTCCAGCTCGCACAGTTACACTTTTCCCTATACCAGCGGCGAGCTGGATTTCCGGCCGTTGCTGCTCGCTGTTGCCGAAGACCGCAAGCGTGGCCGCGAGCCAACCGACATCGCTCGCGCCTTCCAGCGCGGCGTAGCGCAGGGTTTGTGTGATGCCATCATCACGCTTTGTCAAGATCAGAACCTCGCCACCGTGGTCCTTTCCGGAGGCGTCTTTCAGAATGAGCTGCTACTCTCCGACGTGCGCGCGTTGATGGGCCCGCAGCCACTCGAAATCTGGAGCAACCGTGCCGTGCCGGCGAACGATGGCGGCATCAGTCTGGGGCAAGCGGCACTGGCGGCCTTGGCGGGATAACTGCTGGGCGATTGCGCAGCTGACGGGTGCCATGGCAGATTGGCGTGCGACAGCTGGTGCCGCCTGAAGGCGAATTCGACCAGCGATCCAGAGAGCCCGTGTTCCGATAATGCAATATCGCTTCAGCCAAGCAGCAGGTACAATGAAGTAACTTATGCTGGTGCTACTCCCGTCTGTGGCAGGGACCACTCTCGTTGAGCACTTCACCCGGCACCTGCCGTGGTATCTGGCCGTCTTCGGTTCCTTCACCTCCACGATATTCCTGGGAATGGCGCTGATTGCGGCGCTGCGGTATACGCGCTACGCGCGCGCCGCACGACAGCACGCAGGTGCCGTCCCGCCGGAGAGCCTGCCTGCGGTCACGATTCTGAAGCCGGTGCACGGCATGGAGCCGCGCCTGGAAGAAACGCTGGAGAGCTTCTTCCGCCAGGACTATCCCGAGTTCGAGATCATCTTTGGCGCGCGTAACGGCGAGGACCAGTCCCTGTCCGTCATCGCGAAGCTTCGCGCCAAATATCCGCAGGTGCGCACGCGGGTGGTGATCTCGGGCGATCCGTCGTGGCCGAATGCAAAAGTGTTCTCGCTCGCCAAGATGATCGGCTCCTCCGATCATGCGCATCTCGTCATCAGCGACAGCGATGTTCTGGTGGGAACAGACTTTCTGCGCAACGTGGTCCCGCCGCTGTTGCAGCCGGGAGTGGGTTTGGTCACTTGCCTCTATCAAGGCATTCCCGCGGCAGACTTGTCGTCGCAACTGGAAGCGCTCGGAATGTCGGTGGAGATGCCCGCCGGGGTCATGGTGGCCGACATGATGGAGGGGATGAAGTTCGCTCTAGGCGCGGCTATGGCGGTGCGGCGCGACGCTATCGACGCCATCGGCGGCCTGGGCGAAGCGGCCCAGTTTTACTCGGACGATTTCGTGTTGGGCAACCTGATCGCGAGTGCCGGTTATCAGGTGGTGTTGTCGCATTACCGGGTGGGGCACGTGCTGGCCGGCCGCTCCTTGCGGCGCACTTTCGGCGATCAATTGCGCTGGATGAAAAGCACGCGGTTCTCGCGTCCCTGGGGACACGTTGGTTCGGGTTTGACCTACGCGGTGCCTTTCGGACTACTGGCAATGGCGCTCGGCGTGGGCGGCCATCACCACCTGCGCCTGGGCGTGGGGTTATTCGCCTGGGCGTGGTTGAACCGCATGTTATTGACGGTTGCCATCGGCTGGGGCGTGCTGCACGACCGGCGTTGCCGGACCTGGTGCTGGCTCTATCCCGTGCGCGACCTGCTTGGCTTTTGCACCTGGGCATTGAGCTTTGCCGGCAACAAGTTTTTCTGGCGCGGCGAGCCCTACGAATTCGGTGAGGAAGGCCGCATTACCCCGGTGCAGCGCTCCATCGAGTTCGTTCGCGATCGCCTGCCGCAGGCGCACGATTAGAATCCATCACAGAGACACAGAGGCACCGAGGTTCTTGATTTCTTATGAGAGCCGCTTCATCGCACGTGTGGCCCCGCTTTGAAGGGGCACGCCTTCACGCTTGCCGAAACGGCCACGCACAAACCGGCGTCAGCCGCTGAGGGCACGTCCCTCAGCGCCTAAAGGCGACACATGTCTCGGCTTCGTTGCGGCACGGCTGAAGCCGTGCCCTTTCAACCCCCGGATACAGCCACTCTGAATCGGCTCTAGCTTCCTGAAGTCCGGCAATTCCCCGATCCTATGAGACGTACGGGTTGTTGATTCCTCTGTCTCTCCGTGTCTCTGTGGCTAATCTGATTTACGAGCTACATCGGTTTCAGCTTGCCCTTGCCGAGCCGGAAGCGCAATCCCCGCCATACGACCGTGTTGCCCAGGAAGCTGGCGATCCAGATGGCCAGGGCGACAAAGTCGCGTAGCGGCAAGAGCCACAGGTCGCGACCGACGTACTCGTCATCCAAGACCCCGCGGCCGACAAAGATCGCCGACGCGAATCGCGCGATCACCGCCGTGGCCAGCACCAGGCACGACCACCAACTCAGCCAGAACATTACCGCCAGAATCGCCCACGGCAAACCGAAGGTTACGATCAGGCCGAGGTACTGCGCTGGACGGCGGTCCTTCACGTTGCGCGCCCAGCGCAATTGATGCCTCCAGAAATCGCCAAACGAGTAGTCGGGAAGCGCCGTTTCCACTACGGCATCGGCCAAGACGACCTTGTGGCCCGCGGCGGCAATGCGCGCGCCCAATTCGTAGTCATCGCCCAGATAGTCGGCCAGCGGCTCCAGCCCTCCGATCTCGCGCAGAATCGTCTTCGTGGTGGCGAGGGTCGCACCCAGGCCGAAGCGGATGCCGCTCTCCAGCGCGCGCGCGACCAGTACCCCTCCGGCAAAGTCGGCGCTGATGCCCAGCGCCTCCAGCCGTGAAGCCAGCGTCTTGCCGGGGAGCGCGCGATACAACGCCGTCACCATGCCGACATCCGGCGCGGCCGATGGTGCGATCACACGCTCGAGGTAATCGAGGTCAACCAGAATGTCGCTGTCGTTGATGACGATGTGCTCGTATTGCGCCTGCGGCAACATCTGCGCCAGCGCGCTCACCTTTCCATTCGGTCCCAGCACGTCCGGACAGTGCACTACGCGGATCTGTCGCTCGGGAAACTCCGTCCGCAGCTTCTCGGCCAGCGCCAGCGCCGGCTCGTCAAGATCGTGAAAGCCGAAGAGCAACTCGTATTCCGGATAATCCAGCAGGCAATGGCTGCGAAATGCTGCGTACATGTGGGGATCGACTCCCTTGAGCGATTTCAAAATGCTGACGGGAGGAGTAAACGCACGATCGACGTCCGGCTGGCGTTCGCGCTGGAAGCGTTTCGCCGCCCACATGGTCAGAGCGAAGTACGTCGTGCCCGCGGCGCCGAGCAGCGCGCAGACGGCCGCGATGACTATGGAAACGGAGGGCATCGGAAAGCCGTTCAGATTAGCAGAATCGAGCGGCCATGGCGCGAGCGCGAAATGTTCACCTCATGCTGACCATCTTTTTTCTTTTCCGTGACAATGTGTCTTCGTTTCGCAAGCACGCCCATTAGGCAAGGAGCGTACGATGAAAAGCTTCGCAGGCAAAATCCAGCCAGACGAAGGAAATCGACCGGCCGGCAAGTCCGCAGGACTATCGCGCAGACAACTACTCACCACCATGGGCTCGGCCGCGGCCTACGTCGGTTTGCAACCATTGGCGCACGCGGGGCAGAGCGTACCGGCAACTTCCTCCGGTGCGTTTTCGGGTTCCAACCCTGCGCCCACGCCGATTCCCGGCGGGTTCAACGCGCAACAGGCCTTCGGGCCGCGGTTCCCCAACAAGTTCTTTCACCTGTTCCTGCCCGGCCCCGGAACCGAACCCTCGACGATCTTCAATTTCCAGGGAAAGATGGCGATCCTCAACATACATGGAACTGGCATCCGCGCCGAGTTCGATTCCGACACCGGTGTCATGGTGAACCAGACCTTCAGCTTACCCTTCGCCACCGACGTGAGATTCATGCAGGGCACCTATGTCGGCGTCGACGGCCTGCAGCATCAGGGCACGTTCGCCTTTTTTTGAATGGACGTCTTTGAGGCGGGTCACCAGTTTGGTGACTACGATTTCCAGCTCAACGATCACAATCCCGGTGTCTCGAATGGCGGAATCTTCTGGACCGTGCCCATCCCGCAGGACGCGGTTAGCCTGGACCTGTCGCAAGGAACTGCAGCGTTCAGCCTAAGCGATATCCTGATGCCTGACCTGCACGACCTGCTCACCGCACTTTGGGGCGGCGGGGCGCTCGATGGTGAAGGGCTGCCGCTGCATCCGGTGTTTTCCTCCACGGTGTCGCTCCAGGCGCAATGGTTTGACCCTATGAGTATTCAGCAGACCAGCGATCCGGTGAACATGTTCGCGTATACGAATGCGCGCACCAACGCCAGCATCCAGTGGCAGTCGATTCGCCGCGGAGTGATGTTCCAGAGCGACAATGGGCCACAGCAGGTCTTGTTCGCCGCGGTCGGTATGGAGAGTAATGGAGTGTTCTTCTAGCGAAAATCCCCGTCCAGGCAAGAGACGCCTGGACGGGGCACCTTCCAGCACAGGCGGACTCTTCAGCCCTTCATCACTTTCTGCCAGGCTTCCTGAAAGCGCTCCATCTCCTCGCTGGTGCCGACCGTGATTCGCGTATAGGTGGGCATGGATGGCCACACCCGTCCGATGATCACATTCTGTTGCGCCATGGCCGCGATGACCTGTTTGGCCGGGCGTTTGGCATCGAGGAGAAAACAGTTCGACACCGAGGGGATGTAGGAGTAGCCGTTGCGGTCGAGCCACTGGAAAGTCGCGGTGCGGACCTGCTCGTTGGTGCGCTTGCGTTCCGGTACCAGTGTCGCATCGTTCAGACTGGCCGCTGCGGCGGCCACAGCCGTTACCGGCGAGGGGTTAAAGCCGGCATAGTCATGCAGTCGCCGAATCAGGTCCGGCCGGGCGATGGCGAAACCGCAGCGCAGGCCCGCCATCCCGTAGATCTTAGAAAAGGTGCGCAGCACGATCACGTCTTTGCCGGCGTTCACCAGGTCCATGGTCGAAGGCGCATCGCAGAAGTGGATGTACGCTTCGTCAATCAACACGATCGACTGCTTCGGCTTGTTCTCGACAAGGTACTCGATGTCGGAGTGGCTGGTGAGCGTGCCGGTGGGATTATTGGGCGTGCACACGTAGAAGACGCCGGCCTCGGGAGCCGCGGCCAGCATGGCTTTCACATCGTGGGCATAGGTCCTGGTGAGCGGCACCTTGACCACCCGCGCGCCCACACCTTCGGCGGCGTACATCCCGGCCTCATAGCTGGGATCGGCGGTGACGAAGCTGGCGCGCGGCGAGCAGAAGGCCTCGACGGCGTAGTTCAGCGGCTCACTCGATCCGGCATAGATGGCGACACAGTCGTGCTTGACGCCGACACTTTCAGCGAATTGTTTTTCCAGCGCGTCCGTAGGCTCAAACAGGTAACGTCCACCTTGCGGCGCAATCGCAATGACCGCCTCGCGCGCTGCGGCACACGGTCCCAGCGGATTTTCGTTGGCGTTGATGAACACGGCGTTCTGGGAATGGCTTGGCGCAGCCGCAAAGGCGAGCATCGGCTCCGTCACCATGCGAAACGTCAGCGCAGCCGATGCGACAGCCGAGGCTTGCAGGAAGGATCTGCGGGAGAGAGAAGATTGGAAGCCCATGGGCGCACTCCTGTGAGAGGTTCATCTTACCGCTTCGCGCGAAACTCGGGCGGCACCTAGCCACTGTGTCGTATGTGCATCACGTCGCCGTCCTTCACGATGTACTCCTTGCCCTCCAGGCGTAGCGTGCCCCGGGCGCGGGCTTCGGCTTCGGAGCCGGCGTCGAGTAACTGGTCCCAGTGGATGGTCTCGGCGCGGATGAAGTGATGCTCCAGATCAGTGTGGATCGCGCCGGCGGCATTCACGGCCTTGATGCCGCGTTCGACCGTCCAGGCACGGCACTCGTCTTCGCCGACGGTGAAGAACGAAATCAGGCCGAGCAGTTCGTAAGTCTTGCGGATGAGGCGCACCAGTCCGCTTTCAGTCAGGCCGTAGCTGGCGAGGAACTCGCCAGCATCTTCATCGCTCATCTCGGCGAGTTCGGCTTCGACTTTGGCGCAAACGGCCAGGGCGCCGGTATTCGGTCGCGACGCGACTTCGCCTATACCGTACTTCGCGATCGCTTCGTCCAAATCTTTGCCCAGCGTAGTGCTCTCGCCGATGTTCAGCACGTACAGCATCGGCTTCTCGCTCAGGAACATAAACCCGCGCACCCGCTTCTTGTCCTCCGGCGTCATCTCCATTTCGCGCAGCGGGCGCTCGGTTTCCAGATGCGCTTTGGCGCGGACCAGCAGGTCGTGCTCGCGCTCGATCTCATCCGACTTCATCTTCTTGCGGTCTTTTTCGACGCGCTCCAGCCGCTTCTCCACCTGGCCGAGATCGTTCACGATGAGATCGAAGTCGATGTTCTTGATATCGCGCAGCGGGTCGATGGGCCCGACGTGAGGAATCGAATCATCTTCGAACACGCGCACCACGTGCGCCAGAGCGTCGACGTTGCGCAGGTTGGCGGCGAAGGCGGTCTCGTTCAGCGCTTCTTTTGAGAGCGCCGCCACATCGGCATACTCGACGCTGGCGTGGATGAGCTTCTTGGGGTGGTAGAGTGCGGCCAGGCGGTCGAGGCGCTCGTCCGGGACTTTGGCGACGCCGAGGTGCGCCTCGCGCGGATTATGCGTTGCGCGCTGCGCCACCGACTGTTTAGTGAGCATAACGAACAGGGAAGTTTTGCCTACCTGCGGCAGGCCGATAATTCCGGTTTTCATAGGAAGTAATTAGTAGTCAGCACATGCGCTTGGGCGACGAGCATTTTTCAGACTAAATGAAAACGGAATTCGGCGCTGTGATGGAGAACGCAAGAGCAATATGTCCGGCGTGGGCCGTTGTAGGATTGTGAGTGATAGGGCCGCTCTCGCCAACTACAGAATGCACATGTACCCAGAAAGATTGAATCGTGACCTTGCGGCACAGCGATGGAGCATATTCCTGCTCGTCTGCAATTTCGTCGGTGCTGTCATTTACGTAGCTGCGGCCTCGCACGGTTGGGGAATACCACAAGAACGGGTGGCGGGAATTCACTCCGTGACGGGAGAACCCTACGTATGGGCGCTGTACGTTTTTCCAATCTATGCTGTCTTTCTTGTGTTGAATTTGACGTGGGGTGCGTTCATCCTTGCCCGAAAGCAATGGCGAAATGGCATGTCGTGGCTATTGACAAGTCCGATGTGGCTGGTCGCAGTGGCAATCGATTTCGCGCACCACTGAGCCCCACAGCGACCAAAGTAGCCCGCTCAGACTAGCAGCGCGCGCGTGAGTAATTGGCGTAGCCCCTTATAACCGGCAATCGCGGCACTCGTGTTTCCCCACAGCCCGGGACGGGCGGCATTGGTTTTAGCCGTGGGCGTGAGCCCGCGGTGTGGATTACCTAATGTCGGGCGAGCCGCGGCAGCGGCGGCATGGTTTTCCCGGGGACGGACCATCAATTCGAACGAAGAAACGCGAGGTGCCGCCGCTCCGCGGCTGGTTTCCCGAAATACAATCCGTATCCGCGGGCTTACGCCCACGGCTAAAACAAATTTCGCCCGTTCCGGGGCTTCTGGGGATCCGGACTCGAAACCCGAAACTTGAAACCCGAAACTGAATTCGAAACTGCTACGTTATCCTGCGCGCGGTCAGGTACAGCACGGCCAGCCCGAGGACCAGCACCGTCCCTTCAATTCGCGTGGACCAGACGTGCAGGCGGTTGAACTCGACGCGGCGCGCGTCATCGTGCGGCACATTGTCGATGACCACCATCTGCCGCTTCAGGTCTTCCATTCTGGCGGCTACGCCGAAAATGCTGATCAGCGTGAGGATGATCATCGCGTAAATCAGCAGATTGCGGGCGGCGAACGGTTCGGCAGCGCCGTTGACGGCGCGCGCGTCGATCATGGATGTGATCGCAAAGACCACGCCGCAGCCGATGCCCATCCAATGCAATACGCCAAGCGTGCGGCTGACCACGTTGCCCGCCAATTGCCGCGTCGGCAGAATGCTGGGGTTAAAGAGGGCGGGCGCCATCACAAAAGCGAAGAAGATCAGGCCGCCAATCCAGATTACGAGCGAGAGAAGCATCAGGTATCGAATGAAGGACATTGTGGCCTCGAGGGCGCGCCCTAGGGTTGCATCGCAAAAATGAACATGCAATTCGACATGGCAATTTTAATCGTCCCTTAATATCTGCCACGCTAATGTTTGCAACGTTGTCGATTCTGCGCGACTCTTAAACATTGTACTTGTGAGTTCTCTATCGGCTTGTCCCTGTCTCCCTTACCACTTCAGAAAGGAATGCGAATCATGAAAGTCCGGTTTTCTTCTGGCACGCTGGCGGCGTTGCTATGCGCATCCACATTGTTCCTCACCAATTGCAGTTCCAGCCCAAGTATGGGCGGTGGAGGCGGCGGCAACGCACAGCTCATCGGCGCGGGCAGTACGTTCGTCTATCCGCTGATGAGCCGGTGGATCGCCGATTATCACCAGAAAGATCCGAACGTTCAGATCAACTATCAGTCCATCGGAAGCGGCGGCGGCATCCAGCAGCTCAAGCAGGGACTGGTGGACTTCGGCGCCAGTGACGCGGCGCTCGACGATCAGAAGCTGAAGGAGATGCCCACGCTGGTGCAGGTGGCGGAGACGGCCGGGCCAGTGTGCATCACCTACAACCTTCCGCAGCTGAAGGAACCGCTGAAGCTCAGCGGCAAGACGCTCTCCGGAATCTATCTGGGAACGATCAAGACCTGGCATGACCCCGCCATCAAGCAGGAGAATCCCGGCCTGAACTTGCCCAACCAGAACATTTTTGTGGTGCACCGCTCCGACGGAAGCGGCACCACGAACATCTTCACGACCTATCTGGCTGCCGTGAACCCCGATTGGAAGAGCAAAGTCGGGGTGGGCTTGTCGGTGGCGTGGCCGCTGGGGCTTGGCGGCAAAGGCAGCGAAGGCGTGACCGGACTGGTGAAGCAGAATCCCGGAGCGATCGGCTACGTGGAGCTGACCTACGCGCTGGAGAACCATCTGCCGGTGGTCGACATGGAAAACAAGGCGGGCAAGTTCGTGGCGCCCACGGCGGCGGGCACGAGCGCGGCGATCGATGCGTTCTCGGCGGAGCTGCAAAAGGATGTGCGTACGCCCATCGTGGATGCTCCGGCCTCAGCTCCGGACGCGTACCCGATCAGCGGCTTGACGTTCCTGTTGGTGCCGACCAACCCCAAGGACGCCAAGAAAGGGGCTGAGACCAAGGCGTTCATCGAGTATGTGATCAGCCAGGGCCAGGTCGCGACCGAGCCTTTGCACTATGCCAAGCTACCATCCTCTCTCGAGCACATCGATCAGGGCCTGATGGCGAAAGTGCAACCTTCGGGGGCATCGGGTGCCGCGGGCCAGCCGTAGGAGGGCAGCGGCTCTCGATTGTTGCCGCGGCGAGGGCATCTTCGGCGCCGTAAGGCCCCATCGGAATGAAAGCGACCATTTCAATTCGAACACGGGGTGGTGACAAACAACATGAAGAGATTATTACTTCTGACGGCAACAGTTTTCTTGTGCGGCTGCTGGGCGTTGGCTCAGGCAGGCGCAGGGGCGGGCGCGGGATCCGGAGCCGGTGCAGGCGCCGGAACTGGGGCCTCGGCTACGCCGGGCGGTCAGAGCGGCAGCAACATGGGCCAGAGCGGATCGAGGGGAACGGGAACGCAGAGCAGTCCAGCAACTGAGGGCACCGCGAACGGAGCCGGCGCGAACACGCCGAGCGGAGCCAACACTTCGCCGGGCACGACGACACCCGGGATAAATAACTCGAGTCCCACGGCGGCTCCGAACTCTCCCACTGCTGCTCCTAACACACCAACGACGTCCCCCAACACGCCAACCGGAAATCCAGGCACCGGCGCAACGCCTCCGCCTACGGGTGGCAATATGGGTGCCGGAACCAATGGATCGACGACCGACAACGGCAATACGACTGGAACGGTTCCACCGCAGATGTAACCGCAACAGCTGAAGCATGAAATGGGAGCCCGCGAGGGCTCCTTTTTTCACGAAGCTTAGGGACGGGCAGCTCCGGCCAGCGGCGCAGCCGTCTTGTGCTTGACCGCAATGTCGATGAAAGCGAGCGCGGCGCGGCTGAGGGCCTTGTCCTTGCGAAAAACCAGCGCGAGATCGCGTTGAATGGCGGCGTCGGCGATCTCCACGGCGGCCAGCACCTTGGCTTGCAAATCCTCCACGACATTGGAGCGCGCGATAAATCCCACGCCGATGCCGGCGGCCACGAAGCGCTTTAGCAGTTCGCTCGAGTCCAGCTCCATCGAAACGCTGGGCTTGACGCGATGCTCCTCGAAGATGTTTTCCAGCGCGTCGCGGGTGCGGCCCACCTTGGGCAGCAGCAGCGGATACTCCGCCGTTTCCGCGATTTTGGCTTTGCCGCGGGTCGCCAAGGGATGACCGGGCGGCGTGATCACTACCAGTTCATCGCGATGAATGACGACCACGGTCAGCCGCTTGTCATTGACCGGCGTGGAGACGACGCCGAAGTCGCACGAGTTCTCCACAATGGCTTCCAGGATTTTGCTGTGCTCCAGGCGCTTTACCCCGACTGCCACATTGGGGTACTGGCGCTTGAAGTCGGCGAAGACCTCGGGGAGGATGTGCAGGCACGTGCCCTCGTTGGCTGCCACCACCAGCTCGCCGCGCGGCACGCGCTGCATCTCGGCCAGCGCAATGAGCACTACGCGGCGCTGCTCCAGCGTCTCCTGAGCATATTGCAGGAAGACCTTGCCGGCAGCCGTGAGCGCGACTTTGCCGCCACTGCGGTCGAGCAGCCGCGCCCTGACTTCGTCTTCCAGCGTGCGGATTTGCGCCGAGATCGCCGGCTGGGTGCGGAAACGGCGCTCGGCCGCGCGCGAGAAGCTGCTCAGCCGCGCCACCTCCAGAAACGTTTCCAGTTGATCGAAGTCCATAAAAGCAGCAATTAGCACTTGGCTCTTAGCTGTTGGCTCTCGGCTCCTGGCTTCGACCTTACTAGAGCATGTTTCGACGGGATTGTCATCCCGCAGGCGTGCGGCACCGTGGGTGAATTTCCTTTTTGGGATTGGAGAAAGATCGGTCGATACGTCCGCCGCAACGGGCACAAATCTCTGGGTGCCCCAGGTCTCGCGGTTTCGAGACCTGGGCGACGGCTTCTGGCACTTGAAGTACCCAGGTCTGGAAATCGCCAGACCCTTCGACAAGCTTAGGGCAGGCTTTGGGGCACCCCGTCTCAGTACACATCCAGATCGTGTGCCGAGACCATAGCTCCGGCGTAATGTTGGCGTACCTCGTGCAGCATTTCGCCCTCCGAGACGCCATGAAAGAGCTGATGATAGAGAACCAGCAGCTTGGGCCTGGCGCGGTTGGCCACCGCCGCCAACTGCTCCGTCGAAGTGTGGAACGAGGCGAAGTATGCCTTCCATGACGGGCTGAGAGGATGCTGCGGATCCTGCGTGTATACCTCGTGAATGAGCACGTCGCAGCCGTTGCAAGCCTGGACAACGGAGTCCGTGGGCGCGGTATCGCCGGAGATGACGATGGTGCGGTCCGGCGTCTGGAAGCGATAGCCGAAGGCCTGGTCCCACGAGCCGTGCTTCACCAAGAATGCCGTGACGGTGACGTTCTCATCCTTGTAGACCACTCCCGGCTGAATCTCATGCACGTCCACGAGATATCCGGTCGCGTTGGCGTGCTCGAGGCCCTCGCTGCGCACTGCGATGTCTTTTTTCCACGCAGCGAGAATGTTCTTCGTCATCTCCTCAAGGCCGCTCGGCCCGTAGGCCGCGAGGTGAGCGGTGCGCTCCAGCACCCACGGCGTGAAGATGAGGTCGGGATAGCCGAGCGGGTGGTCAGAGTGCAGTTGAGTTATGAAGACGATGCGCAGGTCTTTCATGTCGAGCCCAGGGACGCCGTTGCGCGTGGCCGCGGCTGCGCGACGAATGATGCCGGGACCGCAGTCGACCAGATAGCTATGTCCGTTGACGATGATCGCGACGGCTGGTCCGGAGCGGTCGGGATCGGGGTTCGGCGTACCCGTCCCGAGCACGACCACTTGAGTCACGGGAGATGCGGCGTGAGCAGCGAGTGCGGCGACGATGATGACCAGAAGAGCGAAAACTGTGCGCTTCATCGGTAGAATCATACAATTCAATCTGGTTGAGGGTGGGATGAGCGACCTATCTACAGATGCTGCGGCTGTCAAGCAGTCGGCACGGTTATACGTCGGCACCTCCGGATGGGCGTACACCATCTGGAAGCCCGACTTCTATCCCAAGAATGTCGCGTCGAAAAACTTTCTGAAGTATTACGCGACACAGCTCAACACAGTTGAGGTGAATTACACCTTTCGCCGCAGCCTCACGGAGAAGGCCGCAACCGGATGGATGGCCGATGTGGGCCCGGACTTCCGCTTTGTGCTGAAGGCCAACCAGTACATCACGCACATCAAGCGATTACAGAAGGTCGAAGAGCCAGTGCAACGATTCCTTTCAACCCTGCAGCCGCTCGCGACACAGCTTGGGCCGGTGCTGTTTCAATTACCGCCGAATCACAAAGCCGATGTCGGGGTGCTGCGTGATTTTCTTGCATTGCTACCGCGGAATTTCAAAGCGGCTTTCGAGTTTCGCCACGAGTCCTGGTTCGCGGAGGAGACTTACCAGGCGCTGCGCGATCACAATGCCGCGTTATGCATTGCCGAGACCGAAAAGCTCATTACCCCCGACGTGCGCACCGCGAACTACATTTATTTCCGTTTTCGCCAGCCGAACTATTCGCCCGAGGAAGTGAAGAAGCTGGCCGAGCGCATTGGGCGCTGCGTCGCCGATGGTCTGGAGACGTATGCGTTCTTCAAACACGAAGAAGATCCGCGCAGTCCGCTGAACGCGGTGGAGTTGCTGAACACGGTGCGCGCGCTAAGCGGGCGGTAGGTTCGTGCTGCGCGACGCAGGCACGGTCAGTCAGGTGGCGAGTACCCAGGTCCGAAAAATCGCCAGACCTGGGGCACTCACGTCAGTATTCCTCGGCAAGATGGCTGCCGCAACCCACATTGCGTTTGCTGCAAGAGAAAGCGACAATTCGTTGTGTGTCGTGTCAAGCCTGCACAAAGCAATGCTGTTGCTCATTTGGGTTCTCGCCCGCTAAGTTCTACAATCCGCAGTAGAACACGTTCTAAACTTCTGAGTGGCTGGAGGAATCCGTGCCCGGTATCGCTGGCATTGTTGTCATCGTCATCATCGTGCTGTACATCATCAACTCGATCAAGATTCTGACCGAGTATGAGCGCGGCGTCATTTTTCGGCTGGGCCGGCTGTTAGGCGCACCGAAAGGGCCGGGCGTGATCCTGGTGTTCGCGCCCATCGATCGCATCGTCCGTGTTTCGCTACGCCAGGAAGCGCTGGAGGTGCCGCCGCAGGACATCATCACCCGCGACAACGTCACTCTGAAAGTCAATGCGGTGATTTTTCTGCGCGTGATCGATCCCAACAAAGCAGTGGTTGCGGTTTCGAATTACATGTACCAGACGTCGCAGTTTGCGCAGACCACGCTGCGCTCGGTGCTGGGCGAAGTCGATCTCGACGAGTTGCTGGCGCACCGGGAAAAAATCAACCTGCGGCTGCAATCGATTCTCGATCAGCACACCGATCCCTGGGGCGTGAAGGTGAGCAATGTCGAGGTCAAGCAGGTTGACCTGCCGGAGACGATGACGCGCGCCATGGCCAAGCAGGCCGAGGCGGAGCGCGAGAAGCGGTCGAAGATCATTCACGCCGAAGGCGAATACGCCGCGGCGCAGCGGCTCATCGACGCGGCCCACCTGCTGGCCGCCGAGCCGGTCAGCATTCAGTTGCGCTATCTGCAGACGCTGACCGAGATCGGCGTGGAGAAAAACACCACCATCATCTTCCCGGTACCGGTGGATTTGCTGACCGGGCTGCAGAACCTGCTGAAAGCGGACACGGCGAAGATCAGCGGTTTCCAGCCGCCGCCTGGGGAGAAAGTTTAACCGAGGTTCAATTTGCATACGATCGCATCATCGGAAGACACCGAAATCACGTTAGGCGTCGGCAAGCTGCTGGGGTTGTTCTTCCTGCTGGCGGCAATTTGCGGAATATTTTTCTCCATTGGCTACTCGCTGGGCAGGAGCGCCGGCCGTGAGCAGGCCGCGAACGATCAGACGCAGGTGAGCGCCGCACCCGATGCAACCGCGGCGAGCTCCGGGTCGATGGAAGGTAAACCTTCAGCGGCGGTGGTTAAGCCGCAACCGCAGGAGGCGCCGGCAAGCGATTCCACCGCTCCCCAACAGAGCCTTACGTTTTACAAAGCTGTGCAGCAGAGTGGCCCCGAAGTTGAGCCGGCGACCACCAAGCCGACGCCCGCGAATTCGGTCGCGGCAGAAGACGTAGCTGTTTCCGAGATGGCAGTCAAAGCGCCCGCGCACACCGCCGCGGCATCGCCCGGCACGAGCAATTCGGATGTGATCTCGCATACCTCACCGGTCACCGGCCCCGGAACCATCGTTGTGCAGATTGCGGCATTGTCGCGCGAGGACGACGCGGTCTCGCTGGCGGGCGCGTTGCGCAAGAAGAATTACAACGTGTTCGTGGTCAATAATCCGGTCAACAATGACAAGTTCTACCACGTGCAGGTCGGCCCGTTTACCAACCTCGCCGATGCCCAGGCGATGAAAGCCAAGCTGGTCGCGGAAGGCTACAACCCGATCATCAAGAAGTAGCGATCGCAGTTGCGCAACGCCTGTGCACCCTTTGAACGCTGTGATGTGATCGTCCCGCCGCTCGCACTCTGCCCTGGTTGGCTAAACTATTCCTGAGGCCTTATTCGCCGATTATCAGGAAAGAGGTTCAATCATGGCAGGCAGCAAGCGAGGCGTCATCGGAATTCTTACCGGGGGCGGCGACGTACCCGGGCTCAATCCAGCCATTCGCGCCGTTACCCTGCGCGCGATCAGCGAAAACTACCAAGTCATCGGGCTGCGGCGCGGCTGGGGCAGCCTGATCGACATCATACGCGAGAAAGACTACGACAACAGCGACAACTTTCAGCACCTGACGGAAGAAGTCGTGAATCGCGCCGGGCGCACCGGTGGCACCTTCCTGCACACCTCGCGCACGAATCCCAGCCGGGTGCGCAAGGCCGACGTTCCGGAGCACCTGCGCGAAACCTACCATGCCGAACGCAACGACCTCACGCCCGAGGTGCTCAAGAACCTGGAGTGGCTCGGAATCAACTATCTCATCCCGATTGGCGGTGACGACACGCTCAGCTACGGCGTGCGGCTTTTTCAGGAGGGCGTGCGGGTCATCGCCGTGCCCAAGACCATGGACAACGACGTGCCGGGCACGGATTACTGCATCGGCTTCTCGACCTGCGTCACGCGCATCATCGAAATGTCGAACCGGCTACGCACTTCCGCCGGCTCGCATGAACGCTTGCTGATCCTGGAAGTCTTCGGGCGGTACGCCGGCTTCACGGCCATGCTGCCGACCATGGCCGGTGCGGCCAATCGCTGCGTCATTCCCGAATACAAGTTCAACATCGATAAGCTCACGGAGTTGCTGGTCGAAGACCGCAATAACAATCCCAGCAAGTATTCGGTGGGCCTGGTTTCGGAAGGGGCGATGTTCGACGGCGGCGACATGATCTTCGAGGGCGACGTGAAAGACGCCTTCGGCCACAGGAAGCTGGGCGGGATCGGCAACATCGTTGCCGACCGGGTGAAGGAGTTATCCGCGCATTACAACGGTGGCAAGCCGCTTGATGTGATGCATCAGAGCCTGGGATACCTGGTGCGCTGCGGCGATCCCGATGCCATCGATTCCATCGTGCCCATGGCCTACGGCAATATGGCGCTGGACCTGATTCTCACCAACGTGCACGGCCGGCTGGTGGTGCTGCGCAATGGCCGCTACGACAACATGCCCATTGAAGTGGTGATTGCCTCCAAGAAGGTGGTCAACGTACGAGATCTATACAACACCGAGCGGCTCCGGCCGCGTTATAAGCATTTCGAGATGAAGCCGCTGTTCATCATGACCAGCGACCTGGGGTGATGTGTTCGCGTGGAGGCTTTCGTAGCCGCGCAAAGGCCTTGACAGCAAACCATCCCGTGTTACTGTTTTGAGCGGTTGAGGAGAGGCGCTGCGCCCATGACACCGTTCCACAGGCTGCTCGCTTTCGCTTTTCTGCCCGCGGTTCTGGTCTTTCTTCCGGGCTGCCATAAAGCCTCTGCGCCCTCGGGACCGCAGTACATCATGCTCATCTACAACGGCGGTAACTGTGAGCAGAATGGCGGATCGGGCATTGTCGATGTTTATGCGAACCAGCCGGTCATCTATCAAGGCGCAACCGCGCAACTGGAATTCCAGATCAACTTTGCGCGCTGTCCCTTAACTGCGGACAACTGTCCGGTGAACAGCCCCAACGGCACATCCGTCAATGTGGGACTTCCGCTGGCGAGCGCCGCAGGTTCGACCTTCATGTACAGCAGCATGAAAATCGACAATCAACCGTGCAACGGTGCCCAATCTATGGGCCTGCGGGTCCTGTCCGGCCCCTAGCCTCGATCGCTGCGAACGGATTACCGTATTTCGATGACGCTACCGCCGGCGGACTCGTGCAACTCCCTGGTGCGCTCGATGACGCGGTGCGCGAAGGCGAAGATGGATTTGGCATGCGGCGACTGTTCGCCTTCCATCACGATGGGATGGCCGCTGTCGCCGCCTTTGCGGATGTCGGGATCGAGTTCGATGGAGCCGAGGAACGGCACGCCGAATTGCTCGGCCGTGCGCTTGCCTCCGCCTTTGGAGAAGACGTCGATCTCGTGCTGGCAGTGCGGGCAGACGAAGTAGCTCATGTTCTCGACGATGCCGAGGATGTCGACCTTCACCTGCTTGAACATCTCGATGGCTTTGCGCGCGTCCTGCAGTGAGACGTCGCTGGGAGTGGTGACGACCACCGCGCCGGTCAGCGGCACCGTCTGCACCAGCGAGATGACCACGTCGCCGGTACCCGGAGGCAGGTCGACGATCAGATAGTCGAGCACGCCCCACTCCACCTGCCCGAGAAACTGCTTGATGATGGAGTGCAGCATAGGCCCGCGCCAAACCAGCGGCTTATCGCCCGGGCTCAGAAAGCCCACTGAGATGACCTTCATCCCGTAGCGCTCGGGCGGCAGTATGCGATTGTCGCCGACGATGTTCGGCGGCTCGCTGGAGCCGAGCATCAGCGGGACGTTGGGCCCGTAGACGTCGGCATCGAGCAGCCCGACCTTGTGGCCGGTGCGCGCCAGTGCCACGGCGAGGTTGACGGCGAGGGTGGTCTTGCCGACCCCGCCTTTGCCGGAGCCGACTGCGACGATGCTGCTGACGCCGGGAAGCGGTTGCGGTTCAGCCTGCGAGGGGCCGTGCATGTGGGAATGAGAGCTCACGTGGGTTCCTGGTGCGCGTAGGATGGAAGGCGCAAACCACGATTATACGACGCGCGGCGTTGGTAGAGCGGCTCTGCATCCACCTGGCGAAAACCTGCTTCTAAAGGAGAGCTAGTTCTGCGTTTCCGCCAACACAATGACGAAGCTCCTGCTGGCTGTGGTGTACGTAAGTCCGGTGTGGACTTGGTTGCACCGCCTTGGCGGCCCGGGACTGATTCTCCTAGGCCTGGCTGACAATTCGGCCATCCCCTTGCCAGGCAGCATGGATGTGTTTCTTATTTTGCTGGCGGCGCACCATCGCGCGTGGTGGCCGTACTACGCCGTCATGGCGGTCGTGGGCTCGGTCCTTGGCGGCTACGTGACTTATCGCCTGGCGGAAAAGGGTGGCGAGGAGACACTGGAAAAGAAGGTCGGGAAACAGAAGGCCGAAAAGGTCTACCGGCAATTTAAAAAGCGGGGCTTCTGGACGATTGTGGTGGGCGCTGTCCTGCCGCCGCCATTCCCCGTTGTTCCGTTCCTCATCGCCGCTGGGGCGCTGCATTATCCGAAGAAGAACTTTATCGCCGCGCTCGCAACCGGCAGGGCCATTCGCTACTTCGCTGTCGCCTATCTGGGCCACATTTACGGCAAGCAAATCGTGCATTTTGGAGAGCGCTACTACCACCCCATTCTTTACTCGCTGATCGCGCTGGCCGTTCTGGGTGCTATTGCGGCCCTGGTTTATTTCAAATGGTATCGCCCGAGGAAGCAGCGCGAGGAGCGTGAAGAAGGCAAGAAGGTCGAGCAGTTCCCCATCCCGTTTCGCCACGAACATGATCAGCGGCACAAGAAAAGAAGACAAGCCAAGTAATTGAGCCGACGCGCGCCAGAAGCGGCACACGGCGCGCAATGACGCGCCCGTTTCGTCGACGGGTTAATGCCAATTCTGTGGGTTTAGCTGGTCAAAGCTGCCTTTCAGCCTTAAAATATTTGGAGTTTTTCAGTTACTCGCTATCCTAGTTGATAGGCCAGAACTGACCAGCGTTACCACTGTGTCCAGCTGACGTACTCTCAGTCGCCCCGAGGCGTATTTCAAGCAGCGGACAATAAACTAAGGAGCAAGACGTTGTCCAAGAAACGTTATCTGTTTACGTCCGAGTCGGTGACCGAGGGTCACCCCGACAAGATTGCCGATCAGATTTCCGACGCCATCCTCGACGCCTGCATCAAGGAAGACCCCTACAGCCGCGTGGCTTGCGAGACGCTGACCGCGACCGGGCTGGTCGTCATTGCCGGCGAGATCACCACGAAAGCCTATGTCGATTTCCAAACCTTGGTGCGCGGCGTGGTCGCTTCCATCGGCTATGACAATGCGCTGTACGGCTTCGACTCCAACACCTGCGCGGTGATCTCCTCGATCAACAAGCAGTCGGGCGATATCGCCATGGGCGTCGACACTGGTGGCGCGGGCGATCAGGGTATGATGTTCGGCTATGCGACCAACGAAAACGAGAACTTCATGCCGACGCCGATTTTCCTGGCGCACAAGCTAACGCAAAAGCTGAGCGAAGTCCGCAGAAACGGCACCCTTCCTTACCTCCGGCCCGATGGCAAATCCCAAGTCACCGTTGAATACGACGAGAACCACAAGCCGAAACGCATCGACGCCGTGGTCATCTCTTCGCAGCACTCCGAGACCGTGAGCAACGAAGAATTGCGCGCCGACATTCTCAAGCACGTCATCCAGGCAGCACTGCCGCCCGAGATGCTGGACGAGGACACGAAGTACCACATCAACCCGACCGGACGCTTCGTGATCGGCGGGCCCATGGGCGACACCGGGCTGACCGGGCGCAAGATCATCGTCGACACTTACGGCGGCATGGGCCGTCACGGCGGCGGCGCCTTCAGCGGCAAGGACCCGACCAAGGTCGATCGCTCGGCCTGTTACATGGCGCGCTACATCGCCAAGAACGTTGTGGCGGCGGGGCTGGCGGACCGCTGCGAAGTCCAGCTCGCCTATGCGATCGGCGTGGCTGAGCCGGTCAGCGTGCTGATCGACACGTTCGGCACGTCGAAGATCGACGAGGGCAGGATCGCCGAACTGGTGCGCGCGAATTTCGCGCTGACGCCAAAGGGCATTATGGAGTCGCTGAACCTGCGGCGTCCGATCTATCGCAAGACGGCGGCGTACGGGCACTTCGGACGGAACGATCCGGACTTCACCTGGGAGAAGACCGACAAGGCCGCGGCGCTGAAAGAGCAGGCCGGGCTTGCGGGCGCGAGCCATAAGACCGCGCAGGTCGCGAAGTAGAAAAAACCAGTTGTCAGTTGCCGGTTGTCAGTTGTCAGCTTGGTGCGGAGTTTGAAGATGCGGCCCGAATTAGAAGATTGTCATCCCGAGCGGAGCGAAGCGCAGCCGAGGGACCTGCTGTTCGCCTCTAGTGGAAGTATCCTTCAGCTTCGCTCGGACCGCAGATCCTTCGACTCCGCGTTCGCCAAAGCAAGGCGGACGCTCCGCTTAGGATGACAACGTTGGTACTCGTGACGTCATAGCCAAACTCGCGGACGCTAGATCCGATCATATGGATTACATTGCCTATCACAATCCGGACAAGATGGGCCCTCGAGCAACGCAGGGCGTTGGGCTTGGTATCGTTACTAATCATCCCGGTAAGTGTGTGCCTGGCGACCGAGTGTGGTTGATCACCGGCGAAGGGCGTCCGCGAAAGTACTACCTGCGTTGCTACTTCACCGTGAGTTCGGTCGGGCATTCGAACCTGAGGAATTTTAGCTCGGAGGTCAACGGCAACGACGGGCGCCTTTACGATCCCATGCCGAGACTAGACACCGAACCCTGGTTTCGTGAGCTGATTACCAAAATGAAGAATTTTAGAGGCGGCTTTCAGCCGATCAATATTCCTAAGGTTATTCTTGGTCTAGAAAGGGTCGCTGGTATCGCCGCACTTGCAGCATCGCGGAAATAATCGCTTGGTGCCGCAGGTTCGCGTTCCTCGTTTGGGCGCTAACCTGGGCCCACGTTAGCCCAAGAACGGGCGAACGTGGGGCACCGAAGCGTGCGGAGTTTGAAGATGCGGCCCGAACCAGAAAATTGTCATCACGCGCGAAGCGAGGGATCTGCTTTCCGCCCGAATCGGAAGAATTATGTTGCTCGCGAGGAAAGCAGGTGCCTCGCTGCGCTCGTGATGACAATTTCGTAACTCGCGCGGAGTTGGCGTTCCCGTGCATGGTATCCCGACGGAGCCCGGAACCGGGAGCCCTCTGATCCGAAACTTGAAACTCGAAACTCGGTTACGGCACGGCTGAAGCCGTGCCTCTTCAAAACAGGAGCTTATGTCAACAACCACTACCACTCGCGTTGCCGGCGATGTCGCCGATCTGGCCTTTGCCGATCTTGGCAAGAAGCGCATTGACTGGGCCAACCAGTCGATGAAAGTTCTGCAAATCATCCGCAAAGATTTCATCAAGAACCAGCCGCTGAAGGGCATCCGCATCTCGGCCTGCCTGCATGTCACGGCGGAGACTGCCAATTTGGGCATCACGCTGCGCGACGGCGGAGCCGAGGTTGTGCTGTGCGCCTCCAACCCGCTCTCGACGCAGGACGACGTGGCCGCGTGCCTGGTGCGCGACTACAACATCCCCGTTTACGCCATCAAGGGCGAGGACAACGACACTTACTACTCGCACATCATGTCGGCGCTCGATCACAAGCCACACATCACCATGGATGATGGCGCGGATCTCGTGACCACGGCGCTCACCAAGCGCACCGACGTGCTCGACGGCGTAATTGCCGGCACGGAAGAGACGACCACCGGCATCATCCGCCTGCGCGCCATGGCCAAGCAGGGCGTGCTGCGCTATCCCATCATCGCGGTGAACGACGCGGACACCAAGCATCTGTTCGACAATCGCTATGGCACGGGGCAATCGACGATCGACGGCATCGTGCGCGCCACCAATTTCCTGCTTGCAGGATCGAAGTTCGTCGTCGCCGGCTACGGCTGGTGCGGCCGCGGGCTGGCCAGCCGCGCGCGCGGACTGGGCGCGGAGGTCATCGTCACCGAGATTGATCCGACCAAGGCCATCGAGGCCGTGATGGACGGCTTCCGCGTGATGAGTATGGACGAAGCCGCCAAGATCGGCGACGTCTTCTGCACGGTCACCGGCAACAAGAGCGTGCTGCGCCATCAGCATTTCGAGGCGATGAAGGACGGAGCGATCATCTCCAACTCCGGCCACTTCAACGTCGAGATCGACATCCCGGCGCTGGAGAAGATGTCATCGTCGAAGCGCACCACGCGTCCAATGGTCGAGGAGTTCTCGCTGCGCGATGGCCGCAAGATCAACCTGCTCGGCGAAGGCCGCCTCATTAATCTCGCGTCCGCCGAAGGCCATCCGCCATCGGTGATGGACATGAGTTTCGCCGACCAGGCGCTCTCGCTCGAGTACCTCGTCAAGAACCACAGCTCGCTGGAGAAGAAGGTGTACGTGGTCCCCGAGGAGCTCGACAAGAAAGTCGCGCGGCTGAAGCTGGAGTCGATGGGCATCAAGATCGACCGCCTCACGCCGGAGCAGGAAGAGTACCTGGCAAGCTGGAACGAGGGAACGTAAGCAGCTGTCAATGGCCCGTGGCCAGAAAGGGCGATGCCGAGCCAACTTCACAGGCCGCTGAAAGACTCTGCGATTCGGAGGACGTGAGTCAGCGCACGACTTCACCGGCGATTAGAAAAAGTCCCTGCGCGGCGTCGTCTGGTAGAGCTGGGCTTTAGCTAATTGCTAGCTGCTGCTTTTCGCGGCCCGCTTTTTTCGTTGTGTCGGGTGGACGAACCACGAGATCGCGATGCTAAGCAGGTAGAGCACGATCATGGGCGCAGCGAAGATGCACATGTTCATGATGTCCGGGGTGGGCGTGATAATGGCCGCGACAATAAAGATCAGGAGAATCGCGTAGCGGAAGTTACGCCACATCCAGCCGGGGTTGATAATCCCCAGCAGCGAAAGGAAGAACACCAGGATCGGCATCTCGAAGACGATGCCCAGGCCGGCAATAATGGTGAGGAACAGGTTGGTGTATTCCTGGACCGTAATCATCGGCGTAAACTGCCCGCTGAAGCCGATCAGGAAGTCCAGCGCCGCGGGGTAGACCATCTTGTAACCGAAATAGCCGCCGGCCAGAAACAATCCCACCGTGCTGAACATGAACGGCATCACGTAGCGCCGCTCGTTACGATACAGTCCCGGCGCAATGAATGCCCATACCTGGTAGAGCACGAACGGCGAGGCCACGAAGATCCCCGCCAGAAACGAAATCTTCAGATACATGTTGAAGGGATCGGTGGGATTTAGATAAACCAGCTTGTTGTCAAGTTTGTGGCTGGCCAGCGCGGCCACGATGGGCTTCTGCATGATGGCGAAGATCCGCTCGTGGAACCACCAGCAGACGCAGAAGCCACCGGCAATGTAGAGGGCGCTGTGAATGATGCGGCGGCGCAGTTCCTCGAGATGCTCGAGGAAGCTCATGCCGGTCATCTCTTCCGAGGCGCGTTGCTGGGCGCTTTCGAGTACAGGGCTGGACATCGGTGCTGTGGTCATCATAATGCATCCGGCAGTGCGTACTTACCCTTGGACACTTCGCATTTACATTTGATCCGTTTGGCAGGGATCTCAGTCCTGGCGGCCCAGGTTAGCCCAAAGAAGGGCGAACCTCTGACACCGGCCGAGACGCCGTAGGCTAAGTGCTAAATGCTAAGTGCCAAGTGCCGGTTTCCCCGGCTCACGATCTCTGGCCGCTTTCGTCTTTATAACAAGGTGATTTGCACCAGATTCCGCACCCCTGAGTTTTGGGGCAGCATCCAACAGGATGGGATGGAGTGCTGTCGGCCAGGGCGGGCAGGCGTGGTATACTGCGGCCAAGTCACGCTGCTGACGCCAGTCCTCCGCGCATTCCCGTGCCAGCTGAGGTTCCGGCGAGCATCTTGAAGTACTCGCTCCGCCGCTGTCGAAGGAAAACAAATGGCTCGTAGTTCGCGTCGCTCCGCTCTTCTGGTCCTTTCCATTGTTCTCGCTTGCGGTTGTCTGGGCATGTTGTTCGGCCAGAAGCTGGCGTTCACCACCTCTTCTTCTTCCGGCAGCGACACTGACGTTCGCGATAGCATGCGCAGCTTCAGCGATGTGTATCGCGTGGTGCAAGAGAACTACGCTGAGCCGGTGAATCCCGACAAGGCCATCTACAATGGCGCCATCCCCGGCATGCTGCGGGTGCTCGATCCGCACTCCAACTTCTTCGATCCCAAGGCCTATGCGGCCTTGCGCGAGGAGCAGCGCGGCAAATACTACGGCGTGGGAATGCAGGTCGGCCCGCGTAATAACAAGGTCATCGTGATTGCTCCGTTCGCGGGTGCGCCCGCCTATCGCGCCGGCATTCGACCCGGTGATGTCATCATCGCGGTCGACGGCAAGCAGACCGACAACATGAGCACCAGCGATGTGGCCGAACTGCTGAAGGGGCCCAAGGGCACCAGCGTTAAGATCACGGTGCTGCGCGAAGGCTCCGACAAGCCGCTGGACTTCACCGTCATCCGCGACGAGATTCCACGCTACAGCGTCGATGTGCACTTCCTGATTCGCCCCGGCATTGGCTACCTGCATGTTGCGGGTTTCCAGGAGACGACGGAAAAGGAAGTACGCGATGCGCTGGATGAATTCGGCGACATTCACGGGCTGATTCTCGATCTCCGGCAGAACCCCGGTGGCCTGTTGAGCGAAGGCGTCGGGGTCGCCGACCAGTTCCTGAAGAAAGGACAGGTCATCGTCTCGCACCATGGCCGCGCTTCGGCGGAGAAGGTGTATAAGGCGACGCACGGCAACGGGGGCAAGGACTATCCCATCGTTGTGCTGGTGAATCGCGGCACGGCTTCGGCGGCCGAGATCGTTGCCGGCGCCATTCAGGACCACGATC
>Ga0335079_10001025_pt1 | contig 31685 bp, 23 predicted proteins | sample Lox_Sample_33_FD_206719 | JGI IMG/M metagenome (GOLD analysis project Ga0335079, IMG submission 206719) | Soil microbial communities from Loxahatchee National Wildlife Refuge, Florida, United States - Lox_Sample_3.3 | ecosystem: Environmental > Terrestrial > Soil > Wetlands | place: USA...
GACAGGGCGCCGATGAAGGTCAGCGTGCCGAGAAGCGGCATGGAGGAGAGCACGCCGCTCACGTTCGCAATGTTCGTGGAGCCGAAGCGCGACTGGATCCTGCCCGAGGCGAAGAACATGAGCGGCTTTGCCAGCGCGTGGTTCAGAATATGAAGGAGCGAGCCGTAGATGCCTATAGGTCCGCCGATGCCGACGCCGAGCGAGATGATGCCCATGTGCTCGATGCTGCTGTAGGCCAGGAGACGCTTGTAGTTCTCCTGGACCAGGATGAAGATGGCCGAGATGCCCATGGAGATGAGGCCGAAGATGATCAGCAGGTTGCCGGTAAAGACCTCGCCGGTCGACGGTTGGACGATCGAGACGAAACGCATGATGCCGTAGAAAGCGGTATTGAGCAGGATGCCCGAGAGCAGTGCGCTGATGGGGCTCGGCGCCTGGCTGTGCGCGTCAGGCAGCCAGTTGTGCACCGGCGCAAGGCCGGCCTTGGTGCCGTAACCGACGAGCACAAAAATGAACGCGAGCTTCATGGTCTCGGGATTGAGCCGGGGGGCCACCTGTTTGAGCACCGTCCAGTTGAGCGCTCCCTCGGTGCCCATGACCGCCGTCGAGGCGTAGTACGTGATGAACGTGCCGAGGAGCGCGAAGGTGATGCCCACGGTGCAGAGGATGATGTACTTCCACGCGGCCTCGACCGCCAGCGGCCTCTTGTGGAAGCCCAGCCCGATGAGGAGCGCTGATACGATGGTCGTGGCCTCGATGCCGATCCACATGATGGCGAGGTTGTTCGCCATGGTCACGAGGAGCATGGTGAAGATGAAGAGGTGCAGCAGGCCGTAGTACCGCCGGACCCCCCGGAGCTCTATGAGCCCCGTTTCCAGCTCATGTTCGAGATAGCTGATGGAGTAGATCGCCGAGGCGAGGCTCAGGAAGATGACGAGCGCCATGATGTAGCCCGAGAGCGCGTCCAGGGAGAACGCGCCGTCCATGGCCGCGACCGGCGCGGACACCGATTCCGTTATCGTCGGCAAGGCATAGAGCGCGAGGCTGACGGCGCCGGCGAGGCTCGCGTAGCCGATCAGTCGCGGACGCTTCAGCAGATAGCAGACGATCGCGGTGACAATGGGTATTATAAGAATCGCTATCACGATAGTCGTTTCACTCCATGGGAAATTGAAGATTGGAAATTTAAGATTTTAAAATGTGATAAATTAAAACTATTTCAAATTCTCGGAATTCCAGCTTCAACATTCAATCTTCGATTCATAGCACGATAAGCGCCGACATTTTCCAATTTCCAATCTTCAATCTACAATTTCCAATTCGACACCTGTCGGATGCCGCTCTACCCTTTCAGCACCGTCAGTTTGTCCAGGTCCGCCGAGGCAAAGGCCCGTTTGATCTGGATCGCGAAGACACCCAGGATGATCACGCCCATCAGCATGTCGAACAGCACGCCGAGCTCGATGATCGTCGGCATGCCGAAGGTCAGCGAAAATCCGGCGAGGAACAGCCCGTTCTCCATGAATAAAAGCCCGATCGCCTGCGTGAGCGCCTTCTTCCGCGTTATCATGATGAAGAGGCTGATGAGGATAACCGCGATGGATATCTGGAGCACGTTTCTCGAAAAACCGGTGACGAAGATGCCTTCCTTGAGCGACGCGTAGACCACGGCCACGAGGATGCCCGAGATGGCGAGCGAGAGCGAGTTGCTGATGTAGGGCTGCACCTCGTGGGTCACCCGCATCTGGCGCACGATCCGCCGAAGGAAGAGCGGGATGAGGATGCCCTTCGTCGTGAGCGTGAGCAGCGCGGCGACGTAGAGGTGCGTCTCACCCACGAGGACAGCCACCACGGCGATCAGCCCCGACAGAAGCCAGGAGTTGATCGTGTACGCCTTCACGTAGGACTCGATGCTCTTGAAGGCGTTCAATGTCACGGCGGTCAGGAGAATGCCAACGGAGATGAAGTCAATTATGGAAAATGCTTCGATCCAGACTTTCATGTCGCTCCGCTCCATTGGAAATTGGAAATCGACGATTGAAAATTTAAAATTCTACACACGACTATCTTCCTTTTTTTGAAGTGATGAGAGATTTGGCAATGATATTTATCAATTGCTTTGTTTCTTCGATGAGAGGGTCAACGTTGCCATCACTTACTAAGTCAGATCTCTGCATCAATCGTAACCAATAATTTGATTCGCGAAGTTCTTTCAAGACGATTTGGAGCTTATGGATGAAATCAGCCCTGCTCGCCGCGCCGCAAGCTTCTTCATAATTAGCGCCTGCGGAAGTCCCGGATCGAAATAGCTGACCGGCAATATGCTTACCAGGCAATGAAGCGTCAAGCTTCATCGTGAGTTTAAATATCGCCACACCATAATCCAATAACCGCCCGGAAAGTCTATTAGCTTGTTCTTCCACTTTACAATTTCCAATTTCCAATCTTCAATTTTCAATTCGACCACGCTGCGGCGTGGTCGTTTATTTCCCCATCATGATGTGCGTCACGAGCGACAGGAACGCGAGCACGAATGAGCCGCCGAGGATCGAGGGGAGCTGGAAAAACCGCACCTTGGCGCGTGTGGACTCCACCGCAGCCATGAGGACGGCCATGCCGAGCATTTTGAGAGCATACCCGCCGAGCGATGCGATGAGCCCCGCGCCGTCACCATCACGGGCGATCCCCAGGGGGAAGAAAATATCCATGGTCAGGGTGAAGAGGACCATCTGCTTCATAAAGTGCGCCCACTCCATGAGCGCCAGATAACGGCCCGAATATTCCAGGATCATGCCTTCGTGGATCATGGTCAGTTCAAGATGCGTGTCCGGGTTATCGACCGGCACCCTCCCCGTTTCGGCAATGATCGCGACCATGAACGCGGAAAGCGCGAGCACATGCGACGGCGAAAAGACCACGCCCGGCGCGCCGGCGATACGCGCGATGTTCGTCGAACCGGCAGATATCGCGGCGGTAAAGAGCGCGAGCATCATCATGGGCTCGACGAGGATGGCCACGGTCATTTCCCTGCTGCTCCCCTCGCCGCCAAAAGCGGTGCCGGCATCGAGCCCGGCGAGGGCCATGAAGAACCGGGCCAGGGCGAACAGGGAGATAAGCGCGATCACGTCGCCCATCATGGTGTACGGCGACAGCACGGTGACCACGGGGACGATCATGGCAGCGACGATCGTTGCGATGAAAACGACAGAGGGCGTGGCCTTGAATATCCACGAAGTGACGTTCGAGACCACCATGTCCTTTTTGAAGAGACGGATGAGGTCGTAGTAGGGCTGAAGCACGCCCGGGCCTTTTCTGCCCTGCATGTTCGCCTTCACCTTCTTGATCACCCCGTTCACCAGCGGGGAGAAAAGAATGATTATGAGAAATTGAAAGTAGCCCATGGCTTCGCTTTGCTCAGATTGGAAATTGAAGATTGATCATTTAAAATTTTAATGCCCCACTGCGAGGAGCGAATCAACAAAGTAATCACTCTTTTGCGTACCTTCACGATTTTGATCGAAAACCTCAAATTTCCAGTTTCCAAGCTCCAATATACAATTCGGCGCGTTACGCCGCCACCCCGGGCCGTTAGGTGCCAAAGATCAACAGCACAATGAGCGTTATCAATATGTATCCCAGATAAAGCTGCAGGCTCCCGGACTGCAGCAGCTTCACCTTTTCGGCGACGGCGTTGACGAACCTGGTCACGGGATCATACACGTAACGGTCGAAGAACGGAGTGATCTGGCCCCCGTACCTGATGGACCTGACGAAAAAGGGCTTGATGAGGTAGGAGACCTTCAGGTCCCTGCTCGGGAGATAGATCCTCTTGTAGATGATGCGGAGCGGCTTGGTAAAGGCCGTGGCAGTATACTGCATGCGCGGCGTGAGGCCTGGGATGCCGCAGTCCCAGGAATCGGCATACACGGTCTTTCTCCCGTTGCCCCGAAGCTTCACGAGTGCGACCACGGCGATGAAGATCGTCACCATGGCAACGGCGAGCGCAAGGGTGGAGAGCGATGCCGTGGCCCCGGGCGTTACCAGGATGCCCTGCCGGTGCAGTTCGACAAAGGATCCCGTGATGGTGAAAACCGCCGGCCCGAGAATCGCGACGGGAATTGACGGAAAGACTCCGAAAACGACGCAGAGAAGGGCAAGGAGCGCCATGCCGAGGACCATCCAGGGAGAGGACTCCTGGGCCGTGGTAGCGTGTTCGCTGCGCGCCATGCCCAGGAAGGTGATGCCGAAGGTCTTGACGAACCCGGCAGCGACGAGCGCTCCGGTGAGCGCCAAAGCCGCGCCTCCCAGGGGCGAGACGATCTTCGCGACAACGGAGGGCGACTGGAAGCCGAGCAGCAGGGACTGGTACGTGAGCCACTCGCTCACGAACCCGTTCAGAGGCGGAAGGGCGGTGATGGCAAGGGCGCCTACGAGGAACAACAGGCCCGTCCAGGGCATGAGCTTCAGGAGCCCGCCCAGCTTCTCCATGTTCCTTGTCCGGGTGGCGCTCACGACCGAACCCGCCCCCAGGAACAGGAGTCCCTTGAACAGCGCGTGGTTCAGGGTATGGTAGAGGGCGGCAGCAAGGGCAAAGCCGGAAAGGACGGGCATTCCGCCGCTCCGGAACATCATGGACGCGCCGATCCCCAGAAGGATGATCCCGACGTTCTCGACGCTCGAATAGGCAAGAAAGACCTTGAGGTCGTTCTCCATGATCGCGTAGAGGATGCCCAGGACCGCCGAGATCGCACCGAGAACAATGATCGTTATTCCCCACCACTCCGGACCCGGACCCAGCACATCCAGGGCGATCCGAAGGAAGCCGTAGATCGCCGTCTTGATCATGACGCCGGACATGAGAGGCGTGATGTTCGAAGGTGCAACGGGATAGGCCCGGGGGATCCAGGTATGGAGCGGAATGATGCCGGCCTTGGTGCCGAACCCGATGATGGCGAAGATGAAGATGAGCGACCTGATCTGCTGCGGAAGGAGTGCGGCAGCTGCCCGCATGGAAAGGAAATCCATGCTGCCCGTGTAGTGCATCAGCATGAAGAAAAGCCCTATGATGAAGGCCGTCCCGATATGGGTCATCACCACGGTAAAGAGACCCGCCTTCGCTGTCTCCTGGTTCCGATCGAAGACGACGAGGAAGTACGAGGCAACAGCCATGGTCTCCCAGGAAACGAGGAAGGTAAAGATATTGGCCGAGAGGACCACGCCGTACATGCTCAGGATGAGGATGTTGTAGAAGAACCCCATGGAGCCGGCATTTTTGATACCGCGCGTAAAGCCGATGGAGTAGAAGGAAACGGCAATGGTGATGAGCGATATGAGGACGACGAAGAAGGCAGAGAGCGCGTCTGCGCGGAAGGCGAAGCTGAAGAAGGATGATACGATGATCGCCTGGCTCGTATAGGCCGGGGTAAAGAGAAGGTACCCGCCTGCGGCGAGGAAGAGAAGCGAGCCTGCCAGGGAGAAGAGATAGCTGAAGTTGCGTATATTCGAGAGCGGAAGCTGTGAAGCGGCTGCGCCGAACAGAAACCCGATGATCCCTATAGAGAATATACTCGCGACGTCCATGTCTTAAACGATCAGTTTGAGCTCATTACGCAGACCCACGCGCATGATCCGGGAAAGCGAATTTCTTCGCGTTCAGAACAAGCGCTGCGACGTAATATCGATTTTCAAAGTACGTTGACCCGGGAGTATTCATGCCCGTGCACAGTCAAACTCATGCAAAACGAAAGGAATTTACAACAAATAAGAGTGTTCTGTCAAGGGAAAATGCGCTTCCCTGTTGATGAGCCTGTTGCAGGAACAGATCGCGGGAACAGTCCGGACGCGTCGATAAACGCCGCATTGCATCAAGGCAACGGTTGATCATTGTATCTTTTTTACGTTCAAGAACCGGGCTGCGAGGACAGCGATGACTGCCGAACCGCAGCTCAGCATGGCCCCCATCTTTGCCGCACCCTGATGGACCGGATCGATGAACGCCTCTCCTGCGACAAAGAGCGCGACGGTAAAACCGAATCCGCCAATGATGCCGACGAGGAGCAGTTCCTTCGCATGCATGTTTTTCGGCAGGGGGAACCCCAGCCACACGGCCGCGCTCGCCAGGAGGAAGATGCCCCCTGTCTTTCCGACCAGCAGGGCAGCCAGGACCAGCCAGGTGGCTGTGCCGACGCTCGCAAATGTCACTCCCGCGTTGGCAAGGCCGAACAGGAAGAGCCCGAAATCGACGATCACTTTCCATTCATGTTCGAACAACGCGATCGGGGAGTGATCGGCCGGGTCGTCCTCGAACATATGCTTCGTCTCGAAGGGGGCATGCGGCAGGAACGGAATGATGAAGACCAGGGCAAGCGCGGGATGCAGGTGCGCCCGGAAGAGGCCTGTCCAGGAGGGGATACCCCCCAGGAGCAGATAGGGCCAGTATGAGCGGACGCGCTGCTTCCGGAGAATATACGCGATCGCCATTCCCGCGATCACCAGAACGAGCCAGGCCGGTTCGATCGGCAGCAACGGGTCCGGGTAGAAGATGGCGATGATGGCGAGGCCGATCCCGTCATCGACAACGGCAAGGAGGACCAGAAAGGAGATCGCCGGATGGCCGGAGCCAAAGACGATGCGTGCCGCAAGCCAGGCGAAGGCAATATCGGTTGCCGTCGGGATCCCCCATCCCCTGCGCAGCCCGGGGGATCCGATAAAATGATTGAGAACAAGATAGATGACGGCAGGCCCGATCACGCCGCCGGCCGTGGCAAGCAGGGGATTCACCGACCGTCTGAGAGGATGAAGATCGCCGCCGGGAAGCAGGCTCTGAGCGATCTCGACGGCGGCGATGCCGAAGAAGAAGACCATGAAGATATCGTTGGTCAGGAAATGGAAACTGACGGGACCGAGGAACGGTCCGTTCAGAAACCGGCGATAGCCCTCGGGCGCGCTGTTCGCCCAGGACAGGGCGGCCGCGACGCCGGCAAGGAGCGGGACGGAGAATTCGCGCAGGAGGTTGAGGCGTTCTTTCACAAAGAGATCACCACGATGAAAAAAACTTTTCCGCCTGTTCTTTGTGCACCAGGCTTCAGGGATGGAATTCGAGCGTCATGGTATCAGCGGCAACGGGTGAAGTCAAACAAAAAGGGCGGCCATGGGCCGCCCTGACTGTGCATGTTCTCTTGCCGGCTGTCCGGTCCTGTCAGTGCCCGCCGGTCTTCATGATGCCGCTTGCGGCGAGCACCAGGACCGCGACCTCAACGATGGCGATCACGAGATACGCCGTGTCCTTCTTGCGCGTGAGGGTCGGCATGATCGAAAGATAGCACAGGATCGTGAGGCCCGCGAGCATGGCGATCCCGACGAAGTTCAGGTAGTCCCCTTTCCCGACAAGGGACAGCCAGCCCCAGCCCGTCGGCGCATGCATCGTATGGATATAGTCCTTCGCCTTCATCCCCCAGTAGTTCGGGAGGTCGTTGATCGGCACAAAGTTCGGCAGCACACCGAACGCGTACATCAGGAACGTGATCGTCAGCACGGCGAGGCCGAGCCACATCCCGATATTCAGAATGTTGGCATAGATGAGTTGCTCTTCGCTCGCCCTGGTCTTTTCATTCGACATGATGATTCCTCCCTGGTATGCATGCAATGACTATCGGAACGGATGACACCGATGAAAACCCTTCAACGTATTTTATCGGTGCTCATCGGTGGTCGCTCACTGTTGTGCGGCTACTTCCAGATGTTCAGGCCCTTCAGCAGCGCCCGGAGACCCGCGAAGAGCAGAAGGCCGATCACCATCCACTTGATCGCCCTGGGCTTCGCCTTGGCCAGGATCTTGACGCCGACGAGGGAGCCGAGCATGATGCCGATGATGGACGGGGCCACCATCATGGGCAGGACCGCGCCCTGGTTCATGTAAATCCAGGCCGCCGATGTGTCGGTGATCGAGAGCAGGAACTTGCTCGTCGCGACGGATATCTTGAGCGGTGCTCCCATGAGCAGGTTCAGTACGGGCACGTTCGCCCAGCCCGCGCCGAGGCCGAACATGCCCGCCATGATGCCGATGATGATGAAGAGCAGGAGGCCGGGAATGGTCTTGTGGATGTTCCACTCGACGTCCTTGCCGATGGACTCCTCGCGGTAGATGCCCATGATGCCGAGGGCCTGGGAGAGTTTGTCCGGCTGCGGCACGCTGGGGAAATCGGACTTCCCGGCCAGGAGCATGATAAGCACGATGCCGAGGATCGTCGCGCCGAGGGCTGTCTGGACCACGTTCTGGGGAAGCGCGAGGCCGATCATGGCGCCGACGATCGCAGCCGCGGATGCAATCAGCGCAACGGGCAGGGCGAGCCTGAGGTTCGCAAGATTTCGCTTCAGGAGCCCCGGACCCGCGGCGAGCGCGCCGGCAAGGGCGACCATGAGACCGGCTCCGCGGACAAAGTCAAGGTTGAACGGGAAGAAGCCGCCCACGATCGGCACGTACAGAACGCCGCCGCCCACGCCGCCGAGCACGGCAAGAATGCCGAGAATGAACGATACGATGAACAGGGCGAGGGGCCATACCCACCAGGGCGTGGTCGAGACGGGCGTTGCGGGGGTTGATGCAGGCATGCCGTGCATTTCGTGGCCGGACATGGCTGTTCCGGTCGTTGACGAGGCAGGCATAGAACCATGCATGTCATACTGCGCGGAGACGACACCTGCTGAACCAAGCAAGGCTAGCATGAGAACCATAATGAGGATTGAATATCGATGTACCATTGCTTTTGATTTTCCCCCTTCACTCTATTGAAAAAAGCACGTAATCACGACCTGCGACATAATATTGCGTTATGCAATTAGTTTGTTTCAATTTGGTACGGTCGCAATGTTATTATAATGATGAGGAAGTTGTCAAGAAAAATGTTAATTCACACCATGTACAGCGGTATGGATTCAGCGCTGCTTGTTGTAAGTATCCATTTTTAAAGACGATTGACGGTAAACCAGTTGGGGTAAGTCGAAGAAGAGGCAAGGAAGAAGAAACGGGTGAAGGGGAAGATGAACTGATGGATGCTCCAGGCCGATCCCACGCCGCGTACGGAAAACTGCTTCGCTAGTTCACGTCGCCCAGCTTTGCATCCAGTGTCGGCGTTTTGAGCCAGCCGGCGACGTCCTTGCCCAGCGCTCTCGCGCATCTGCCCAGCAGGCTGCAGGTTCCGCGGTACATGCCCCAGGCCCCGCCTCCGGTCACGCGGTTCGCCGTGAAGGTGCCGATCACCGTGCCGTCCTGCCACAGGGTGCCAGCGATCGAAAGATGCTTGGGGCCGCTCCATGCGCCGCCCGCCTCGCCGGAAAGACCGGTGATGGTTATTGCGAGCGCCTTGCCGACCGTGGCGGAGGATGCCGTCTCGACCAGGGCCACCTTGCCGAATTCGTCGCCGGCAAAGGACTCGATATAATCGATCACCTTTGTTTCCAGCTGGCAATCGTTCCTGACTGCTGCGGGCACGCTCAGATCACCGCTGAAGTGCGCGGATTTCTGCAACGAGAGAACGCTGTTTTCCGCCGAGGCGGCGAAGGGCGCCAGGAAGAGTAGCAAGAGGCAGCTCGTGCGGAAGATGCGGATCATGGAACCTCCTTGCGATGCCACGGGAATCCGTTCACGATGCAACGTCTCGGGGAGAAGCCGGCAGCGGACAGGCCTGGTTCGTCCGAGGCAAAATGGTAGTACAGCAGGCGTAACTTGTCAAGGTCATTTTCAGCCGCTCCCCGGCGTTCCCCGCGCGCCCAGGACAGCTCCGAACAGTTCCCGGACCTGCCTGCTCACCGCAAGGTATTCGTCCAGCATTTTTCGACCGGCAGGCGAGTCTCCGTCCTCGTATCCCATTCTGAGCGCCAGCGCATGCAGGGTGAGAGCGTCCTTCGACAGATCGCTGGACGCCTGGTTCGACACGATCCGCATCCTGCTCTCGAGCCGCCTGAGGAACCGGTAGGACGTCTGCAGCCGGTCGTGCTGTTCCCGCGTCAGGAGCCCCTCACGGCCGAGCACGTGCAGCGCGTTCTCGGTCCCCGGGACCTGAAGCCTCAGATGCCGCTTTCCGTGCAGGAGCTGAAGATACTGGACAATGAACTCGATGTCCACGAGCCCGCCGCTCCCCTGCTTGATGTTGTAGGACGTCCTGTCTTCCCTGCCGATTTCTTCCTCCATCCTCCTGCGCATCGCGCGAACGTCCTGGGCAAGCGCCTCCCGGTCCGGATCGCGATAGATCAGGCTCCGGATCCCGCTCCGGAACTCTCCGCCCACCGTGCTGTCGCCTGCAACGGGACGCGCCCGGAGCAGTGCCTGGCGCTCCCAGGTCTCTGCCTCCCCGGCATAGTAGCTCCTGAAAGCCTCGATGCTCTGGACCAAAGGACCCTTCGACCCGGTCGGCCGGAGCCTCGTATCGATGCGGAACGCGAACCCCTCGCGGGTGAGTGTCGAAAGATAGGAGATCGTTTTTTCAGCGACCTTGCTGAAAAGTTCGAAGGCGGAGACGCCGTCCGGCAGCGACCGGGCGCGCTGCTCGGAATAGACGAACAGGATGTCAAGGTCCGACCCATAGGTGAGTTCCCTTCCGCCCAATTTGCCCACGCCGATGATCGCGAGGCCCGCCACGGAGACCGATGCATGGAACCGGCGGCCGACCTCGGCGGCAGCCAGCTTAAGCGCGGCATCGAGGCAGACCTCGGCGAGTTTCGAGAGGTCGCGGGAAACCGCCCGGAGGCCCATGCCCGACAGCAGGTCCGCCAGGCCGAGCCGTATCTCTTCCTGGTGCTTGAACCGGCGCAGGGCGTCCAGCTTCTCGGAAAGGTCGGGCGCTCGTTCCAGCGCTTCCGCGAGCCCGCGTGCGAAGACGGCGCAGGTCCCGGTGCCGTAGGACCTTCTCGATTCGAGCAGGTTCTGGAGCAGTGCCGGCCTGTTGATCAGCATCCTTGAAAAATATTCGCTGTTCGCAAAGATCGAGATCAGGAGCCTGCCTGCCGCGGCATCGAGCCTCAGCAGCGCCTGAAAGGACTCCCAGGATCCCTGCGCGGCAAGAAAGGACTCCAGGTGGTTCAGGGCCATGTCGGGGTCCGGAGACGTGACCATCTCCTGGAACAGCGCCGGGAATATCTCATTGAACAGCCTGCGGCTGCGCGGCGTCTGATGGACGAAGGCCTCGCCCTCCCGGAGCAGGATCAGGTCGCGATGGGCCTTTGCGGGATCGCGGAACCCGTACCGCTCGAACAGGTCAAGAGCATCCTGTTCCGGGGTCTCCCGGTCCAGCAGCAATGCGTACTCCCGCGGCAAACCGTCCTGCACCCGCTCCTCTCCGGTGAACGCGAACAGGTCGTCATAGATCGCCCGGACCTTCCGCGTGTGCTCCGCATAGTCGCGAAGCAGGAGATCCGCCTCGCGGCCATGCTCGAAGTAGCCGGCCCGCCGCGCGAGGGCGCGGACCTCGCGCTCATCGGAAGGCATGGTCTGCGTCTGGAGATCGTCGAGTATCTGGATGCGGTGCTCGACGGTGCGCAGGAACACGTATGCCCTCGCGAGCGCGTCCTGCTCGCGGTACGTGACCAGACCCTTCTGGGAGAGCGCATGCAGGGCCCGGAGCGCGTTCTTCTCGCGCAGCGACCGGTCGCGCCCCGCATAGATGAGCTGGAGCGCCTGGACCACGAACTCGATCTCGCGGATCCCGCCGTAGCCGAGCTTCACGTCGCGGTGGGACCTGCCCTTCTGCTCCACGTCCTTGTTGATCTTTTGTTTCATGTCCCTGATCTCGGCAATGGCGCTGAAATCGAGGTATTTCCGGAACACGAAGGGCGTGATGCGCTCCAGAAACTCCCTGCCCAGGGCCTCGTCCCCTGCCACGGGACGGGCCTTGATGAGCGCCGCCCGCTCCCAGGTCTGGCCCCAGGACTCATAGTAGATCTCGTAGCCTCCCAGGCTCTGCGCGAGCGGACCCCGCTGTCCCTCGGGCCGGAGACGAAGGTCGACGCGGAACACGAATCCATCTTCGGTCTTCTGGCCGATGGCGGCGCTCAGCTTTTCCGCTAGCCTGATGAAGTACTGGTGGTTCGTGATCCTGCCCGGCGCGGTCCCGTCGGCCCGGGATGCTCCTTCCGTCTCGCCGTCCCCCGTGTAGACATACATGAGGTCCACGTCGGAGCTGAAGTTCAGCTCCCGTCCTCCCAGTTTGCCCATGGCAATGACCGCGAATCGGGCCGGGGCCGCCGTGCCATCCGGGAGTTCGAGCATCGGACTTCCGTGCCGGTCACGGAGCGCCGCATCGGCCCACGCATAGGCAGCCTGGAGAACAACCTCGGCAAGGTCGGACAGGTCCTCGACGGTCTCACGGAGGTCCGCCCTGTTCAGAAGATCGCGAAGGCCGATCCTGAGCATTTCCCGCTTCCGGAAGAGCCGGAGGGACCGGAAGAAGTCTTTCTCATCGTCGCCGCCGACGAGGTCCGCGAGCTGTTTCGCGAGGAGCGGTTTCCCCGGGGAAGGCGCCAGAAAACCCCGGTCCGCAAGGAGGGAGAGGCTCCGGTCGGTATCGCTCAGGAGGAAGGTCGCAAGGAACCGGCTGGCTCCGAAGACCGTGATCAGGGACGTCAGAAGACCGGGCTCTTTCCCGCACAGCGGGGGAAAGGACGCGGCTTCGGTCAACGCGCTGACAAACCGCTCGAAATTGTTCAGCGCAAGGTCAGGGTCGGCCGCGGTGGAGAGGCATGCAGCGAGCGGAGAGACAAGCGTGGAGAACTGTTCTGCGCCAAGCGTCTTCCGCAGCAGTTCAAGGTTCTTTCGAGCCTGGGGGAGGTCCACGATGCCGCAGGACAACAGGCGCTCGTCGGTGATCGTTATATCATTGTCAAATGGCATTTTTTCTATTATACTGGCAACATCAGGCTGACACAAGACGAAGAAATCAGAAGAACGTTGCCCGGAGTATTCGGGGCGCATATCCTATGAAAGAGCTCCGTGACAACGAGCAGTGCTACGTATGCGGGAAAAAGAACCCGCACGGGCTCGCGGTGGACTTCTCGATCAACAGGGATGACAGGTCCATCACGGCCGGGTTCATTCCCCGGGATGCGCATCAGGGCTATGAGGGGATCGTGCACGGCGGCATCCTGTCCTCCCTGCTCGACGAGGCCATGGCAAAGCTGGCCTTCAGCCTCGGCATGCCGGCAGTGACCGCCGAGATCGTTGTCAAATTCAAGACGGCAGCCGCTCCCGGCGATGAGCTGACCGTATCAGGCAGGCTCGTGCAGGAAACGCGCCGGCTGGTCCTGGCCGAAGCGAGGATCGATCGGGGACCAGTCGTGATCGCGGAGGCGACGGGGAAACTGCTCAGAATCCAGTTATGAGCTCTTAGTCCGGTGTCTTGTGTAAAAGCGTTCTCTCACAGACATCTTACTCCGGACTTCGCACTTCTCACTCCGAACTTATTATGAACTACACCCATAAACAACTGATCGAAGCGATAAGGACCCGGGCTGGCAAGCCCCTGATGGTCCGGGAGCTGATGCGCGTGCTCAGGCTCAAGGCCGACGACCGCCGCGACCTCAAGCATGCGCTGAACGAGCTCGTCCTGGCCGGCGATATCGTCAAGACGCGCGGGAACCGCTATGGCCTGCCGGACAAGATGGACCTCGAAACAGGCATCTTCCAGGCGCACCCGACGGGCTACGGGTTCGTGATCCCGGAGAAAAAAGGCAAGTCCGATGTGTACATCGGATTCAGGAGCAGGCTCGACGCCATGCACGGCGACAAGGTGATGGTCCGGGTCTCGCCTCCCACGGGAAGGAAGGCTGCCGGTAAGCGGGAAGGAGCGATCATCCGTGTTTTGGAGCGCGCCCACACCAGGATCGTCGGCACCTTCGAGCTGCCTGAATCGCGGACGCTTACCCATGGCTACGTAACGCCCTCGGACCCGAAGATCGGCCAGGATGTATTCATCCACGCGGAGAACAGCAGCGGAGCGAAGCCGGGCGATATTGTGGCGGCGGAGCTCATCGCCTATCCCCTGGGAGGCAGGCCGGCGGAAGGAAGGATCGTACGGGTCATCGGCAGGCCGGGCGATCCCGGCATCGACTCGGAGCTGATCATCGAACAGTACGAGATACCGGTCCGGTTCTCCTCCGCCGCCCAGGCGGAGGCCGACGCGATCCCGCAGGAGGTCACCCCGGCCATGCGCAAGGGGCGCCGGGACCTTCGCGCCCTGCCCACGGTCACCATCGACGGGGAGAAGGCCCGCGATTTCGATGACGCCATCTCCATCGAAAGAATCAGGACCGGCTACCGTCTCTGGGTCCACATCGCCGACGTTGCCCAGTACGTGCGGGAACGGACGTTCCTCGACGAGGAGGCGTACCAGCGGGGCACCAGCGTCTACCTTCCTGACCGGGCGATCCCCATGCTGCCCGAAGCGCTCTCGAACGGCATCTGCAGCCTGAACCCGCAGGTGGACCGGCTCACCCTCACCTGCGAGATGGACGTATCGCCCGCCGGCGCAATCCTGAGGCACGATATCTACGAAAGCGTGATCAACAGCGATGAGCGCATGACCTACACAGCCGTGCGCGAGATCCTTGTGGACCGCGATCCGGCCCAGCGGCGGCGCTATGAACGCCTCCTGAACGAGTTCCAGCTCATGGCCGAGCTCATGGAGGTCCTTCGGGCAAAGCGGGCCAAACGGGGTAGCATCGATTTCGACCTGCCCGAGCCCGAGATCGTGCTCGACCTGCAGGGCCGCATGACCGACATCATCAGGGCCGAACGCAACATGGCGCACCAACTCATCGAGGAGTTCATGCTGGCGGCCAACGAGACCGTGGCCGCCCACATCGAGAAGAAGGAGAAGCCCTTCCTCTACCGGATCCATGAGGAGCCGGCCGAGGACAAGCTGAGCGACCTGATCGAATTCCTGGCCACGCTCGGCATCACCCTGCCCGCCGTGAAAAAACTGAAGCCGGTCCATCTCCAGAAGGCGCTCGGCCGCGCCAAGGGCACGCCCGAGGAGACTCTCATCAACACGGTGCTGCTCAGGACCATGAAGCAGGCACGGTACTCCGAAGAGAACGTGGGCCACTTCGGGCTCGCTGCGGAGACCTACACGCACTTCACCTCCCCCATCCGGCGCTACCCGGACCTGATCGTGCACCGGATCCTGAAGGCCGACATGAAAGCCAGGCTCACGGATGCGGCGTACGTGGCAAAGCTTGCCGGATATCTCCCCGAGGCTGCGGTGCACTGCTCGCAGCGGGAGCGGACGGCCATGGAGGCGGAGCGCGACGTGGTCGCCATGCTGAAGCTCGAGTTCATGAAGGACAAGCTCGGCGAGGTGTTCGGGGGAATCATCACCGGCGTGGTGCAGTTCGGGTTTTTCGTGCAGCTCAGGGAGTTCTTCGTGGAGGGGCTGGTGCATGTCTCGACCCTGGCCGACGATTACTACCACTATGTCGAGAAGATGCACTGCCTGCGGGGTGAGCGGAAAAAACGCACCTACCGGATCGGCGATACCGTAACCGTGCGCCTGGACCGCGTTGACCCGGTCAGGAAGAAGATCGATTTTTCTCTGGCGGGAGAGTAACTTCTCATTTCTAATGCCACATTCTTAGTTTCCAACTCCTCATTCGTAATTCCCAATTCCTGCCTTACAGCTTGATCATCGTCTCCCGGTCTTGTTCGGTAAGCCCGTTGCAGAACGCTGAGGCTCTCGCGGGCGCGGCGGGATCGTACATCTTCGCGAACGGGTCCGACTCGAGGAGCTCCTTTGCCCGGTTCACGGCGGCTTTGTCGTCCAGGGTGACATTCCTCAAGTGGATACCCTGCCTCGTGACCGAGAAGGACCGGAAGGAGCAGGGATAGGTGACCACGGCCGGATCGCAGACATAGGTGATCTTGCCCGCGGTCTCGACCTTCGATGCGTGGTGGTGACCGGAGACGACAAGCCTGACGTTCGGGTATTTCTCGATGATCTCGGTCACGCGCGTGTGGTTTTTGACCATCCAGAAAGACCATTCGGGCGACTTGTCCCTCGGCGATGCGGGCATGAGCAGCTGGTGCGTGAACAGGATGATCAGCTTCTTGGACTTGTTCTCCTTGAGCTCTCCCTCGAGCCACTTCAGCTCAAGCAGGCCGGCCTCGCCGTAGGGCTTTCCTTCGACGGTCACATCGAAGCCGATGACCCGCACGTTCTTCACGGGTTCGAAGGCCCATGACGTATGACCGGGCCGCAGCCCCCTGCTTGTCCATGCCCGGATAAAGTCTTCCTTGTTCAATTTGGAGACGCCCGCGACCGGCGAGACCTCGGTATTGCCGAGAAGGACGTAGTACGGCATGTTCAGGTGGGCCGTCCACTTCTGGAACACGTCCAGGGACTCCTTGTCGTTCGGGCCGTAATGGATCTGGTCCCCGCCGAAGACGACGAAATTCAGTTTCGGGAGGCGCTGCAGCTGGCGGAGGGCATCGATGAAAAGCGGGATGCTCTTTTCGCGGTATTGCCAGTTGCTTTCGCCGTTCACGTCGAGATGTAGGTCCGTGATATGGGCAAAATTGAACGAGGGCACGTCCACCGCTTCCGCGAAGGGAATGAAGAGCTCTCCCGCTGCGAGCGCGACGCCGGCGGCCGCGGCCCCTTTCAGAAAATTACGCCTGTTCATCGACATTGCACACCTTCCCCCTGAGCATCTGTTTTCTCCGCTGCCGCATCGCGACGGTGGTGAAACAAAAGTGACATATTCCCGGCATGATGTCAAGGGTAAAAAGGATGACGCCGGCACAGCGCGGGGAAATGTCCAGTTGAATTTGCGGCATTCCTGTGCTATGGTACTCTCCATGAAAGGGCTGCTCAAAAAACTTCCCTCTGTTGACGAAGTCCTGAAGGAAGGCAGAGCAAAAGCGTGGATGGAGCGCTTTCCGCGCGTGCTCGTGCTCGATGCGGTCAGATCCGCCATCGACGCGAGGCGGAAAGCGATCCTCCGGGCCGCGGAAAAGGACGCCGCCGCGCGGATCGACGACGCGCTCGTTTCGCTTCCGGGCGTCCTGAATCACGCCGAGTCCCTCCTTGCGGAGCTGTCGGAACCGAGCCTGAAGGGCGTCATCAACGCCACGGGCGTTGTCGTGCACACCAACCTCGGGCGATCGGTCCTGTCCGAGAAGTCTATCCAGCGCGTCGCCGAGGCCGCCCGGAGCTATTCGAACCTTGAGTACGACATACCCGCGGGCGAGCGCGGCAAGCGTCACGTCCATGTCGAGGGGATCCTGAAGCGCCTGACCGGCGTCGAGGCCGCAACCGCCGTGAACAACAACGCCGCCGCGGTACTGCTCTGCCTGAACACCATCGCCCGCGGCAAAGAGGTCATCGTTTCCCGGGGAGAGCTCGTCGAGATCGGCGGATCCTTCCGGGTTCCCGAAGTGATGGAGCGGAGCGGAGCAAAGCTGCGCGAGGTCGGGGCCACGAACAAGACCCATCTCAAGGATTACGAGAAGGCGATCAACGAGAATACCGGACTTCTCCTCAAGGTGCACACGAGCAATTACAAGATCGTCGGCTTCACCCGGGAGGTCTCGCCTGAGGATCTGGTGAAGCTCGGCAAAAAACACAACCTGCCCGTTATGTGGGACCTGGGGAGCGGGAGCTTCGTGGACCTGTCGACCTACGGCGCCGGAAGCGAGCCCACGGTCCAGCAGGCCGTGCATTCCGGGGTGGATGTGCTCACCTTCAGCGGAGACAAGCTGCTCGGCGGACCGCAGGCCGGGATGATCCTCGGCAAGAAAGTATGGCTCGATCAGATCCGCTCCAATCCCCTCGCCCGGGCGCTCCGCATCGACAAGCTCACCCTGGCAGCGCTCGACGCCACGCTCGGGCAGTACCTGGACCTGGAAAAGGCCGTGCGGGATATTCCGACGCTCTGGATGCTTACCCAGCCGCTGTCGGAGATCGAGCGGAAGGCCGTGCTGCTGTCCTCGCGCATCAGGGAGCTCGGGGACCGGGAGCTGACCACGATCATCCAGGACGACACGTCCCAGAGCGGCGGCGGCGCCCTGCCCACGGGCGTCTTCCCCACGAGGACGGTCTGCCTCCGGCACGAGCGGCTGAGCGCCAACAAGATCGAGTCGGCACTGCGGATCAACAAGCCTCACGTCATCTCCCGGATCAAAGAAGGCATGGTCGTGCTCGATCCGAGGACGCTGAACGATGAGGAGATCGGGAAGATCGTGGAAGCCCTAAAACAACTACAGAAAATGTGACCACGGATCAGGACGGCTAGAGACAAGAATTAGGTTAACCGCGGATGAACACGGTAATGCGAAATAACCAAGTCCGGTTTAACCACAGATGATCACAGATGGCGCATATTAAAACAATAATTCCAGATCATAAAAACGAAATTCAAAAGATCCTTTCCCGGTTTCATCCGTGTTCATCTGTGTTCATCTGTGGTTAGAAGCCGCATCTATCTTTGTTCATCCGTGGCTGCATCCCGTTGTACGTCTCTAACCCTGTTCATCCGTGGTTATTAATCATCGTCCATGAAATACATCATCCTCGGCACCGCCGGACATATCGACCACGGCAAATCAAGCCTCGTCAAGGCCCTCACCGGGACCGACCCCGACCGACTCAAGGAGGAAAAGGAGCGCGGCATCACGCTCGACCTGGGATTCGCGTCCCTGGACCTGCCCGGCGGGAACCGGCTCGGCATCGTCGATGTCCCCGGCCATGAAGGCCTGATCAAGAACATGCTCGCCGGCGTGGGCGGCATGGACATCGTGATGCTCGTCATCGCCGCGGACGAAGGCATCATGCCCCAGACCCGGGAGCACCTCGCCATCTGCGACCTCCTGCATGTGAAAAAAGGCCTGATCGTTCTTACCAAGATGGACATGGTTGAGAAGGACTGGCTCTTGCTCGTGCAGGATGAGGTCCGGCAGTTCGTCAAGGGCACCTTTCTCGAGAAGGCGCCCATGCTTTCCGTCTCGTCCAGGACCGGAGAACAGCTGCCGCTGCTGGTTCAGGAGCTGGCAAGGCTCGCGGCGGAAGTATCTCCGAAGTCGTCGAACGGCATCCTGCGGCTGCCCATCGACCGGGTGTTCACCATGAAGGGCTTCGGCACGGTCATCACCGGCACCCTGCATTCGGGGACGATCAGCATTGAACAGGAGGTCGAGGTCCTGCCGAAGGGGATTACGACGAAGGTGCGCGGCATCCAGTCCCACAGCCAGGCGGTCCAGCGCTCCGTGGCGGGCCAGCGCACGGCGGTGAACCTCCAGGGCGTCGAAAAGGACCAGCTCTCGCGCGGCGACATCATCGTGAGCGCCGGCTTTTTTACACCGACCAGGACGCTTGATGCGAAGCTTGAGCTGCTGAAGCAGGCCCCGCGGGGGCTCAGGACGGGCTCTCGCATCCGGTTCTACAACACGACACAGGAGGCCATCGGCAGGATCGCCCTCCTCGGTGCTCACGAGCTGGCGCCCGGCCAGGAAGCCTTCGTCCAGATGAGGCTCGACCGGCCCGTGATCATCCAGCACGGCGACCGCTTTATCCTGCGCTTCTACTCTCCCATGGAGACCCTGGGAGGCGGCATGGTCCTGGACCCCCATCCCCGCCGGCACAAGCAGTCGACCATGCAGGAATCCCACAAGAGCCTCGGCATCCTTGCACAAGGTGCGATGGAAGAACAGCTTGCGCTCTTTATATCGGGAAAAGGTCTTGCCGGAATGGCAGAGAACGATCTCATCGGGACCGTCGCGGCCGACAAGCAGGCCATAGCAGCGGCGCTTGCATCGCTTGCGCAGAAAAAGACCGTGCTCCGCGTAGACAACCTCTATGTCCATACGCTGCACCTGACATCACTCGAGGCGAAGACCCTCGAACTCGTAAAACAATACCACAAGGACAACCCGCTCAAGCCGGGCCTGGACAAGGAAGAGCTGAAAGGCGCGCTCAAGATGAGGATTTCAGCCAAGGTCCTGAACATGGTCATCGACGGCCTTGCGAAAAAAAAGCAGATCGAGGCGGACGGCTCCAAGTTGAGGACCCCCGGATTCAAGGCGGCAGGCGGCAAAGTGCAGGACGAGGTCAAGAACAGGATCGTCGATGCCATCAGGAAAGGCGGCACCCAGCCGCCGGTGCGGGAAGAGCTTCCTTCCCTTTTCGGCATCACGGAAAAGGACGCGAAGGACCTGCTCAGGCTCCTGGCGGACGAGGGCAGGACGATCCGGATCAACGACTCGCTCCACCTCGATAAGGATGTGGTCGAGACGATCAGGAGGGACCTCACCAGGCACCTCCAGGAGAAGAAAGAGATCACCATGGCCGAGTTCCGCGACCTGGCCAGGACCTCCCGCAAGTACGCCGTGCCCATCATGGAATATTTCGATTCCCAGAAGCTGACGCAGCGGATCGGCGACAAACGGGTGTTGCGGGGATAGAGCATGCGGACCTTCCCGTAATTACCTCGGAGATAGGATGCAGGAGATGATGGACACCAACAGGCGGCAATCCCATTGCATTGTTTGCGGCAGGCGCTTGAGCACAAAGGATCCCTCGGGGAACATCCAGTGGCAGCCCAGCGAGGTTGATGACAAAGGCATTTACTGTGAAACCTGTTATTCAAAAAAGACGAAAAGCAAGTCCATGAAGAAAAAAAACATCTGAAAATGCCGTGGCTGACCGCAGGTGACCTCGGGCATGACCTGGCTCATCGTTCTTTCCGGCCTGTCACCCGTGCTATAATGGAGCCAGGATACTTTCACGTCGTCCTGCCAACAGCTCGTTTCCTGAACGATGACTACTGAGAGGAGGAACACCATGAAAAAGACGCTATTCATAACCGGCCTTGCAGTATTGTTGAGCGCGGCCCTTGCCGGCGCCCAGGATTTCACGTTAAAGAGCGACCAGATCGGGGGGCAGCTGACCATCGATGAGGTCTTTTCGGGGTTCGGCTGTACGGGCAAGAACATCTCTCCCTCCCTGAAATGGATGAACGCGCCGAAGGCGGCAAAAAGCTTCGCGCTCACGGTCTATGACCCCGATGCGCCGACCGGCAGCGGCTGGTGGCATTGGGTCATCTTCAACATCCCCGCCGACGTCACGGACCTCAAGACCGACGCCGGGAATCCTCAGAAGAAGCTCGCGCCCGCAGGCAGCATCCAGAGCATGACGGACTTCGGGAAGCCGGGTTTCGGCGGCGCCTGCCCGCCCGCGGGCGACAAGCCGCACCGCTATATTTTCACGGTCTTCGCGCTGGATGTCCCGAAGCTGGACCTTGATGAAAAGGCCGGCGCCGCGCTCGTGGGATATATGCTGAACTCCCATACGATCGCAAAGGCGTCCCTGATCTCCTACTACGGACGGTAAGATCGCATCGGGCTTGAACGTACCCTCTGTTCTCACGATGACCTCCGGGGCGGCCGACCGGAGGTCGTGCTTTTTCCGGTGATCAAAAGAGTTCCCTTCACCCGGGGCGCCCGCGGTGTTATAGTGTAATAGCGGGATGCAACACTGACATGCAAGAAACATCCATGATAAGAACGCTCTTCCGTTCCCTGCGCCACCGGAACTTCCGCCTCTTCTTCTCGGGCCAGCTCGTTTCCCTCATCGGCACCTGGATGCAGAACATCGGGCAGGCCTGGCTGGTGCTGGAGCTTACCCATTCGTCCTTCAAGCTCGGCGTGGTCTCGGCGCTCCAGTTCCTGCCCATGCTGTTCCTGTCGTTCTTCACGGGACCGTTCATCGATTATCTCGACAAGCGGAAGATCATCATCGGGACCCAGGCCGTGCTCATGGCACAGGCGTTCGTGCTGTCGTTCCTGGTCTGGACCGGGACCGTCCACTACTGGCACATCATCGTGCTCGCCACGCTCCTCGGCATCGTGAACACGATCGACATGCCTGCCCGCCAGGCGTTCATCATAGAAATGGTCGGGAAGGACGACCTGATGAATGCGATCGCCATGAACTCTTCCATCTTCAACGCCGCCCGGGCGGTAGGACCGGCGATCGCCGGCATGCTGATCGCCGCGGCGGGCACCGCGGCCTGTTTCTTCCTGAACGGCCTCAGCTTTCTCGCGGTGCTGGCGGGACTCCTGTTCATGACCGCGTCCTCTTCCCCGCGGCGGGAGAAGTCGTCCTATCACGTCCTGCGGGACATCGGGGAGGCCATCCGATACGTCAAGACGACGCCCGTGGTGATGATGACCATCCTGCTCGTATCCGTGGTCAGCGTCTTCGGGACGAATTTCACCGTCCTCGTTCCCGTCTTCTCCAAGATGGAGCTGCATCGCGACGCGGCCGCCTTCGGGTTCCTCATGTCCTCGTTCGGCGCCGGAGCCCTGATCGGGGCCATGTCCCTGGCCCTTATGAGCCCCTGGGGGCCGCGGCCGGTGATCCTCCTCGGCGGCGGCATGAGCCTCTCGATCTTCCTGATGCTGATCGGGCTCCAGCGCTCTTACAGCCTGACCGCGCTGCTGCTTGCCCTGTCCGGCTGGTCCATGGTCACCTTCTTCGGCATGGCGAATACCACGGTCCAGCTGAACACCGAGGACCGTTTGCGCGGCCGGGTCATGAGCCTGTATACCCTGTCCTTCGGCGGGCTCACGCCCTTCGGCAGCATGTTCGCCGGCACGGTCGCCCACTGGATCAAGGCCCCCCTCACCTTCGCCGTCGGCGGGCTGGTCTGCGGCATCGTGTTCTTCGTGGTGATCCTGAAATGGCGGAAGTTCGAAGCCTGGGGCAGCGACCTGTAGCCGCCCTCCCTAGGGAGGGGGATTGATCAGAACGGCGGCACGGCGCGTAAGCAAAACGTTCCGGTATCGGACATGCAAAAAGGCCCGCAGTCAGCACTCCCTGCGGGCCTTGAGTGGAGAGGGGCCTTCTAAGCGGCCTTCATCAGGACCTTCAGCGCCTTTTCCTTGCCTGCGTTGCCGAAGGTATCATATGCCTTCATCACTTCGTCGAGCGTGAACGTGTGGGTGATGAGCTTCTTCGGCTGCAGCTTCCCCGACATGACGTTCTTGAGCAGCATGGGCGTGGTCACGGTGTCCACGAGCCTGGTCGTGATCGTGATGTTCTGCGCCCACAGCCTCTCGAGGTGCAGTTCAACGCTCTTGCCGTGCACGCCGATATTCGCGATGTGTCCGCCCGCGGAAACGATGTCCTCGCAGAGCTCGAACGTGGCGGGAATGCCCACCGCCTCGATCGCCACGTCAACTCCCCGGCCGCCCGTCAGTTCCATGACCGTGTCTTTAGCCTTTCCGTCCCTGCTGTTGACGGTCTTCGTCGCGCCGAACTTTTTCGCCACCTCGAGCCGGTTGTCATCCATGTCGATCATGATGAGCTCCGCCGGCGCGTAGAACTGCGACGTCAAAAGCGCCGCGAGCCCCACGGGCCCCGCGCCGACGATCGCCACAGTGTCTCCCGGCTTGATCTGGCCGTTCAAGACGCCGCATTCATAGCCCGTCGGCAGAATGTCGCTCAGCATCACGAGCGCATCCTCGTCGGCATCCTTCGGCACGCGGTACAGGCTCGTGTCGGCATAGGGGATCCGGACGTACTCCGCCTGGGTGCCGTCGATGGTATGTCCGAGGATCCACCCGCCGCCCTTCTCGCAGTGCGAGTACATGCCTTTCTTGCAGGCGTCGCACTTGCCGCAGGAGGTGATGCACGAGATCAGCACCCGGTCGCCCTTCTTGAAATTCGTCACCCCCGGCCCCTGATCGTCGATGATCCCGACCCCCTCGTGGCCGAGGATACGGCCGTCCGTCACCGCGGGAACATCGCCTTTCAGGATGTGGAGGTCGGTCCCGCAGATGGTGGTCTTGACGATCCTGACGATGGCATCGGTCGGGTCCTTGACAACCGGCTTGGGCTTTTCTTCCCAGACCCGCTTGCCCGGACCGTGATAAACCAGCGCTTTCATAGCGTATCACTTCCTTTCCTCGCCCGGAAGAAACTGACGAGCAATCTTTGACTTCCCGGGACGAATGATAGAAGTATGTCCCACGATGATATGCTAGCACTGCAGGCAAGGCCGGTCAATCCACCTTAGGTATGACAATGACGATGCAGGGAGACTGTGGTATCGCAACAGCTGGCTGTCTTCTGATGATCACCACGAACCGGAAAGGCGGGCTTCCTCACGAGGATGAGGCAAAAAAAGAACCTGCATCGCTTTTGCCGATGCAGGCTCTTGATCTGACTGATTCGCTTTATTTCGGCGCCGGGGCCTCGCGGGAAAGCGCACGGCGGTCGCCGCTGCGACGCTCATGCCCGGTACGGCGATCTCCGGAAGTTGCCTCGGTCGACATCGACAGGGGAAGCGTGAGCATCAGGGCCGAAAACCCCGACAGCTGGTTCTCATCGCTCCCGCATGGCGCTCCTTCTGGCTTCATGCCCTTCTCATCGCTGCCTTGCGAGTCCTTAAGAATCATATCGCGCTGTCCTCCTCGCCGGGGAATAACGTGCAGTTGTTCCTTCGTCGATCTATGTCGTATGCGAATATTACAAATAACTATAGCATGCCTGAAATGCTTTTTCAATCAATTTCCCCAATCTAACCCGGACGAGTGGAAACTAAAACCTCTGCACCACAGAGGACACAGGGGAGAGATGTAAAAGCTCAGATGAAGGCGTTCCTCTGTGTTCACTGAGCACTCTGTGGCAAGAAACGTTATTAACAGTCTCACAATAGAATAGGCATCTACCGATCGTCTTTACTATCCTCCAACGTGGTCATTCAGGGCTTGACCCGGAATCCAGCCTGCACTCAGCATGTACGAGCCTGTGGCCAGTGCTTATGAGCGCGTTGCGCGAATACGGGCCATGCACAACGCGAGTGCAGGGTGTGGTCTTTTTGTTATATTCTATGGATTCCTGCTTCCGCAGGAATGACGAACGATTTGAGATGATCTTGATTCACCGGTTACTATATGCTTCACGGAAGGAGCTCAGCAGTTACAAAGCAACGCATCCTCTTCCGGATACAAAGGGATTTACGGCACAGGTCTCCATCAAATTATGCTATGATATCCATACCATGCAGGACCAGGAAATCACCATACTCCGCGAGCTGATCATCATCCTCGCGGTCTCGCTCCCCATCACCTATCTCTTCCACCGCGCCAAGTTGCCCGCACTCGTGGGATTCCTGATCACGGGCGTCCTGATCGGACCCTATGGCTCGGCCATCATCACCGAGACCCGCATGGTCGAGCGTCTCGCTGACATCGGCGTGGTGCTCCTGCTCTTCACCGTGGGGCTGGAGTTCTCGATCGAGGACATCATGCGGTCGGGCCGGCAGCTCCTGATTGGCGGCGGCACCCAGGTTCTCCTGACCATCGGCGCTGTCGCGGCCATTGCCATGGGCTTCGGCTATCCCCCCGCCCAGGCCCTGTTCTTCGGGTTCCTCGCCTCGCTCAGCAGCACAGCCATCGTGCTCAAGATGTACTCCGACCGCGCAGAGCTCGACTCGGCCCACGGCAGGCTCGCCACGGGCATCCTGCTGTTCCAGGACATCGCGGTAGTACCCATGATGCTCCTCCTTCCGGTCCTGGGCGAGGCAGGAGCCGGCGGCTCGGTCACAACCCTGTCCGTGCTCGTCTCCCTGGGCAAGGCAGTGCTCGGCCTCGTCGGCGTCTACGTCGCCGCCCGCCAGGTGGTCCCCTTCCTGCTCCACCAGGTGATCAGGCTCAGGAACCGCGAGATGTTCTTCCTGCTCATCGTGCTGCTCTGCCTCGGCACGGCATGGATCACGTACCGGCTCCATTTATCACTGGCCTTGGGCGCATTCCTCGCCGGGCTCATCATCTCCGAGTCCGAGTACAGCCACCACATCGTGTCTGAGATCATGCCCTTCCGCGATTACTTCGCCAGCATCTTCTTCATCTCCATCGGGATGCTGCTTCACACCAGCTTCTTCGGCAGTCACTGGCCGGTCCTGCTCCTGATGACGCTGGGCCTGGTGCTGCTCAAGACGATCCTCGTCTTCGCCACGGCAAAGGCCCTGCGCTACCCCATCCGGTCCGCCCTCCTTGCCGGGCTGGGACTTGCCCAGATCGGCGAGTTCGCGTTCCTCCTCGCCCAGCAGGGTCACCTCCACGGACTGATCGGGACGGAAAGCTTCCAGGTGTTCATCAATGCCTCGATCCTGAGCATGCTCGCCACTCCCTTCGTGATCCAGGCCGGGCCCTGGCTCACTTCGCGGCTCGCGGAAGCGCCCGGCGAGCGCAGGGAAAAGGCGGAATACTGCTCCCTCAAAGGCCATACGGTCATCGCGGGCTACGGCCTGAACGGCCAGAACCTGGCCAGAACGCTGAAGGCCACTCACCTCCCCTATGTGGTGCTCGAGGTGAACGCGGACACGATCCGGAAGGCGAGGGCAGAGGGCGAGCCCATCATCTACGGAGACATCACCCGGAGGGACGTGCTGCAGCGGGCGGGCGTGGACTGCGCCAAGATCATCGTGTTCGCGATCTCGGACAACCGGGCCACCCAGATCGCCGTCAGGACCGCCCGGGAGCTGAACCCCGCGATCTTCATCCTCATCCGTACGCGCTACGCCGCCGACGTGGAAGAGCTCTACAAGCTCGGCGCCGACCAGGTGATCCCCGAGGAGTTCGAGACCTCCATCGAGATCTTCTCGCGCGTGCTGCACGAGTACCACGTCCCGGGCAACATCATCGCGAACCAGATCCAGCTCGTGCGGTTCGGGGGGTACAAGATGCTGCGCGGCCAGTCGCTGGACCAGGAGAACCTCGGCCGCATCGCCGCCCTCTTCGCCGGCGCAACCGTGGACAACATCCAGCTCGACCCCGCGGCGCCCTCCGTCGGACGGTCGCTCAAGGACCTCGACCTCAGGAAGAACACCGGCGCAACGGTCATCGCCATCGCGCGAAGCGGGGAGGCAATCACAAACCCAGGCCCGGACTTCACGCTCCAGGCCGACGACATAGTTGTGCTCATGGGCGCGCACAAGGATCTGGACGGGGCGGCCAAGCTGCTGACGAGGGGAAAAGCGTGAGATGAAAAATGAGTTGCGAACGGGCAGGGCCTCACGTATAATCAGGTTCAGCAAGCGGCTTCTTCATCCGCGTTCCCATTGTCATTCTTCGATCTTCATTCTTCACGTTCACTCTAAAGGGAGAGGTTACGGAGCTGGTGCCCGTCCCGGCCTTCAAAGCCGTTGTCACCGTGCGTGAGTACGGTGAGGTGAGTTCGATTCTCATGCTCTCCCGCCAATTTAGTCCTTAGAAGCAAATAACAAGGCCTTATGAACTCGTACCGTGGTCGTACTGCAAGACGCTTGACAAAAAAGGCTCAGAGGAGATGAAACCTCTGAGCCTTCTTCGTCTGTCCTTTATGTGAATTGCGTTGTATGTCTGTTTCTAGTTCTAACCTGTTATCGCTCCCATAATGATAAAACGGGGCAATGGGAGAAACGCATATCGACATCGCGCACGAGAAGGGCGCTCTCTTCGGCGACCCTCTCGACGAGCAAGTTGGGTATCGTGCGTCGGGTTTTCGCTCCTCTTTTACCCGACCTACAAAACTGTTTATTGATGGCTGCCTACGGTGATGATGAAAGTTGGACTCGTCCCCGCTGCAACCGTGGGTGGGGTCATAGGGGTGAGCGCCCCTTTCGCGCCGATTCTGTACTGCGAGACGTTGTTGTCGAGAAAGTTCGCCACGTAAGCATACTTGCCCGAGGGGTCGACCGTCACGGACCGGGGAACCTTCCCAGCCGGGACCGTGGCTGGGGTCATGGGTGCGAGCGCCCCATTTGCGTCAATCGTGTACTGCGAGACGTCGTAGCTGCCGTCGCTTGCCACGTAGGCATATTTGCCCGAGGGATCAACCGTGACGGAGAAGGGCTCCCAGTCCGCCGCGATCGTGGCCGGAGTCATGGGTGTGAGCGCCCCATTCGCGCCGATTGTGTACTGCGAGACGTTGTTGCTGCCGTGGTTCGCCACGTAAGCGAACTTGCCCGAGGGGTCGACCGCGATGGTGTTGGGCCATGTCCCCGCCGCAACCGTGGCCGGGGTCATGGGCGTAAGCGCCCCATTCGCGCCGATCGTATACTGTGAAACATTGTTGTCGAGTAAGTTCGTCACGTAAGCGTATTTGCCCGAGGGGTCGACCGTGACGGTAAAGGGCCCTGTTCCCGCAGTGATCGTGGCTGGGGTCATGGGCGTAAGCGCCCCATTCGTGCCAATCGTGTACTGCGAGACGTCGTTGCTGATGTTGTTCGCTACGTAAGCGAACTTGCCTGAGGGGTCGACCGTGATGGAGTAAGGATATACCCCCGCCGCGACCGTGGCCGGGATCATGGGTGCGAGCGCCCCCTTCGCGCCGATCGTGTACTGCGAGACGTCGTTGCTGCCGACGTTCGCCACATAAGCGAACTTGCCCGAGGGGTCGACCGTTATGGAGTTGGGCAATGTCCCAGCCATGATCGTGGCTGGGGTCATGGGCGTGAGCGCCCCATTCGCGCCAACCGTGTACTGCGAGATGTTATTGCTGTAAGGATTCGCCACGTAGGCGTACTTCGCTGCCCCAGCCGGACCGCCCCCCCCGCCACCATAACCGCTACAACCGAATATCAATGCAGTTACTACGGCGATTAAAACAATTAACTTTTTCATGGTGTCCTCTTTTCTTAGCACAGTTTAATTGCCTGAAGATTAATATGTCTAGAAAAAGAATACTGTTGTAAGAAACATAGATTTTTAAAAATAAGACCTATTCAGGATCCTCAAAAAAAAGGATACTACTTTGGACTTTGTATATAGTTGCACCTGCAGTATCTTCCCAGTATAGTTTGAGTAAAGACTACTACTCCCCCTCCACCACTACTTCTACAACCAAACATTAATGCAACTGCCAAAGCGTTTACAACCCAATCATATTATTATGATTATTATTTTTCTTTCTCATTTCAGACCGTAAGACAAAAAAACCGAGCATGCCAGAGGAGTTATATCCTTCGGCAGCTCGGCCATCTTTATCTTATAAGATCCGCAGCTTTCCGCCCCCTCCTCACGAAGGGTTTGGCTTTATCGAGGAATCATTTATTGTTCAAATGGTTGTCAATGAAGCATTCTGAACACATTTCAGAATGTCGTGTCATGAGGGCTAAAGATGCATACTAAATACATATGCATACTAAATACATAGCAGAGATTGTTGTTTCTGTAAAGGGTCGGTCGGGGTATTGTTGGGGTATTGCAAAAAATTGCAAAAAAGCAGCGATAAACAATGATAAGGTCATGCTGGCATTGGCTGTGACAGAGAAACAAGATCGTTCGTTTTGGAGCTGGACTTTCCGGACCCCTTGTCCATCGATGGCATCCGTGGACACTTCAACTCCCAAATCCTCTTATTTTGTCTGAAATGAACCGGTAGCCCGTTATAAAATGACAGCACCATCGATTCGGTCATTTGATATATTCAGCAAATCCCGAAGAAGGCAAGCCCGGATTTCTCCGACAACGGATCATGACTGAGGATGAGGTCACCGGCTTCCCGGTACATTCTTTATGTGATCGATACCATGCTTGAATTGAATAAATAATATCAGACCGCTCTGGCCATAGCGGCGCTTGTTCTTGTGGGATTCTCCCTGGGGTTCGTGGTAAGAGGCCTTTTCCCCAGAAGATCGAAAAGTGAGAGCGTCGAGATCAGAGAGGGCGGATGGGCCTACATCAACCCGTTGCTGGAATGTGAGCAGGCCCAGAACTTGATGGAGGACAACGAACTCAGCCCATTCAAAAAGAAGGTCGAGGCGTTCATAACAAAAAATCTGCATAACGAATGGGGAGACGACGTCTCGGTCTATTTTCGGGAAATGAACAACGGGCTTGCATTCAGTATCGGGGAGTCGGAGCAATTTTATCCGGCGAGCCTGTTGAAGGTTCCTGAGATGATTTCCGTTTTGAAGGCAGCAGAGGTCAATCCCGCGCTCCTGGCAAAGAAAATCGTCTATGACAAGCCCGAGCTGCAATCAATGCAGAACGCCGATGTGACCGATAAGATGGTGTTCGGCAGGTCATATACGGTCGAGGAGTTGCTGAAAAGAATGATCGAATATTCCGATAATGTCGCAGCTCTTCTCCTCGAGGACGCCATGAAACCCTCCGATCTCAAAAAGACCTATGACGACTTGGGCCTCCCGGATCCGTATTATCTGAACGACCAGAGCGGCTATATGATCTCGGTGGAATCATATGCATCCTTCTTCCGAATTCTGTTCAATGCCTCCTACCTCAACAAGGATCTGTCCAAGAAGGCGCTTATGTATCTTGCGCATACCGATTACCGGAAGGGCCTTGTCGCCGGCATGCCGCCCCAGGTAGCGGTCGCGCATAAATTCGGCCTGAGGAAAGTGAACGGGATAAAACAGCTTCACGATTGCGGGATCGTCTACTATCCCAATCATCCCTACCTTCTCTGCGTAATGACCTCAGGTCCCGAGCCTGAATTCCTTGACACCACCATCGCGGAGATTTCCCACTTCATATTCAAGGAAATCGACCATCAGCATGGTATTGATTGAGCTGCTCCGGGAAAAGCCCGTGCTCAGGAACTGGGATTATTATGCGGGAATGAAGTCCTTCTCGTGGAACAGTTCCCCGCAGGGTCAAGGGAACCCAGAGTGACCTTATAGACTTTGATATCAATGATAAAACAGGGCAATGGGAAGAGTATCTTGACTACCGGTGCTGTGACTTACCCCTGCAAGCTTGCACAGGCGACCGTTAAATAGGAGCTGCAGAATACCAGTTGAAACTCACCCACGAACAACGAGTTGAACCGCCATTGGCGGACCGAAAGTTTGTTATTAATTTTCGCAACCACCATTTCAGCGCGCGGGCTTAAATTGGTCCCATGTCACGTTTTCTTTGATCACCTTTGCCGGGTTGCCGCCGATCAGGCAGTTCTCCTGTTCGAACACCCTGGTCACGACCGAACCTGCTGCGACCACGCAGCCGTTCGGGATTCTGCTTCCGCTGAGCATAAGGACATTGGTCCCGATCCAGACGTGGTCGCCGATGATGATCCTCTTGTCCTTCTTGACCTTGCGCCCCGGAAAGTCGATCTCGTGGAAATCATCGTCAAGGAACTTCGAGCCCCAGGCGATCAGAAAACCATCGCCCACCTCCAGTCCGTTCACGATGATGAAGCTGACATCGGCGCCCGTGACGCCCTCGCCGAAGCTCGCTACAGCGCCTTTTGCAATGTCCACGCGGCAATTCTTGGCGATGGAGCACTTGGACGTAAATTCCAGTTTCCCTCGTATGTTGAGATAGGTTCGGTCGTACTTGTGTGTGAAGCCGAGATACTGCATGCCGATCGAGACCAAGCCGCCGCTCGTGCTGATGTTCTCGAGTCCTTTGATGATGACACGATTGTTGACGATCAGATTCTTGCCCCGAAGACGGTAATAAACGGCCCTGAACAGAACCGGCAGGATTGCCGAATCCGACTCCCGGCATTTCCGAATAAATTTTAAAATCTGCGACATGCACCATTCCTCTCAGCGCTGAATAATAACTTCAGAAGAATTTATGTCAAACGGGCCCGGAAGTAAAGAGCAATTTCGCGGGACGGCTTATCGCCTTTCCGTTGCTCCAACAATGAGAAAAAGGACAATGAGAAGAGTATCTTGACTACCGGTGC
>Ga0335079_10001026_pt1 | contig 31679 bp, 30 predicted proteins | sample Lox_Sample_33_FD_206719 | JGI IMG/M metagenome (GOLD analysis project Ga0335079, IMG submission 206719) | Soil microbial communities from Loxahatchee National Wildlife Refuge, Florida, United States - Lox_Sample_3.3 | ecosystem: Environmental > Terrestrial > Soil > Wetlands | place: USA...
AAAATGAGACGATGCACGCCCAGGTCGGCAAACCGCTTCGCCGTATCGCGATCGACCTTCCCGCGCGGAGTGATGCTGATCTCCATGTCCTCGAACTTGCGGCCCTCCGCCTTGCACGCCTCGCGCACGCCATTGATGCACTTTTGTGTCCCCTCGAGGTCGAGCGCGAAGCCGTACCATCCCTTCGCCAATCGCGCCGCGCGGCTGTAGGCCTCCTTCGTATGGCCTCCGAACACGATCTCCGGATGCGGTTTCTGCACCGGGCGCGGCATCGCATTGACGCCCTTGAATTTCACCCATTGCCCGCTGAACTCCGGCTTCGGCATGCTCCAGAGCGCGATCATCGCCCTTAGATATTCTTCGGTGCGCGGCCCCTTATGGTCGAAGGGCGCGCCAATCGCTTCGAACTCGGGCTTGAGATATCCGATGCCGATGCCGAAAATCAGCCGCCCGTTCGATAGCACGTCGAGCGAGGCGAGCTCTTTGGCGAGCACCACCGGATTGCGCTGCGGCAGGATGATGATGCCGGTGCCAAGGCGAATCTTGGTCGTGTTCGCCGCGACGAATGACAACGACACGGTCGGATCGAGCATCGGATGGTCGGGCGCGACCGGCGACGGCGGCACTTGGGGGTCAGGCAGGATGACATGCTCTCCGGTCCACAGGCTTTCGAACCCGGCCTGCTCCGCCGCCTTCGCGACCGCGCCCGCAGTTTTCGGAAAAGCACACGGTCCGTTATTGATGGAGAATAGTGCAATTTTCATAAAGGCCTCGTACCACGAAAGTCTTGTGTGTTCCATCGCGGAACCTGACGGATTGGCATCTTGGTATCGACATGTGATGCACATGTGATTATGCTCGAAACATGTCCAAGATGATCCAGATTCGTAACGTGCCCGATTGGATGCATCGCACGCTGAAGGCTCGCGCCGCGGAATCAGGAATGTCCCTCTCCGACTTTTTGCTTAAGGAATTGCGGTTCATCGCCGAAAGACCAACGATGGAGCAGATGCTTAAACGCTTGCACCAGCGCGAACCCGTAGTTTTGCCGGAACCCGCAGCCCAAACAGTTCGCGCGGCACGTGACGCGCGGTGATCGTTCTTGACGCCTCAGCAGTAATCGAACTTCTGCTGCGCACGCCCACCGGAAGTCTTGTGGATAGGAGGATCTCATCGGACAGAGAACCAGCACATGCGCCACATCTTTTGGATATTGAGGTCCTGCACGTGCTCAGGCGCCACGTTGGCGGAGGTATCATTTCGGCCAAGCGCGCCGAGGAGGCGTTGCAGGATTTAGTCGATCTTTTGGTCGTTCGCCATTCTCAGGTCCTATCGGTGCTTCGAATATGGGAACTACACCACAACCTTACCGCTTATGATGCAGCCTATCTATCTCTGGCAGAAGTCCTTGACGCTCCGCTGGTGACCTGCGATAGCAAAATCGCCGAAGCCACGAATCATCGCGCTAAGATTGAATTCATTCCGACCAGGGTGAATTGATCTTTCGCTCCATATTTGACGATCCAATTTCCCCACCGGATAATCTCCCTCGATGAGATGTCCGCAATGCGGTACCGAATCCAATCCGCAAGCCGCGTTCTGTTCGCGATGCGGCGCCAAGCTGCTCCAAGTCAAACCGGAATCGGTGCGCGAGTACTCCATCGCGATGATCCGCCGCTCCTACTGGTACTACTTCGGACAGATCCTCGGAGGTGCGGTCCTTGTATGTCTCGGCGCCGCGCTTCTCATTAAGGGCTTTCAGCCGATGCAACTCGGCTTCGCGCTGCTGGTGGTCGGCGTGGTGAGTTGGGCGATTATCCCGTTCGAACATCGCTCGGTCTCATGGCGCATCACCTCGGACCGGTTGATGGAACAGCGCGGTATCCTTGCAACAGCGCGGCGAGAGGTGGAACTTCAGGATATTCGATCCATTGAGGTGACCCGGCGTGTGCGCCAGCGCCTCGCCGGATTGGGTGACGTGGTCGTCGCCTCGGCGGCGAGCGCCGATTACATCATTCGTATGACGGATGTTTACGATCCCGATGGAGTGGCGGAAACGGTGCGCAAGGCGCGGCTCAAGCGTCTCGCGTGATTGGTGCGGAGGGGTATGCGATGGGCAAGCGGGCGGACCTTCGTTACGAGCGCAAGTTCTGGAAGCAAGGTATCGAGGCGGTGGCCGGATGCGACGAGGTCGGTGTCGGTCCGATGGCGGGTCCGGTGGTCGCCGCGGCGGTGCTGTTCGCGCCCGAAATTCACATCAAAGGGGTTTACGATTCCAAGCAGGTTCCGCGTGAGAAGCGCGAGGAGCTCTATCCTCTGATCATGGAGCAAGCGCTCACCGTGGGCATCGGCAGCGCCGGTATCGATGAAATCGACAGCCTGAACATCTACTGGGCTACCATGCTCGCGTTTAAGCGCGCGCTCGCCGCGCTCACTCATACGCCGGCGCATCTGCTGGTCGATGGGCGCAAGATTCCCGGCCTCAAACTTCCGCAAACCAAGATCGTCGGCGGCGATCGCAAAAGCTTCTGCATCGCAGCCGCATCGATCATCGCGAAAGTCACGCGCGACCGAATGATGCACGACTACGATCGCGTCTATCCCGGTTACGGCTTCGCGGAGCACAAGGGTTACTGCACGCCCGGCCATATGCGAGTCGTCCAGGAGCGCGGCCCGACACCCATCCATCGGCGCTCTTTCTCTCCAGTCGCAATCGCTTCACAATTGAAACTGTTTGGTAAGATCGAGATCTCCTGAAAATTCTTCCAGCCTGGTTTTCGCAACGCACCTGAACTGTATTTATGTTGATTTGTGTGAGTTGCGACACAGGAGTAGATTTTGAACAGGTTGGGAAGCGTTAGGGGTGTGTGCTTATGGCATTAGAACGCGACAAACACGTAGCGCAGCGCGCCCTGCTCACCTTGGATGAAGCGCAGCTGCTCGATGTCTACCGCAAGATGGTGACCATTCGCCGGTTTGAAGAAAAAGCCGCCGAAATGTACACCAAGGGAAAAATCACCGGCTTCTGTCATCTTTATGCCGGCGAGGAGGCGGTCGCGGTCGGCGCCATCCAGGCGCTCTATGACAAAGACTACGTCGTCTCCACCTATCGCGAGCATGGGCATTGCCTCGCGAAAGGCGCGGAACCTCGCGCGGTGATGGCGGAGTTGTTCGGCAAAGAAACCGGCATCTCCCACGGGCGCGGCGGCTCGATGCATCTGTTCGATCCTGTCCTGCGCTTCATGGGTGGCTATGCGATTGTCGGCGGCGGATTGCCGATCGCCGCGGGTCTTGGCCTATCCGTGATGTATAAGGAGGAGCAAGAAATCGTCGCCTGCTTCTTCGGCGATGGCGCATTGCCGCAAGGCGCGTTCCACGAATCATTGAACATGGCGGCGCTGTGGAATCTGCCCGTCATCTTCATCTGCGAAAACAATTTCTACGGCATGGGCACGCTGGTGCAGAATGCGATCTCACAGGAGCATCTCTACAAATTCGCTGAGCCGTACAAGATTCCCGGCGTGCGCGTCGACGGCATGGACGTTCTGGAAGTTTACGGCGCAGTGACCGAAGCTGCGGCCCGTGCGCGCGAGGGCGACGGCCCCTCGCTCATCGAGGCGGTGACGTATCGTTTCCGCGGCCATTCGATGTCCGATCCGGTCGAGTATCGTTCCAAGCGCGAGGAACGCATCTGGCTCGAGCGCGATCCGATCAAGAATCTGCGCAAGAAGCTGATGACCGAGCGCGGACAGAACGAAGCCGCACTGAAGCAAATCGATGCCGAAGTCGAAGAGGTCATCGAGGACGCCGTGCGCTTTGCCGATGACAGCCCCGAGCCGCGCCTCGAGGACGTCGGCAAGCACGTGTACGTCGATTGACCAAGACCTTTAGGTCGTCTTGAGAGGATGCGGAAATGGCGGAGATTTCATATCGCGAAGCATTGAACCAGGCGCTACGCGAGGAAATGGATCGCGATGAGCGCGTGTTCATCATGGGCGAGGAGGTCGGCTATTTCGGCGGCGCATTCAAAGTCACCGACGGTCTGCTCGCGGTGTACGGCGAGAAGCGGGTGCGCGACACGCCGATCTCCGAGTTGGTGATCGTCGGTGCGGGCGTCGGCGCAGCGATGGGCGGGCTGCGTCCGATCGTCGAGTTGATGACGGTGAACTTTGGGCTGCTCGCCATCGATCAAATCGTCAATCACGCCGCGAAGATGCGCTACATGTTCGGCGGCAAGGCGAAAGTGCCATTGGTGATTCGCACGCCCCAGGGCGCGGGGCATCAGCTCGGCGCGCAGCACAGCCAGAGCCTCGAGGCCTACTTCCTCCATTGCCCGGGCCTACGCGTGGCGATTCCCGCTACGCCCGCCGACGCGAAAGGACTCCTCAAGTCAGCGTTGCGCCAGGACGATCCTGTGATGTTCCTCGAGCACGAATCGCTGTACAGCGTGAAGGGTGAAGTGCCGGCCGGCGAGCATCTGGTGCCATTCGGCAAGGCCAACGTGATGCGCGAAGGCAAGGACGTCACCATCATTTCGTATTCGAAGTGCGTGTACGATTCGATGCATGCGGCCGCGGCCCTCGAGAACGACGGCATCGATGCCGAAGTGATCGACCTGCGCATGCTCAATCCGCTCGACATTGGCACAGTGGTCGAATCCGTGAAGAAGACCGGTAAGGCGATCGTAGTGTACGAGGGATGGAAGACCGGCGGGGCCGGCGCCGAAATCGCCTCGCAGATTTACGAGGCTGCCTTCGATCATCTCGATGCGCCGATCGAGCGCGTCGCGACGCTCGATCAGCCGATCCCGTACAACAAGCATCTGGAAAAGGCCGCGTTGCCGAGCGCCGCCGACATCGTCAAAGTCGCGGAACGCATGATGTAGCTCGCGCGCGCGAGTGTGGATGGCATACGCCGACGGTGGGAAGACTATGAGCGAGATCACGATGCCGAAGCTCTCCGACACTATGGAAGAGGGCAAAATTCTCCGCTGGCTCAAACATCCGGGCGACGAGATTCATCATGGCGACCAGTTGGCCGAGGTCGAGACCGACAAGGCCGACATGATTCTCGAAGCATTCGAAGACGGCGTGCTCGATGAAGTCACATTGAAGGAAGGCGAGTCGGCCAAAGTCGGCGCGGTCATCGCCACCCTGCGCAAAGCCGGGGAAGCGCCGCGTCCGCGCCCCAGACTGGTCAGGACGCCGGAGAAAGATATGCAGGCCGAAGCCGAGCAGTCATTCGCCTCGGCGAATGGCTCGCGCGAACAGCCGGCCGAGCCCAACATTCCGCAGGAATTTGCCGGCGAGATGGAAAATCATGCCAACGGTTTTGATCTTCGTGAATCCTCGCCCGCGATGAGCGTGCAGCCGTCGTCCGCCGCACCCACCTCGATGCCGCGGCCGCCGCGCCGTCCTTCGCCTGAGGAGGAATCCGCCGAGGAGCAAGCGCGTGCGAGAGAGAGTGCGGAGGAGGCGCATAAGTTCCGCGCCTCGCCACTGGCGCGTCGCGCGGCGGAGGAGGCCGGCATCGATCTTTCGCACGTGCGCGGCACCGGACCCGAAGGTCGCGTCACCAAGAAGGACATCGATAACTTCCTCAAGGAGCAGGAGCAGTTCAAATTCCGCCGCCTGGTGCAGCCGCATGAGGGCGCGCCCGGCTCGCGCGAGGAACTTTCGAAGATGCGCAAGACCATCGCGCATCGGATGGCACAATCCAAGCGCGAAATCCCCCACTTCTACGCCACCGTCGAGGTGGACATGGAGGAGGTGGTGCGCTTCAAGAAGTCGCTCGAGACCACCGAAGTCTTCGATGTCGATATCAGCTACAACGACATCATCGTGAAGGCGGTCGCGCTGTCGCTGGCGCGCTTCCCGCGTATGAACGCGAGCTTCGAAGACGACGGCATCGTGATTCACCCGAGCATCAACATCGGCATCGCGGTCGCGATCGAGGACGGCCTGATTCTGCCAGTCATCCGCGGATGCGAGAAACTTTCGCTGCCGGACATCGCGCGCAAGGCGCATCAGCTCGTCACCAAGGCCTCGCGCGGAGGCTTCACCAGCGACGAACTTTCCGGCGCGACGTTTTCGATTTCCAACATGGGGATGGCGGGCGTTGAGCACTTCGCCGCCGTCATCGTGCCGCCGCAAGGCGCGATTCTGGCCGTGAGCGCGATCAGGGATCGTCCGGTGGTGCGCGACGGTGCGCTCGCGATTGGCAAGACCATGATGGTGACGGTATCGTGCGACCATCGCATCATCGACGGCATCGTGGGCGCGCGGTTCCTGCAGGAGCTCAAGCGCTTCCTGGAAAATCCCGCCAGCCTGCTGGTCTGAGCGCGGCACTTTCTGACAAAGTTGATGGACGCGCACCTACCCGCGCCATCACTTTGACAGGAGCGAGTCTTGGCCAACACTAGATACGACCTCGCAATCATCGGCTCCGGCCCGGGCGGCTATGTCGCCGCCATTCGCGCAGCGCAACTCAAGATGAGGGTTGCGGTCGTCGAGCGCGATCGCCCCGGCGGCGTATGCCTCAACTGGGGATGCATCCCGTCCAAGGCGCTGCTCAACTCCGCCGAAGTGATGGAGGAAATTCGCGGCGCGGCGAAGGAGCACGGCATCGAGACCGGCGCAGTCAGCGTCGATTTCAAGCGCGTCATCGCCCGCTCGCGCGAGGTCGCCGATAAATTGCAAAAAGGCGTGCGCTTCCTGCTCAAGAAGAACAAGATCGATCTGTTCGAGGCGGGCGCGCGCGTCGCCGGACCGCATCGCATCGCGCTCGATGCGGTGGACGGCAAACCGCCGCTCAGCGCGTCCTCGATCGAAGCCGACAAAATCATGGTCGCGGCGGGCTCCGGTGAGCGCCTGTTCCCCGGTATGCAGATCGGCGACGGCGTGATGACCAGCAAAGAAGCGCTGGTGCACGATCGCATCCCGTCGAGCATCATCGTAATCGGTGCGGGCGCAATCGGATTGGAGTTCGGATACTTCTACCAAGCCTTCGGCTCGCAAGTGACGATCGTCGAACTGGAAAAACAGATGCTGCCCGGCTTCGATGCCGAGATCGCGGAAGAGCTGCGGCGCAACTTCGTCAAGCGCAAGGTGCAGGTACTGCTCGGACACGGCTACAAATCGATGCAGAAGGTCGGCGCCAATTGGTGGGTGACCGTCAGCGCCGATGGCGCCGAGAAAAAGCTCGAAGCTGAGAACGTCCTGGTCGCAGTAGGACGAAATCCACTGAGCAAGAACATCGGCCTCGAAGAGGCGGGCGTCGAGGTCGATCGCGGGTTCATCAAAGTGGACGACGACTTCCGCACCACCGCCAAGACCATCTACGCGATCGGCGACGTCATTCGCCCTCCCTTGCTCGCGCATAAAGCTTCGGCGGAAGGCGTCGCGGCCGTGGAAATTATGGCGGGTGTGCGCGAGCCAGGGTTCGATCTCAACACCATCGCCGGATGCATCTACTGCGAGCCGGAAGTTGCTACCGTTGGTTACAGCGAGGCCGAGGCCAAGGCGCGCGGCATCGAGGTCAAGGTCGGCAAGTTTCCCTTCCGCGCGCTGGGCAAGGCGATCGCGACCAACTCGACCGAAGGCTTTGTCAAGCTCGTCATCAGCTCGCAGTACGGCGAGGTCGTCGGATGCCAGATGATCGGCCATCACGCGACCGACCTGATTTCCGAGGTGGTGCTCGGCAAGACGCTCGAGGCCACCAATATCGAGTTCGGCAAAACCATCCATCCGCATCCGACGATGTCGGAGGCTATAATGCAAGCAGCGCTGGCGGCAGATGGCGAAGCAATCGACATATGAGAGCTTGCGCCTGCGAATGAGACTCGAAGGGGGCGCAAAGCGCCGTGCCGCAGGCGCTTCCGAGGCGGAGCAGAGCGGAGTCGAGAAAAAATAAAACGATGGACCACGCGCGCACATTAGACGTCGCGAAGCTGGGGCTGGTCGAGTATCAGGCTGCGCTCGCGCTTCAGTATGCGATGGTCGCGGCGCGCCAGAATGATGCAATTGCCGACACCCTGCTATTGCTCGAGCATCCGCATGTATTCACCCTCGGGCGTGGCGCCCACGAACGCTTCGTCCTCGCGAATCGGCCGAGCGATGTTCCAATCCATCGTGTCTCGCGCGGCGGCGAGGTCACTTATCACGGCCCGGGCCAATTAGTGGGATATCCAATCCTCAAGCTCGAAGGCCGCGATCGCGATGTGTATCGATACTTGCGCAACCTCGAAGAAGCGATGATTCGCGCGCTCGGGGATCACGACATCATCGGGACTCGGCGCGAAGGCCTGACCGGTATCTGGGTCGGTGCGCATAAAATTGGATCGATCGGCGTCGGCATCAAACGCTGGACGACCTGTCACGGCTTCGCGCTAAACGTATGCCCCGATCTGAGCTACTTTCGCGGCATCGTGCCATGCGGCATCGCCGGGTGCGAGATGACATCGATCGAAGTGCTGACCCATCGAGAGGTAAGCATCGAGGAATTTGCGGCGCGCGCCACGTCTCGGTTCGCTGAAGTTTTCGGATACGCACGAATGGTAATCGCGGATTCCGCGACACTGTGGCGATTGATCGAAACGCACCCGGAGGAGCATCGCGATGCCTGAGCGACGCCATCCGGACTGGATCAAAGTGCGCGCACCCGCCTCGCCGGAGTATCAGCGCACCAAATCGATCCTCGCCGAACTGAAGCTGCATTCGGTCTGTCAGGAAGCCGCCTGCCCCAACATCGGCGAATGCTTCTCGCATCGCACAGCGACCTTCATGCTGATGGGCGATGTGTGCACGCGCAATTGCCCCTACTGCGCGGTGACTCATGGGCGCGTGCGCCCGCTCGATGCCGACGAGCCACGCCGTATCGCCGACGCGGTCGCGAAGCTCGGGCTCCAGCACGTCGTCGTCACTTCGGTAAATCGCGATGACCTGCCCGATGGCGGCGCGGCGCACTTCGCCGCTACCGCGCACGCGATCAAGTCGATGCTGCCCTCGACGCGCGTAGAAGTTCTGGTGCCCGATTTCCAGGGATCGTTCGCGAGCGTCGAGACCGTGGTCGCTGCGCCGATCGACATTTACAACCACAACATCGAAACCGTTCCGAGTTTGTACAAAACCGCGCGGCCCGGCGGACGCTACGAGCAATCGCTCGCGGTGCTACGCCATGCGAAGGAAACCGCGCGCGCTGGCGGCAAGGTGATGCAGACCAAGGCCGGCATCATGGTAGGCCTCGGCGAACGCGACGACGAACTGCTCGAGGTGATGCGCGATCTGCGCACCGTCGAATGCGACATCCTGACCCTCGGGCAGTATCTGCGCCCGTCCACCGATCATTTGCCGGTCGCGCGGTATGTCACACCCGCCGAGTTTAGCCAATTGCGCGTCGAAGGAATGAAGCTCGGCTTTCGCCACGTCGAATCCGGACCGCTGGTGCGCAGCTCGTATCACGCGTGGGAACACGTCCACTAGCGAATCGCTGACATCAGAAGAAACGGCGGCCGCTGATGATCGTCGGCCCAATCCGGATGCGCTGCGATATCGGCGGGCGACGGTGCCCATTCTTCGAGGTGTGAAATCGCAAATCCCGCATCGACCAGCGTGTTGATGTAGGTCGCCAGCGTTCGGTGCTGCTTAATGACACCTTTCGCGAGCCAGTCCGTGGAACGCGCACCTTCATCGAGATAGTCGTCGAGCGGCCAGGTCGCGCGGCCTGCGGAATTTTTCACGAATTTGGGTTCCGACGGCGCCGTGTAGATTGGATGTTCAACCGAAAACACAAGGTTCCCTCCGCTCATCAGCGCGCGATGAACCTGAGCGACCAGACGGCGAAAATCCTCGATATAGTGAAACGCCAACGAGCTGTAGGCCAAATCGAACGATGCGGCCGGCAGTTCGAGATGCTCCATGTCATTTCTGACATACGTGATCGCCGGATCGCGGGTTTCCTCGATCGCGCGTTCGAGCATCTTTGCGGAGACATCGATGCCGAGCACATGAGCGGCACCATTCTCCCTCGCCCAGCGGCAAAACCATCCGAAGCCGCATCCGAGATCGACGATTCTCTTTGTGTGGAGGTCCGGCAACATCGCACGCAGCGCCGGCCATTCGGGCGCGCCGCTTAGGCCCTCGACGGAACGCGGAAGGCGGCTGTACTCGGCGAAGAATCCCGAATCATCGTAGATGTTCTGCGCCATCGCTAAATCGTAGCCTGTCGCTGGGCCGTCGCGGTACTCGCAACTTCCGCAGAGCCGTTCCATCGAACCGATCGCTCGAACGGGAAATCGGCAAGATGGCGCTCAATCGCCGCCGCATCCCCATAGCTTTCTCGCCGCGTGAGGATGTGAACGATCAGCACCGTAAACGGCAGGTAGATGAACACGCTCGCCCACGCGATTTCGGATGCGCGGATCACGAACAACATCGTGATGCCGAACAGCGCGATGCCGGCATACAGCATCGGTCCGAGCAGCACGCGCGAGGGAAGATTGAGCATCAGGCCGCTTGGTTTTGCAGCGCCGCGATTCAGCCGCGCATCGAGGAACTGAAAGATCGGAATCGTCACCGCGGCGACGAAATACCATCCGAGGTAGTTGCTGATCGGCACCCCGAAATGCGGCCCGGGCGGGTCATACCAGAAAATTTTTCCGAGAAACCACCGGTCGCCGAGCACACTCAGCGGATCGACAACCAAATCGATCATCACCATGAACAACGCCGCCATCAGCCATACGCGCGGCGCGCGGCGGATCTCGCGCGTATCGAGCAAACGCAGATCGAGGCCGCGCTGGTAGAGCGGCGAACTGATCAGCAACGCGAGCGTATAGCTCGCGAACGAGAGAAAGGTGAACGACAGCGAGTCCATGAAGGGCACGCCGAAAATCCAGATTTCGCGGCCGCGGGTGGCCTCGATGTAGTGATACAGGCCGAACGGAAATCCATTGTGCACCGACGACCATTCGCACGCGAGCGCGACGGCATAGGTGATTGCCGTGAACAGGAGCGTTGTGCGCGCGCCGAAATTCGCAATCGAAATGAACAGAAAGCTGGCGAGGAAGACGAACACATACGGGCGCAGCGCGATGGTCGATAGCAGCAGGTGCATTCCGAATCAGGCCGCGCGGCGGAGTCCGTGCACGCGGAAAAACTCGATCGCGCGCTTCAGCGCAGGATCGACCGGTCCCGGCGCGTAGCCGAACTCGCGTCTCGCTTTCGACGAATCGAAGAACATTTTTTTACGCGCCATCTTCACTTCGGTCAGGCTCGCGCGCGGCGGCTTATGGGTGATAGTGCGCGCGAGGGCCTCGGCGCCGAGTGCGAACCCGTACGCAACTGCATACGGAATACGCATTTTCGGCGCAGGCAGCCCCGACAGCCTCGCGAGGCGCGTGAACAACTCCGCCAGCGTCAGATCCTCGCCACCGAGGATGTATTTTTCGCCGATCCTCCCGCGCTCCGCCGCGAGCAGATGCCCGCGCGCGCAATCTTCGACATCGACCAGATTCAGTCCCGTATCGAGATACGCGGGCATCTTGCGATTGAGAAAATCGACCAGCATCCGGCCGGTCGGCGTTGGTTTGTAGTCGAGAGGTCCGATCGGCGTCGAGGGATTGACGATCACCACCGGGGCGCCCGCGCGGGCAGCATCTTCGGCGACGCGCTCGGCGAGGAATTTCGATCGCTTGTAGGGCCCCACCATCGCATCGACGGTAACGGGCGTGTCCTCGCGCCCAGGTGCGCCGTGCGGAATTCCCAGCGCGCCGACCGTGCTGGTATGAACGATGCGCGCAACGCTCGCCGCGCGTGCCGCATCGATCACGTTGCGCGTGCCCTCGACATTGATGGCGTACATCGGCGCTTCATCAACCACCCACAGCCGGTAGTCTGCGGCGACGTGATAGACCTCCTCGCAAGCTCTCATCGCGACGCGCAACGATTCGAGGTCGCGAACGTCGCCGCGCACGATCTCGCAATCGATGCCGCGCAGCGCGGAGATGTCGGCATTGGCTCGCGCCAGCGCCCGCACGCGATCGCCACGCGCGACCAGCGCGCGTACCACGTGGCATCCGAGAAATCCGTTGGCGCCGGTAACGAGGGAGGTCTTCACCATCGAAGTACTCTACGCCGCAGCCGCGATTGTTTCGGTGGCGCGATCGGTGACCGCCGCCGCAGCGGCGCGGCCGGAAATCACCGCGCTCTCGATCGTCGCGGGCAGTCCGGTCTGCACCCAGTCGCCGGCGAGAAACAAATTCGCGATTGGCGTGCGCGTTGTGGGTCGGAGCGCGAACGTGTCAGGCGCGGGCGCCATGGTCGCGTGTTTTTCCTTCAGCACCAGCGCGCGCAACAGCTTCGCCTCGGACTCATCGCATTCAAATCCCGTATCACGAGGTCGAGCAGCTCATCGTTTGATCGATCGACGAGTTTGCGCGCGCCACTGATCACGAAGCTGAGGTATCCCGGATGGCGTTCGCCATGAAGCTCGAAGATGCGGCGCTTGTTGAACAGCCATTGCGTCGTGGTTCCGATGAATCCGACGAATGCAGAGTCCGTCACCTCGCGATCGAACCAGGCATGCACGCAAATGATGGGCGAGCTTTGCAGATTCGCGATCGCGGCGAAGAACTTGTCCTCGCGCATAGAAGCCGGCAGCAAGCGCGCGAGCTGATGCGACGGGACCGCACAGATGAGGTTGGCGGCGCCCAGCCGGGTGCCATCGCGCATTCTGACGCGCACGGCGCTGCCGTTTTGAACCTCGATCGACTCGACTTGGGTATGCGTCGAGACAACACCGCCGCTTTGCTCGATGAGTTTGCTCGCGCCGTCACAGTAGAGATCGGTCAAACCCACTCGCGAGTAAACGAACGCAGAATCAGAACGCTTGGCAAAAAAAGCGCGCTTCAACACTTCGGCCAGCAGCGCGGCTGATGAAACCTCCGGCTCGTCGTTCAGCGTCGCGATCGAAAGCGGATACCAAAACGCGGCGCGCGCACGATCGCCCTGGCCGAGCGCATCCATCAGGTCTGCGACCGTCATCTTTTGCAACGCAACCGGAGCGCGGCGCTGCATCGCAAGCAGTTTCAGCCCTCCGGTCAGCGCGCGCAGCCGCTCGCGTACCTTGAGATGACGATAGCGCAACAATCCGGTGCTCATATGAAACGGGCCGGGCAGATGCGCAGTGCGCAGCGTCGCCGAGGCGCCGCCGCGATCAAGCAATTCGATTTCCAGGTCCTGGTGAAAAACCAGATGCTTGCGCGCGCCAATGCGATCGAGAAAATCCAGCGTCTCGGTGTAGCATCCCATCAGCACGTGCTGGCCGTTGTCCACGAAGTCGCCGCTGTCAGCATCGGCAAATGAATACGCGCGGCCACCCAAGGCCGGCTTGCTTTCGAGCAGCGCGACCCGAAAACCCTTCTCTGCCAGAGCCACGCCCGCGCTCAGCCCGGCGAAGCCGCCGCCGATGATGATGACGTCCTTCGCTTCGACCATAAGCTAGCCTCGCAACGAGGCGAGGCGGCCCGACGCCCACGCGCGTCCCACCAGATAAAGCTTGCGCGGGGCGGACAAACTGTGGCGGCGATCGAGCACGCGATAGTTCGAACGCACGATGCGATCGAGTAACGCGCCGTATATCATGCGCATCGCTTCCGCAGTGAGCAGCGAGGAGCGATCTTCGGCGGGAAGCGCAGCATCGGCCTCCCGATAGAAGTTCTGTGCGCGGGCCGCTTCGAACTCCATCAGGCGTACGAAATTGTCGCTATACACACCGTTAAGGATTTCCGCCTCGCTGACGGCAAAGCGCGAAAGGTCCTCGAGCGGCAAATAGATGCGCGCGCGCGCGGCATCCTCTTTTACATCGCGCATAATGTTGGTGAGCTGAAACGCGATGCCCAGTCGCTCCGCGTACAAGCGCGCAGCGGGATTGGTATAGCCGAAGATCTCGATGCAGATGAGACCGACCGCCGACGCGACGCGGTAGCAGTAGAGACGCAATTCGTCGAACGTCGCGTAGCGCTTGCGTGTCAGGTCCATCTCGACACCCGCGATGATCTCCTCGAAGTGTTCGCGCGGAAGGTTGAAATGACGCGCGCTGTCGGCGAGCGCCCGCGAGATCGCGCGGGTGGGCGTTCCCGCGTAGACGCGATCGACTTCCTCGCGCCATCGCTTCAAGAGCGCGGCGGCATCGTGAGCAGTCTCGTCATCGGCGATATCATCGATAAAGCGGCAGAAAGCATAGACGGCGTGTAGAGCGCGGCGACGCTCCGCGGGCAACAGCATAAAAGCGAAGTAGAAATTCGAAGACGAGGCGCGGGTGATTTCCGCACAGCGCGCGTAGTCGGCCTCGAGGCCAGCGGTCCCGTTGCCGTTCTGCATCGCCATATCCACCCCTCCACTCATGCCGACAACCGTCCTCGCATCGCGGCCAGTCCGATCCGCACATAATCGAGCTTGCCGAGCTTCGGACGGCGGTTGAAAACGTCGTAGTGCACGCGTTCAATGGCGCCCAGAATCGCGAGGCCGCCGCCGGCGAACATCAGGATGTCGCGGCGCAGCCGCCGATCGACCATTCGATGTAACTCGGCGCCACGTAACAGCATATCGCGCGCAAGGCCGACTTCATGGCGCATCAAGGCGAGGAATTCCGGCGTCGCGGCGCGCCTCGCAAGCATCGCGGGGGTGACGCCGAACTGCCGCATATCCTCTCGTGGAAAGTAGATGCGATGCTTGTCGAGATCGATCGCAACATCCTGCCAGAAGTTCGCGAGCTGGAGTCCGCTGCATACGAGGTCGGAAAGATGTTGGCGCTCGTCGTCGCGATAACCGAACAGATAGAGCACGAGGCGGCCGACCGGATTGGCAGAGTAGCGGGTGTAAGTCGTAAGGATTTCGTCGATCGTGTCGAAGCCGCGAAAATTCACATCGGAGCGGAATGCCACTAGCAGATCGGCGAATGGCTCACGCGGGATATCGTAGCGGCGGACGGTCTCGGCGAGCGCGACGAACACCGGATGGCGCGGCGCGCCGACGTAACAGAGGTCCAGCTCGTGCTCCCATTCGTCGAGCTTGCCGAGGTTATGCTCTTCATCGGCAAAGTCGTCGGCCATGCGCGCGTAGGCGTAGATCGCATGCATCGAGGGACGCATCTCGCGCGGCATCAGCCAGGACGCAATGGTGAAATTCTCGTAGTGCGTCGTCGCGAGCCGCGCACAATACTCGTAGGCGGATTTTACGTCAACATTCGCTGAAACAACCCCGAGCGCTGACCCGGAATGCGCATTGAGAGAGGCTGCCGGCATGATGCTACGCGGCGTGGGTATGCCGCCCGAGCAGCTCTCGCGCCTGCGCGCGTGCCCATCCGTCGGTTTCGATGAGGTCCTCGATCGTCCGCGCGGGATGATTGGAATGGCGCAACATGACGATTTCGATGTTGCGCGCGATGTCGAGGAACTGCGCCTCGCCGGCAAGAAACGCAGCGACCATCACTTCATTTGCGGCGTTGAGCGCGCAGGGCATCGTTCCCGCAGCAGCCAATGCATCGAAGGCGAGCCGCAGGCACGGGAATCGATTGAAATCGGGCTGCTCGAAGGTGAGCGCGCCGCACTCCGCTAGCGACAGCGGCTTCAGATGTGTCATCGGTAAGCGCTCGGGATACGCGAGCGCGTATGCGACCGGAATGGCCATGTCGGGAATCGCCATCTCGGCGATCACCGAGCCGTCGATCATCTCTACCATCGAATGCACCACGCTCTGCGGATGTATGATGACCGAGATTTGCTCGGCCGGCACATCGAACAGCCAGCGCGCCTCGATGACTTCGAGACCCTTGTTCATCAGGCTCGCGGAGTCGATGGTGATCTTCGCGCCCATCCGCCAGGTCGGATGCTTGAGCGCCTCGGCGACGGTTACGGTGGTGAATCGTTCGAGGGGAAGCTTCAGGAAAGGCCCGCCGGATGCGGTCAGGATAATCCGTCTCAGATTGGCGCGCTGGCCTCCCTCGAGACATTGGAAAATCGCGTTGTGCTCGCTGTCAACCGGAAGCAAATTGACACCGCTCTCGCGCACCGCGCGCGTCATGACCTCGCCCGCGACCACCAGAGTTTCCTTGTTGGCGAAGCCGACGTCCTTGCCGGCCCTCGCTGCGGCCAGGGTGGGACGGAGACCGGCAGCGCCGACGATCGCCGACATGACGAATTGAGCATCGCGATGCGTGGCAACCGCGATCGCACCGTCGGTGCCATGCAGGATGTCGACTTTTACGCCTGCAAGGCGACTGCTGAGTTCGTGAGCGAGTTCCGGCGTCGCAACCGAAGCCACCTCGGGCTTGAAACGACGCACCTGTTCAGCCAGCAAATCGATGTTATTGCCGGCCGCCAGCGCGATGACCCGAAAGCGCTCCGGAAAGCGGCTGACCACGTCGAGGGTGGTGACGCCCACGGAGCCGGTCGAACCGAGAATCGCGATGCTCTTCATCAACTATGCATGTCCGTTGCCGTGGCCATTAGCGTTTCCATTCGCACTTGCCGCGACCTGCTGCTGAAAACGCCCCAGCGCCATCAGCGGGAAATAATGCGCGTATAGGTGATAGCGCAGGTAGAAATGATTCGGGAATCCGCCGCCGGTAAATTCCGCCTCGTCCCACGCACCCGCGTCGTTTTGCCTATCCAGCAACCATGCGACGCCACGCCGAACGTTTTCGCCGATCGATTCCTCGCTCGCCAGTAAGCCCATGATCGCCCACGCAGTCTGCGAGGCGGTGCTGGTGCCGCGCCCGCGCCACGATGGATCCTTGTCACTGAGCGGACTCTCGCCCCATCCGCCGTCCTCATTCTGCTTGGAACGAATCCAGGATGCGGCGTTCTGAATCCACGGCTCGCGCATGTTAGCGCCGATCGCGCGCAGTCCCATCAACGCGGACCAGCTACCGTAAATGTAGTTGACACCCCAGCGACCCCACCATCCACCATCGTGCGATTGATTTTTCTTGAGCCACTCGATCGCGCGCTTGGCGACCGGATGGTCGGTGTTGTAGCCAACCGCCGCCATCATCTCGAGGACGCGCCCGGTCAGATCGGGACAGGACGGATCGATGACCGCCTCGACATCGGCGAGCGGAATCTGGTTCAGCCAACGCTTCTGACAATCAGCATCGAACGCCGCAAAGCCCCCGTCGCTCGACTGCATTCCCATCGTCCAGGTGGCGCCGGCCCGAATCGAGCGCTGTTTGGCAGCTTCGTCATCAACCTCAGTCCGCGCGAGGACTTCGAGAATGACCGCGGAGTCATCAACGTCGGGATAGTTGTCGTTGTAAAATTCAAATGCCCATCCGCCCGGCTCGAGCGTGGGACGCTTCATCGACCAGTCTCCCTTGCGGAAAATCTGATGGTCGATTAGCCATCGCGCGGACTGTTTGAGTGCCGGATGATCGCGGCCGAGGCCGGAATCGAGCAACGCTTTGGCCGCGAGGGCAGTATCCCAGTTGGGCGAGACGCACGGCATGTAGAGCGCACGATCGCCCATCTCCCACACAAGTTCCCGCGTCGCATCGAGCGCCCTGCGCACGACCGGATGTTCGTTGCGATAGCCGAGCGCTTTGAGGGCCATGGTGCTGAGCAGGTAGCAGGGCTGGATGCCGCCCCACGAGCCGTTTTCCTCTTGATGCTCGAGAATCCAGTTCTCAGCGTAACGGAGAGCGCGCGCACGAAGTGACTTGATGTGACGGCGGCTGTAAAGGCGCAGCATCGTATCGGTAAAGTTAAACAGCGTGCGCAAGGAGAGGAACTTCGAAGGCGCGGGCTGTTTGAACTTCGTGAAGTGCGGCGGCTGGATGTAGAGCTCGAGCACGCCGTCGCGATAGTCCACCGGTACCAGCGGCCGGGCGACCTGCAACAGCATCAAACCGAATGCGGTGCCGCGCGCCCAGGACGCGAGCTCATACATGTTGAAGAAGAACCAATTCGGAAAGAGCGAAATCTCGACCGGCAGCGAGGCGGTAGCGTCCCACGGCACCTGACCCATGCAGGCGAGGTAGAATCGCGCCAGCGTGCCGCACTTCTCGATGCCGCCCTTGGAGAGAATCCATCGGCGCGCTTGCATCATCGGCTCGTCGCCAGCGCGCAGTCCGCTCAGCTTGAGCGCGAAATAGGCCTCGATGCTGGTCGAGAGGTAACCTTCCGCGCCCGGAAAGATCGACCAACTGCCATCGGCATTCTGTGCCTCGAGCAGCACCTTCTTCAGGCGCTCCTCGAGGTCTTTGTCCACCGCCTCCATGAAGTGCATGAAGATGATGTACTCGGCGTTCATCTGCGCGTTGGCTTCCAGCGCGGCATGCCAGTAGCCCTCGGCGTGCTGTTGGTCGATAAGTGCGCGCTGGGCGCGATCGATCGCGGAAGCGAGCCGGCCGATAGATTCATCGCGCTCGATACGAAGCGAGCTGAGCGCGCCGCTGTTGGTAATCTCGTGTGGAGCCTGGTCCATAGGTAGTTGTCCCAATCGATGCCGTCCGATCCGTTCATGGCGAGACGGCGGTCCGGTTTCGGTTTAGCGGCCGGCTACGGAATGACCGCGCACTTAAGGATCGATCCATTCTCGAGTAGTGAAAAAACCTCCGCGAGTTGATCGAGATTGCGCCGCGCGTTGATGACGGTAGAAGCGCCGAGCCTGCGCGCCGCAAGAATTTGAAACGCATTTTTCACGTCGCGCGGCCGAAAATGAAACGGCGCGAGTAGCGTGAGGTTGTCGTAGTGCATCCGGCGCGTATCGACAGTCAAAGTGGTGCCAGGAGCGCATCCGCCGAACAACACCACACGTCCACCGCGTCGAACGTAGCCGAGCGACTGCTGCCAACCGTCAAGCTGCCCGGTGCATTCGATAACGAGATCGGGGCCGTAGCCGCCGTTGAGCGCAGCGATTTCGCGTGCGGGGTCTCCCGAGCGGACATCGATCACGCGATCGGGTCCTAGCGCCGCTGCCCATTTGAGGCGATCGGGGCCGCGGCCGGCAATCGCGACTTCGCGCACGCCGCGCTCCCGCAATGCGAGCAGATGCAACAACCCAAAAGGACCGGCACCGACGATCAGTGCGCTCTCGAATGCCTGCGGTTGTCCAATCTCCTGCGCGTGCACTACGCAGGATAGAGGCTCCAGCAGCGCGGCTTCTTCGAATGAGAGAGCGTCGGGTTTGCGAAAAGCATTCTGCCGGACGATATGCGCGGGAACCACGAGAAAGTCTGCATAGGCACCAAGCAGCATGCGCTCCATGGCTTGCGCGCAGAGGTTCTCCTGACCGCGCTGACAATAGAAACAGAGTCCGCACGGAGCGGTCGGCGCTGCCATGAGCGCTTCGCCAACCGCAAAATTCTCGACGCCCTCGCCTACCTCAACCACCACGCCCGAGAACTCGTGGCCGAATGGCGTCGGCATCGGCCACATCGGATGTCCGCGCCGAAACGCCTTCAAGTCGGTACCGCAACTCAGCGCGCACTTGACCTGGATCAAGACCTCGCCCGCCCCCGGACGAGGCATCGCCACCTCGCGCATGACCAACTCGCGCGGCTTCATCAGAAAAAACTGGCGCGAGTGCGCATCGGCATTGACGGTGACGGCCTGGGCGCTCAATGCTTTCGCTCCACGACGAACTTTGCGATCGCTCGCAGGGGATCCGCACGATGATCGAGAGTTGCTAGTGCTGCCTGCGCACGAGCCTCGAGATCGCGGGCGAGCACACGAGACTGGTCGATGCCCATCAGCACCGGATAAGTGTTTTTCCCCGCCGCCTGATCCTTGTTGGTGCGCTTGCCCATCTGCTCGGTCGATGCTTCGACGTCGAGAAGGTCATCGACGACCTGGAAACATAGACCTAGCGCGCGTGCATATCGTGTTAGCGAAGCTAGCTGTACCGAAGTCGCGCCACCTAGCCTCGCACCGCCCAGGATGCTTGCCTGAAACAGTGCGCCGGTCTTCTTGCTATGCAGATATTCGAGCTGTTCGAGATTCATCTGGCGGTGTTCACCCATTAAATCAACGACTTGCCCGGAAACCATTCCGCGCGAACCGGCAGCATCGGAGAGTTCTGCAATTACTTCCAGCACTACCTCTGGATGCTTTTTTGCAAAAGGCAGTCGCGTCACTTCAGCAAATGCATCGGTGAGCAATGCGTCGCCAGCCAAGGTCGCGAGTGCATCGCCGTAGACCTTATGGCTCGCCGGCTTACCATGACGTAGATCATCATTGTCCATGCATGGGAGGTCGTCATGGATGAGCGAATAGGTATGGATCATTTCGAGCGCGCAGGCATAGTTGATCGCATTCTCTATCGCGCCACCTACGGCCTCGCACGATGCGAGAGCAACGATAGGACGCAGGCGCTTACCGCCGTCGAGGAGGCTATAACGCATCGCTTCGAAGAGGCGGGCTTCGAGACCTTGATGAGACGGAACGGCCGCCGCCAACGCGCGTTCGATGAGCGCAGCGCGCTCCGCTAAGTATGGCTTTAGGTCAAACAAATAAGTGTGCCTTCCCCACGAAAGCAACCTAACCCCTAGCCCCTTCCCCTGGAAGAGAGGCCAGCAAGCGAGTCCTAGGCCATGTAATGCCGCACCATCCGCCACGAGTCCTTAAGATTCTTGCCGAAGTCGAGAGCTACAGTGCCCTCGAAACCTGAGTGCAGCTTACAATCGCGGCATCGGATGTCTTGTTTGGTTCGGTAGTATTCCCAATCGGTCGCCGCGTGAAGCTCCTTGAAAGTCTTATAGTGCCCGTTGGTAATGAGATAGCATGGCCCTTTCCATCCTTGGGGATTGCGGGTGACCGTCGTCCAAGGGCTGCAGCTTAGGTCGCGATCGCCGGCTAAGTAATCCAGATAAATAGGTGTGTTGATGATTTTATAGCTATCAGCAAGCTTCTGGACACGTTTAAATTTATACGGCATCTCATCTTTGGTCAGATAGATGTCGTCGTTGGTAAGCACCTGATAGTGATAGCCGGGCGTTAGAAGCATTCCATCAACACCCAAGCTGGTGAGGAACTTAACTAATTCTTCCAGCTCATCGGCCGTGGTCTCACGAAAGACCGTGGTGTTGGTCTGCACGCGATAGCCCTTCTCCTTAAGCATCTTGATCATCTTCACACAGGTATCGAAGACGCCCTGCTTATCGACTACCCTGTCGTGCGTCTCCTTCATGCCGTCGAGATGGACGTTGAAGCTTAGATATGGACTAGGACCGACCTGCTTGACGAAGCGCTCGAGCAGGATCGCGTTGGTGCAGATCATCACGTGACGCTGCTGCTCTTCGATGAGGCGTTTGGTTAGTGGCGCGATGTGTTTATACATCAACGGCTCGCCGCCGCAGATCGACACGATAGGCGCATCGCACTCTCGAGCGGCGTAGAGCGCGTCCTCGAGCGGCATCATGTCGCGGATGGTGTCCTTGTATTCGACGATCCGGCCACATCCGACGCACGCAAGGTTGCAGGCGTGAAGCGGTTCGAGCATCAGGACCAGCGGAAAGTATTTCTCGCCGCTGCGCTTCTTGGTGCGCATATAGCGTCCGAGGTCCATCATTTGTTTAAGCGGCATCCGCATTAGTACAGGCTCCTGGAGGCTCGTGAGAGCGGTTCAAGCGACGGCTTTGCCGCCGGTGGGATTATGTTTGTGAGTTTCGCGGAACAGCCATTCGTCAACCATCTCGATGGCGGATTGCGGGTTGATCGCGCCGCCGCCCATGAACAGAAACTCTATGAGCTGCCCATTGAGGGCGGACACGATAAACGATGCTGCGGTTTCGGGCGAAAGTGAGGTCTCGCACAGCCCTTTCTCGCGCGCCCGCGTGATGAGTTCCACCAGCATCGCGCGGTAGCTCGAATAGAGCTTCATCACCTGCTCGCTCAGCGCGTCGGAGATTTTCTGCTCACGCAGTAACTGCGCGAGGAAGAATCGCACCGAGCTGGCGTTATCGCGAACGAACAGCAGATAAAACTCGACCAGCTTCAGGGTTTGCTGACGCTCGTCTAGCTGCTGAGCTTCCTCCGCGAAATCTATGAAGTACGGTTCCAGCAGCCGATTGAGGACTGCAAGGAATAGTTCTTCTTTGGTCTTGAAATGCCAGAAAATCAGCGCTTTGCTCACCCGGGCTTCGCGCGCAACTTCCGACATCGAAGTTTCGTGGAATCCGCGATTGGCGAACAAATGCATAGCGGCCTTGAGGATTTCGTCGCGCGAATCCTGCGCTTGGGTCTCATTCGATGACACCTTGGCTTGAGAGGCTCCCATAAGAAATCGAAGCTCGAACCCGCGCGGGACAAACCCGCGCTCGACCAGATTGCGTCGGATTGGACTCGACCCGCGCCGCCTACCCTCGGCCTCCACCAATTCCTCACCCGTGACCGTGGAATCGTTCAGCAGTGCGTCGGGTGCACCTGAATGCGCTCGACATACCCTAACCTGTCGGTCAATTAACTTGGTCTTAACCTTATGTAGTCAGGGGCGAAAGTCAATACGAAGTAGATCACGATTTTTGATACCCCAAGTGATGGGATGGGCCGCGATAGACGAGTATTGACGTTCGGAGCGCCTGACCAATCGGTCATATCAGCGGGGGATCATCTGATTTCGATGGCAATGCCTCCTGAGCGGGAGGACTCCCGCGCCGTCTCGATTAAAGCCAGCGCCGCTCGCGCCTCCGAGATATTGTCAGGCGAAACGCCGTTGGCAATCGCGCGGGTAAACTCCTCGGCCATCTTGCCGAACCATGCCGAATGGTACGAGTCGTCCGGCGCATCCGCGATCGACAGATCCTCCGACTTCCCGGAGCGGTCGGTCAGGATGACGCGGTCGCCCTCCATTTCGAGCATCGCACGATCGCCGTAGAGCATGGTCGAGGTGCGGCGGACCGGCGCGCGCCATGAGAGGTGAATCCGCGCGATTCGATCGTGGGGAAACATCAGGCGGATGTCCGCGACGTCATCGAGACCCTCATGATGCCCGAGTGCGGCTGATAACGACTGGGGCGCGGCATCCATCAACCATTGCGCGAGGTAAAATGCATGCCATCCGTGATCGATAAGGATGCCACCGCCCGTGCCGGTTTCCGAGCGCCATTTGCCGGCACCTCCCGCCGGCTCGGTGCGCAATCGATCGATGCTGACGAAGCGCAGGGTGGCGAGTCGTCCGGAAGCTAGCACTCTATGGGCGACCTCAAACGACGGCGCGTGTTTCCAATTGTGCACGCACATCAGCGTGCGTGTGCGCTCGGCCGCGAGTTTCATCAGCGCGTCGAACTGCGCGAGGTCGAGGCATAGCGGCTTCTCGCATAGCACATGCGCGCTGGCCTCGAGCGACGCGCGGATCGCGTCGGCATGAAATGCGGGCGGACTCGCGATATCGACAAAGTCGGGCGACTCGCCATCGAGCATCAGACCGAGGTCATCGTAGATGCGTACGCCGGACAGCATTCGCATCGCGACTTCGCGCCGCGCCGCGATCGGCTCATGAATCGCGACGATGCTGACATCATCGCGCGTAAGCCATCCGGGCAGATGACCTCGCGCGGCGACTTCACCGAAACCGGAGATCGCGCCGCGCAGTTTCACGTCCAGGTGCGCGCGAGGTCTTCCAGCTCATGCGCATAGTTGTCCGGCGCGCAGGCCGGGAAGAGCACCACGCGATGCACGCCGGCGCGCTCGTACTCGCGGATCGCAACCTTCGCGTCGGCGCCGGGTATCGGCGAGAACATGGTGATGTCGATTTTGCGATAGTCGCGTCCGGCTTCGTCGCATTTCTTCTGCAGCTTCGCCAGCTCGGGCTTGAGTTGTTCCGGCGTCATCATGATGGGTGCCCATCCATCGCCGATCGCGACCGTGTCCGCAATCGCACGATCGTTGGGTCGTCCGATCCCGCCCGCGCCGATGATGATCGGCGGATACGGCTTCTGCGCGGGCTTCGGATAGCTTTTGACCGGCGGGAACTTAACGAACTCGCCTTCATAGCTGGGCTCCGGCTTGGTCCAGAGCTCCTTCATTGCGCGGATGTAATCGCGGGTCATCGGCCAGCGCTGCTTGAACTCGACGCCCATGATTTCGGTTTCATCGCGCAGCCATCCGGCGCCGATTCCGAACAGAAATCGCCCCCCGGAGAAATGATCGACGGTCGCCACCTCCTTCGCGCATACGATCGGGTCACGCTCGGGCACGAGGCAGATGCCGGTGCCGAGCATGATCTTACTCGTGACCGCGCTCGCGATAGCGAGGCCGACGAACGGATCGATGATGTGCGCGTAGGGTTCGGGAATCTTTCCATCGCCGATCGGATAGGGCGTCTTATGCTTCACAGGAATGATCGCGTGCTCAGGGAGCCAAAACGATTCAAAGCCGAGCTGTTCGCATTTCTTCGCGACCGCGTCGGGGCGCGCGCTGGATTCGCTGATGAACGGGAGTACGCCGAATTTCATAAAGCCTCCGTCGATGCGGGTCTGGGAATTCCTATCTAGCGCGGATACCAAGCGACGGAAAGCACATCAGGACGAAAGCAGCGCCATGCCGCATGAGCGCGCAGCGCGGGAGAGTTCGGCATCGAAGCAGGCGAAGGTTACGGGACCGAGAGTTGTTTGAAAATAATCGGCGCTTGCCAGATGCACCGCGTCGAATCCTTTCAACCGATGCGCTTCGGCTAGTTCGCCGGCTCGCCTCGCTCTTTGATCGTCTACGATAACCGTCTCGAAGCTCGGCCAATGCTCCTCGAATTCGGACTTGACGCGCGAGAATTCATGAGCGGAGAGATGACCGGAACGGCACCTTCTGTCGAATGCAGAGCGCGTTTCTGCGTAGGCGACAACGCTGGTGACAAGAATCTTCGCTTTCGCCGCTTCACCGCGCACCAAGTCGGTCGCGATCTCTACAACATAGACCTTCACCAGGGCTGAAGTGTCGAGATACAAGATCAACGGCGATCTTCGATAACAGTTTCGGCCATAGTTTTCGTACCGGGCTTGAGCTTAACCGGACGAAAAGAGCCCAGAGTTAACTTCCCTTTTCCGACCCGAACACCAGGCATGAGGGCCTTGATTTTCGCGCGCAGTTCCTCGCGTGTTAGCGGTCTTTCCGCTCGTTCTTCTGGCATCGGAACAATTCGCGCTACCGCTCGACCGCGCGACGTAACCACTACATCTTTTCCGGCCTTGGCTGCTCGGATGTAGCGCGAGAGCTCGGCCTTGCATTTTTCGGATCGGGACGTTCATGGACCACATCATATCGTTTGGTAGTCACATGATGCCAACTCACTTCCAGCCGAAGAAATCTTTGGCGTACACGAACTTGCCGACGCCGCCGGCTTCGCACGCTTGCTCATCGACGAGCTGATCGCCTACGCCGGTTGAAGTCTCCAGGTTGACGCCGAAGCGTTCCGCGAGTTCCGCGATCATGCCGGCCTTGGGCTTGCGACACTCGCACGCGTCGACATCGTCGTGAGGGCATACGACCCACCCACTTAGGATGCCACCAAGTTGGCGATCGAGTTCGTGGAGGCCGGCTTCCACCGCATCCGCCTTGAGCCGGCCGCGGTTAATATCCGCCTGATTGGTGAAAACCAACAGCAGATGGTCGCGGATGGGTTCAAGCTTCTCCGCAACGCCCGGCAGCAACTCGATCACGACGTTGCCCTTCCCATCGATGGGAAGCTTGCGCGCATCGTCCATCTTAACCAGCGTTCCGACCAAATCGAGAAAAAGCGCCGCGTTGCCATTTTCCATATGACGAACTCAGGCGGCGGCGCGCCAATCGACATGATCGCGGACGTGCGCAAAGACCTCATCGAGGATTTGCGCGCCCGCCTCCGCCTGCGCCTCGCTGATGACGAGCGGGGGGTTGATTCGCACGCGCGGAAAGTACGCCATGGTAAATAATCCGCGCCTCAGCGCTTCGCTGAAGATGAGTTCGCTCACTTTGCGCGAGAGCGGTTCGCGGGTTTTCAGATCGCGCACCAAATCCATCCCGATCAGCAAACCCTTGCCGCGCACATCGCCGATAAATTCGTACTTCTCTTGCAGGCCTCGTAATTTGCCGAGCAGCATCGCGCCGATCGTGCGCGAATTCTCCACCAGCTTCTCGCGCAGGATGGTCTTGATGGTGGTCGCGACGGCGACCGCGGCGAGCGGATTGCCGCCGTAGCTGGAGGACGATGCGCTCGGCTTTGAAAACGGTTCGGCCTTGCTGAGCTCATCGTTCATCAGAACGCCGGATACCGGAAATCCCGACCCCATCCCCTTGCCGACGGTGACGATGTCAGCCTCGACGCCGCTATGCTCGATCCCCCACATTTTTCCGGTGCGTCCGAAGCCCGTGATCATCTCATCGGCGATGAGCATCGCGCCATTTTCTTTCGCGATGGATTTGATCGCCGCCATCCAGTCGTCGGGCGGAATCACGTTGCCCGCAGTGCCTTGAATCGGCTCGACCAGAACCGCGGAAATCGCGCCGGCCGAGCTGTTCCTGATTTGTTGTCGCGCGAAGTCGGCACACGCGATGCCGCAGCTCGGATAGCTCAGTTTGAATGGGCATCGGTAGCAATCCGCATAGGGCACCAGATAACGGCCGCCCGGCAGCGGACCGTAGCCCTGCTTCCACTCATCGCCGATGTGCCCGATGACGCCGCCGGTCTTGCCATGAAAGCCGCCCCAGAAACTTACCACCTCGAATTTCTTGGTCTTCGATCGGGCGAGGCGGAGCGCGGCCTCGACTGCCTCGGCGCCCCCGCTGTACAAATGAGCGCGTTTGAGATCTCCCGGCGCGACTTCGCTGAGCAGTTTGAATGCCTCCGCGCGCTCGGCATTCGCCAGCGTCCCGACCATCAGCTTCGATGCCTGATGCGAAATCGCCTGCGCAAGCGCTGGATGTCCATGGCCAAGGCTGGCGACCGCGATACCGGCAAAAAAATCCACATACACGTTTCCGTCCGCATCGGTGAGCGTGGCGCCCTCGCCGTGATCGATCGCGATACCTGCGAGCAACGACACGCGCTGGCGACCGGGCGCGACGTATTGCTGTTCTTTATCGAAAATCTCGCGCGACTTGGGTCCGGGTATAGCAGTGGTTACCGACGGAAGTTTTCCATTTGTCATCGATGATGGTTTTACCGATCTGCGCGATTAGATACGAGAGCATCCCGATCTACGGGTGCACCGAAGCTGGGCGCTGGCGGCCCATCAACTTTAATGCGCGGCGTGCGATGGCACGGGCCGCGGGAGCGCGCACCCGCGAGAAGCTCGGCCAGTCGTTGAAGTCCACGATCGCGAAGCGATCACCGTCCACCATCACGTCGCCACCCCATGCCTCGAGGCCGAGAGCGGTTGCCGCAACGCCGGCCGCTTCGGCGAGTGCGCGCGCAACGTTTTCGGAGACCTCACCTTCCTGTGCGACCACGTTAAAATACTCCGCGCCGCTCACCCCATAGAACTTCACCGTATGTCCATTCGCCACCTGCTGGATGTACACATTGCGGATACCGCGCGAGGCGAAGTCGGCGAGGGTCGAGGCCAACGCGGAGCGTCCGCTCACCGATTGAACGTCGTTGGCTCCGAGCGCGTGCAGATCGCCGCGCTTCACGAATACGCCGGCATCAAGGTCAAGTGTGCTTAGTCGTCGGCCATCGATGGGAGCAGTGGTCGCGAGCAGGACGCCTGTGGGCGCGGGAATCCCGGCACGCATCAGACCGGCGCCGAGCAAGTCCCGATAGCAATTGCGGATCGCGAGCGCGGAGTTGACCGCGATCGCACCGGCCGCTTGGAACTCCGCGAGCTTGCGCAACGCGGCCTCGCTCTGGCACATCGCAAGTACGATTTCCGCGTCGGTGACCGCGGTCCCGGCAAATGTTTTCGCGTCGAACGCCGCCGTCTCCATCCCGTGGGAAGCCAACTCCTCCAGCACCGCATCGAGGATAGCGGCGTCGGCCTCAACTTTTCCGGGCGAGAACTCGGTTTCGCGATAAACTCCAATCGCACGACGCTTCATCGCCTTTCCTCCACCGCGATACGCGCTGCCGCCAGGTCCTGCGGCTCGTCAATGTCGATGACACCGGAGAGCTCGACCGCGCCGAGCCTTACTCCATTGTCGATCAGCATGCTCAAGAATCGACGCAGCGCAGAAAGTTGAGCGCGCCTCGCGCTATCAGTGAAAGCGAAAATCGAAGTTGGCAGCAGGTAGATGCCGGCGGTCACCATCGGGGTCTCTTCGTCCCCAAGCCCGATGATGTGCCGGTCTGCCGCGATTTTCGCGAAAAGTGGTTTCTTGTCTCCGCGCCATCTTACGACGCCGAGCACGCCATCGAAAGCGCGAACTTCGCGACTAGTGCTAAGGGCATGTGCCTGCTCGATGAATTTTGCGAGCTCGTCATCCGCAATGACTGCATCAACCGTGGCAAGCAAAAAATTCCCCGGCGCGAGCAGTTCGTGCAATGCCAGTAACGATTCCATTGAATTAGGAGTGTCACGCACCATCAGGCGCAGCTTCTCCGGCAGGTCGATGCGATCGCGCGTGACAATTTCTGCAGTTTCCGAATTCACAATCGCCACCACCTCCCGTGCGCCCGCGCGCATCATCGCGCGCGCCTGCCGGGCGAGGAGAGTTTCCCCATCGATGCGCACCAGCGGCTTCGGAATATCCAGACCCGCGCTGCGCAAACGCTCGCCTTTGCCGGCAGCGATGATGGCTCCTTGCAATTCGCCTACCACGCCAGATCGAGGATTTCGTTCAGTGAGTCGATTACGTAATCCGGCGCAAATTTGGTCCCGCTGCCATTAGATGACTGCGCAGCAGATGCTGCGGGTTCGTGCTCATGACCTAAGGATCGGATGAAGACAGTTTTCATGCCGATCCGGTGGGCGGGTGCCATATCCTTGTTCATCGAATCGCCGACCATCGCGGTTTGAGGAGCTTCGGCCCCCAGCAGGCGGAGACCGGTCCGGTAGATGCCTTCGTCGGGCTTGAAAGCATGTACGCGCGTCGAATCAACGATCGCATCGAACAGCCGGCTCATTCCCGCTTCCGCGATTATCGCCTCGAGGTTGCCGTACCAGTTCGAGATTACGCCGAGTCGGAACTGTGATTTCAACTTCGATATGATGGCCTTGCTGCGTGTCAAACCGTCGGCGGTCTCCTTGAGAAATGATTCGCGGATACGTTCGACATTGCGGAAACGCTCGCGCGAGTCCATTCGACTCAGCGATTCGCGGACGAGCTCGGGGCCCTCGCCGCGAAGATACTCAAATTGATTGCCGACCAGAAACCGCACCAGTTCGCCAAGCCTAAACCGCTCGACCGCTTTGCCGGCTGCGTATCCTGCCTTGTTCGCGAAGTCGAATGCCGCGTCGAGTTCCTCGCGCGTAAGTTCAAGGCCCGCAGCATGGTAGTGCTTCAGGAAACGGTCGAGCCAGTGCGACGGGCAGTCGAGCGTGCCCCCGAAATCGAATAGGATGGCATCTGGTTTCGACAACGGTTCGAGTGTATCAGCCGCTGGCAGCACCCTCCATCATATGGTTTAACTCTGGAGGATGTGCTGACCGCGCGGGCAGGATTCCATGCATATAGGCCGCAAATCCGTAAACAATCGCTCCGCTGACTTCACAAACGTTTGTATTCCGCTCAAGAATTTAACGGTTGGAAGTCGATTGATCTCCCTTGCCGATTCTAATATTTAACTAGGTTTTAATAAGACTCGTTAATGCAGTGCCATTTTGATAGAAACAGCATTAATTAGCGCACCTGCGCGAAGTAGTGAGAGCATCTTCCGACGCTCGTTGCTGGAAAGACTCCTCGTGAGCTGCGAGCGAGCCGGGGTCAAGCGCGTTTACATTGAAGCACCGTCTCATCAACGCGACGCAATCGGCGGAGCCATGGGACGATTTTCGACTGACCGCCGCGTCTCGATAGTGGACTCATTTGATGAACTATTGCGCGGGCCGTTCGGTTTGGATCCCTCGGAGCCTTGCGTCCGCCTCAACGGCAACCTCGTTTTCGCGACCTCGCACCTCCGACGTATTATCGAGAAGAACCGCGGCCGCACCGGTCCTGTGATGAACACCGTCAGCGCCGATTACGAGCGCGGCGGTTCGATTGCCACCGGTCCCCTCGCCGAGCTGGTTCGCATCGATCGGAACCGCGCCTCGGTAATGAACACCGCGGTTTACCTGCCTTTCGCACTCAATGGACGCATCGAGGACCGCAACGAGGCAGAGGAGCGCCTCGCACGATCGCTCAGGGACGAGACCGCGCAGACCGATGCACCGCTCGCGCGCTATATCGATCGCAACCTCTCATGGCGAATCAGCAAGCGCCTTGCGCGGACGTCGATCACGCCCAATCAGGTCACCATCTGCAACACCATCGTCGGGCTGCTGAGCGCATGGATGTTCGCCTCGCCGTCGTATTGGCTGAGGCTGCTCGGCTCGCTGCTCTTTCTATTTTCCATCACCGTCGATGGGGTCGATGGCGAACTCGCGCGCCTCACGATGACCGAAAGCAAGTTCGGCGGGATGCTCGATGTCATCACCGACAACGTCGTGCATGTCGCGGTGTTCGCGGGAATTTTCTGGGGATGTTATCGCAATTCGGGAAGCTCCTCGTACCTTTACCTGATTCCCGTCGTATTGGGCGGCTTTGCACTATGTGGTGTGAGCACTTATCTGGCCCTCTCGATTGGCGAAAAAGGCGCAGAAGAGTGGCTTTCGCAGATCGATCGCATTAGTGGGCGAGATTTCGCCTATCTCCTGGTTCTGCTCGCGATTGTCAATCGATTGGGCTTTTTCGCGTGGGGCGCTGCGTTCGGCACTTATGTCTTCGCTCTGGTTCTGATGTGGGCAACCTACCGGCGATGGTGGCGTAAACCTGATGACCAGCTCGACGCCAGCAGCTCGCCAAATCAGCAAGAGGCTCTATGAACCGAAAACCTCGCATCCTGCTCGTCCAACCGACCACGGTCCATCTCGACGGCACGCCACACAAGACCCGCTGGCGTCTCATCATGGGCCTGATGATTCCGCTGATGGCGGGGCTCACGCCTAACGAGTACGACGTCACGCTGTGCGATGAGCGCCTCGAGGACATCGATTTCGACGCCGGATGGGATCTGGTCGGCATGACCACCACCATCGGTGCGTCGCTGCGCGCGTATCAGCTCGCCGATCAGTTCCGCAGGAAGGGCATCCCCGTCGTCTTCGGTGGATTTCATGCGACGCTTCAGACCGAGGAAGCATTGACCCATGCCGACGCGGTCGTGCAGGGCGAAGCCGACCTGGTGTGGCCGGAGCTGTTGCAGGATTGGCGCGACGGCAAGATGAAACAGGTTTATAAGGCGAGCCGCGTGCACGACCTCAAAGGCCTCCCGCGCCCGCGCCATGAGATGCTCAAGCTCAATCGCTATCTGTTCAAGGCGATTCCGATCCAGGCCAGCCGCGGATGCCCGTATCGATGCTCGTTTTGCGAGATTCCGGTCTTCTACGAGGGCAGTTACCGCACCCGTCCGATCGGCGACATCGTCGAGGAAATCAAGGAGAACATCCGCATCACCGGATTTCGCCGCTTCCAGTTCATCGACGATCAGATCACCGGCAAACATAAGTTCGCGAAGGAGCTGTTCAAGGCGCTCGAGCCGCTCAACATCCGCTTCTCATGCCTATGGACGGTCAATTCGAAT
>Ga0335079_10001027_pt1 | contig 31669 bp, 32 predicted proteins | sample Lox_Sample_33_FD_206719 | JGI IMG/M metagenome (GOLD analysis project Ga0335079, IMG submission 206719) | Soil microbial communities from Loxahatchee National Wildlife Refuge, Florida, United States - Lox_Sample_3.3 | ecosystem: Environmental > Terrestrial > Soil > Wetlands | place: USA...
TACGGCAATCTATGCAGGCGGCGTTCAGTGGGAGCTCAACGGTGCCACAAATCCGGCGTTATCCAATGACTTCTATTACATCGTTCCCCAAAAGTGTACGGAATGCGTCGGGCACTTCGACCAGGAACAGTGTGCGGCAGTCTGCCCGGTCGATTGCTGTGTTCCCGATCCGAACCACGTGGAAACGGAAGAGGCTCTTTATCAGCGTGCGAAGGCACTCCACCCGGAAAAAGAATTTGCCGCTCTCAGCGAAGCGACCTCTCACTTTCGCAAGAATGCCTGAGACACATCCCTGATCTCCTTGAAGGTCGGTGGAATGGTATCTGCCGACCTTTTTTCTTGCCCGTTGATAGATTGAAGAGGATATGTGAAGATCGGCGCGTACACACTCCATCCCATTGAAACCGGGAGATTCTATCTCGACGGCGGGGCAATGTTCGGCATTATTCCCCGTCCGCTCTGGGAGAAAACGAATCCGCCCGATGCGCGAAACCGGATCGAGCTTGCATCCCGCGCCCTTCTTGTCATCGGCAACGGGCGCAACATCCTTATCGATAACGGCAACGGCCCAAAATTCACCGAGAAGCAAATCGATATCTATGGTCTCGACACGAGCACGTCGGAACTCCATTCATCGCTTCGGGCAAAGGGGCTCAGCCCGTCCGACATTACCGATGTTATCCTGACGCATTTGCACTTTGACCATGCGGGTGGCTCCACACAGCGCGAGAACGGGAATCTCGTACCGACGTTTCCGAACGCCACGTACTACGTCCAGCGCGCACATTGGGAACAGGCCGTGCATCCGACCGAAAAGGACCGGGGGAGCTTTATGCCGGATGATTTTCTTCCACTGAATCAACACGGCGTCATACGATTTGTTGAGGGCGAAATCGAACTTTTTCCGCAGATCTCCCTCATCGTGACAAACGGCCATACGACCGCACAACAGCTGCCGAAAATCGCCGATGGCGAAAGAACGCTTCTGTATTGCTGCGATCTCTTTCCCACCGCTTCCCACGTTCCGCTCCCGTATATTATGGCGTATGATCTTCGCCCGCTGACCACCCTCGATGAAAAGAAGCGGGTGCTTGCCTCAGCCGTCGACAACGATTGGATGATTTTTTTCGAACATGATCCACGGAATATCTGCGGGAAAGTCAAGAGAACGGAAAAGGGGTTCAGTTTCGATGCTCCGGTCCCTTTTGATTGACGGGGAACCCGGATTTGTTCTGATATGAGAGAGTCGATGCCCAGGTTCGTAAAAGCTGCCTCGCTTCGCCAGATCAAAGAACATTCTGGAATCTGCGTGGAAATCGAGGGAAGGGACATCGCACTTTTTAAAAGGGGAACGGAATATTTTGCCATTGGGAATGTCTGCGCGCATCAACATTTCTCTCTCCTCCACACAGGCCATCTGGATCAGCTTACCGTCCAGTGCCCGATGCATGGCTGGGTCTACGATTTGAGGACAGGTGCGGCAATTGAAGGGTCGGGGAGAGTCCCGTGCTATGATGTGGAAATCCGGGGCGAAGATCTTTACATCGGGATGGAGTGAGAGTGATGGAGTTGGTGCCGAAGGCCTATCGATATTCGGAAGAAATCAGGAAAGAATCGCATCGGCTGGGATTCGATAGAGTGGGAATCGCAGAAGCCGTGCCGCCCAAAGCCGAAGCGTCGAGATTGCAGACCTGGCTGCACGAGGGCAGACATGCAGATATGGATTGGATGAAGGAGAACGTTGAGAAGAGGTCCAATCCACTTACTGTGCTCCCATCGGCAAAATCCATTGTCGTCGTCGCGATGAATTATTACACCGATCATGTTCACGACGACGGTCCCCGGAAGGGAAAGATTTCACGGTATGCCTGGGGGGATGATTATCATGATGTCGTGAAAGAACGTCTCGATAAATTGCTGGAGTTCATCCGGTCATTTGAGCCGGCAGTGGACGGAAAGGTCTACGTGGATACCGGTCCGGTCCTGGAAAAAGCGTGGGCTCAACGGGCGGGAATCGGTTGGCAGGGAAAGCACACGAATCTGATCACGGAAGATTTCGGTTCCTGGGTGTTCCTGGGTGAAATTCTCCTCAACCTTGAACTGGTGTATGATGCACCCGATACCGACCGTTGCGGAAGCTGTACATTGTGCATCGAGGCGTGTCCGACCCAGGCGATCACCGAGCCGTATGTGCTCGATGCCGGCAAATGCATCTCATACCTGACCATCGAACACCGGGGTGAGATCGAACCGGCCCTCGCCGCCAAATTTGACGGATGGATTTACGGTTGTGATATCTGCCAGGATGCGTGCCCCTGGAACCAGCGAAATGCGCACATAACTGCGCGGAAGGAATTCGAACCCCGGAGCGGAAACATCGCTCCTGAACTCGAGGATATCGCAAGTCTCTCCGTCGATGAGTTTCAAAAGAGATTCCGGAAGAGTCCGATCAAACGTGCCAAGCATTCCGGACTTACCCGGAACGCAACGCTACTCATGAAAACACGACAGAAATCGTAAGGAACATGGAATGAGCAATCACTATAAAGTCATCATCATCGGATCCGGACCCGCAGGTCTGACGGCGGCGCTCTATACAGGACGTGCAAATCTGCAGCCGCTTGTCTTTGAAGGGATCCAACCCGGCGGACAACTGACCATGACTACGGAAGTGGAAAATTATCCCGGCTTTCCCGAAGGAGTGCTCGGTCCGGATATGATGGATATTTTCCGGACGCAGGCGGTGCGCTTCAATGCAAAAACTCTCTTCCAGGATGTCACCAGCGTGGATTTCTCCAGAAGGCCGTATCGTGTCTATTCCCAGGATGAAGAGTTCACCGCAGATGCAGTCATTATTGCCACCGGTGCCTCCGCGAAATGGCTCGGCGTTCCGGGGGAGAATGAATTCCGGGGCTACGGCGTCTCAGCATGCGCGACATGCGACGCCTTTTTCTTCCGCGGACTCGATGTCGTGGTCGTGGGAGGCGGCGATACGGCAATGGAGGAGGCGAGCTTCCTCTCGAAGTTTGCTTCGAAGGTGATCGTCGTCCACCGTCGCGACAAACTGCGGGCCTCCAAGATTATGCAGGACCGGATGATGAAGAATGTGAAGATCTCATTCGTCTGGGACTCTGAGGTGACGGAAATCCTCGGGAAAAATGAAAACGGAAAAAAGATCGTTATTGGCGTGAACGTGAGAAATGTCAAAACTCACCAATCGAGAGTCGTTCCTGCAAATGGCTTCTTCGTTGCGATCGGCCACCAGCCCAACACTTCACTTTTTACGAACAAGTTGGATTTGGATCCAACGGGATATATCGTGACAAAACCCGGGCGTACGGCAACCAGCATACCGGGAATTTTTGCCGCCGGTGATGTCGCAGATCCCGTTTACCGGCAGGCGGTGACAGCGGCCGGTACTGGGTGCATGGCGGCGATTGAAGCGGAGCGTTATCTCGAAACTCTCCACACGTAGTTTTAGCTCCTATCCCATTCGACAATTTTCCGGCGGGGAACCCATCCCGTGGAGAATTGTCACTCTGTCGTATCGGGTCTGAAAGTTTTTCATCCCTCTGTCAATTCGTCGTTGTCTCCCTGTCAGAGTCCTGACAATTAGGACCATCCCGGTTCCGCATCCTGATTCTTTGTCAGAAAAAAAATGGCATGAGCTTTGAATTATGTCGTGGTGTAAAACTGAATGTCCAAATAACACCACATCAAATTCAAAAGGAGAAATGCTATGACACTCATTCGATGGAACCCTGTTCGTGACGTAACCGCATGGAGACCCATAAATCATTTTGTAGGAGATATCGCCAACATGCAGAGCGAACTCGACAGAATGTTCGATCGGTTCCGCGGCGGTATCCTTGATGATAGCGGAATGGCCGCGTTCATGCCCCCGGTGGATATTACCGAGGACGAAACAAATTTTACCATCCGCGCCGAAGTTCCCGGTGTGGAGAAAAAAGACGTTAGCATCACCGTCCAAAATGGCGTGCTGACAGTTCGCGGTGAGAAGAAAGAAGACGTCGAAAAGAAGGACAAGAATGTCCACCGTGTGGAGCGTTCCTACGGATCCTTCCAGAGGTCGTTTACGCTTCCGACCACAGTCAAGTCGGACAAAATTGAGGCCTCCTACGACAACGGTGTGCTGACGATCAGCATTCCGAAGTCAGAGGAATCGAAACCAAAGGAGATCGAGGTGAAAGTGAAGTAAGAGCAGTTGCCGTTGGCAGCAGCTCCTGACCATTCACGATAATCGTCGAATTCGAGGGTGGGAACACGGTTTGAGAAACCGGTTTCCACCCTTTTTTATTCAGTTTGACATTGGTCAGTTCGTTTTGTATAATATCCAGCAAAATAAAGAGGTTAACTGAATTACTTCATCTCTCGGAAGAGGAGAAGGGGTATAATTTGAACAAATCGACGAAGTGGTTTCTTATCATCATGGGAGTTCTCGTCGTCGTCGGGACGGGGATTGCTCTTCTCTTTTTTGCTTTCCTTTCAAGCGTCTCATCTGATCGGGAACGAACCGAAGTCATTACCGGGTTTGGAGACAAGATTGCGGTAGTGGAATTGACGGGGGAAATTCTCTCATCTGAGGACATTGTCCGGCAATTCAAAAAATACCGGAATGACAGATCGATTAAGGCGATCTTGTTTCGTGTTGATTCACCGGGCGGTGGTGTCGTTGCGAGTCAGGAAATTTATCAGGAAGTGAAGAAGACGCGCGACGCGGGAAAGCCGGTAGTCGTCTCCATGGGTGCGCTCGCTGCAAGCGGCGGGTATTATGTTTCCTGTGGCGCGAGCAGGATCGTTGCGAATCCCGGCACTTTGACGGGGAGTATTGGTGTGATCTCACAGTTTCTCGAGGTTGACACGCTGCTTCATAAAATTGGTGTGAGCTTTAATACTATCAAGAGCGGAAAAATGAAGGATATGGGAAATCCGTTCCGCCGCATGACCCCCGAGGATCAGCAATATTTCCAGCAGTTGATGGATGACGTCCATCGCCAGTTTATCGCGGTTGTCGAAGAGGAGAGAGGTCTCGACCACGACACCCTGCTTGCGTATGCCGATGGACGTGTTTTCACGGGTGTTCAAGCTGCAGACATCGGTCTCATCGACACGATCGGGACGTATGAAGATGCCATCAGTATTGCAGCACAGCTTGGCGGGATCCGCGGCGAGCCGGCTCTTGTGAAGGAACGCAAGCGCACGTCGACGCTCTTTGATCTGCTTTTCGGAGAGACAAAAATTCCCGATCTGCTCGGACTCAAGAATGACGTCTTGAACCGTCCGATCCTGCAGTACAAAATGGAGACGGGCTATTGAAGGAAGAAATCATCGAACAACAGAAGGAGAATCACATTGACCAAAGCCGACATTGTTGACCATATTGCTTCGGGCACCGGTTTGACGAAAGTGGAAACCGAGGCCGTCGTTGATGGGTTCATACAAACGGTGATTGAGGCACTCAAGGAGGGAAAGAATATCGAAATCCGCGGGTTTGGAAGTTTCAAGACGAAGAAGCGGAAAGGCCGGATTGCGAGAAATCCCCGCACGGGCGCTCAGGTTACCGTGGACGAGCATTTTGTTCCCTTCTTCAAGGTCTCGAAAGAACTCCGCGGGGTTGTGAACGAGAATCTGAAAAAGATCCAACCATCCTCCTGATCCCGAAGCGCTGATGATTCCCAGGATGGTGTGCACGACATGCGGCAATGAGGTCCTTCCCTCGGACAAATTCTGCAGTTCGTGCGGCGCCAAAATTGAGTGGGGACCGGGAGGGGCGGAACCTGCTCCAAAGCTGGAAAAACCCGCCGCGGCAGATCGGTTGAAGCCAAGAGTCTGTTCACTCTGCGGCCATGAAAATCCCTGGGATGCGGCGACGTGTGCAAGCTGCGGCGCGACGCTTGGGAGCCGACAAGCCGCTCCGAAATCCTCCTCGGGTAAGCCTTCTGCCGGAAAACCTGCCGGTGCGCCCTTAAAATTCTTCCAGTCGGGGAAATTCACGGCTCTCGTGGCGATCGTCTTTATCGGGCTTATCATTGTCTTCGCCACGACGAATCGGAATCGTACCGAAGGGCCGCAACAGTCTCCGGCTCAGGGACCGACAAGCGTCATCGGCAGTACCCAGCCGGATCAGCTCGATCCCAATCTTCGCCATGAGCTGGATGAACTGGAAAAGAAGGCAGAAACGAGTCCGAAGGATACGGCAACTCTTCTGCGGCTTGCAAACACGCTGTACGATGCGCGCCTCTTCCCGAGGGCGGTTACCATGTACAAGGCCTACCTGGCATTTTCCCCCGCAAATGCAAATGCGAGGGTCGATATGGGCATCGCATATTTCAACATGTCCTTTACCGATTCGCTCCGCCGGGCCGAGTACCTCGATACCGCTAGGAAGACGATAGAAACCGCGCTGAAGTACTCGCCCCGCCACCAACTGGCGACATTCAATCTCGGCGTGATCAGTTTGCATACTGGCGATAATGAAACAGCCATCGACTGGTTCAGACGCTGCATAGCGATCGATTCTACAACCGAGGTTGCAAAACGCGCGCAACAATTTCTGTCCCAACACTAATTCATCCCATGTTCAACTCTTAAAGAGGATCCCGTGCCCAGCGGAAAGAAAAGACTGCGGAGGAAAATGGCAACGCACAAGCGTAAGAAGCGTCTCCGGAAGAATCGTCACAAGAAGAGAAACCGCTAGTTAACTGTTTTTTCCCCGCCCCGGCGGCAGCCGCCGGGACGGGATTTTTGCCGTTGTCGGGTATTTTCCGTATCTTATCCTACCTCATTCAATTCATTATCCGGTCAATCCCATGAAATCTGCACTGACTCGTGTATTCATATCCGTTTCCCTCTTGTTCCTTATCGGTACCTTCTCCGGTGTTGCCCAGGAAAAGTCATTCACGATCCTCCACACCAACGATATCCACGCATCCTTCATTCCGCACGAAGCAACCTGGATACGTTCGGATCCAAAGCCGATGATCGGCGGGTTTGCCGAGCTTTCATGGATGATCGACAGCATCCGAAAAGCGAAATCGGTTTCCGTTCTCCTCGACGGTGGTGATGTCATGACGGGAAATCCGATTTCCGATATCGAATATATGGGCGCATCGGGCGGTGCACTCTTTTCCATGATGAATATGATGGGATATGATGCATGGACGATCGGCAATCATGACCTCGACATCTCGCAGGATAATCTGAAAAAGCTCACTTCCATCGCCGCGTTTCCCACAGTGTCAGCAAATCTCACGGATTCGAGCGGGGCATGGACGCTCAACAACAAACCCTATGTTATCCTGAAAAAGGACGGCGTGACATTTGGAGTGATTGGATTGATGTCGAAGGAACTCTTCCTGCTGACCAATACGAAGAATCTCAAAGGACTGAAGGTTTCACCGCCTGCAGAGGTTGCGCAGAAGTACATTGATGAACTCACTCCGCAATCGGATGTCGTCATCGCGCTGACGCACGAGGGTGTCGATGAAGATTCAGTTCTTGCAGTTTCAACACACGGTCTGAATATTATTATCGGCGGACACAGTCATACGCGCCTTGAACATCCGAAACTGATAAATAGAGTGATTATCTGTCAAACCGGCTCAAACTGCGAGAACCTCGGTGAGCTGGATGTCACGATCGACAATCACAAAGTCACGAAGTATCAGGGTGAACTCCATCACCTCTGGATACATCACAATGCCGCCAGCAGTCAGATTGCCGATCTGATTTCGGATATGAAGAAGAAGATCGACGAAGATTATAACCAGGTGATCGGGACGCTCGTTACCGACTGGAAGAGAGGCGGCGGTGAGAGCAATCTCGGCGATTTTGTTGCCGATGCGATGAGGGAGAGCGAACATGCGGACGTTGGGATTACCAACAGTTCAGGTCTTCGAAAGGATCTCAGTGCCGGCCCGATCCGAAAGCTCGATCTCTCCGAGATACTTCCGTTCCGCAATTATCTCTGCACGTTTCCGATGACGGGGAAGGAGCTGAGAAGGCTCGCCTCGGATCATGCACGCTCGCTCGTGCACGGCAGGCCATCCCTCCAAATTTCAGGACTCGAGTGTGAATTCCGGAAATCCGGTGATACGGTTGAGATCAAATCCCTCAAGGTCGGCGGTCAGGATGTCGACGACGCGAAGTCGTACACCGTCGCCACGAGCGATTTTCTTATAAACCAGGCGGATAAATATCTCGGGATGATCCCCGCTCATTCCACAATGTCGGATATGCTGATGTTCGACGCAATGGTGGCAAAGGTTTTGAGAGACAAGACCATCGACTCAAAAATCGAGCACCGCTTTAAAGATGAGTGAACGGCTTTACCGAATTCGGTATTCATTCCTTCCTACCGCTTTCCTGATCTGCGGGAAAGAGGGGATGGTGTTCCTGCACAATCCTTCAATCCAGAACAACAACTATGGGCAAATCCAATTTTGACGTCATTATCCTCATCGGCAGGCCGGCAGCGGGAAAATCCGAGGTGATCGACTTTCTGAAAAAGACGCCGGCCGCGGAACGATCGCGCAGATTTCATATCGGCGAGTTCGAAGAAATCGATGACTTCGTTTATGTCTGGGAGACGTTTGAGGTCGATGACATCCTCTCGAGGCACGGCAGGCCGCGGGTCTGGTCCGATGAGAAATACTGGTTCACAGATGATTTCATCTGGAACGTCTACATCGAGCGGATCAATCTGACATATCGCAAGAAATTGGCGGCAGACGCCGCGTATCACGAGAAGATGACGACGCTGGTGGAATTTGCGCGGGGAGGCAGCAACGGATTCGAGGAGGCATTTTCGCACTTGCATGAGGAGATTCTGAAACGCGCACGGATCGTGTACATCAGGGTTTCGTATGAAGAATCTGTGCGGAAAAACAGGCGTAGAGCACGACCGGGGATGGAGGATTCCATCCTCTATCATTCACTCCCGGACGAGAAGATGGAATTCTACTACAAGTCGAATGACTGGGAAAAACTCGTCGCGAAAGATCCGAACGTCATCGACATTAAGGGATATAAAGTGCCCTATGCGGTCTTTGAGAACGAGCCCGAAAAGACTCTCGATCCCGCCAAACTCGGAGCCGAGCTCGAACGGGTAACGTCAAAATTGTGGAAGTTCAATCCGACACAATAAGAGAAAAAGTTCCCCCGGCTACGATCTCCGCTCATCCAATATGGACGCGGCGGCGAACTCTTCCGTTGAAGTTCCTTCCCTCTATCCTGCTGGAGGCTTCGCGGCTTCTGCAGCATGCTCGACTGCAGCCGCTGCAGCAAGTTCGCGTGAACGTTTCCGCTCCGCAACGCTCAGAAATCCTACCGCAATGAAAATGAACAGGAGGGACACCCAATCCTTGTCTTCCGGAAATTTCCCGCCCAGGAGAAAGTAGACCACAAGCGTCGAGGCGGTTCCCGCGATCAATGACGTCAGCCGGTTCACAAGCGCCGAAAAGGTCGCCGTTCTTCCCTTAAACATGAAGAGGAAAACCGAGAGGAATGCCTGAGCTCCAAAAAACGCTCCTGCAATAACCTCCCAGTTCCAGTGAATCGACGGCGTCGTGAAGGACGCTCTGAAGAGAAGAATCTGTTCGACCTCGGAACGTGAGTGGTAGACAAACAGGCCGACCAGGCAGAGCACGACCCCGGCGGTGATCTGTTCCACTGCAAAGAACCCCTTATTATCCTGCCTGACACCTTTCCCGCGGGTATTCTTGTAGTAGTTCATGAAGTAGAGGCGGATGAAATATGCCGAGACATAGCTCGCAAGGATGACGATCGCGGGTGTGTAGGTGATGAAATCAAAGTTCTTGCCGGAGCGGTCATAAAAGAGCTGGACACTGACCGCCATGATCGCAAAAAGAACACCCATCTCTTCCTGGATGTACACTTTCTTCTTCAAGATGCCCTGTGCAATCTGGATGGCATCGACAATCCTGCTGATGACAATAATGCTTCCGCGCATGATCACCATGGCGACCATCACGGAGATCGGCAGCGTATACATGAGCGTGGTCGTGGGGATGACGACCGCGGTACATACACCGGAGGGGATAATGTACAGGAGCTCCGAGGGGAGGTCCATGCCGGCGATCCTCACAAAGCGGTTCGACTTCATCTTGTACCAGCGGAATGCAAACACGACAAGGAGGCATAGGAGGTTTCCGCCGACCGTGCTGTAGACAAGGAACTCCATGTTCATATGGAGTGAAGCCGCCTTCAGTGCGGCGGCATCGCCGCTTCCCTGTATGACAAAATCCGTGAAATATTTTGTGGCGACGAGAAATACGATGTAGAAAATGAAATAGCCGATGCAGAGTTGAATGAGTCTCCCGGTGCTGCCTTCAGTTGTTTTCCACATGTCCGTATCAAATTGGTGAAGAGTATGTAAAAATAGAGCATCCTTGCACCAATTGCAAGAAACACATAGCGTGCCGGGATTGCGTACCCAGAGGCGGCATGTTGTGATGCAATTACTTGATTTTCTAGGCCGGAATTGGTATTTTGACAGAAAAGTCTGCGTGTCGATAACATTTTTTGGGGTTGAACAATGGCAGAAGAAAAGTCGGGACTTGCCAAAGGGTTGCTGATCGGATTTCTCGCGGGGAGTGTTGTCGGTGCCATCACCGCACTTCTCTATGCGCCAAAGACCGGAAAAGAGCTGCGCTCGGAAATCAAGAAAAAAGCCAATGAATTTGCGGAAGATGCCGGCGAATACGTGAAGGCGGCAAAGGCGAAGACCGTCGAGGTCGTCAACCAGGGAAAGAACCGTTCGGATCAGCTCGTTTCCGATACGAAGGAAAAAGCAGAGCACCTGCTTGACGACGCGGAGAAAGTGCTGAGCGGCATTCGGGAGCGCGCAGGTTCCGAGGGCGGTCGTGTGAAGGCCGCGTTCCGCGCAGGGATGGATGCCTACAAGAACGAAAAGGGTTCATAATACCCAACCACCATCGAGGAGCGCCTGAATGGAATCCCTTCGTGACGTCCTGGAGATCGTCGCACTCGCCGCGGTCTCGGTCCTTTGTGTTTATCTTGTGGTTGTGCTCGTGCGTGTGCGGAGCATCCTGGCGCTGCTTGAACGGGAAATGAAGGAATTGAGCGCTCGTGCACTTCCCGTGATGGAGAACCTGGAAGTCATCACCGACCGCGTCAAGAGCATTACCGATGACATTGATGAACAGGTCAATGTTGTCAAATCAGCAATTCAATCATTTAAGGTTATCAGCGAAAATATTGCCGACTTTGAGCGACGCGTTCAGGATCGCATCGAAGAACCCGTCATGGAAACCGTCGGCACGTTCGCAGCAATTTTCAGAGGATTACGCACCTTCGTCACACGCCTGCGGGCGTGATCCGATTGTATCTTCGTCTCTCACGGTTAGTGAGGCAATGATGTACCGACTCTGTCGGTGGCGTCTCACTCGTACCTGAGGTAACATCCGATCCGGTGCCAGCCGGCTCGCCCCCCATTTAAGAAGGAGAAGTATCTGTCATGAAAGAATACACACCAGAATTCATTCGCAATGTCGCGTTCGTCGGTCACGGCGGAGCGGGAAAATCAACGTTGGCCGAAGCACTCCTGTTTGCCGCCGGTGTCACCACACGCCTCGGTAAGATCGAAGAAGGAAACACGGTTTCCGATTACCATCCCGATGAGATTGAGCGGCAGATATCCATCAACGCCTCCCTTCTGAATGCCGACTGGAAGGGGATCAAGCTCAACGTTCTCGATACGCCGGGGTATACGGATTTCACGGGAGAGGTGAAAGGTGCGCTCCGGGTTTCCGATACCGCCGTGGTCTTCCTGAAAGCGGTTGAAGGATCCGAGGTGGGAACCGAGATTGTCTGGAAATATACCAAGGAGTTGAAAAACGCGGCGATCTTTGTCGTCAATAAGCTCGACAATGAGAATGCAGATTTTAACAAAGTCCTTTCGGCGGCGAGGGAGCAATTTTCGCACGACCTGATTGCCGTCCAGTTCCCCGTTCAGCAGGGCGCGGGATTCGATTCGATCATCGACCTTGTGCGCATGAAGCTTCTGAAGTTTACCCGGGACGGGAAGGGAAAATATACGGAAGCGGATATTCCCGCAGATCTGAAGGCGCGTTCAACAGAGATGCGCGAACAGCTTGTCGAGCAGGTTGCTGAGACGAACGAGACCATTCTCGACAAGTTCTTTGCCAACGGTACTCTCACAGAACAGGAATTGAAGGACGGACTGAAGGCCGGCATACGATCGCGGAAGATATTTCCTCTGCTCTGCGCCGCGGGTGCAGCAAATGTCGGTGTTGCATCAATGCTCGATTTTATCACCGACTTCTGTCCCGGTCCTGCCGAAATGGAGCCTGCAGTCGGCGATGCTCCGGGATCCCACAATGGCGATCACAAATCGCTCACGGTCGCTGCAAATCCGGCGGCTCCTCCCACCCTCTTTGTCTTCAAGACCGTGTCGGAACCACATGTTGGCGAGCTTTCCTTCTTCAGGGTCTACTCGGGAACGGTAACGCCGGGTATGGATCTTGTCAATGAAACGAACAACAAGTCGGAGCGACTGGCTCAGCTCTTCGTCATGAATGGGAAGGAACGGAAGGAAATCGGTCGCCTGCTTGCGGGTGATCTGGGGGCGGTCGTCAAGCTCAAGGATACCCACACGAATAATACACTGAGCAGCAAGAATTTTCCCGTTGTTCTCCAGCCGATTCCGTTCCCCGAGCCGGTGATCAGTATGGCGATCGTAGCGAAGTCCAAGGGGGATGAAGACAAGATCGCAAACGGATTGCATGCACTTCATGAGGAAGATCCGACGTTTGTGATGCAGGTAAATCCCGAACTGCACCAGACGGTCATCAGCGGTCAGGGGGAATTGCATCTGGGGATCATCATCAATCGACTGAAGGTGAAATACGGCGTAGAAGTGGAAATGGTAGAGCCGAAAATTCCTTACCGTGAGACGATCCGCGGACGTGCGAATGAGATAGAATACAAGCACAAGAAACAAACCGGCGGTCGGGGCCAGTTCGGCCATGTCTGGATCAAGCTCGAGCCGTTGTCCCGGGGGGGCGGCTTTGCATTTGAGGATGCGATTGTCGGCGGCGTTGTCCCGGGTAGATTTGTCCCCGCGGTTGAGAAGGGGATTGTCGAAGCGATGGAATCGGGCGTTATCGCCGGCTGCAGAGTGGTCGACGTCAAGGTGACGCTGTTTGACGGCTCCTATCACGATGTCGATTCTGATGAACATTCCTTCAAGATTGCCGGCCGCATGGCTTTCAAGAAAGCGTTTAAGGAAGCCAAACCGATTCTTCTGGAACCGATCTACGAAATTGAAGTGACGGTTCCGGAAGAGTACATGGGAGATGTTATGGGAGACATATCGAGCCGCCGGGGAAAAATTCTTGGCATGGATTCGGATGGTTCCCACCAGGTGATCAAGGCCCTCGTACCGCTGAAGGAGCTTTTCCGGTATTCTACGACCCTGCGGTCGATGACGCAGGGTCGCGGTATCCACAGGCAGAAGTTCGATCATTACGAGGAAATGCCACGCGAGGTTGCCGACAAGATCATCGCGGAGCATGCCAAGCAGAAGGTCGAGGAAGAGGTTTGAGGATCTGAACCATGGAGCGATTGCATTCACCATGGCGATCCCAGTATATCCAGTCCTTCGTGAAGGGTGACAAGGAAGGCAAGGAGTGCATCCTCTGCGCTGCTCCGCAGGAAAAAAACGACGACGCCAATCTGATTGTCAAGCGGGGAACGCACTGTTACGTGATCATGAACCGCTATCCGTATAACAGCGGACACATCATGATCGTGCCCTACCGCCATCTTTCATCACTCCTCGATTTGAATGCTCTCGAATCTGCCGAGCTGATGGGTTCGCTTCAGCACATGATCCGCGTGCTTCAGTCGATTTCCCACCCCGACGGTTTCAACGTGGGCGCGAATATCGGACGCACCGCCGGCGCTGGAATCGATTCCCACGTTCACTTCCATGTTGTCCCGAGGTGGAACGGGGATACGAATTTTATGCCGGTTCTCTCGGATACGAAACTGATTTCCGAGGACATGCGGGAGACATTGAAAAAGCTCCGTGCGGCACTTTGATCCGCATCTCCGGAACGAAGAAAATGGGGGCAGCAATATCCTGACCGCGCGCCGCGCTGATGGTCATAATCCTCTGGCCGGGATGGCACAGAACCTCCGGAGTGCAGCCTGTGTGCGTTTTCCCGGTGATCGCGGGCACAAATGCCAGCCATTCCCGGGCAATCCCTCCGAAATGGCCCGGTTTTGGGCACTTTCATTAAACTTCTCGGCCGGGAACGTATCTAACTTACAGAGTAGCGCAAGGGCATGACCGCGAAATCTGATTCCGAACTTGTCGAGCTCTTTCGCGGTGGTGATATCTCGGGTTTTAACGAGCTTGTGCGCCGGTACCAGGAAAAGATCTATTGGATTGCCCGAAGAACAGTTGCAAGCCATGACGATGCCGATGATGTGGTTCAGGATGTCTTTGTCAGAGTCTACGAAAAACTCCGGGATTTTCGCGGCGATTCAAGTTTCTATACCTGGCTCTACCGCATTACGCTCAACGTAAGCCTGAATGCCCTGAGGAAGAAACGATTCAAAGACATGCTGCCGTATGATGAGATGCTTGAAGAAATACTCCCGTCGGAAGAACAGACTGATCAGCATGTCTATGACCAGGAGTATCAGACAATTCTGGAGCGGGCCATCAAGCGGCTGCCGGCAAAACAAAAGGCAGTGTTCATGATGCGGTATTATGATGAGCTTCCGTACGAGGAGATGTCGAAGATGCTCGGCAAAACGGTCGGTGGACTGAAAGCAAACTATTTCCATGCACTGAAAAAAATTCAGGAATACGTGCGCAAGGAGATGTCGAAATGAAATGCAACTTGATACGGTTATCCCTTCCGGACTACGTGAGAGGCAGGATGCCGGAGGGAGAGAAGGCGGCAATCGAACAACATCTTGCCACCTGTACGGCATGTCGGGAAGAGGAAAAGGAATTCCGTGAACTGTTCGTCACACTCGGAGCGGAGCAAGGTTGGAAGCCCTCTTCCGCGTATTTTTCCGGCATCCTTCCGAGGGTGCACAATCGGATTGAACGGAAATCACGGGAGCTTCTTCCTGCGTGGATCGGGAAGTGGGCCATGCCGCTTGCTTCCGTTGCAGTTCTCGCTGTATTCATGCTGAAGATTGTGCCTGATGTGATGGAAAACCGCAATCTGGCGGCATCAGCGACGCTCGAACAGATGCCGACAGATGACCTGTCGGAGTATATTGAACGTCAGGCGGTTGTGGGGGTTATGGAACCGACGGGTGCGGCATCGGTATCAGCCGCGGCTCTTGACCTGGGTGAAGACCGGAGTGTCTTAAAGTCAATCCTGAAAGTGGAAAAAGCGGACTATTCTGTTTACACTTCGGAATCCGAGACCCTCGATGATGTGTTGACTGACCGGGATGCAAATGACATCATCCCGATTTTGGAAAAAGACTATTCACATTCGGGCGAATAAAAAGCAACGACGAGGAATTCATTATGAGTAGAACTGCGTTCATGTTGTTTGCATGTATTGTTTTGATTCCTGCGCTCTCTCCGTCACAGGATTGGGGCGGAGGCGGGCGCAACGGCATGCCCTCCTCACAGCGACTCGACAGGTTCCGCAAGATGAGACTCATTGAGGTGCTCAAACTCAATGAAGACGATGCCGTCAGGTTTTTTGCGAAGCAGAGTGCTCATGAGCAGAATGTGCAGGATCTCATGAAGTCACGTAACGAGCTCATCGACGAGGTGGACAGCGTGATCCGCAATCAGGATGATGTGAAGAAGATCTCTCCCCTGGCGGACCACCTTATGGAGATCGACCGGAAGCTCTTCGATGAACGCCAGCGGTACCAGAACGACGTGCGTCAGCTTCTGAGTCCCGAACAGTTTGGAAAGTTTCTCGTCTTCGAGCGGAACTTCGGGCGCCAGGTCCGGGATGCTCTCGAAGAGATTCACCAGAATCGACCCAATCCAAGGTAACATCCAGTACCAGTACGGAGATTCTCATTGAGCCCTTGCCGCTGATACGGCAGGGGCTCGCTATTTGTGGATCGTCCCCCGGTGATATATATTTGATTATGCGCAGAGTCTATCTCGATCATACAGCCACAACACCTCTCGATCCCCAGGTCTTTGAGGCCATGAAACCATATTTCGGTGAAAAATATGGGAATGCTTCATCGATCCACCGGTTCGGGCAGGAGGCACGGGCAGCACTCGATGGCAGCCGGGAAGTGATCGCACGTCAACTCGGTGCCTCCGCGGGCGAAATCTCCTTCGTAGGCAGCGGAACAGAAGCCGACAATATGGCCCTGAAGGGGGTTGCCTGGCATATGCTGCGGGAACACCAGAAGAATCATATCATTACATCGTGCGTTGAACATCACGCGGTACTTGAGTCGTGCAGTGCCCTGGAGGATGAGGGATTCGCGGTGAGCTATATCGGTGTGAATGAGTCCGGAAGAATAGACCCTGACCGCGTGTTCTCGGAAATTCGCCCTTCTACCGGCCTGGTTTCGATCATGCACGCCAACAATGAGGTGGGCACAATCAATGCAGTTGCCGAACTCGGCCGTACGTTACGCGAACAGGGGATACTCTTTCATACAGATGCGGTCCAGAGTTTCGGGAAGATACCGATCGACGTTCAGGCATTATCCGTCGACCTGCTTTCCCTCTCTGCGCACAAAATCTACGGCCCGAAGGGAATTGGTGCAATCTTCATCCGGAAGGGCGTTGCCCTCGACAGGTTGTTGGACGGAGGCGGACAGGAACGCGGGAGAAGGGCCGGGACGGAAAATGTGCCGCTCGCGGTGGGCTTTTCGAAAGCAGCAGAGCTGATGCAGCATCATGGCGAGAACGAGCAACTTCGCATCCGGGGGATGCGAGATTGGCTGCTCGGCGAGCTCCGGTCGCGTTTCCCATTCCTCATTGTCAATGGTGATCCGGCCAACGGTTTACCGCATCTCCTGAACATTTCATTCGATTGTGAGAAGATCTGCATTGATGGAGAGGCGCTCCTGTTCAACCTCGATCTGGCGGGTATTGCGGTGACAAGCGGTTCGGCCTGCACGTCCGGAAGCATGACCCCTTCTCATGTTCTTCTCGCCATGGGAAGAGATCCCCGGACGGCAAAGGCAACTATTCGTTTTTCACTTGGCAGGTGGACACAACAGGAGGATCTGCAGTATGCGGCAGACTCGCTCGATGAAATTGTCAACAGGATTGGCTCCAAACCGTAACCTCGGCAATCAACTACTTTCCGATCCTTCTCTCCCATTCTCTGAGTGCAAGTCCGTAACGCAGTCCTTTCTCGCTGACAAGTGCTGAAGAAAACCCAAACCGCTTCATAAATTCGGACAGGATCAGAATGCCCGCAGGTAGAATATCAGCGCGTCCTTCTGTGCACTCGGAAAGGGCACGGATTTCAGCCGGCTGAAGTGCCAGCACCCTTTCGAGCCAACCCCGAATACGCTCCTCCTTCAGTCGATACCCGCTTACCCGATTCGCATCGAATCCCTTCAAACCGATGTCCAGACATGCCAGGGTGGTGAGCGTCCCCGCCACACCGATCAGATCGTACCCGTGAAATCCCGGATTACGTATCTGAGCAAATTCTTCTGCGATATACGTCCTCGCACTCCGGATTTCTGCGGCACCCGGAGGTATATTCCGAAACTGCCGCTCTGTGAGCCGGACCGATCCAAGCTGCAGACTGTATCGTGTAAGTGATCGGCTTCCATTGTGAGCTCCCGGAGAGGAAAAGGTGAGCTCCGTACTCCCTCCGCCAATATCAATAACCGCCAGATCATCTCTTTCCGGATGCATTCCCACACATGCTCCACGGAATGTTAGCAGTGCTTCCTCGTCGCCGCTGAGAACTTCGACGGTGATTCCGCACGCTTTCTGAACCGCCTCAAGAAATTCAGAGCGGTTGGCAGCGTCACGGACAGCACTCGTAGCTGCAGCGATAACCGTCTCGGCTTCATACGCTGATGAGATCTGTTGAAACTCTTTCAGAACCGCGACGCCCCGCAGTATTGACGAGCTCTGCAGAACGCCCTGATAGTCGACATCCCTCCCGATCCGGGGGATTCTCTCCTCATGATGAACCGTGGATAGTTCCCCATCCGCGGAGATATCTGCGATGACGAGCAGAATCGTGTTCGTCCCGATATCAATCGAAGCGATTCTCACAAATCCTTTCTTGCAGAAATGGCAGCCCATTCATGCTCGTTGAGTTCCCTGTCAACCGTGAAGTTCCGTCGAATGAGCTGTTCTCTCATGGACGGCGCGTCGGAGACGAGCAGGCCGGATAGGAGGAGTCTGCCGGGGGATTTGAGAATTGAGCGGTAGCTATCCAGCATTTCAATATGGGAATTGAGCGTAATGTTTGAAACGATGACGTCAAAAGTCGAAACCGGAAATGTCTTCAATTCCCTGTCGGTAATCTCAACGACAGTAGTTACACGGTTCGCGATGATATTTTCGCGGCTGTTACTAATCGCCCATTCATCAATGTCGGTCCCGACGACTCGAGCCGCACCCAATTTGGCGGAAGCGATGGCGAGTATTCCCGTTCCCGTACCGACATCCAGAACCGATTTTCCCTTCAGGTTCATATGTTCAAGAAGCTGAAGAACAAGTCTCGTTGTTTCATGATATCCCGTACCGAAGGACATCTTTGGATCTATCTGAATAACGATCCGGTCGTGGTCATCGGGTACCGGATGCCATGACGGTGTGATAATGAAGCGCTTGCCGACCGTTACGGGCTGGATGGTTTTTTCCCACTGTGCGTTCCAGTTTTCTTCGGGTATTTCGCGGCAGGTTATTCGGGAATAGTCAGATGATGTGCCCAGTACGCGTCGGCATTCTTGTTCGAGACGCCGTGCTGCTTCGGGGGTCCACTGGTCTTTCGTCGTATAGCAGAAGAGGGTGGAGTCGGTGTTCATGAACCTGTCGCATCCCAGCTCCAGAAGAACCGGAAGCAGAAGTTCCTGAAGTCCGGGATTGGCGGTAATACAGAGTTCGAGATAGGTTTTCACCTACTGGTCATTCCGGCTGGGTGTAGATAACCTGCATGAGGACGCGCCCGACGGCCTGCAGACTCTCGCTGCTGCATTTGTCCGCCGTATCCTCCGTCGTATGCCAGGGCGGATAGTCAAAATCAATAAGGTCAACGGTCTTGATTCCGGCTTCATTTAACGGAAGGTGGTCGTCGATGACGGCGCGTTGTATGCGGTCTGAGAACTGATAGACACCGAGACTCTTTGCAGTTGACCAGATCAGATCGACGATATCGGGTGCATACTGCAGGGAGTTTGGCTCTTTGGGGATTTCGAGGTCCTTGTCGCCAACCATATCGAGAAGTATCCCGAATGCTGGTTTGAATCCCGGCGGCTGGTGGCTCACGAAATATTTTGTTCCGAGAAGATAATTATCCAGATCCCCTTCCCGCCCGTAATCTTCACCGTCCACGAAAAGCATATCGACCCCGACGGCGGGTGGGTGGTCTTGCAGATGCCGCGCAATTTCCAGAAGAATTGCAACGCCGCTTGCGCCGTCATCTGCTCCTGGAACGGGGAGAGATCGCTTCGTCGGGTCAGGATCCTGATCCGCCTGCGGACGCGAATCCCAGTGTGCGACGAGAAGGATACGCGTTGATGCATTCGTTTCGAACGAGCCGAAGATGTTGGTCATCTTCAGCAATTCGCCGTTATATCCGGTGTGTTCGAATGGTTGATTTTGTATGGTCGCACCGGTACCCTGGAGTGCAGTTTGAAGGTACTGTAAACACTGGTTGTGCGCCGACGTTCCGGGGACCCTTGGACCGAATGCCATCTGTTTCGTAAGCTCCCCGAAGGCACGGTTGCCGTCGAATTCGGGGACCTGTGCCGGCGGAACCTCCTTTGAGGAATGTGGAGGAGTCTGTTGTCGACCGTTACCGCAGCTCAGCATACAGATGCAAACAAGAGGTACGATGCAGCGAGTGATCATGCAGAAAACTGTTGAAAAATAAGACCTAATCTAAGGAAAACTTTCCCGATTCGCAACGATACAAAGTGTAACTTTTTCCTTGTGAAAACGTTAGAAACCAATAGAAGACTACCATTTGGAAGGTTCCGAAGATGAAAGCACCTCTTTCCGTTACAACGAAATTGATCGCTCTTGTCGTTTGCGCCGTCCTTTTCGCGATGGTGATTGTCGGGCTCTCGTTCCATGGGAGACCCACAGGTGGTTCGGTTTACCATTCGTGGACGAGCGACAAAGATGTCGATCACACATTCAACGTTCAACCCGGTGGAGACCTGATTCTGGATGCGGCAGAAGGAAATATTACGGTAACCGGCACCGATGGATCCGATGTTGTAGTTCATGTAATTGCACATGGCTCGGATGATCCTCTTCGCCATTTTGACGTCAGCTTTGAACAGGACGGGAATACCGTCAAGGTTTCCAGCAGGCACGAGCGGCGATACTTTCGCCTGTTCGAAAATAACAGTCTCGATGTCAAATACATGGTTGAGGTGCCTCATTCCTTTAATCTCGATCTGAAGACCTCGGGGGGAGATATCACAGTATCGAAGATCAAGGGAAAGATCGATGGTGAAACATCGGGTGGAGATCTCGACATCTCATCCGTGGAAGGAGTCGTCCGCATGTCGACGTCGGGCGGGAATGTCAATGCGGCTAACTCAAGCGGGGATTTTGATCTGGGCACTTCCGGCGGCAGCATGGAGGGGAAAAAACTCGACGGTCCGATTCATATGGAGACGTCCGGTGGGAACATCGAGTTGCGTGATTGCAACGGAAAGCTTTATGCCACGACCTCCGGTGGAAATATCGAGGTGACGATGGAGGATAACAAGGGAATTGAACTCTCAACGTCCGGAGGAAACGTGACCGTCCGTCTGCCGAGATCCGCTTCCGGCGACGTTGCTGCCGAGGCATCCGGCGGCGATGTGAATTCCGACTTTCCGTTCTCCGGCAAAATCAAGGAAGGGAGGATGAACGGTAAGATCAATGGCGGTGGACCCATGATCAAGCTTGAAACTTCCGGCGGCGACATCGCAATCAATTCAATGGAGCCCTCGAAAGGGGAAGAGGACCACTGAATCAGTTCCCGGGAAAGCGGTAGTCTGCCAGATAGGTGAGAATAGTATCCTGTGCTCGACGGAGTGCATCAAGACTCCGCGGGAAGTGATTCGCGAGGATGCTGAACGCAAGAAGTTTTCCGTCAGCCGTCGTCACATATCCCGAAAGTGCACTCACACCCGTAAGCGAGCCCGTCTTTGCATGAACGTTTTCCTGGGCTTTTGACCCGCGCATCCTGCCATGGAGTGTTCCGTCATTTCCCGCCACGGGCAGACTTTCATAAAATCGCTTAAACGTTGCAGGTGTGTGGTATTGGTGATCAAGGAGTTTTGTGATCATTGCCGGCGTGACCGCGTTGTAGAATGAAACCCCCGAACCGTCTGCAAGGACGCAATTGGCAGTATCGATGTCCAACCCCGCGAGATAACTCTTTAGTACCGCAATTCCTCCTTCTGTACTCCCTGCGGCATGCTGCCCTTCCGCTCCAAGCATTTTCAGGAGATTTTCAGCGCCCAAATTGTCGCTCTCTTTGTTTGTCCTGACAACAATAGAATCGAGCGGACGGTCGGTTTCTGCAAGTCTGAGAGTTCCGCGAAGCGAGTCGATAACCAGATGTCCCTGGACGCTGATTCCGTGCGCCCGAAGGCGATCTTTGAACAGCTCCAGCGTGTACATGGCAGGTTCACGCACACTCAACGTGAACGCCCGGGGTGCTGTCCGCGGATGCACTCTTCCGGTAATGTCAATTTCATTGCTTCCGCGCAGCCGCGTCACATGAAGAGGAATACCGGCCGTGTCACTGCTCGTCGTTGCCGTATTCCGGATCTTGAAATGCGCAGACGGAGGTTGAAGTGATACTTCCGGATGCCTTCCCGATTTCTGCCCCGGCCGGACGATCACCTTTACGGAGTTCTGATCGATACAAAGAGCGCTGATGAATGCTTCGTCAGGATCGGGCTCATCATCCCACATCCAGCCGGGTCCCCATGGGATATCATCAAAATAGGTGGTATTGCCTACCAGATTTCCGCGCACGCTCTTGATCCCCAAACGATGCAATGCACCTGCCATCGAATCAAGATCATCGAAAGAGAGGAATGGATCTCCTCCTCCGCGAAGGATGAGGTTCTTGTTCACGACATGTTTGATGATCTTGCCATCCGTGAAGCATACTGTCCTGCATTGAAATCCGGAATCAAACGTGTTCAGGGCCGCGGATGTCGTAAAGAGTTTCATGTTCGATGCTGGATGGAATAACTTGTTGCGGTTTTGGGAGTAGAGAACTTTCCCGTCACGAAGCGAGACAACATCAATCCCAATAAATGCGGAAGCGAAGAGGGAATCATCCAGTACCCGATCAATCTCGGTGCGAATTGAATCAACGGAGGGTTTCGCCGGTTCTGTGGGAGTGGGTAAAGGTCGAGTAACTTGTTCCTGTGCCGAACAGGAAACCAGAGCGGCAACGAAGATGCAAATCAGAAGAGAAAATAATTTCATCGTGTGAATCGACATGTCCAATCTGTCAGGTTGTCAGAAATTACAGAATTAATCGTCAATTACAAATCCATCGAGTTTGTATTACTAGATGAAAATGATTAGATTTTATACGATTTTTTTGTCCATGGAATACTAAAGGATACATGCTGAATTTCATATCAAAACTGTTTCCCAGTAAATCCGATAAGGATATCCGGCGGATTGCACCCCTGGTTGAAGAAATCAACGAGCAGTCCGAACAGATGAAGGGTCTGACTGATGAAGAGCTGAAAGCCAAAACTGCCGAATTCCGGGCGTTCATCAGGGAAAAGACGAGCGCGATCGAGTCTGAAATGACGGAGGTCAAAGAGAAGCTGAAAGACCCGGAGCTTTCCCTCGACGAACGGGAAGATGCATTCTCGAAAATCGAAGAGCTGCAGGAGAATCTCGACTCGGTAACCCGGGAAGCTCTCGATGAACTTCTCACAGATGCATTTGCGGTCGTGAAGGAAGCGTGCCGGCGGCTCGTCGGACAATCATGGGATGTCACGGGGCACAAGATCGTGTGGGATATGGTTCCCTTCGATGTGCAGCTGATGGGAGGAATTGTTCTCCACGAGGGGAAAATTTCGGAAATGGCAACGGGTGAAGGAAAGACACTCGTTGCGACACTCCCTCTCTACCTTAATGCATTACCGGGAAGGGGCGTGCACCTTGTGACGGTCAATGATTACCTCGCACTGCGCGATAGCGAGTGGATGGGGAAGGTGTTCGAATATCTTGGCCTTACCGTCGGATGTATCCAGACTCAGATGGATCCCTCGCAGAGACGGAAACATTATGCCTGCGACATTACGTACGGAACGAACAACGAGTTCGGTTTCGATTATCTCCGCGACAACATGGTGATTTCGCCCGATGACCTTGTCCACCGGGAATATTACTACGCGATTGTCGACGAAGTCGACTCCGTTCTGATTGACGAAGCCAGGACGCCGCTCATTATCAGCGGACCGGTATCAAGTGAGGATCATAAATTTGCCGAAATGAAACCGCGCGTCGAGCGTCTGGTCAGCGCCCAGAGAAATTTTGTGAATAAAATAGTTGCCGAGGCAGAACAGCACCTCGCGCAATCGAAAGAGGAAGAGGCGGGCATCCAGCTCCTGCGGGCAAACCGTGGGCTTCCCAAACACAACCGCCTGATGAAGCTTCTCAATGAGCCGGGGAACAAGCGTCTGATGCAGCAGACGGAGATGGAATACCTCCGGGATCAGTCACGCAGAATGCATGAGATCGACGATGAGCTGTATTACGCGATCGATGAAAAAGACCATTCCATCAATCTTTCGGAAAAAGGAAGGGATCTGCTTGCCGGCAGCAGCGGTGACAAGGACTTTTTCGTTCTCCCGGATGTCGGTACCGAAATCGCAGGGATTGAAACCGATGCAACGCTCTCCGCTGCGGATAAACAGCAGAAAAAGGATGAGCTCAATCTCCTCTATGCGGAAAAAAGCGACCGGATTCACACTGTCACGCAGCTCCTGCGGGCATATTCGCTGTATGAAAAGGATGATGAATATGTTGTGAGCGAAGACGGGAAAGTGATGATTGTCGATGAATTCACCGGCCGGCTTCTTCCGGGCAGAAGGTACTCGGACGGACTTCATCAGGCGATCGAAGCGAAAGAAGGCGTCAAGGTCGAGCGCGACATGCAGACGCTGGCCACGATCACGCTGCAGAATTATTTCCGTCTTTACAAGAAACTCGCCGGGATGACCGGGACTGCGGAAACCGAAGCAGCGGAATTTTTCGAGATTTATAAGCTGGATGTCGTTGTCGTGCCTACAAACAAGCCGATGGTCCGGGACGACCGGGATGACGTGATTTACCGTACGAAGCGCGAGAAATACAATGCGGTCATACAGGAAATCGAGCAGATGAAAAAAGCCAACCGGCCGGTGCTGGTCGGTACGACGAGTGTCGAGGTATCGGAGACCTTGAGCAGAATGCTGAAACGGCAGGGAGTTGCGCACAATGTCCTCAATGCAAAGCAGCATCAGCGTGAAGCGGAGATTGTCGCGCATGCCGGTCTTCCGGGTGCAGTCACAATTGCCACGAACATGGCAGGCCGGGGAACAGACATCAAGCTTGGTCCCGGTGTGGCCGATGCGGGCGGACTGCATATTGTGGGAACAGAGCGGCATGAGGCGCGGCGCATTGACCGTCAGCTGCGCGGCCGTTCGGGACGTCAGGGCGATCCCGGCTCCTCTCAATTCTATCTTTCCCTCGAAGATGACCTGATGCGGTTGTTCGGAAGCGAGCGCATCGCGGGGATTATGGACCGCCTCGGGTTGAAGGAAGGCGATGTCATCCAGCATCCCATGATCAGCCGGTCAGTCCAGCGGGCACAGAGGAAGGTCGAGGAGAACAATTTTGCCATCCGAAAACGGCTGTTAGAGTACGATAATGTAATGAACCAGCAGCGTGAAGTCATCTATTCCCGGCGCCGCCACGCGCTTCTCGGCGAACGCCTGCGGGAAGACATTTACGAGATGCTGCGGGACTACGTGGACAAGATGGTCGACAGGTATTATGATAACGCTGAGATCGATCAGCTGCGCGAGGCCCTTCGAACAAGTCTCCTCGTGGATTTTACCATCACGCCGGACGTCTGGCAGAAAATCGGCAATGAGGGAATCAAGGAATCCGTGTTCAATGCTGCCGTGGAGTTCTACAAGCGCAAGGAAGAACGGTTGGGTGTGGAGCAGCTCAAGAATCTTGAGAGAATGGTGTCGCTTCAGGTCATCGATGAGCGCTGGAAGGACCACCTCCGGGAGATGGATGATTTGAAGGAAGGGATCCATCTGCGCGCATACGGCCAGAAAGATCCCATCGTCGAGTATAAGACCGAAGCATTCAATATGTTCGTCGAGCTTCTTGATCTCGTAAGCAACGATTCGCTGAATCTGGTGTTCAAGCTGTTCCCGCAGCAGGCCGAGGAGGAGACCGTACGGCGCCAGCCGCGCGTCCGCCGCCCCCAGCAGATGACCTTGACGCATGCTGCATCGCAGGGGATGGGATTTCAGGCAAACCATGAACCGGCGGAGAGAGAAGAAAGTGGAGGGGACGCGGCGCCCCAACGGCAGACCGCCGCCAAGCCGCAGCCCGTTCATGTGGGCGAAAAAGTCGGCAGGAATGACCCCTGCCCGTGCGGCAGTGGCAAGAAATATAAGAACTGCCACGGAAGATGAAGCCGATGCGGGAAGGATCGTTCGACAGCAGGTCCCGGAAATAGGGAGGTATGGCGGAACATTTCACCTCTGCGAGTTCACCCTTTCGTGCCGGGTACGTCGCACTCATTGGCAAGCCCAACGTCGGGAAGTCAACCCTCTTTAACGCACTCGTCGGACAACAGCTTTCCATCGTCACCAAGAAACCCCAGACAACCCGACACCGGATTCTCGGTATCAGTACTTCCGAGAGGGCCCAAATCATCTTTCTGGACACACCGGGGATACTTGAACCGAAATACCGGCTTCATGCGGCAATGATGAAATCGGCCCGGCTTGCAATGGGCGATGCCGACATCATCCTCTGGATGATCGATATGACCGCGATGCATCCACAGGAAGATATCCGCGAACGGATCGCGCTCGATTTCCTCACCGAACTGCGAAAGCCGGTGTTTCTTGTCATCAACAAAATCGATCTCGTTCCCAGGGAACGGATTCTCCCGGTGATAGCGGAATCCTCAGCGGCCTTTCCCTTTCGAGAAATATTCCCGGTCTCTGCGCTGAAGTGCCTCGGTGTGGATGAACTCCGCGATACACTCGTGAGCATCCTTCCGCTCCACCCGCCGTTCTATCCCCCCGATATTGTCACCGAACAGCCTGAGCGATTCTTCGTCAGCGAGCTCATTCGTGCCAGAATATTCGAAAACCTCCGGGATGAACTTCCGTATTCAACTTCGGTGGATATTCTCGACTTCAAGGAAGAAGCGGGAAAGAAGGATGTGATCAATGCGGAAATCTACGTCGAAAGGGAATCCCAGAAGGGTATCGTCATCGGCAGGGAGGGGAAAGCTCTGAAGAAAATCGGTCAGGAAGCGCGAAAGGACATCGAGGCGTTTCTTGAGCGGCCGGTGTTTCTGGAATTGCACGTGAAAGTCCGTGAAAAGTGGCGCCAGAGCGATGCCTGGTTGAAACGTCTTGGGTATCTCTGAACGTGCGTCTCATTGGGTGTAGAAGAGGAAGGTGGTTCGATGGCCGATATTAAGCCCTTTCGCGGATTCCTGTACGACAGAAATCGCGTGAACCTCCCGGATGTGGTGGCTCCGCCGTACGATGTGATCTCACCGGCACAACAGGCGGCACTTTATGACCGGCATCCGGCCAATATCACCAGACTCATTCTCGGCCGTGAGGAAGACCGGTATTCTTCAGCGGCGAAATTTTACGCAGACTGGAAACGATTGGGTATCCTCGTCCGCGATGATGCGGCGAATCTCTATATCCTGGCGCAGTCGTTTGAGCTGCCGGATAAACGAAAAGTGGAGCGAAGAGGATTCATTGCTGCCTGCCGCCTCGAAGATCTGGGCAAAGGATCAATCGTCCCGCATGAGAAAACTCTCTCAAAACCGAAAGAGGACCGGTTCAGACTTTTCTTTGCGACCCGAGCCATGTTCAGCCAGATCTTTTCGCTCTACCGTGATACGGACGGCGTTCTCGACCCGCTTATGCGTACTGCCATGAAGCGTCCACCCGAATTCGACGTGGAATCCGATCATGTCCGCAACCGCATGTGGCGGGTTTCAGATTCTTCCATCATTTCGTCGTTCGCGTCATATATCGCAGGGCAAAGAATCTATGTTGCCGACGGACATCACCGATATGAAACAGCTCTCCTGTATCGCGATGCAATGCGCCTCCGCCATCCGAACGGATCCGGAGATGAACCGTTCAATTATATCCCCATGTTTTTCACCAATATGACCGACCCCGGTCTCGTCATTCTTCCCACACACCGGATCGTGCATGGCATAGCGGGATTCGATCGACAGGACTTTCTTTCACGCCTGGATGAACATTTTCGGATCACGCCGCTCGAATCGTTGAAGAATCTTCTGGACTCGTTGCGGGCACGACCATCGGGGCGGATCGGCATTGTACTTTCGGATCGCCCTGGCTTTTATCTTGCAGATGTCAGGCGATCAGCACAGGCCCCCGGCGAAACTGGTCCTGAAGTTCTCCGGGATCTCGACGTCACGCTCCTGCATAATCTGATTATGAACAAGCTTCTCGGGATGACCGACGAGGATCAGGTCAGCAAACGAAACCTCGATTACATCCGGGATGAAAGCGAAGCGCTTGATGCGGTTGTTTCCGGTAAAGCGCAGGCGGCATTTCTTCTAAATCCAACGCCGGTCGAGCTAGTTCGCAAAGTGGCGGAAAGCGGCCTCACGATGCCACAGAAGTCGACGTATTTTTATCCGAAGCTCCTTTCCGGAACCGTGATCTATGATTTTGGTGAGTGGTAGGCGAAGATGAGGGCTGAGAAATTTCTCGTGTTCGCCGGATTTGTGCTGATCACGGTAATCTGGGGTTCGACCTGGCTTGGAATCAAGATCGGCCTCGAAAGCGTTCCCCCGTTCTTCGGTGTGGCTCTCAGGTTCACCCTTGCCGGAACAGTCCTCCTGCTCATTACGCTCCTCCGGGGCGTGCCGATGAAACACCACCGCGAAAATTTCCTCCTCTATTTGTCGCTGGGGTTCCTTTCATTTGGGCTGCCATACGAACTGGTGTACTGGGGCGAGGCGCGGATTCCTTCGGGACTGACGTCTATCCTCTTTGCTTTTTATCCGTTCGTGGTTGCCATCTTCTCACATCTCTTTCTGCGGAACGAGCGGCTGAACATCTACAAGATTTCGGGAATTGTCCTCGGCATTCTCGGTATCATTATCATCTTCTGGTCAGATCTCCGGTTCGAGGGGGATTCTATGGGCGGGATGATCGCCATTCTCCTCAGTACGTTTCTCCAGGGGATTAGTCTCATCATCGTTAAGCGCATCGGCAAACACGTCGATCCGCTGACGATGAACTGCGGCGGCATCTGGGCGGGCATCCCGCTCATGTATGTTCTCGCATTTGCGTTTGAGGATTTTCATGCGGTCCATCTGGATCGACAGGGTGTGCTGGCAATACTCTATCTCGCAATTGTGGGCACAGTCATAGCGTTCGGAGTCTTTTACTGGCTTCTCAAACGCGTCGAAGCGGTCTATCTCGCGCTGAGCTCATTGGTTACCCCGATACTCGCGGTGATTCTTGGAACCATATTTCTTGATGAACAACTGTCGCCGAACGTTTTTTGGGGTGCCGCACTCGTCTTGATGGGCATTCTGGTCACGAACGGGAAAGATCTGTCACGGAAAGTGGCGCTAGCATATTCCAGAAACGTGAATTCAAAGGAAGGCGGATGAGTATGGCGAAGAAACTTACGCATGTCGGAATAGCTGTGAAGGATCTTGATGCCGCATCGAGAGTGTTCTGTAAACTTCTCGGGCAGGAAGATCCCTCGAGGGAAATCGTGCCGGACCAGCGGGTGAAGATTGCGTTCTTTCAGACGGGGGGTACCTCCGTTGAGCTCACTGCTCCCACATCACCGGACTCTCCCATCGCAAAATTTCTGGAGAAGAGAGGAGAAGGTGTTCATCACCTCTCATTTGAAGTCGATGATATCAGGGCGGAGCTGAAGCGGCTGAAAGCAGAAGGATTCCAACCGATCGATGATGAGCCGCGGATTGGTGCAGGAGGATGCTGGATTGCGTTCCTTCATCCAAAATCGACGAACGGCGTGCTCATCGAAATTTCTCAGAAGCGGTCCTAATGGCAATTGCTTTCATCAGTCGAAATTCTTAAATTTTCCACGGCGATGGAGTTCGCCGAAACCACCGCGCGGTTTTCGAATCGCGAAGGTTGATGACTCCTGCACATACGCATGAATGCCGAAGTGTCAGGAGTTTTTCATTTTTGTTCATGATGAAGGAAAGTCGCGGTGCTTAACGCAACATATATTTTTCTTGGAGGAGGAATTGGTGCCGTCGCACGGTACTGGCTTCAAGGATTTGTCTACCGCCACGTATCGGGCATCTTTCCCTATGGAACTCTTGTGGTCAATTTCCTCGGCTGCTTCGTTATCGGAGTTCTGATGACCGGAATGGAAGAGCGATTTGTGATGAACCCAACCTTGCGAATCTTTCTGACGATCGGGATCCTCGGTGGTTTCACTACATTTTCCTCCTTCAGTTACGAGACGATCGCACTCCTCCGCGAGGGGGAATTCTTGCTTGGTCTCGCCAATGTTGGCGCAAGTGTCGCGGTATGTCTTGCGGCAACGTATCTTGGAACGCTTCTTGGCAAATTGTTCTGAAAGGTAAGGGAAAATATGAAACTCTCCGGTGAAGGCAAATTGCTTCGAATCTTTCTGGGTGAAATGGATAAGGTGGGGCATCAGCCTCTCTATGAGAAAATAGTGCTCAAAGCCCGGGAATTGGGACTCGCAGGAGCAACGGTAACCCGTGGTGTTTCAGGGTACGGAGCGGGCAGTCGAGTGATACACACGGCGAAGATCCTGAGACTCTCGGAAGATTTGCCGTTTGTTGTAGAAATTGTGGATGAAGAAGAAAAGATCATGAAATTTCTTCCGGTGATTGATGATTTGTTCGAGGCGGTGGGATGCGGTGGAATGGTCACTCTCGAAAAAGTCGACGTAATCAAGTACACTTCGGGCAAACGATAATTCAAGCCGTGCGACGGTTCAGCAAGTCATCAAATCCGTTGAAGACCGTTTTGAGAAGGAGGAAACGGGGCGCATTCGTGATCCTCCTTGCCTGGTGCTTGACCGTCAATGCGGGAGCGCAGACTGATTCGGCGGGATTCATTTCAGTGGTGGGAAGAGATCTCTCAACATCATGGCGGGAAGCCGGAAGGTTTTTCACAGCACCGCTTCATTTCACCGAATCAGATTGGCTCCTTACGGGCTCAATTATTGGCGGCACTGCGGTGCTCTTTACGGCTGACCCTTCCATCCGCACCGTCGCCTTGCGTAACCAGTCGGCAGACGGCGGCCATGTTGCGGATGCAATCCAGCATTACGGTGAGCCGGTCTACGGACTCGGGCTCGCCGGGGGGCTTTATATTGCCGGATTTGCAGCAAAAAATTCTTCACTGCGGACGACCGGCGTTATGATTGTCGAGTCGATGGCATTTGCCGGCATAACGACGACGGTTCTCAAGACTGTTGCAGGAAGAAGCAGGCCGTATCTTGAGGAAGGACAATATCGTTTCAGGGGAATGCAGTTCAATACCGATCACACGTCACTCCCGTCGGGCCACGCTACAGTGGCTTTTTCGATCTCTTCGGTCCTTGCTGAACGTCTTCATAATATGTATGCATCAGTCGGCTTGTATGCGCTTGCTGCCGGAGTGATGGGAGCGCGCATTTACAACGATGAACACTGGTTTTCCGACACATTCCTCGGTGCAGCAATAGGAACGATTTCCGGTATTGCCGTCGCGCGTTATCATGAAGAGGATGATCATGCGGTTTCGGTTTCGCTCCTTCCCATCGGTGACAGAATCGGAATTTCTCTCAATTTTTGATGTCTGACTCAAGCAGTCGGCGCTGGCTCAGTACAACGGTCGTTGGCATAGGTCTGGCGAGCTTCTTCTCGGATCTCAGTCATGAAACCGCATCTGCAGTTCTGCCGATGTTTCTTGCGGGCATTGGTGCCGCGCCGGCCGCGCTCGGCATCATCGAAGGGGTATCGGATGCGATCTCCAGCTTCGTGAAGCTCTGGGCCGGATGGTACAGCGACAGGATGCGCGTTCGAAAGCCGATGGCGGTCTTCGGGTATGTACTCACCGGAGTTGCAAAAGCATCGTTTGCGCTGGCCATGACCTGGTGGCATGTCCTCTTTGGCAGAACGCTCGCGTGGATTGGCAGAGGACT
>Ga0335079_10001029_pt1 | contig 31642 bp, 21 predicted proteins | sample Lox_Sample_33_FD_206719 | JGI IMG/M metagenome (GOLD analysis project Ga0335079, IMG submission 206719) | Soil microbial communities from Loxahatchee National Wildlife Refuge, Florida, United States - Lox_Sample_3.3 | ecosystem: Environmental > Terrestrial > Soil > Wetlands | place: USA...
GCAGCGGGATCAAAAGCCACCATGGCTTGTGAGTTGCCAACGACCATCGCCACCGCCTCCCCAAGAAACCGCGCCGTTTTTTCGGCGAACACCGGCTGATCCGCGAAACGCGCGTGGACGCCGTAGCAATTCTTGCCAGGAACGTCGCGCGCGGTGAAGACGGCGTGCACGCCGGGATGTTCCCGGACAAACCGTGCGAGATCGCCAAACGAAAATTCCGCATGATCGTGCGGCGAACGAATGACGCGCAGGACCAGCGAACCCTCGGGCCATTCATCGGCGCCGTAGATGTCTTGCCCAAGAACTTTTCGCTGGCCATCGAGCCTTGCAATGCGCTGTCCGATGCAGCGCCTGTCCTGGGCCGTTGCGAAGCACGTCTCCGTCGAATTCGCTTCAGCCACCGCGCGAATGATCTTCCGGTATCCCGTGCACCGGCATAAGACGCCGCCGAGCGCGTTCATTACCTCGGCCTCGGTTGGGGCCGGCTTCTCCGCCAAGAGAGCGCCCGCGCTGACCAGCATTGCCGGTGTGCAGATGCCGCACTGCGCCGCCCCATGCCGCAGGAAAGACCTTTGCAGCCGGTCGAACACCGCAGAGGATTCGGCCAGACCTTCGATGGTCAGCACTTCCGCGTCCCGCAACTGTCCTACGGCTGTCAGGCACGCGCACACCGGCTTGCCGTTCACGAGAACCGTGCACGCGCCGCAATCGCCGGCGTCGCAACCGACTTTCGTGCCGGTCAGCCGGAACTCTTCGCGCAGCACGTGAGACAGACGCGTGCGAGGGTCGGATTGCACGGCGACAATCTTCCCGTTCAGCGAGACCGGCAATGGAGTGAGCCTCTGCATGCTCACAGCGCCCTGCGCGCGCACTCGGAGAGGGCCCGGCGGACCAGTGTTCTTGCCGCGTCAAGCCGGTACTCGGCCGTAGCCCTTACGTCATCGATCGGCGAAAGCATCGAAAAGTGCTCGGCCCTGACGATGGCCGCGATCTGCTGGTCCGCGATTTTTCCGCCCAGCGTCTTTTCCAGCTCTGTCAGCCGGAGCGCTTTCGGCGAGCACGCGCCAACGCAAATCGCTGCCTCACCAATGCGCCGGCCGGGCCCGATCACCAGATTGGCCGCCACCATCACGATGGAAATCACCAGATACCGCCGCGCACCCAGTTTGAGAAAACAGGACGCGGCATTTTCCCACTTTCGTGGAATCCGGATCGAGGTCAGAATCTCGTCAGGGCGGCGCAGCGTCTTGCGGTTCCCTTGAACAAAATCCGTGAGCGGAATCGTGCGTGAGCTACTCCTCGCGCTCAACACGATCTCGGCATCGAGAGCGAGCAGCGCGGCCACCCCGTCCGCCGCGGGTGAAGCGTTGCAAATATTCCCCGCCATCGTGGCCGAATTCTGAATCTGAACGGCCCCGATTTCGCGCGCCGCCTCGCGCAATCCGTCAAAGCCGCGCGGCAAAGGCGCGGTAAGAAATTCGCTCCAGGTCGTTGCGCCGCCGACGTGAATATGTTCCGGCGTCGCATGAATGCCCTTCAATTCGGCCAAACCCGAAATGTCGATAACCGGACCCGGCAATTGGCTGCCGGTGAAGGCAGGGAATAGATCTGTGCCGCCGGAAAGGATGGTGCCGCGGGTCTGAGCCAATGCGTCCAGAGCTTCGTTGAGGTTGCCAGGTCGCAAGAACAACGGGATTGACTCCGTAAGGGAAGTGCTCCCCTCGGGCGTGGGACTGCGCGAGAAGAGGCTTTTACTTGTACAACGCCAGCGGGCATTTGTGAAGACAGCCGGCTGGGATTGAGGTAAAAGCGTCAATTGCGATACTTATGGCATCCTAGTCACCCATGGCGACCACCGACCAGCGGCTCTCCAGAGGCACGGCTGCTTTCCAGTTTTCCGGTTTCCGTCTTTTTCAAATCGCGCGTTTTTGCATCGTGTTCTGCACGGAGATGCAGTCCGTCGCCGTCGGCTGGCAGGTGTATGAGATCACGAAACGCCCGCTGGATCTCGGGCTTACCGGCCTGGTGCAGTTCTTGCCGGGCGTGCTGCTGTTCCTGGTGACCGGGCACGTCGCCGACCGCTTCGACCGGCGAAAACTGCTGACGCTTTGCTACGCCGGCTACGCGCTTTCGTCGGCATTGCTGTTGCTGGTCACGATTCACGAAGAAGCGCTGCACCGCGCCGGCACGGTCGCACCCATCTTCGCGATTCTGTTCCTTGTCGGCATCGTGCGCAGCTTCAGCATGCCCACCAGCCGCGCGCTGCTTCCGCAACTGGTGACGGAGGAGCATTTCCAGGGCGCGGTGGCCTGGAATTCCAGCATCTTTCAATTCGCCACCATCCTTGGTCCGGCCCTTGGCGGGCTGCTTTACGCTTTTTTTCGCGGCCCCGCCGCCGTTTACGGCACCGCGTTCTTCGCCGGCTTGATCGCGGTTTTCACGACGATGAAGATTCAGATCCGTGAGCGTTCCCGCCCGCGCGAACCATTCACCGTGCAAACGGTCCTGGCCGGCTTCCGTTATATCTGGGGGCACAAACTGGTGCTCGGCTCGATTTCGCTCGATCTTTTCGCCGTGCTGCTTGGCGGAGCCGTGGCGCTGCTTCCCGTTTACGCCAAGGAAATTCTGCAGACGGGACCGTGGGGTCTCGGCCTGTTGCGAAGCGCCCCGGGAATCGGCGCGAGCGTAATGGCGTTGCTCATCGCGTACAAGCCGATTCGCCGCCGCGCCGGTGCGACCATGCTCTGGTGCGTGGGCGGATTCGGCGTCTTTACGATGGTGTTTGGCTTCTCGAGAAGCCTCCCGCTTTCGCTGCTCTCTCTGTTCCTGGTCGGTGCCGCGGACATGGTCAGCGTGGTTGTCCGTGGCGTCTTGATTCAGCTCGATACCCCGGACGAAATGCGCGGACGCGTGAATGCCGTCGACATGATCTTCATTGGCGCATCCAACGAACTGGGCGAGTTCGAATCAGGACTTGCCGCGCAATGGCTGGGAGCGGTTCCCGCCGTGGTCCTGGGTGGGCTGGGAACAATTCTGGTCACCGTGCTGTGGGCCTGGATGTTCCCTGAATTGCGAAACGCGGACCGGCTCGCGGGCGCTTCAGACTGAACGTCTGCGCCGCCGGTTAGTGGTGTGCGGGCTCTCCTGGCGCGGGTGTCGCGGGCGGCGCTGCGGTGGGAACGGCGGACACGCCGGTCGGAGGCGGTGGGGGCGTCGGCGCCAACTCCGCTTTCACCGCCGGCGAAATCTTGTCGGCATTCTTCAGCAACACACTGACTTGCCACATCTTGGTCTCGCTCAAGCGTTCGCTGAAGCCCGGCATCCCGCTCATGCGGATACCCCCGCTGATCTTCCAGTAGGTTTCCCAGGGCTCGTCGTCGGTGACGCCTGTGCCTCGGAAGAGTTGCGGTGGGGGAGGAAACATCCCGTCGGCAATGGCCGTCTTGGGCTCGCCCGGAAGGCCGTGGCACACCGCGCAATGTTCCTTGTAGACTCTGACACCCTCCAGAAAATTCTGGTCATTGGCGGGAACCGGTGGATTGCTGTGCGGCATCTTGTTGAGGTAAGCGTCCAGGGCCATGTGCGCGAACTTGTGCTCGAAAGGCATTTCGGGACCCTTGGTAACCACCGGCGCGTGCCCGCTCGCAAAATAATAATAAGTGCCGATCAGGACGAGCAGAACGCCTACCAAAATCCCTATCAGGATTCCCTTGAACATGCTCATCTCTCCTAGCCGTAACGTTCGGGCAAATCTGGGGTTAAGTCTGAAGCGCTTGCGAGTAGTTTACGACGCGGAAACAGAATCTGCACGGCTCTTTTCCGCGCCGGACGGCAAACCCGTTGCGTAACTATTCGGTGGCTTTGAGCGTCATAAGCTTAGGGTACACTGGGAGTGTATAGTCCCCAAGGTCTCCATTCCGTTGAGCGCCCGTAAGCCTTTGGGTCGCTGATCAGGCCTCAGACAGGAGTTTTTCAGAATGCCCTCTATCGATGCGGTTGATGTGCCCAAGCCACAGAAGTCGGCGCATTCGGCGACCGGTTCCTTGAGCGAACGGAGATCTCACAGCAGCCGTTGGTGGATCTGGCTCATCGTTGCCGCAATTGCGGTTTCCGCCTGGTGGTATTACCGCGGTCGCGCGGCGCAACCCAACTCTGCCTCAGGTGCGGCCGGCGCGGCGGCGAGTGGCGGCGGAAGAAGCGGGCCGTCGGCGAATCTTACGATCCCCGTCGTCGTGGCGACGGCGCGAAAGGGTGACCTGCCCGTTTATTTCAACGGGCTGGGAACCGTGACCGCGTTCAATACCGTCACCGTGCGCAGCCGCGTGGACGGCCAGATCGTGAAAATCAATTTCACCGAAGGCCAGTACGTGAAGGAAGGCGACTCGCTCATCGAAATCGATCCGCGGCCTTTTCAAGTGCAATTGGAACAGGCCCAGGGGCAGCTGGCCAAGGACCAGGCCCAGTTGAAGGACGCTCAGATCGACTATGAGCGCTACCAGTTGCTCTACAAGGAAGGCGTAATCCCCAAGCAGCAGGTCGACACGCAGCAGGCGCTCGTCGGCCAGTCAGCAGGCTCCATTCAGGCCGATCAAGCCCAGATCGACAATGCCAGGCTCCAGATCGTCTACTCTCACATCACCGCGCCCATCAGCGGGCGCGTGGGCCTGCGCCTGGTCGACATCGGGAACATCGTTCACGCGGCCGACACCAATGGCCTGCTGGTGATCACACAACTGCAGCCCATTGCGGTGATCTTCACGCTTCCCCAGGATCAATTGCCGCAGGTGATGGCCCAAATGCGGTCCGGGAGACAACTGGCGGTGGAAGCCTACGACCGCGACAATTCGGATAAAATCGCTGTGGGAAAGCTCCTCACCATCGATAACCAGATTGACACCACCACCGGCACCTACAAGCTCAAGAGCGTTTTCGACAACTCCAGGAACGAGTTGTTTCCCAACCAGTTCGTGAATATGCACCTCTTGGTGGACACGAAGAAAAATGTCGTTCTTGTCCCGTCCACCGCCGTGCTGCGCGGCCCTCAGGGCACCTACGTTTTTGCCCTCGACAAAGACAATATCGTCAAGGTGAAACCCATCACCATCGCCGAAACCACCGGAAACACCTCCGGCGTCACCACGGGTCTGGGGGACGGCGATGTGGTCGTCATCGATGGCCAGGACAAACTGCGCGAGGGCAGCAAGGTGGAGCCCAGCACGCAGCGCATCGGTGGTGGCGGCGGTGCGGCCCGGAGTTCCTTCCTCCCCGACGGTTCCACGCCCGGCGCACCCACTGGAGGACCGGCGCGATGAACCCGTCACGGCCGTTCATTCTGCGGCCGGTGGCCACCACGCTCCTGATGGTTGGGGTGTTGCTCGTGGGATTTGTGGCTTACCGGCAGCTGCCGGTTTCGGCTCTCCCACAGGTGGATTACCCGACCATCCAGGTGACCACCTTCTACCCCGGCGGCAGCCCGGACGTGATGGCTTCCTCGGTGACCGCGCCGCTGGAAAGAAATTTCGGCCAAATTCCCGGATTGCTTCAGATGACCTCGACGAGTTCTTTCGGGTGCTCCGTCATCACGCTGCAGTTCAATCTCGATCTCAATATTGATGTGGCCGAACAGGAAGTTCAGGCCCAAATCAACAGCGCTTCGAACCTACTGCCCAAAGACCTTCCGAACCCTCCCATCTACAGCAAGATCAATCCCGCGGATGCGCCCATCCTCACCTTGGCCCTGACTTCAGACACGCTTCCACTCGAGAAAGTCGAGGACCTCGCGGATACCACCCTGGCCCAGAAGATCTCTCAGTTAACGGGCGTTGGGCTGGTGAGTATCAGCGGCGGCCAGCGGCCTGCCGTGCGCGTTCAGGCGAACCCCACCGCGCTCGCCTCGTACGGGCTCAGCCTGGAAGATCTGCGGACGGCCCTCGGTAACGCCAACGTCGATCAGGCGAAGGGCACGTTCGACGGTCAGCATCAGGCCTACACCATTGGCGCGAACGACCAGTTGCTTTCGAGCGACGGTTACAGGCCCATCATCATTGCGTACCGCAACGGAGCGCCGGTGCGCCTTTCGGACGTGGCTGTGGCGGTCGATGCTGCGGAAAATGTCCGCCAGGCGGCCTGGGCGGATCGGCAACCGTCAGTGATCCTGAACATTCAGCGCCAACCGGGCGCCAACATCATCAGCGTGGTCGACCGCATCAAGCGCATCCTTCCACAACTGCAGGCGGCTCTGCCGGCCTCCGTCCACGTGAAAGTCCTCACCGACCGGACCACCACGATCCGCGCCTCCGTGGAAGATGTGCAGTTCACATTGATGTTGACCATCGCTCTCGTGGTCATGGTTATCTTCCTGTTTCTGCGAAGCGTGCGCGCCACGATCATTCCCAGTTTCGCTGTGCCCCTCTCGATCGTCGGCACGTTCGGCGTGATGTACCTGCTCGGCTATTCGCTGAATAACCTGTCTTTGATGGCGCTGACCATTTCGACGGGCTTCGTCGTGGACGACGCCATCGTCATGATCGAGAACATCAGCCGTTACATCGAACAGGGAGATTCGCCGTTGCAGGCGGCTTTGAAAGGGTCCGAACAGATCGGCTTCACCATCGTGTCGCTGACGGTTTCCCTGATTGCCGTGCTGATTCCGCTGCTCTTCATGGGTGACATTGTGGGCCGGCTGTTCCGCGAATTTGCGGTGACGCTGGCGGTGACCATCCTGGTTTCGGCGGCCGTATCCCTCTCTCTCACGCCCATGATGTGCGCAAAGCTGTTGAGGCACCAGCCGGAGAATGAGCAGACGTGGTTCTACCGGAAATCGGAACAGGTATTTAACGATGTGATCGCGTTTTACGGGCGTACGCTGCAGGTGGTCCTGCGTTTCCGGACGACTACGTTGCTCGTGACCATCGGGACGCTCGTCGGAACCATCCTTCTCTACATCTATGTGCCGAAGGGGTTCTTCCCGGTCCAGGACACCGGCGTGATTCTGGGCGTTTCCGAAGCGCCGCAGAATGTATCCTTCCGCGCCATGGCCCAGCGGCAACAAGCTCTGGCGGATGTCATCCTGCGCGACCCGGCCGTCGAAAGCCTCTCTTCGTTCATCGGCATTGATGGCACGAACACGACGATCAACAGCGGCCGCGTCCAGATCAACCTGAAACCCTTGGACCAAAGAAAGATCAGCGCTTCTGACGTGATCCGCCGTCTGCAGCCCGACCTCGCGAAGGTGGACGGCATCACTCTCTACATGCAGCCGGTGCAGGACCTGACCGTGGAAGACCGCGTCTCGAGGACGCAATTCCAGTATTCGCTCGAGGATGTGGACCCTAAGGAACTGGCCGCGTGGGTTCCCAAGTTCGTCGCTAAGCTGAAAACGTTGCCCGAATTGCGCGACGTGGCCACCGACCAGCTGAACGAAGGTCTGCTCGCGACTCTGACGATCGACCGCGATACCGCCTCGCGACTCGGGATTTTCCCCGCCGACATCGACAACACGCTTTACGACGCATTTGGGCAGCGCCAGGTCTCCACGATTTTCACCCAGCTCAACCAGTATCACGTGGTCATGGAAGTCGATCCCAAGTTCCAACAGGACCCGGATGCGCTGAAGAACATCTACGTGCGCTCCATGACCGGTCAGCAAGTGCCTCTCAGCGCCTTCACGCGCTTTGAACCGGGCGCCACGCCGCTGGCCGTGAACCATCAAGGGCAGTTCCCCGTGGTCACCATTTCGTTCAACCTGGCGCCGGGCGGCTCGCTCGGCGAAGCCACGGGAGCCATCGAACGGGCCAAGGCGGAAATCGGCCTGCCCCCGAGCATCCAGGCGACCTTTCAGGGGACGGCGGCAGCCTTCTTGCGGTCGATTTCCAATGAACCGATTCTGATTCTGGCGGCCGTGGTCACCGTTTATATCGTACTGGGGATTCTCTACGAGAGCTACATCCATCCGATCACGATTCTTTCGACGCTTCCCTCGGCCGGAGTCGGGGCCATTCTGGCGCTGCTGCTGTGCCGCACGGACTTCAGCATCGTCTCGCTGATCGGCATCATCCTCCTGATCGGTATCGTCAAGAAGAACGCCATCATGATGATCGACTTCGCGCTCGAAGCCGAGCGCAAGGAAGGGAAGTCGCCGCTCGACGCGATTTACGAAGCCTGCCTGTTGCGGTTCCGTCCCATCATGATGACCACCATGGCGGCCCTCTTGGGCGGGCTGCCCCTCGCGCTTGGGCAGGGCGTGGGTTCGGAGTTGCGGCGTCCTCTCGGCATCACCATTGTCGGGGGATTGATCTTGAGCCAGCTTCTTACGTTGTATACGACGCCGGTGGTTTATCTTGCGTTCGAGTGGGTCGCGCGACGTCTGAATCTGGGAATCACCAATCCTGCTGAGGAGCCTGCCGCCGGAGATTAAGGATGAACTTTCAGTCCAATTTTTCCGCGCCGTTTATCCGCAGGCCCGTGGCCACGTCGCTTGTGACCATTGCGATTCTGTTGTCCGGCGCGATTGCGTTCCGCTTCCTGCCAATTGCTCCGCTCCCCCAAGTGGATCTACCGAGCATCAACGTAGGCGCGGCGTTGCCGGGGGCCAGCCCGGAGACCATGGCTTCTTCCGTTGCCACGCCGCTCGAACGGCAATTCGGCCGCATCTCCGGCGTGACGCAGATGACCTCGAGCTCGACGCTCGGGAACACCGGCATTTCGCTGCAGTTTGACCTGAACCGCGACATCAACGCGGCGGCACGCGACGTCGAGGCGGCCATCAACGCGGCGCGCAGCCAGCTTCCCGCCGACATTCCATCGCAGCCGGGCTACCGCAAGTTCAATTCTGCGGACTCTCCGGTGCTTTTCCTTTCCTTGACCTCCGACACGATTCCCATCGGGCAAATCTACGACGCCTCAGACTCGATCCTCGCGCAAAAACTCGCGCAAGTCGAAGGTGTAGGACAGGTGTTCACCTGGGGATCCTCGCGGCCGGCGGTACGTGTCGAGGTCAATCCGCAACTGCTGAACAGCTACGGTATCAGCCTCGAGCAGGTACGAAAAGCGCTGCAGTCAGCCAACTCCAACCTGGCCAAGGGGTCGGTCTCGAATCAGGACCGGACCTGGAGCCTCTCCGACAGCGATCAGTTGTTCAAGGCCTACGAATACGAGCCGTTAATCGTCGCCGGGCACGCGGGCGCCTCAGTCCGTCTGGCGGACGTCGCGCAGGTGACCGATTCGGTGGAGGACATCCGGAACCTGGCGCTGTTTGGCGGGAAGCGGGGAGTGATCATCGCGATCTTCCGGCAGTCCGGCGCCAACATGATTGATACGGCCGACCGCGTGAAGACGACCTTGCCCTGGCTGCGCGCGTCCATCTCGCCCGCTCTGCAGTTACAGGTCGTCATGGACAGGACCACGGTGATCCGGGCCTCCGTTCACGATGTCGAACGCGCTCTCACGATTTCCATCATCCTCGTCGTGCTGGTGGTCTTCGCCTTCCTGCGAAACTACTGGGCCACGGTAATCCCCAGCGTTGCGGTTCCCCTTTCCCTGGTCGGTACGTTCGGCGTCATGTATCTCTGCGGCTACTCCCTCGACAACCTCTCCCTGATGGCACTCACCATTTCCACCGGCTTCGTCGTGGATGACGCGATCGTGGTGATCGAAAACATCATGCGGCATATGGAAAGCGGCCTCTCCGCTTTTGCGGCGGCGATGAAGGGGGCCAGCGAGATTGGGTTCACCGTGCTTTCCATGAGCACATCGCTGGTGGCCGTGTTCATCCCCATCCTGTTGATGAGTGGCCTGGTGGGGCGGCTGTTTCGTGAATTTGCGGTGACCCTGAGCGCGGCGATTGCCGTGTCGCTGTTCGTCTCCCTGACCACCACGCCCATGTTGTGCGCGCGATTCTTGCGGTTCGATCACAAGAAGAAACACGGTTTCTTCTATCGCCTCTCTGAGAACGGGTTCAACGGGATGCTGCGCAGCTACGATTACGCCTTGCGCTGGGTGCTGCGGCACGAATTTCTGATCCTGCTCCTGACCTTCGGCACGATGGTGCTGAGTGTGTCCATGTTCATACACGTGAACAAAGGCTTTTTCCCGCAGCAGGACACCGGGCGCATCAACGGATTCATCCAAGCGGACCAGGACACCTCCTTTGTCGAGATGTCCAAGAAGATGCGAGCCTTCCAGGGAATCGTGATGGCCGATCCCGCGGTGGACTCCGTGACTTCCTTTACCGGCGGGGGCAACGGCACGAGCACCGCGCGCATGTTTGCCCAGCTCAAGCCTCTCGAGGAACGGAAGATCGATGCGGATCACGTGATCGCCCGCTTGCGCGGCAAAACTGCTCACATTCCCGGCGCTTCCTTGTTTCTGCAATCGGTTCAGGACGTGACCGTTGGCGGCCGGTTTGGCGGCGCCCAATATCAGTACACCCTGCAGGCCGATAATCTTGACGACCTCTACAAATGGGCGCCCATCGTCATGGAACGCATGCGCCAGATTCCCGAGCTCCGCGACATCAACTCCGACCAGCAGAACAAGGGCCTGCAATCTTATCTTTCCGTGGACCGCGACACCGCCGGCCGCCTCGGCGTCTCCATGCAGGACATCGACAATGCCTTGGGCGACTCCTTTGGACAGCGCCAGGTGTCCAATATCTACAAAGGCCTCAATCAATACCATGTCGTGATGGAAGTAGCTCCGGAGTTTCAGGAGAATCCCGAAGGACTGAAGTTCATCTACGTTCCGTCAAATTCAGGAAAGCTCGTGCCGCTCAGCGCCTTTTCGCATTACGAGCATTCCAACACCGCGCTGTCCGTGAATCACCAGGGAATTTTCCCGGCCATCACGATCTCGTTCAATCTCGCGCCGGGCGCCTCGCTCGGCCCCGCCGTGCAGCACATTGAGCAGGCGCGTTTCCAACTGGGCGTTCCCAACAGTGTGCACGCGACGTTCCAGGGAACCGCGCAGGCGTTCCAGGATTCGCTGTCGAATCAGTGGGTTTTGATTTTTACGGCGCTGGCGGCGGTGTATATCGTCCTCGGAATTCTTTACGAGAGCTACATCCACCCCATCACGATTCTTTCCACCATTCCATCGGCGGGCATCGGGGCGCTGCTGGCCCTGCAGATCTGGCACATGGACCTGAGCATCATCGGGCTGATCGGAATCATTCTGCTCATCGGCATAGTGAAGAAGAACGCCATCCTGATGATCGATTTCGCGGTGCAGACGGAAAGGGAAGACGGGAAATCGCCGGAAGACGCCATTTACAAAGCGTGTTTGCTGCGTTTCCGGCCAATCATGATGACCACCATGGCCGCGCTGCTGGGAGCCATGCCACTGGCGCTCGGTACCGGCGTGGGTTCCGAGCTTCGCCGGCCTCTCGGGATTACCATCGTCGGCGGCCTCATCCTGAGCCAGATGCTGACGCTCTTCACCACGCCGATCGTGTACATCTACATGGACAAATTCCAGTCCTTTCTCCGAAGGACGTTCCTGGGGCATTCCGCTCCCGCCCACGCGCCTGCCCACACCGATTGAGTTAGCGTCGCCTCACGAGCTGCCAATCAGCCACCCGGTCAGGAACACCAGCACGCCGCCGACGATCACCTGAAACGCGGCCTGCAGGAATGGCGTATCCATGTAGCGGTGCCGGATGTAGCTGATGGCCCCGAGTTCGATAGCGACCACCACGATGGCGATCAACGTGGCCACACGAAAATCCGGGATGAGGAAGGGAAGCGTATGCCCGAGCCCGCCCGCCGTCGTCATCAGGCCTGTGACCGCGCCGCGGATCCAGGGCGAACCGCGGCCCGTCAGCGAGCCGTCGTCGGAGAGCGATTCGGCGAAGCCCATGGAAATTCCCGCGCCCAGGCTGGCGGCCATGCCCACCAGGAACGCATCCCAGCTTTTCTGCGTGGCGAAGGCGGCGGCGAACAGCGGGGCCAGCGTGGAAACGGAGCCGTCCATCAATCCGGCCAGCCCGGGTTGGACAAACTGCAGCACGAACAGGCGGTGGTGCGATTGCTCCTCCATCTCTCTGGCTTGTTCGGTCAGGTGCTTTTCTTCGTACTCGCTGGCAGCGCGCTCGTGCTTCCGCTCCTCGTCGGCGAGCATGTTCAGCAGCTCGCGCATGTGCACATCGGTGGTGAGGCTTGCGGCGCGCGAGTAGAAGCGGCTCGCTTCCATCTCCATGATTTCTGCCTGGCGGCGGGCCACTTTCACGCCGAGAGGCCGCATCATCCAGACGGGGCGGCGCTGCAGGAAGCCGCGCACATCTTCGCGGCGGATCGGAGGAATGTGGTCGCCGAAACGCTGATGAAAGAGAGCCAGCAGGCGGTCGCGGTGAACGGCCTCTTCGGCGCGCATCTCCTCGAACATTTCGGCGGTGGCCGGATAGGATTCGCGCAGCACGTCGGCGAATTCGCCGTAGATGCGGCCGTCTTCCTCCTCGCTGGTGATCGCTAGAGCAAGAATCTCCCGCTCCGTCAAATCCTTGAAACGCTTGGGCATGATGGTTTTTCCTGGAGAAGTCCAGGATGAGAATCGCACAAAAGGGAGGGGGAAGTCATCTTTCCCGTCGCGCGCCCTGGCTGGAGCGGGGAGAGGTTTGGATTCGACTGGCGGGAGAGAGCTGCGGTCCCAGCGGCTCTGTTAACTCCTCGTGCACTCCCCCTCCCCTGTTTTTGCAAGTGTTGATTCTAAAGGGAGTTAGCAGTCCGCGCTTTTCCAAAGGGAGTTGCGGATTTGCGGCCGGGGTTCAGTTTTCAAAGAGCGGAACCCGTGCCCGAAGGGCAGGGGTCGGTCAAACGAGGGCGTCAACTTAACCGATCGATTAGCATACCATTGAATAAACAAAAAGTCAAGAAGAAACCGGAGAAACACACCAGGAACAGGAAACAAGCCAGCACAAGACGGCCCGGCCCTTTGCTAAAGGCGCAAAGGATGGGCCTCCCGCCGTAGTTTAGGCCGTATCGATGGTTGGCGGAACGATTTCATTTTGATCGAACCGCCGAAAGCTGATTCACCGCGAGAGTTTCAGAGCTTCGGTCCTCCACCTCTCTGACACGCAAGCGGCGGGAAATCACTGCAAGGGAGTTTTCTGTCTTGACAACGCCTTCGCTCTTATCGAGCGGCACCCAAACCTTGCTTCCTCACTGAGGGTACGCCACCCGGCCAGTTTCTGCCCCGGACTACAGCGGTGGCCACTCGTAAGGGAAGAGTTTGCCGGCTTCGGAAGGATTCATGGCGACTCCCGCGAGTTCCGCGGCGCGAACCATGACGGGATCGCGGCCAGCGGCAAGGTCCGCCCCAGTAGGGAGGATTAGCTCATCGGGCGTGACGCCGACATGTTCCAGGCTCTTGCCGTCGGACATAATCAGATCGGCGTCCGTAACGGACACGCCGTAGAATACGAGTGAATCCTGCCCCATTTGTTCACTGTAGTGCTTCGCTTCCATGACGCTGCCGGAACTGCGGTCGCCGAGGACCACGCCACGATGTTCAATTTGCGTCAAGCGGGCGAGAAGTTCGGCGGCAGAAGCGGACCGGCTATCCACGAGTACGATTAACTTGCCGGCGTACGGATCGCGAGAAGTCTTGGCCAGTTGAGGCTTGTGTTCTTTTCTGCCCACGCGGTCGGCAATCTTCACATCTTTGCCGAAGAGGTTACCCACCACATACTCCAGCGTCTCCACGCTGCCGCCGGGATTGCCGCGGAGGTCGAGGATGAGGGCTTTGTGTTTGCGCACCCTGTCCATCAGCGCGCCCACTTCCCCCGGCGTGAATTCGAACTCGGCGAGTTTCACGACGATCAACGGCTCTCCGTACTCGGCATAACGCGTGCGCATGCCGTGTTCGTAGGTTTCCAATTCACGGATGAGGTTCCAGATTTCGCCGCCGTCCGTCAGGTTGGTGACACGCTTGGTTTCCCGGATGTAGGCGGCGGCGTCGACCGCGCGTTGTTTGCCGTCTGGGGACGCTAACGCCAGCTTGAGACTAAGCTGTGGCCGCAAAGCCCCAAAGAGATACTGCAATTTCCACGTGATGTCCCTGGTCGGAGCAATCCCGTTGATCGAGAGGACCTGGTCCCCGGGTCTGAGGCCCTTGGCCTCCGCATCGCTCTTCGGGCGCACCTGAGTAACGAAGCAGCGATCGCCCACCATCTGGTATTGCCAGCCATAGTCATGGCGGATGGGATGCTCGGGGGGCAAAAAGAAGGTGTGCGAGTCGTCCAACGAATCCAGGGCCGCGGCGATATTCGAGATGGCCATGTTCATCGAGGCAACCTTGTCAATTCTCTGCTTAGCCTCGGCAAATTCCTTGTCCAGATCGACTCCCTTGAACTTGGGATCGTAGTAGTGTTTGCGGACTTCATCGCCGACGGTCTTCAGCATTTGCTGGGCGCGCTCCCGATCCAGTGCAGAAATCTGCTGAGCCTTCACCGGTGCGCGGAACGTCCCGCTCGCGAGGAGAAGAGGCAAGGTCAAGCCGGCAAGTCTCTTGAAGTTCATTGAAGCCTCCAATGAGCTCCTGTCTGGAGGATTTACTCGTTCTTCCGAGTGAACCAGCGAGGATTATCGAGATGGTACCTCTTTTTTGCCCGACAAAGAAGAAAGATGCCTGGAGCAGAGACGGCAACCCCCCCGGGACCCACCCTCCCAACCCGAGGCGGGCACCCACGCCTGCACCAACAAGGTCCAGGGTCAAACAGCGAACCTAGGGCACGCGCAAAAAGACCGCATTTGCCGCTGGCGGTACTTTCGTACTACGATACATGGCCGTTGAAGCTACCTTTTTCCGGGTACTACGTAGCTATGGGTTTTCGGAGAGAGGGCTTTTATCCTTTCCTGTACGTGGGAGTTTGAGGAAGTCACGGAAAGGTGAAAGGTGATGTCGTCCCGGCCCGATTTCATGTCGAAACCAAATTCTACGATTGGTGGCCCCTCTGCACGTCCGTCCCGCACGGAGCGCCGGGGGAGCCGCCGCTGCAAGTTTACCCAGCTCATGCGGATCCGACCCTCGGATCCGGAACACGAGCCCTTTGACGATATTCGCGGGACGCTGAGCGTTTCGCGGACGGGCATTTATTTCCAGTCCAGCGAAACAGGATACGAAGTGGGCATGCGGCTGTTCGTCTCCATGCCTTATTCGAAGGAACCCGCAGCCATGACGCGGGAGTATTTGGCGGAAGTCGTCCGCCGCGACCACTTGCCGAATGGCCTGTATGGTGTTGGCTTCAAGTTCCTGATGGAGATTGGGATGCAGGGTGGTTACAGTTTCGGCCACCCGCTGCCGCGCAAGTAAGACTTCCGGCGCAACCCACGGATTCAAACAAAAAGGGCGGATGGCTTTAGGCCACCCGCCCTTTTTGCGTTTGGGGGGTTGGGGAAACTCGCAGGAAAATCAGTCGCGGCCAAAGGCCTGCAGCGTCTTATGGCGCAACATCCCGAAGTGCCGGTTCAGCGGATGCTTTCTTTCCAGGAAAGAGAAGACCGGATTGCGGCGTGTGGTCAGCTTGGCCATGGCGATGTTGAGCCGGATATCGCGGCGGGCGTACTTCATCCCGGCGACCAGGGCATCTCGCGCGTCTTCCCTGCGGCCGGACGCCATATACACTTCCGCCAGATTGAGATACAGCTGAGCCTGATTCCGCTTCAGGCGCACCGCGGTGTCGCAGAGGCGCTCGGCATCGGCCCACTTCTGGTGGGTGCGGGCCAGGGCCACTCCCAGATAGGACATGTAGTAAGGATTGTTCTTCTCGAGTTCAACCGCGCGCTGAATGTGTTCGAGGGCTCGGGCACTGTAGCTGTCGCGAAGAAAGGAAAGGCCGGTTTTGAACTCGCGGAAGGCTTCCGTATCCATCATGTTTCCACCTCGATCTGGCTGAGGAACTCCCCCCGGGAGGCAAGTCACCTTCTGCCATGCGGCGAGGCGCCACTTCGAGGAAGCCAGAAGCGCTGGGAGAAGTGGTCAAGCAAACCCGCCGCTAGAGTTCGCCTCAGCCTTAGTGGTTACCCTACGGGTTGAGCGGTGTGGAATCTACTGACCAGTGGGACAGTCTTCGTCCAAGGCCTGAAGGTCCTAGAAAATTTCTACACGATTGCAGAGGAAGCCGCGAGAGCACGCAGCTCCGGCCGAGGATGGAGTCGGGCACGGCGGAGGGATTGTTCCGGGTCTCAAAGGCTGGCCCACTTCCGGTGCCAGAGTTTCCAGTCGTCGAGCGTGGCTTTCATCATGATTTTGGCCGCTTTATGCAGCCACCGGCCCTTGCGGCGCGCCAGGTCGCGCTTGACCGCAGGGATGGCCTGGCGGCTTCCGAGCTGAATGTTGGCGGTTTCCCAGCCCATGTAATAAGCGAGGCGCTCTTCGTCGCGCTCGACGGGGAGGGTGTGTATTTCGATGTGGCAGCAATCCGGGGCCAGGCGGCGGACAATCCAGTGCTCGGCGAAATGGACGTGCGGATCCGGAATCCGTACGGCGGATTCGATGACCTTGCGGCTGAGAATCCGAGAGGTATGGAGGTGGCCAGCCCAGATCCATGCGGAAGGCGTCAGTTGCTTGGCTTCGCGGACGACATGAGCGCCCTCCCACGTGGCCAGCGCGAGGACACGGGGATGCCCCAGACTGCCGAGGCCGGCAATGCGTGACTTCAGTTCGTAGTTCGGAGTGCGAAGCGGCATCGATCCATGGACCAACTTCCACACCCTTTTGGGCAGTTTTCCTTTGTGCTTGGGGCAGGCCAGCATCTTCTTCCAGAACAAGACCGGGTCGCGGAGTTTGTTAAGCGCCAGCAGACGGAGCCACTTGTGCCGCTCGGCAAGGATGAAGGGCGCGCCGCCGCAAGACAACGAATCGCGATAGCCTTGCTCGATCGCCTGGCAGGCTCGCTTGCGGCTGAGGGCCAGATGCTCTTCGCGGATGGCCAGATAGACGCTGGTCAGCAAGCGAACCAGATCCACGGTATAGGCGGCCGGCCAGGTTTCGTCGAAGTCATTCACGCCCCAGATCAAGCGGCCTTCCAGGTCCCGCCACGTGCCGAAGTTTTCGACGTGCAGGTCGCCGACCGCCAGAACCTGGGGTGCACGGGCGAGTTCGGGGCAGAGGAGCGGCCACCACTGTGCCCAGCGATAGAACGTAGCGCGGAAAAACGGGAACGGAGACCGCGCCATCAGCCGGTGTTTGAGCTTTACGTCGGAGCGAATGAGGTGAACGTGTCGCGAGGCCCAGGATTCGTAGTCAGACGTGGCCTGAAGGATGTCGGGAAGGGCTGGTTTTTTCGAGCTCATCGGGTCATGTGCGGCAGGGGGCAACATGCCAGCGACGACACCCTAACTCTACAGCGAACAGCGCATTGAATGAAGCACAAGGTTGCGGCCCGCACCAGACAACCGGGGCTACAGGGCGCACTCAGAGAATTGGTGGCCGATCTGAAGATCGGCCAGTACACAGGCGAAGAGCGCTGATACAAAAGCCAGGGCTACATCCGGGCGTGAGCCACGGCGGTGGGCAGGCGCGATTCGTAGATGGGAAACCGCGCGGCCAGGAGCGCCACCTGCTGGCGCACCTCCTGCTCGACGGCCGAATCGCCCACGTGACTGAGAACTTCGCCGATCCACTTGCCGATCTGGCGCATTTCGGCTTCCCTCATGCCGCGCGTCGTCACCGAGGGACTGCCCAGACGGACGCCGCCGGCCTTCATGGGTGGCAGAGGATCGAAGGGGATAGCGTTTTTGTTGACAGTGATGCCCGCGCGGTCGAGCGCCTTTTCCGCATCGCTGCCGGTGATGCCGCGGGAGTGCACTTCGATCAGGAAGAGATGATTGTCCGTGCCGCCGGTGACAATGCGGAGGCCCTGCTCGGCCACCGCAGCGCACATGGCTTTTGCGTTGACCGCCACCTGTTTCTGGTATTCCTTGAACGTAGGCTCCATCGCTTCCTTCAGGCAAACGGCTTTCGCCGTAATGATGTGCACCAGCGGGCCTCCCTGGGTGCCTGGAAAGGTGAGCTTATCGATCTCCTTGGCAAACGCGGAGCGGCAGAGCACCAGTCCGCCGCGAGGGCCGCGCAAGGTCTTGTGAGTTGTGGTCGAGACAATGTCCGCGTGCGGCACGGGGCTGGGGTGAACTCCCGCGGCCACCAGGCCGGCGATGTGCGCCATGTCGACGAAGAACAGCGCATCGACGGATTTCGCGATTTTGGCCATGCGCTCGAAATCGATGATGCGCGGATAGGCGCTTGCCCCGGCAACGATCATTTTCGGTTTGTGCTCGTGCGCCAGTTGCTCCAGTTCGTCGTAGTCGATCTGCTCCGTATCCCTGCGCACGTGGTACTCGATGAATTTGTACATGCGGCCGGAAAAATTCAGCGGATGGCCGTGCGTGAGATGACCGCCATGCGCCAGCGCCATGCCCAGCACGGTGTCCCCGGGCTTCAACATGGCCATATACACGGCGACGTTGGCCGAGGTACCGGAGTGCGCTTGCACGTTCGCGTGTTCCGCGCCGAACAGTTGTTTGGCGCGATCGATGGCCAGTTGCTCCACCTGATCGGCAAATTCGCAGCCGCCGTAATAGCGCTTCCCGGGGTAGCCTTCGGCGTATTTATTCGTGAAGATGGAGCCCATGGCGGCGAGCACGGCCTCGGAAACGAGGTTTTCCGAGGGGATCAGTTCGAGGCCGGTGGCCTGGCGCCGCGCCTCCTCGCCGAGCAGGGTGGCAATCTGAGGATCAACGGCTTCGAGGGAACGCTTCATTCTTTCATTCGCTTCCGTGGTCATGGCTTCTCCTGAATTCACCCGCGCTTAATTCTTCTCGCGCTCTTCCATCTCGATGAGGGCGATCTTCTCCACCCGGCGAGCATGCCGGCCTCCGAGGAACGCGGTGCTCAGAAACGTCTGCACCATTTCGATGGCCTGGGTGCCGTTCACGACGCGGCCGCCCATAGCCAGAACGTTGGCGTCGTTGTGTTCGCGTGCAAGGCGCGCCGTGTTCACGTCGTGAGCCACCGCAGCGCGAATCCTGGGCACCTTGTTGGCGGCGATGGAGATGCCGATGCCGGTGCCACAAACGGCGATGCCGTAGTCCGCTTGCCGGTTCGCCACGCGCTCGCCCACGGCCTTGCCGTAGTCCGGATAGTCCACCGACTCCTCGGACCACGTGCCCAGATCCTCCAGTGGATAGCCCGCATTTTCAAGAAATTGCCGGATGGTCTCCTTGATCGGAAATCCGGCATGATCCGCGCCGATGGCGATGCGAGGCTTTCGCGAGGATTCCGGCATGCCTACCTCAGCCGCGATTCTATCGGAGAGTGCAACCAACCGCAATCTGCCGCATCTTCTTTGGAAGGCAGAGGTTTGGCCGGAATCTGCATTTTATGACTAGCGTGTCCGGGCCCCTGCAGTCCTATACTTAATGGGCTGTCCCGATACAGCAAATCTACTTCACTGAGGATAACCTTATGTCAAACGTTTACGCAGATAACTCGTTAAGCATTGGAAGAACCCCTCTGATCAAGCTCAACCGCGTGACCGACGGTGCGAAGGCGACGGTCCTCGCGAAGATCGAGGGGAGAAATCCTGCGTACTCAGTGAAGTGTCGTATCGGGGCATCGATGATTTGGGACGCGGAGAAGCGGGGAGTGCTGAGGCCCGGCATCGAAATTGTGGAGCCAACCAGCGGCAATACGGGCATCGCTCTCGCCTATGTTGCGGCGGCGCGCGGCTACGCAGTCACACTGACCATGCCGGAGACCATGTCGCTTGAGCGGCGTCGCGTTTTGGCGGCGTTCGGCGCAAAACTCGTGCTCACGCCGGGCCCGGAAGGAATGAAGGGCGCGATCAAAAAGGCGACAGAGATCTACGAGTCCGACAAACAGCACTACTTTCTGCCGCAGCAATTTGAAAATCCGGCCAACCCGGAAATCCACGAGAAAACCACAGGCCCGGAAATCTGGAACGACACCGACGGCCAAGTGGATGTCCTTGTGAGCGGAGTCGGTACCGGGGGAACGTTGACCGGGGTCAGCCGCTACTTCGAGAAGACCAAGGGCAAGAAACTGCTCTCGGTGGCCGTCGAGCCCACGGTGAGCCCGGTGATCCGCCAGACCATGGCGGGCCAGCCACTCACTCCGGCTCCGCACAAGATTCAGGGCATTGGCGGAGGCTTTGTGCCGAAAAACCTGGATCTCAGCTACGTGGACCGCGTCGAAACGGTAACCAACGAGGAGTCTGTCGAATATGCCCGCAGGCTGGCCCGCGAGGAAGGCATTCTGAGCGGCATTTCTTGCGGCGCGGCAGCGGCGGTTGCCGTGCGCCTGGCGAAGCTGCCGGAGTTCGCGGGCAAAACCATCGTGGCGATTCTGCCGGACGGCGGCGAACGCTACCTCTCAACCATCCTGTTTGAGGGGATTGGCTGAGCGTCTCCTTTGCAGGAGTCGGGGGAGCGGAAGCTCCCCTGTCCCTGCAAAGCGCGTGAAAATCCCATGACGATACCCATGACGTCCGCGAACAACGAATTAGGGTGCCTGGCCAAGGAGTTCCGTTCCGCTCTCGTGGCCCGGCTCTCCGACGATCCGGCCGGCGAATACCGCTTGCCTTCCAAGGAAGAAATCGGCGAATTCTGCCGCCGGTACCTCGAAGCGCTTTTGCCAACGTACTTGCATCCCTCAGAGGCCACCAGCCCCCACATCGCACATTTTCTCGAAGATCTGGATTTGCGCCTGGCGGAACAGATTGCTCGAGCCATGCGCTTCGATTCCTGTTGTCGCGGAAAAAAGGTGGCCGCGGACCTGACCCAGTCCGCCACGGATCTGGTGGCGCAGGTTCGCGCAAGAATCCCGCGCCTGGCGCATTTGCTCGCCACCGACCTGCAAGCGGCATTGAAAAATGATCCGGCCGCCACCGGGCTCGAGGAAATCATGTTGAGCTATCCCGGCCCGGAAGCGATCACCGTGCAACGGCTCGCCCACGAACTGTACGAACTGAAAGTGCCGTACCTGCCGCGCATCATGACCGAACTCGCGCACAGCCGCACCGGAATCGATATCCATCCGGGGGCGACCATCGACGAATCCTTCTTCATCGATCATGGAACTGGCGTGGTCATCGGTGAAACCGCCACCATCGGCAAGAACGTGACCCTGTATCACGGCGTAACCCTGGGGGCGTTCAATCCTCTCAGCCGGCGCGATTCCGGCGGCGAACTCGTTCGCGGACATTCCAACAAGCGCCATCCGGACATCGAGGACGGCGTAACGATTTATCCCGGCGCGACGATTCTCGGCGGAGACACGCGCATTGGCCACCACAGCATTATTGGCGGCAACGTGTGGCTCACGCATTCCGTTGCGCCCTACAGCCGCGTCACCGTCAAAGATCCCGAGCTGCTGATCCGCAGCCACCCGCGGGGGACGGATGAGGAGTGGTTCCTCGGCAGCGCAATCTAGGGCTAAACACGAGCCATCCAAAGTAGTACGCGTAGGACTTGGTCTGCTTTGCTCGGTCAGAAGGGCAATGTTCTCGACGCCCGCTTTTTGAATTTGGCCGATGACCCTTGCTACGTCGCCGTACTTCGCGCGAGCGTCGGCCTTGAGGTACACCCTGCGCTCAGACCCGCTGAGATAGCCCTGCCGAATCAGCTCAGATAGTTCTTCAAATACCACCCGCTTGTCGCCAAGATAGATCGTGCCGTCTCTTGAGATTGCGACAGTCAACGCGTCTTCCTTCAGCGCCCCGGGCAAAGACTTGGGGTGTTGGACAACGGCCAGGTCTACGACGCCTTTGGGATGGTAAGGCACTGCCATGAGCCCAAGAAACACAAAAAGGAACAAGAAAAAAACGGCCGCGACTCCTGTCACATCGACCCGAGAGAGATATTCACTCCGGCGCTTTCTAAGTCTGATACTCGGCCGCCATTGTTCCGATTTCACAGCAGCCCCCTGGACCGGGAGCACGGTCCCTCCAGTCATCCTATACAGAAAATACGTTCATCGGACGCTCCAAAGGAAACCTGTGTCCCACGGGTTAGTCAGAAAAGAGTTCGCTGAAGAGCTACCCTGTCGCGTTGACAGTGGCGGAGCCTGTCCGCTACGCTCGAATGCTTACCTATTGCGGACGTAACGGACAGGGAGACGCATGGCTGACGAGAAGCTACCCACACGCGCGGAAGATTTTTCCGAGTGGTACAACCAACTGGTCTTGAAAGCCCAACTGGCCGACTACGCGCCGGTGCGCGGCTGCATGATCGTGCGTCCGTACGGCTGGGCGCTTTGGGAAAACGTGCAACAGGCGCTCGACCGGCGTTTCAAGGCCACCGGGCACCAGAACGTTGCGTTTCCGTTACTCATCCCGAAGAGCTTCATCGAAAAGGAGAAGCACCACGTCGAAGGCTTTTCGCCAGAGCTCGCCGTGGTAACCATCGGCGGCGGGGAAAAGCTGGCCGAGCCTCTGGTCGTGCGGCCCACCTCGGAGACGATCATCGGCCACATGTGGGCGAAGTGGATTCAGTCTTACCGCGACCTGCCTGTGCTCATGAACCAGTGGAACAGCGTGGTGCGCTGGGAGCTGCGCACGAAACTCTTCCTGCGCACGCTCGAATTTTACTGGCAGGAGGGGCACACGGCCCATGCCACGCGCGAGGAAGCCGTCGAGGAAACGAAGCAAATGCTCGACGTCTACGCTGATTTTGCCGTGAACGACGCCGCGATCCCGGTGATTCCCGGCGCCAAGTCCGAAGCGGAGAAGTTCGCGGGCGCGGACGTCACCTACGCCATCGAAGCCATGATGGGCGATGGCAAGGCGTTGCAGGCGGGCACGTCGCACTTCCTCGGCCAGAACTTCGCGCAGGCCTTCGATGTGAAATACCTGGACCAGAATGGCGTCCTACAGCACTGCTGGACCACTTCCTGGGGGCTTTCGACGCGCTTCATCGGCGCCATTATCATGGTACACGGTGACGATCAGGGCCTCGTTCTGCCACCCAAGCTGGCACCCACCCAGGTCGTGATCGTGCCCATCTTCAAGACCGAAGAAGAAAAGGCCATCGTCCTGAAAACAGCGAAGCAGCTGAAAGCCCGGCTGGCCACAGCAAATCTGCGCGTTGCTCTCGACGAGCGCGAAGGTTTTAGCCCCGGCTGGAAATTCAACGACTGGGAAATGCGTGGGGTGCCTCTGCGCGTCGAACTCGGCCCGAAGGACGTGGCCAAACAGGCCGCCATGCTCGCGCGGCGCGACCGCCCCGGCAAGGAAGGGAAAACCAGCGCGTCGCTCGCGGAACTGCCCGCAACCATCGAGAAGTTCCTCGCCGAAATTCAGCAGGCGCTCTTTGACAAGGCCCTGGCCTTTCGCCGCGCAAATACCCACGAAACAAAGACCTACGACGAGCTCAAGAAAGCCGTCGAGACCGGCTTCGCTTTCGCCCACTGGTGTGGCAGCGGCGATTGCGAAGCCAGCATCAAAGAAGAGACGCGGGCGACCATGCGCTGCATTCCGCTCGATCCCGCGGCGGTTTCAGGCCACGAGACCGGCCCCGGTTCCGGCGTTTGTGTCTTGTGCGGCAAAGCAGCCCGGGAACGGGCCATCTTTGCCCGCGCCTATTAGAAGCCGCCGGCTGTGACATAAACTTCATAGCTTGGGGAAAGAGCCCCAATTTGTTTATTCCGAACGGAGCCCGCGGAGGATAACCGATGTTGCCCCCGGCGAACATCGGCTCGTGCCTCTTCTCGACAGGTTCCTCGCACGGTGCTAGCGTAAATTTGTATACAAAGAAAGACCGGCCGGACGGATGGACGGAGAACAACCCCGGCGGCCCATGGAGCGTTTTTTCGTGAATCGGTTAGCGCATTCCTCTCAGCGTGGACAGCGCGGCGAAGGCAGACTGAGAGCCCTCATCTATTTCGTCATTCTTATCGCCGCCGTCTACGTCGCCATCAAGATCGTGCCCGTGTACGTTGCCGACTATCAATTGAAAGACAAGATGGGCGAACAGGCCCGGTTCGCCGTCGTGAATCGTTACACCGAAGAGCAGATCCGGGACAACATTTTCCGCACCATTCAGGATCTCGACATCCCCGCCAAGCGCGAAGACGTCAAGGTGGAAAACACCAACCACGGCGTCATCATCACCGTGAACTACAGCGTCCCCGTCGATTTCCTGGTTTACAAAACGGACCTCACCTTTTCACCCTCCTCCGAGGGCAGAGACATCATGAGATAAGCGCCTGCCCGGGAGAGAGCAGGCTGAAAGCCCAGCCCTGTGGAAAGGCCCGTGCAGCTTTGTTCCGTCTTCATAGTGCGAGAGAATAGAAAGCGGCCAGCTCCAGGGGGAATTTTCATTGCGCGTTCGCCTTCAAAAGGGATTTTGGACCTCTACCTTTGGTCTGGGCCTGCTGGGCTTGGTGGCCCTGTGCTTTCTGACTGCCGCCGGCGTTTTCACTTTTTACTACGTCAAGTATTCCCGGATGATCGATGCGCGTTTGTCCGGGCACCTCCTCGTAAACAGCACCCAGATATTCTCCTCTCCGGGCCATATCGCCGATGGACAAGCCTGGGGTCCTGACGATCTGGTGATGTACCTGCAGCGGGCCGGGTACCGGCCCGAAGCCGACGATAATTCCCTGGGGGAATACACGATCGACGGAAGTGTGGTCGACATCCGGCCGTCCAAGCTCTCCTATTTTGGCGGATCGAACGCTCTTGCCGTGCAGTTCAGCGGCAAGTCCATCAAGGCCATCCGCCCGCTTTCCGGCGGTCCGGACATGGGCATGGCGGAGCTCGAACCGGAACTCATCACCAATCTCTTTGACAGCTCGCGCGAAAAGCGACGCCTGGCGCGCTACGAGGATTTGCCCCCGGTGCTGGTCCAAGCCATTCTCTCCGCGGAAGACAAACGATTCTTTGAGCACCCAGGTTTCGATTTCATCCGCATCTTCGGCGCCGCCTGGGCCGACATCCGCCACAGCCAGCACATGCAGGGGGCCAGCACCATCACGATGCAAGTGGCGCGCACCTACTTCCTGACCACCGATCGCACGTGGAAGCGGAAGCTGGCCGAGTCCATGCTCTCGTTCGAGCTGGAACAGCGCTTCTCGAAGCAGCAGATCTTCGAGATGTACGCGAACGAAGTGTACCTCGGGAATCGCGGCAGCTTTGGCATCCGTGGTTTTGCCGAGGCCAGTGTCGCCTACTTCGGCAAGGATCTCCGGCAGCTCACTCTTCCGGAGTGCGCTTTCCTGGCCGGCCTGATTCGCGCGCCCAACTATTATTCCGTGGCCGACCGCCATCCGGAGCGCGCGGCCCAGGCGAGAGACCGCGTCCTGATGCAAATGGAAGAAAACAAGTACGTCACCGACGCGGACGTGCAGGACGCGAAGAAAACCACGCTGAAGCTTGTGCGCACCTCGGTCACCGGCAATGAAGCTCCATATTTTGTGGACATGGTGAAGGATCACCTGCTGGAGAAATTCTCCGAGCAGGATCTCGTGAGCACGAACTACCGCGTCTACACCACGCTCGATCCTCAACTGCAACGGGCCGCCGCCGCCGCGATCGAGGCCGGAATGAAGAACGTGGACGCGCTGCTGGCCAAGAAATACGAGAAGATTCGCAAGGTTAATGCAAAGAAGGGAAGCAGCGAGCCGATTCCGCAGGTCCAGGCCGCGCTCGTGGCGCTCGATCCCCGCACAGGCGAAATCAAGGCACTCATTGGCGGACGCGATTATGGCCAGAGCCAGCTGAACCACGCTTTGGCGCACCGCCAGCCCGGATCCGTTTTCAAGCCGTTCGTCTACGCGTCCGCGTTCAACAACGCGGTGGACGGCGCTCAACCGCTGGTGACCCCGGCGACCACCGTCGATGACGAGCCCACGGTATTCGAGTTTGACGGCCAGGAATACACGCCGAATAACTACGGCGAGCGATTCATGGGCAAGGTTACGCTGCGGGAAGCGTTGACCCACTCGCTCAACGTCGCGACCGTGAAAGTGGCGGAGATGGTCGGTTACGGCCGGGTCGTGCAGATTGCGCGGCAGATGGGCCTGGGCTCGAACATCAAGCCCACACCGGCGGTTGCGCTGGGCGCGTATGAGTTGACGCCCGTGGAAGTGGCCGGGGCGTACACCGCCTTTGCCACGATGGGGACCCGCGCCGAGCCGATGTTCGTGAAGAGCGTGGTCAGCGCGAACAGCAATTCGCTGGAGAAGAACTCTCCGGTGAATAAGCTGGTGCTCGATCCCCGCGTCGCGTATCTCGTGGACAGCATCCTGATCGACGTGCTGAACAAAGGCACGGGCGCGCAGGTCCGCGCGAGAGGGTTTACGCTTCCGGCGGCGGGCAAAACCGGCACATCGCGCGACGGTTGGTTCGCGGGTTTCACCAACAATCTCGTTTGCGTCATCTGGATCGGCTTTGATGACAACCGCGATCTCGGCCTTGCCGGCGGCGCGACAGCCGCGCCCATCTGGGCGGACTTCATGATGAAGGCCACAATCCTGCCGGCCTATCGCGATGTGCGCGAGTTCCAGAAACCGGAGGGCGTCGATTCCATACTGATCGATTCGGACACTTTAGAAGTGGCCACGCCGGCCTGTCCCAACACGCGCGAAGAGGTCTATATCACCGGATCGTCCCCCATCCAGATGTGCGAGCTCCATGGCGGGCGTGGCCCGGCCACCTCGGCCGGTTCCTTCCTGTCGCACATCTTTGGCGGAGGGAGTCCGAAGCAGGGGCAGACCAGCGCTTCGGGGCAACCGGAGATCAAGGACGCACAATCACCGGCCGGCCAGCAGGGAGCAGCTCCAGCGACGGCCACGGAAAAGAAAAAAGGGCCGCTGCAGAAGATTTTTGGTATCTTTGGAGATAAGAAGAAGAAAGAGCCCGACAAACCGAATCGGGACAAAGGAGACTCGCCATGACCAGGCACCGCTTGGCGATTCCAATTGGTTCCTCCCTCCTGCTTTTCCTGGCTGCCAGCCTGCTTCCCGCCTGCGCCCAGACTAAGCCCGACACTCCGCAACAGGCCCCGGCTGCAAGCACGACCGGGGCCCCGCCGGCGCAGAACCTCTCCGAAGAAGAACTCGCGCGTCTGTACCTGATCCGGAAGCAGTATCGCGAGGCGCAGGATCTCTTCCGTAAGTTGACCCAGGAGCAGCCGAAAAACGCGGTTTACTGGAATGAGTTGGGCATCAGCTTTCACAACCAGGTGGAGCTGGATGCCGCACTCAAGTGTTATCAGAAATCGGCGAAGCTCGATCCCAAATATGCGGACGTCCAGAACAACATGGGAACGGTCTACTACGAACGCAAGAAATATTCCAAGGCAGTTCGCTATTACAACCGGGCCATCAATTTGCGCGACGACTTTGCGCCCTTCTACCTGAATCTTGGTTACGCGTACTTCGGCGATAAGAAGTACGAGGAAGCCATCACAGCCTTCCGTAAAGCCCTGCAGATTGATCCGGAGTCTTTGGATTCCTCGCGTTCCCGCACCGGCACGGTGGTCCAGGACCGGTCCCTTAGCACAGACCGCGCGAGATTCTATTTCATGTTGGCAAAATCCTTTGCCGAGTCGGGCAATATCGATCGTTGTATCATTTATCTGAAAAAGGCCCGCGATGAAGGGTATCAGGACCTGAACAAAACCGTGAATTCCGATCCTTCGTTCGCCAAAGTCATCAAAGACCCAGCCATCCAAGAGTTCCTGAACAACAAGCCTCCGGAAACCGCGCAACCCTGAACGAGCGCGAGCCGCGCTTCGGTCTGCCTGCAGAACATGGTGGTTTCCCGGAATGTTTCGCGACCGTCTGCTAGAATACGGAGCAGATGAAACAGCGGCGGCAATGGCTCCGCAAGAAGTCCCCGGTTGTCCTGGCTGGCCTTTTTTTCTTCTGCATGCCCCCAGCCGGTGCACGGGCCCACGCAACCCTCTCGCAAGCTTCCTCCCGGCCAGTCCCTCAGGAAGGCATTTTTCTCGTTTTTCCATTTGAGAATACGGGAGCAAAGCCGAGCCTGGACTGGATTGGAGAAGGCCTGGAAGAATTGACGATCGAACGGCTTTCCGCCGCGGGGCAGCAGGTGTTTTCCCACGCCGGACGCCTGATTGAGATGGACCACTACGGCCTGCCCTCTTCCGCGAAATTGAGCCGCGCCACCATGCTGCGCATCGCTCAGGAGATGGACGCCGATTTCGTGGTCTTCGGCAGCTTTGCCTCGGACGACGGCGATCTCACGGTCAACATGCGCGTTCTTCGCGTCAGCCCCATCGCCCTGTTGCCCGAGGTCAGCGAGCGTGGGCCGCTCTCATCGTTCATGGACCTGCACGCGAAGCTGGTCTGGCGGATGCTTCGCACTTGCGGCCCTTCGTATCCCCTCAATCTGGCGGACTTCCAGAAACTGCAGCGGCCCCTGAGCCTCGGCGCGTTCGAGCAGTACATCCGCGGCCTGCTTGCCAACGAGGACGAAACCCGCCTCCGCGATTTGAAGGAGGCCGCGCGTCTCGAGCCGGAGTGGCCGGATCCCGCGTTTGCTCTTGGCGATCTGTATTTTCAGCGGAACGACTGCGCCTCGGCCTTGCCCTGGTTCGCGAAAATCCCGCCGACACACGCGCGCCGTGTCGAAGCAGTTTTCTCCGTCGGTGTCTGTCGCCTGCGTCTGGGACAACCCGATAAAGCCGAGGAGGCTTTCACTTCTTTGCAGGAAGACATCCATCGCAATCTGGTCAGCGGCGCGGACCTCCCCGAAATCCTCAACAATCTCGCGCTCGCTCACGCCAGGCAGAACAACCTGGAAACCGCAATGACCGCGCTTGGCCGCGCCCGCGATCTCGATCCCGATGAAGACGATTATCCGTTCAATCTGGGCCTGTTGGCCCTTCAACAGAAATCGTTGGCCATCGCCGCCACGCATTTCGGCGAAGCCGTGGAACGCGAGCCGGACAACCCGGAGGATCGCGCCTTCCTCATCTACGCTTTGGACAAGTTCGGGAAGAAGAAGGAAGCCGCAGCCCAGCGCGAGGCCGCCGTGGATCTCCTGGGAGAGAAGGGGCTGCCTCTGTTGAAATTCGATTCGAAGAACGCAGAGGCGTACACAAAATACCAGCGCGTGAAAAGGGAACTGGATATTACCTCGCTGCTGCTGGAACTCGAGGGGCCGCAGGCGCTTGGGAATACCGGCGCGGATTCGGGAACGCTCCGCGACGGAGCGGTTACTCATATTCGCCGGGGCCGCCAGGAATTGGGGGCCGGCCGGCTCGACCTCGCCGAGGGCGAATTCCGCGCCGCACTCGCCGCGGATCCTCACAATGCCACCGCCCACCGCGAGCTCGCCGAAATCGACCGCCGGAGGGGTAAACTGGAAGAAGCTGCCCGCGAGTTGCAGCTCTCTCTCGCGGAGCGCGATTCCGCCTCGGTGCGAACCATGCTGGCCCGCATCTATATCGACCAGAAAAAGCCGGAGCTCGCCCGCGCGGAACTCGAAAAGGCGATTAAGCTTGCTCCCAATTATCCGGAAGCGAAGGAATTGCTCGAACATCTGGGAAAGAGCAAACCCACGGGAGGTGGACAATGATCGCTCGTGGAACTCCAAATACAATCAGGCTTCTCGCCGGAATCATTTTGACGGCATGGGCGGCAGTCCTCCTCTTTTCCTGCGTGCCGCTCGAAGTAGCCGCAGAAAATACACCTGCGCCCCTTGTCCTTGAATTGAAACTCGATGGCGTGGTCGCGCCTATTATGGCGAACTACATTGACGAAGGTCTGGATGACGCCGCAAAGCGCAATGCTGCCCTTGTACTGATTACCATGGACACGCCCGGCGGCCTGAGCGATTCCATGACCGACATTATTCACCACATTCTGGATTCGCCCGTGCCCGTCGCCGTATACGTAGGCCCGGCAGGCTCTCGCGGGGCCTCAGCCGGCTTTATGATCCTGCTCTCCGCCGACATTGCGGCGATGGCGCCGGGCACGCGCGCGGGTGCGGCCACGCCGATACTGATGAACGGCTGGCTTTCCATGCCGATGGATGAAGTACTTCGAAAGAAAATTAACAACGATGCGACAGCCTTTTTAAGGAGTTTTGCGGAAAAGCGTCAGCGCAATCCCAAGCTTGCGGAAACGGCCATTACCGAAGCGCGGGCCTTTACGGAGAAAGAGGCGCTTGACGGCCACATGATCGATCTCATCGCCAGTGATAAGGGCGAACTTATTCGGGAGTTGAATGGGCGAGACATCGCCAGGTTCAGCGGAAAGACAGTGAAACTCGCTCTAAACAATTTCACCTTGGCTGAGTTTCACCTCTCGGCTCGGCAGCAGTTCCTGACCCGCATCGTTCAGCCGGATGCCCTGTTTCTCCTCCTGTTAGTCGGAGCTTTGGGGTTGTATACGGAATTCACGCACCCCGGAATGGTGGCCCCAGGTGTTGTTGGTGGCATTTGCATGGTGCTTGCTCTATACGCCATGGAGCTTCTCCCGGTGAACTTCGCTGGCGTTTTGCTGATCGTATTTGCGCTGGTTCTTTTTATTCTCGAAGCGAAATTGGCAAGCCACGGCGTACTTCTCATCGGCGGGATCGTCTCCATGTTGCTGGGCACGGTGTTTCTCATCCGCTCGCCGCTGACGCCCGGCGGGGTGAGCCTCGGCGTGGCTCTGGCAGCGACTTTGCCATTCGCATTTCTGACCGTTTTCCTCATGCGTCTGGTGCTGAAGTCGAGACGCTGGAAGACCGCCACGGGCAAGGAAGAGCTGCTGGGCGAAGAAGGCGTGGTTGCCGTGACGATTCCCGCGGGAGGCGAGGGGATGATCCGTGTCCACGGAGAATTGTGGCGCGCGGCTGCGAAGGAAAGGGTGGACATAGGGACAAGAGTTCGGGTGCTTCGGATCGATGGGCTGACACTGGGCGTCGATCCAGTCGCCGCAGGAGCATCGCAAGAGAAGTGCTGAGGAAGAGGAGGACGATATGCTCGAAGTCGGTGGATTGGGTATTTTAATTGCTTTAGGGTTGTTCTTGATATGGTTCTGGAATTCGCTCTACATCATCAAAGAGTGGGAACGCGGGGTTGTGCTGCGCCTCGGAAGATTGCTGCCCGAAGCGAAAGGTGCGGGATTGCGTGTGGTCTTTTGGCCGATTGAGACGCTGTATCGCATCTCGCTGCGTCTCGAAACTCTGGATGTCCCCCCGCAGGACATCATTACGCGCGACAACGTCTCCGTGAAAGTGAACGCCGTTTGCTATTTCCGCGTCGTTGACGCGAATCTCGCCATGTCTCAAGTGCAGAATTATCAGTACGCCACTTCGCAGTTGGCGCAGACCACCTTGCGGAGCATCGTCGGCCAGTTCGAGCTGGACGAAATCCTGTCGCAACGCGACAAAGTCAACGCCAAGCTCCAGATCATCCTCGACCAGGACACCGAGCCTTGGGGCATCAAGGTCAGCAAAGTGGAAGTGAAGCAGGTGGACATTCCGGAACAGATGCAGCGCGCCATCGCCAAACAGGCGGAGGCCGAGCGCGAGCGCCGCGCCAAGGTCATTCACGCCCAGGGCGAGTTCGAAGCTTCGCAAAAACTCGCTGACGCGGCCAAGGTGTTGGAAACGCAGTCTTCCGCCATTCAGCTTCGTTACCTGCAAACCCTCACCGAGATAGGTGTCGAGAAGAAC
>Ga0335079_10001030_pt1 | contig 31638 bp, 24 predicted proteins | sample Lox_Sample_33_FD_206719 | JGI IMG/M metagenome (GOLD analysis project Ga0335079, IMG submission 206719) | Soil microbial communities from Loxahatchee National Wildlife Refuge, Florida, United States - Lox_Sample_3.3 | ecosystem: Environmental > Terrestrial > Soil > Wetlands | place: USA...
TCTCCAAACAGGGCCCGGAAGACATTCGAAAACCTGAACCGGCGCCCTCTCACGGACGAGGATCGAATCCGGAAAAACAGTCAGAGTTACATCAGGATAATCGGTCGCCTCCGATTCTTTCGTTCGCTGGCACGGGAGATACTGTCGACGATCCCGCGACGGGACTGTTCGGGCGTCCACAATTCGAGGCGATGTTTTCTAAGGAGTTCAAGAGGGCCGTACGCTTTCAACAGCAGATGAGCTGCATGCTGATCAACCTGGACGGTCAGAAGATGATGCGCAGGGCCGACGAAGGCCTGGTTAAGGCGATCATCGGGCTTGTTCAGAAAACGATACGGGAAGTGGATACCGCTGCGTGGTGGTCTGGAGAAGCCTTCATCGTGCTGCTTCCGAACACGATCCGCAACGATGCACTCCAGGCCGCGGCACGGATCCTCGAGGCCGTGGCGAACCACCCGTTTACGTGGCCCGACGCAACGAACGTCACTATGAGCATCGGAGTCGTGGGTCTGCCCGACCATAAGATCGACAGCGAACAAAAGATGATCGATGCTGCCGATGCGGTCTGCCGGCGGGCCCAGGAGCTGATGGTGCCGCCGCCAATCGACATGTCATCCATGAAACGCTGATCGCCCGGGCCTCCTCCCGCCTTGAGAACGAACGCAAATGATCCCCGTCTTCCTGTACCTGGATCCCTTCCTGCAGTCTTTCTCGGTCGAACTCCCCGTTGGACATTCATAAAGAATGCTGGGCTATTCACGTGACAACACGGGAACGGCTGTCAGACCCGCATGTCCTGCCGTCCTTTACTCAGCTCTCGTTCCTGGATACCGCGTGTAGCCTTCGATCATCAGGTCGTCGCCGACCTTGCTGCAGGAAAGGTCCCTGAGCCTTACCGCATGAGCAAGCCTCAGGGGCGACGAACCGCCGACCGAGCAGATCGAATCGCTCCCGGTCATGAGTATCGGGGCTACGAACAGGACGACCTTATCCACGATGCCCGCCTTCAACGCCGAAGCATTGACCTCGGACCCGCCTTCGATGAGAATGCTCATGATGCCCATCCTGCCCAGCTTCCGCATGAGATCCCGCAGGTCCACGCGGCCGTTCTTGCTCCTGGCCCGGATAACTTCCGCGCCGGACTTTCGCAGCTTGCCGATCTTGCGTGTCGATCCGGAGAGCGTCGCAAGAACCGTTCTGGCCGGAGACTTCTGGGTCAGCACGCGGGCATTCAGCGGGATGCGGAGCGAGCTGTCGACGATGACGCGGACCGGGTCTTTCCCGCCCGGGACCCTGGTAGTGAGCGATGGATCATCGCTCAGGACGGTATTGATCCCGACCAGAATGGCATCATGAGAATCGCGAAGCTTGTGTCCTTCCTTGCGGGCCTGCTCTCCGGTGATCCATTTCGATTCTCCTGACGAGGTCGCGATCTTGCCATCCAGGGTCTGGGCCAGCTTGAGTGTCACAAAGGGCATGCGCGACGACACATGCTTGACAAAGGCCTCGTTCAGTTTTTTTGCCTCGGACTCAAGCACGCCCGTCGTAACCTGGATGCCCTCTTTCCTGAGCCGCCGGATGCCGTCTCCGGATACGTTCGGATTGGGATCGATCATCGCCACGACGACCCGCTTGATCCCCGTTTCAACAACGAGCGGACAACAGGGGGGCGTTCGCTTGTTCGTATGCGAGCACGGTTCGAGCGTGACATACAAGGTCGAGCCTTTTGCCGAAGAGCCGGCTCTCATGAGCGCGTTCGCCTCGGCATGGGGTTCGCCCGCCTTCCGGTGATAGCCCGAGGCGATCACCCTGCCGTTCTTGACGATTACGGCGCCGACCATGGGATTCGGACTGGTCCGTCCCCTGGCCTTCTCGGCAATCCGGAGCGCCATGCGCATGTATTTTTCGTCGGGAATCATCATGACCTCTCTGAACCGCACACCAGTATACCATAAGCCGGGACGGCTGTAAAAGAGCGGACAGAGAAATGGACTTTGAGATCCCCTCCCTCTGCCCTTGGGATGTACGGTGCGCGAAGGTCGGTGGCTGCCGTAATTCGTTCCGGAGTGTGCTATCATTCAGGTAAGAAGGAAAAAGGAGAACGGGAACCCATGCGGGCGACCGACATCGCATTCGTGCTTCAGCTTCTCGCTGTTCACCTTACGGCAGGCACCCTGCCCACGGAGGGTATCGCAATGGAACCGCTTACGATCACGAGCCCGGCCTTCAGGACCGGAGAGCTCATCCCGTCAAAGTTCACCTGTGACGGCCAGGATGTGAACCCCGCCCTGGCCATAGGCAATGTCCCTGCGGGGACGAAGTCCCTGGCGCTCATCATGGATGATCCTGACGCTCCGAACGGCACCTGGGTCCACTGGGTCCTTTGGAACATTGACCCGGCGATGCGGGAAATCAAGGAGAACAGCGTGCCAGCCGGCGCGAAGCCGGGGACCAATGATTTCCGGAAGACCTCGTACGGCGGCCCCTGTCCTCCTCCGGGAACGCACCGTTATTTCTTCAAAATGTATGCATTGGATACCATGCTGGACCTCGGCTCCGGCGCAACGAAGGCGGCTCTGGAGAAGGCGATGAAGGGCCACGTCCTCGCGCAGGGGGAACTGATGGGCCGGTACAAGCGGAGATAACCGCTTCCCCGGACGCCATTGCCTATCAGGGGCTCGTCCGCTCGTTGAATTCCTTGCGGCCGCAGTTTTTCTCCATTCGCGTCTGTCCGCGTCTGATCCGGTTTTTCGCCGCGCCCCTTCGCCTCCGTGGCACATCCTTTTCATGAACAAAAAAAGGGCGGCTTATTCAGCCGCCCTTCGATCCATTTCCTGCACGCATCGCTTACTTCGATACCGATCCGCCCACTCCCTTTTCCTTGAGCTTGGCATGGGCCGCCGCGAGCCGCGCAATCGGCACGCGGAAGGGGGAGCAACTCACATAGTTGAGCCCGGTCTTGTAGCAGAACTCGACGCTGACCGGATCGCCGCCATGTTCGCCGCAGATGCCGACCTTGAGGTTGGGCCTGGTCTTGCGGCCTTTCTCGACGCCCATTCTGACAAGGACGCCCACGCCTTCCTGGTCCAGGGTCTGGAAGGGGTCCTTCTCGAGGATATTGTTCTCCGTGTAGTAGCCGATGAATTTGCCGGCATCGTCGCGGCTGAAGCCGAAGGTGGTCTGGGTCAGGTCATTCGTGCCGAAAGAGAAGAACTCGGCCTCCTTCGCGATCTCGTCGGCGATGACGGCCGCGCGAGGCAGCTCGATCATGGTGCCGATCAGATACTCTACCCTCACGCCCTTCTTCTCCATCACCTCTTCGGCGGTCTTCTTGATCAGTTCCTTCTGGTTCTGGAGCTCCTTCTTGATGCCCACGAGCGGCACCATGATCTCGGGTACCACCTTCTTGCCCTTCTTGACGACCTCGCAGGCCGCCTCGATGATGGCCCGCGTCTGCATGCGCGTGATCTCCGGAAAGACGATGCCGAGGCGGCAGCCGCGGTGGCCGAGCATGGGGTTCAGCTCATGGAGCGCCTCGACGCGCTGGAGCAGCTTCTCCTTCTTCGTGATCGACGCTTGGGGCGCCTTCTTGGCCTGCATCACCGCGACTTCGACCATGAGGTCCTCGCGCTTCGGCAGGAATTCATGGAGCGGCGGGTCGAGGAGGCGCACGGTGACCGGGTACCCGTCCATGGTCTCGAAGAGGCCCTTGAAATCCGAACGCTGCATGGGCAGGAGCTTGGCCAGCGCCTTCTCGCGCGCTTCCGTGGTATCGGCGAGGATCATCTGCTGCACGATGGGCAGGCGCTCCTCGGCGAAGAACATGTGCTCCGTGCGGCAGAGCCCGATGCCCTCGGCGCCGAACTGGCGTGCCATCTTGGCGTCGCGCGGGATGTCCGCGTTCGCCCGGACGCCCATGGTCCTGATCCCGTCGACCCATTGCATGAGCGTTCCGAAGTCGCCGCTCACCTCGGGGTCCTTGGTCGGCACCTTGCCGAGAATGACGCGGCCCGTGCCGCCGTCGATCGTGATGTAATCGCCCACCTTGACCGTGTGTTTCCCGACGGTGAATCTCTCGGCCTTGAGGTCGACCTTGACGGACTCGCAGCCGGCCACGCAGGGCTTGCCCATGCCGCGGGCCACGACCGCCGCGTGGGAGGTCATGCCGCCGCGTGCCGTCAGGATGCCCTTTGCCGCGTCCATACCGTGAATGTCGTCGGGCGTCGTTTCAGGCCTGACCAGGATGACCGGGCGCTTCTTGGCCCACTTCACGGCCTCGTCTGCAGTGAAGACCGCCGTCCCGGAAGCGGCGCCGGGAGACGCGGGTAGGCCCTTGGCGATCACCGTTATCTTCGCCTTGGGATCGATGATCGGATGGAGCAGCTGGTCCAGCGAGGCGGGCTCGACGCGGAGCACGGCCTCCTCCTTGGAGATGAGGCCCTCGCTCACCATGTCAACAGCGATCTTGATCGCCGCCTGGGCGGTGCGCTTTCCCGTGCGGGTCTGGAGCATGAAGAGCTTGCCTTCCTGCACGGTGAACTCAAAGTCCTGCACATCACGGTAGTGCTTCTCGAGCCGTGACGTGATGTCCCGGAGCTGCCGGTATACCTGGGGCATCTCCTTCTCGAGGTCAGCGATCGGGTGGGGCGTCCGGATGCCGGCCACCACGTCCTCGCCCTGGGCGTTCGTCAGGTACTCGCCGTAGAACTCCTTGGCGCCCGTGGAAGGGTCCCGCGTGAAGCCCACGCCCGTCGCCGACGTATCGCCCATGTTGCCGAACACCATGGCCTGAACGTTCACGGCCGTTCCGAGATTTCCCGGGATGTCGTTCAGCTTGCGGTAGGTGATGGCGCGCGGATTGTTCCATGAGCCGAAGACCGCGTCCCTGGCCATCATGAGCTGCTCCCAGGGATCCTGCGGGAACTCGCGCTTCGTAATCTGCTTCACCTTTGTTTTGAACTTGTCGACGAGCCCCTTCAGGTCCTCGGCGTTCAGATCGATGTCGAGGCTCACCCGCTTCTTTTTCTTGACTTCGTGGATGATGTGCTCGAACTGGTCCTTCTCGATGCCCATCACCACGTTCCCGAACATCTGGATGAACCGGCGGTAGGCGTCCCAGGCAAACCGCTCGTTGCCGGTCCTTCGGATCAGACCCTGGATGGTCTGGTTGTTCAAGCCCAGGTTCAGAACCGTGTCCATCATGCCCGGCATGGAGAACTTCGAGCCCGAGCGTACCGACACCAGCAGCGGGCGGGCGGTGTCGCCGAACAGGAAGCTTCCGCTCAGCGCGTTCTCGACCTTCTTCATGTACTCGCGCATTTCCCCGTCAAGGCCGTTGGGCACCTTCTTGCCCAGCTCATAGAAGAGGTTGCAGACCTCGGTGGTGATCGTAAAGCCCGGAGGCACGGGAACTCCGGCGTTGGTCATCTCCGCGAGGCCGGCGCCTTTCCCGCCGAGCTGGTCTTTCATCGCCCCCGTCCCGTCAGCTTTTCCGCTGCCGAAAAAATATACGTATTTCTTCGCCGTAGCCATGTGACTGTCCCTCCCTGGAAATAGTTAGCAACCGCAGACGAACTCAGCAAGACAGAAAATCAACAAAGCTTCCTGGGAATCCCTTTTGTCGACATCCCTGCTTATCCGTGTTCATCCATGATTACCATAGATGATCTATTTTTCTTCCGTGCTCAACACGAGCCGTGAGAAATCGGCGATCCCCGAGAACAGGCCCGTGATGCCCGCGAGGAGCGCCAGGCGGTTGTTCTTCACGTCAGCGTCCTTGTCCATGACCATCACCGTGTCAAAGAAGGAGTCAACGTGCCTGCGGAGCGATGCGATGTCCGTCAGGGCGCCGCGAAAATCAAGATCCGCCGTCTTCTCCTTCACCTGGTCCCTGATCTGCATGAACGCCTCGTAGAGCGCTTTCTCCGCATCGAGCTTGAGCAGGCTCTTCTTGACGGCGCCCTCGAAGGGCCTGGGAAGAATATTCCCGGCGCGCTTGAGCGCCGTGACGAGGGGCTGATAATCTTCCGACGTCCTGAGCGCATCGAGGGCCCTCACCTTCTCGCGCCCGATTAGAGGGTCGTCAAAATCAACGGATAAGGCGGCATCCACGACGTCTGAGCGGAATCCCTCGGAAGCAAGCAGGCCGGCCAGCCGCTGACGAATGAAGTCGAGCGTGTCCGCCGCGATCTTTACCGCATCCTGTTTTTTCGCGCCATATGCTCTTATCGACTCGCCAACAAGTCCCTTGAGCGACAGCCGGAGTCCGCGATCGAACAGCATGTTCAGGATCGCAACGGACTGTCGGCGCAGCCCATAGGGGTCCATGGACCCGCTCGGTATGAGCCCCGCGGAGAAGCAGCCGGTGATCGTGTCGATCCGGTCGGCAATGCCGACGCAGACGCCTTCCAGCGATGAAGGCAACCGGTCCCCTGCGGAGCGCGGAAGATAATGCTCCAGGATCGCTTCCGCCGTGCGCGGGTCCTCGTCCGAACGCAGCGCATACTCCCTGCCCATCACGCCCTGAAGCTTGGGGAACTCCCCGACAACGCCGGTCAACAGGTCCGCCTTGCAGAGATGAGCAGCCCGCTGGGCGACTGCGTGGTCGGCCTTGAACAGGCGGGCAAGGTACACCGCCAGCGTCATGATGCGCTCCGTCTTGTCATAGAGCGTGCCGAGCTTTTCCTGGTAGGTGACCTTCTTCAGCCCCTCGACGCGGTCCTCGAGCGAATGCTGCAGGTCATGGTCGAAGAAGTATGCCGCATCGGAAAGACGGGCTGCGAGCACGCGTTCGTTCCCGGCACGGACTACCTCCATATCCTCGGCGCGCGTGTTGCTGATCGTGATGAAGCAGGGCAGCAGGCTGCCCTGTCCGTCGATAACGCTGAAATACCGCTGGTGTTCGCGCATCGCGGTGATCAGGACATCCTTCGGCACCCGGAGATAGTCCTTATTGAAGCCCCCCATGACGGCAACGGGATATTCCACGAGATTCGCCACCTCGTCGAGGAGGCCCGGATCGTCGAGCACGGCACCGCCTTTTGATTCTGCGAGCTCCCTGACCTGCTTCATGATGCGCTGTTTTCGCACTTCCGGATCGATCACTATGTAGTTCGGCTCGGTCTGCAGCTGGTAGGACTTGAAATCCTTAACGAGGAACGCGCCCGGGCTCATGAACCGGTGGCCGCGCGAGACGTTGCCGGACTTGATCCCGTTCAGCTGAAAATCTATTATCGAACCGCCCCAGAGGGCAAGGACCCAGTGGATCGGTCGTGCGAACCGGATGTCCTTGTCCATCCAGCGCATGCTCTTGGGGAACGGGATTGAGAGAATGAACCCCGGCAGCGCCTGCCTGAGCCAGTCCGCCGTGTCTCCGCCCTTCTCATCGATCCGTGCGGCCAGGTATTCACCCTTGTCCGTCGTTTTTACGGAAAGGGACTCCACGGGGACGCCGTTCTTCTCGGCAAAGACCTGGGCGGCCCTGGTCGGCCTGCCCTCGGCGTCAAAAGCGATCTTCCGGGGAGGCCCCACGACCTCTCTTGAGACGTCATCCTGCTGCTCACCGAGTTCGGGAGCGTACAGGACGAGACGGCGCGGCGTGCCGTATGCCTTGATCTCTCCGCCCGGAGATACGCGGCCCGAAGCAAGAAGCGCGGCAAAGAGCTCTTTCATCTTCAGGAGGGCCGGCTCGATGAACCGCGACGGGATCTCCTCGGTGCCGATCTCTAATAAGAATTCTTTAGCCAAGATAACTCCAGATCAATAGCTACGGAAACCACGGATGAACACGGCAAGGCGAAAACCGATTTATAATCACAGATGAACACAGGTTAACACAGATTTTAAAAAGACATACGATAAGTCAGGAACAAACGTTATTTATCATTACAGGTCAACACGGATTAACAAAGGAGACGGTATAAAGAACCACTAACATGTCACATCTGATCTATTGCTTTTATCCGTGTTCATCTGTGGTAAAAAAAATTTATGATTCATTTCTTTAACCGTGTTCATCCGTGGTTATACCCGTTCTTTATTTCTTCAGCATCGGGAAGCCCTTCGCCTCCCGGTCGGCCAGGTACGCGTGAGCGCAGAGCCGGGCCAGCTTCCGCACGCGCCCAATGTAGCCCGTTCGCTCGGTCACGCTGATCGCGCCCGCTGCATCGAGCAGGTTGAAGGTATGCGAGCATTTCAAACAGTAGTCATACGCCGGGAACACCACACCCGCCTTGATCAGCTTCTCGCTTTCCTTTTCATAGGACTCAAACTGCCGGAAGAGCATCTCGCGGTCAGAGAGCTCGAAGTTGTATTTGGAGAACTGCACCTCGGTGTCGTGATGCACATCGCCGTACTTCACATTCCTGGTCCATGCGAGGTCGTAGACGTTGTTGACGCCCTGGAGATACATGGCAAGCCGCTCGATGCCGTAGGTAAGCTCGGCAGAGATGGGTTTCAGATCAATGCCGCCGACCTGCTGGAAATAGGTGAACTGCGTGACCTCCATGCCGTTCAGCCAGACCTCCCAGCCGAGCCCCCAGGCGCCGAGGGTCGGCGATTCCCAGTCGTCCTCCACAAAACGGATGTCGTGCTTCATTGGGTTGATCCCGAGCTGCAACAGGCTATCGAGGTAGAGATCCTGGACATTCTCGGGATGGGGCTTCAGGATGACCTGGAACTGGTAGTAGTGCTGCATCCGGTTCGGGTTTTCTCCGTAGCGTCCGTCGGTCGGCCTGCGGGAGGGCTGCACATACGCTGCACTCCAGGGCTCGGGCCCGAGGACTCTCAGAAACGTTGCGGGATGGAAGGTGCCCGCACCAACCTCCGTATCATAGGGCTGGTGGATGACACATCCCCTCGAGGCCCAGTAATTCTGCAGGGTGAGTATAAGATCCTGAAATGTCAAATGATTGCCTCTGTCCGGAATGCCGCGAGAAAATAGAAATGTGCGAAAAAAACAGAGTGTTATTATACAAAAATGCCTGTTCTTGTCAAGAAAATATAATGTTATTTAAAGGACTTATGGGGATGTATCTGGTGAGGAGAAGGCGGGGAAAAACGGAATGGGTCTATACCTGCCACATCATTGCTTCGAAGTCATCGGTCGGAACCTTGAACTGGATGAATCCCCGATACGGCCACTTCTCGACCTCGGAGCCCGAGCGTTCCACGGTGACAAAGATCTGAACATCGTCATTCGGCTTCACCCCCAGCATTTCGAATGGTACAGCCAGCTCGATGATCTCGTTGGCGGCGACGGTGTTGACCTGACCAACTGGCGTCCTTGTCCCGTTTTCTCCCCGATGGAAAGCCGCCGTCACGCGCCGCTCCTGAGGAACGACCCTGATCTCGATATCGTAGCCCTTGGGGTTCAGAAAATTGACGAAGAATGCCAGGTCGGACACCTTCTCGTCCCTGAGGCTCCCGCTGGGATCGAGGCGGATGAACAGGTTCTTCAGGTCGAACCCGTAGTAGATGTGCGTGATGATCGAAGCGCCGCGGTGCATGGCGCCTCCCCCCTGGCTTACATCGTAGAACCCCGCCGGCAGCCATTCGAAATAGTTCGTTACCTGGCCGTCGATGACGGGCGAGATGAAGGCCGTCAGTTCAACCGTCGGCAGCGCATGCCGGTCCTCGCGCAGGATCGATATCTGCAGTTCGTCGGGAATGTCCCTGCCGATGAGGCGATAGACGTTCATGAGATGGGTCCTGAACAGGAGGTCGAACTCCTCATCGTTCTCCGAATAATGATCGTCGCCGTACCACCAGCACCAGTCGCTCCCTTCGGCAATGTATATCTCCTCCCAGGCGCTGGCTGTTTTCACCGGATCGCCGTCCTGCGATGCATACTCGGCGAGGGCCTGTCGCGTCTGGGTCAGAAGGTCCCATGCCCGGTTGTCCTCCTCGTGACCGATCCAGATCCGGTAATTGGCGTTGATCCAGGACCCCGCATGCAGCCGTTCGATCACGTCCTGGGCCGGGTGCTCCTTCAGGTACTCATTGACGCTGACGCACTTGAGCCCTTCCTCGCGGCTCAGCTTCTCGTAGAGATACAGGAAAAAATCCCTGCCATCGTTCTGGTAATACTCCCAGGCGTTCTCGCCGTCGAGGATGATCGAGACCAGGTGCGGCGCGTTGCTGACGCTGCGACGCACGCGGTGCAGACGATCTATGAGATCGTGGACCGCGTTCTTGTAGTCCCATTTCGAGTACACGAAGCCGACCAGGTCCGACAGGGTGTGATCGCGGAAGATGACAGAGACGCGCTGGTCGCCTTTCCCGGCAAGATAGGGCCTGTAGAGCACCTCCGGGTTCTTCATGATTCCGGCAAAGTCCCTCTCGATGTGGACGCCCAGGGAGCGGGCAAGGACCCCCTCATCGGTCCCGATCCATTTGATCCCTGCGCCCGCGATCAACGGCACCACTTCCTCCGCCACGGACCCTTCGGAGGGCCACATCCCGGCCGGCCGGGAACCGAACAGCTTCTCGTGATACTCGATTGCGCGTTCGATCTGGGCGCGGGCGTCCTCGGGATGGGCGAAGCGGTTGACCGGCAGGTGAATATCGGGGGTCGCGATCTTTGCCAGGTCCGTATCATAGAGGAGCGGAAGGATCGGGTGATAAAAGGGCGTCGTCGTAAGTTCGATCCGGCCCATGTCGGCAAGTTTCCGGTACTCTCCGATGATGAGCGCCATAACCTCGCGCTGTTTCTGCACGAGGAGTGCCTTCTCGTTCTCGGTGAAGCCCGAGCCTTTCTGGATCAGGTCTTTCAGCAGCGGGTCGTTCTGCTTGAAGAGCGGGTCGAACCAGGTCAGGTTGAACCAGACTTGGAGATCGCGATAGTCCTGGACCGTGTAGTAGCGGGTCGCGTTCTGAAGGTCGTTGGGAGAAACACTCTGTCCCCGGCGGTCGAGCAGGTCCCAATAGGCCGGATAGGGCCTTATCATGGTGTCCCAGTTCGCCATGAAAGAGTTCTTGAGCAGGAAGAGCTTGTCTTCAGGAGCGAGGTCGGCGGCCGGCTTGAGGGTAAGGAGGAGAAACTTGTCCGTCGCGTTGTTCTCGACGTAGTCCCTGATCTGTTTCAGGAGGGACGGCACCAGATTGAAGGTCTGATGGATGGCCGGGAAATCGGTCAGGAGCGCCGGCATGTCGTAGTAGTCCTTGATCCCGTGTAACCGGACCCAGGGGAGGATGTAGGAGCCGGTGATGTCGTCCTTATAGTACGGCTGGTGCATATGCCAGACAAAGGCTATGTATAGTGGTTGGTCGGACATAGTAACGAGGGGAACGAAGTATTGAAAGAGAACCGCTGTACCAGCATCAGACAACGTTCCGGGGCCGGCGGCTCCTGGTCAGAAAAACATTCCTTCACGGAGTTCAGTATGAGATGAGATACGGCCTGGCATAATCCGGCAATCAGTTCGATTTGTAATAGTACACTATCTCCCCGGGACGCGCAAGCCCCAGTTTATCCCGCGCGATACGCTCAATGCAGGCCGGGTCGGTTTTCAGGTTCTGGACCTCTCGTTGAAGCTTTGCATTGTCCTGTCTCAGTCGCGCGATATCCCCCGCAAGGGCCTCGTGCTGCGCCTTCATCCGGTAGTACTTGACCAGTCCCATTTCTCCGAAGACAAGGGACACGAGGAGATAGCCAGCCGCGATGACTCCCGCCGCGATCAGGAGTTTTATTCTGATCGCCGACCGGGAGCCCCGCGCCGCCTTTATGTGGTTACGTTTCCGCATGGAATGGAAAGGGTTATGGTCCCTGCTGCAGAGATGCTCTCCAGCTGCCTCCGGACACGCCCCCTGGCAACGGTCTGCAGGTCGAAAAAACAAAACCACGAAGACCTGTTCTTCGTGGCAGAGGTGCGCGGCTTGCGTTCATGGGGAATGATGCCCGCCCGATGGCAGTCCGGATTATTTCTTCTTGGTGGTCTTTTTCGCCTTCTTTGCCGGAGCCTTCTTTGTCGCCATGTGTGGTTCACCCCCTTTCATCATGAGAACGGATGGGATCAACGTATGGTACGATACCCCGACGGAATCAATGAAACGGGTTCATACAGGAGACGATGAAAGGTAAAATTCGCCGGGGGCTTCACACCCCCGGCGGGCCCCCACTGAGGGGACACACTACAAAACTACTTCTTTTTGGTTGCTTTCTTCTTGGTTGCTTTCTTCTTGGCCTTCTTCTTGGCTGCCATTATTTGTCCACCCCCTTTCGGCATACCGCATTCAGACTGAGCGGCCTTATTTATCTTGAAACAAGCTGAGGAACATCGTTCAGCAGTGACATCTGCGAGAATTTTTCTCTGATACGGCCATTCACCAGCGCATTGAATTCTTCCGCATCCTTGATCGCCTGGTTTGCTTCATACCGGGTGATGATCCTGCCCGGTTCTTCCATGAAGTTCTGGTATTTTCTGCGCATCCGGTCGAACTTGTTGATCATGCTTTTGTACTGGTCGCCCAGAAGTATGCCGGAGGCGGTCACCACCGTCTTATGGGTATCCCTGCGGGAGCTTTTTGGCCTGAAACCCTCGGACAGGATCAGCGCCCTTGCGGACCTTGCCATCGCCTGGTACGCAGCGGCGAATGCCCACTCTTCATCCTTGTCCTGGAGGAGCCGGCTCGTGGAGAGATCCCGCTCCGCCCGGGTGACGAGTGAAATCACTTCGGCCACTTCAGCCGTCCGCTCCTCGACGATCCCCATTTCTTTGAGGGTGCTATAGTTCATCTTCTTTGCCTACCAGGAATATTTTCTTGCCTTTCAATATCTCCCGGATGAACGGGTCCCGTGATTCTTTTCGCTTGCGGTATTCCTGCTCGTCAAAGACCAGGTAATCGATTTCCCGCTTCAGCTTTTCCTCCAGCCCCATCACCATGTCGTTCAGTTCCGTGATGTTGGCCTGTCCGATGACCATCAGGTTGATGTTGCTGTCTTCTTTCTCGGTTCCCTTTGCATAGGACCCATAGATGAGCGCCGCCCGGACGCCCTTCAGCCTCGAGAGGGATGCCTTCATCGCGCCCTGGGCCCCCGTCGTCTTGAAGATCAGCCCCTTCATTTCCGAGAAGATCGGCGATCCCTTGTTCACGAAATAGTATTTCTGTACGCCCCGGTTCTCTTTCGCCAAGAGCCCGATCTTCACGAGGTTGTCAAGTTCTCTCTTGATCCCGGCTGCATCCTTGCCGATATGCCGGGCGATTTCCCTCAGGTAGAACTTGTCATCCGGATTGTTAAAGAACAGGCCTAAAAGCTCCGCTCTTGTAGAAGAGAAGAGTTTTGTAAGCACGTTTCGTTCTCCTCGTGGACAAATATACAACGATAGTGTATCTTTTGTCAACATAAAAAAATAAGAAATTATCTTTCGTGTAGTTAGACAATTTGTCAACATGCTCTAATCGCATTTTTTAAATGGTCACAAAAATAAAATTAATATATCCAAAATAACCATTTTTACTTGTTGAGCGCTGTTCTCCGGCGATGACAAAAATTCCGCGCTCTCCGGTGTCCGCACTCAGTGAAGCAGCATGTCCTCGCGATCATTTCGTCAGTTTTCCCCTGCAAACAGGCATGCACGTGTGCAAAACGCGAATACTTCATTCCGGACCGCAGACGCTGAAAATCGTCCAGCGGCAAGAAATCGGAGCACGTCTTCCTCATGCCCATGCTCGTTCCCGGTTGTAATTTGTCATCATCGCCCCCGGCTCCGTTTCCGTTCAAACATTCTCCGCTGATTTCTCTTCCTCTCAACTAGCATCTTATGGTATATTACTACGATCGGATACATTGACATATTGTCCTCACCTCGATTGGAGATGTATGAACTTTAGCGAACTGGACTTACCCTACGAAGTGCGTCAGGGCATTGAGAAGTCGGGATTCACCGCATGCACGCCGGTGCAGGAGGAGGTAATCCCGCGCGCTGTCCGCGGAGAAGATATTGCGGCGCAGGCGCAGACCGGCACGGGCAAGACCGCTGCTTTCCTGATTTCGCTCTTTTCGCGCATGACGCGCAATCCCGTCCAGGATTGCAGTGAATCGCCGCAGGCCCTCATCATCGCTCCAACCCGCGAACTGGCCGACCAGATATTTCATGAGGCGGAACGACTGGGGCAGTTCACCGGCTTCCGATTCCTTGCCGTGTACGGCGGGGTCGACTACCAGAAGCAGATGGATATTCTCCAGAAAGGCGTCGATGTCCTGATAGGGACGCCGGGCAGGCTGATCGATTATTTCAAACAGCACGTCTACAGCCTGAAAAAGACGCGCTACCTCATCATCGACGAGGCCGATCGCATGTTCGACATGGGCTTTATCGACGACCTGCGGTATCTCATCAAGAAGATGCCGCCCTATGCCAAACGGCAGTCCATGCTCTTTTCCGCGACGCTCTCCTACCGCGTCATGGAACTGGCCTATGAGCACATGAACCTGCCTGAGAAGATATCGATCACGCCCGAAAAAGTCACCGTGGAGCGCGTCGAGCAGGTCCTGTACCACGTGGGCAAGCACGAGAAACTGTCGCTGCTGCTCGGGATCCTGAAAAAAGAAGCGCCCGAACGGGCGCTCATCTTCGTAAACACGCGCCGCGCCGCCGACATGGTAGTTGAGCGCCTGAACCGCAATGGCTGGAACGTAGCGGCCATCACGGGCGACATCATCCAGAAGAAGCGGCTCAGGCTGCTTGCGGATTTCAAGGACGGAACGCTGCCGGTCCTCGTGGCCACCGATGTGGCGAGCCGCGGCATCCACGTTGAAGGGGTGACCCACGTGATCAACTACGACCTCCCCCAGGACGCGGAGGACTATGTGCACCGGATCGGCCGCACCGGCCGCGCCGGAGCCAGCGGCAGAGCCGTCAGCCTGGCCGACGAGGAATACGTCTACTCGCTGGAGGAAATAGAAAAGTACATCGGGATGAAGATACCCGTCGAATGGGCCGACGCGAGCCTCTATGTCCGGGAGATCAGAAGAACCCAGGAAGAGAAGGCCCAGAGCGACAAACTGCGCGCCGCCCTTCCGCCGCAGCCGAACCGGAACAGACGACGCTCCCCTCCCCGAGCCAGCCAGCGGTCCTGAGCACAACCGTGCTATACTTGAAGTAAGAGAATCAGGACTTCTTTGGTCCTTCATGGGCCGTGCACCTCTCTGCCGCCGAACTGATTCTTCCGGAGGAGGTGTTTATGACATTCATCATGCAACCCACCGAACGTCCCTGGACCAGGTTTTACGAAGCAGGTGTCGCGTCGAGCCTGACCTATCCCCGTATAACGCTTGGCGGTGCCCTTTCGGAGACCGCGCGGAAATTCCCCGACCAGACAGCGCTCCTCTTCTACGGCAGGAAGCTTTCCTATGCGGAACTCGACCGGCTTGCGAACCGCTTCGCCCGCGCGCTGGCGCGCCTTGGCGTGAAAAAAGGCGACCGGGTAGCGCTCATGCTTCCGAACACGCCGCACATGGTCATCGCCTATTATGGCACGCTCAGGACCGGCGCCGTCGCCGTGCCGACCAACCCGCTCTATCACGAGCATGAACTCGAGGTGCAGCTCCGGGACAGCGGCGCTGAGACGCTCGTCGCGCTCGATCTGTTCTACCCGGTCATCTCCCATGCCCTGCCTCGGACGCCGGTCAAACAGCTGCTCCTGGGCAGTGTGAAGGATTTCCTCCCCTTTCCGAAAAACCTTCTGTACCCGATCAAGGCACGGTTGGACAAACAATGGGTCAGCGTCAGGCGGGCTGGAGGGGTCCTCGATTTTGTCGGGACAATGCAGCGCGAGCCTGATACGCCGTTCGAGGCCGACGTGCAACATGACGATGTGGCGCTGCTGCAGTACACCGGCGGCACAACAGGTATCCCCAAGGGCACGATCCTGACGCACCGTAACCTGATCGTGAACGCAGTCCAGAGCAGGGCATGGCTCACGCTCCGCGACGAGGAGAAGACCGCCATTCTTGCCGTGATCCCCTTCTTTCATGTCTATGGCATGACCACGGCGATGAACCTGGGCGTGCTGATCGGCGCAGAACTGATACTCCTGCCCAAGTTCCATACGAAAGAGGTCATCCGGGTCATCGAGAAGGAGCGCCCGAAGATATTCCCCGGGATCCAGGCCATGTATCTTGCGATCGGCCATTATCCCGGCATCGAGAAGCACGACCTGTCGTCCCTCAAGGTCGCCATTAGCGGCGCGGGGCCGCTCATGCGCGAAGTACAGGAGCGGTTCGAACAGGTCACCGGAGGCAGGATCATCGAAGGCTATGGGCTGTCCGAGGCCTCTCCCGTGACCCATGCCAACCCGCTCTTTGGCAGCAGGAAGGTCGGCAGCATCGGACTCCCCTGGCCGGACACGGATGCGCGCATCGTGGACCTGGAGACCGGAGTGAAAAACCTGCAACCGGGAGAGGTTGGTGAACTGGTGGTCAGAGGCCCGCAGGTGATGCAGGGTTACTGGAACAAGCCGGAAGAAACGGCACAGGCCCTGCGCAACGGCTGGCTCCACACCGGCGACATCGCCAGGATGGACGAGGACGGTTACTTCTACATCGTCGACCGGATCAAGGACATGATCAAGACCGTGGGTGAGAATGTCTATCCCCGCGAGGTGGAGGAGGTCCTGTATACGTACCCGAAGGTGAAGGAAGCAGTCGTGATCGGCGTCCCGCAGGAGTTCCTGGGCGAGGAGATCAAGGCATTCATCGTGCTCAAGGACGGCGTGACCGCGAATGCCGAGGAGATCATCGCATACTGCCGGGAGCAGCTTTCGAAGTTCAAGGTGCCGAAAGAGGTCGAGTTCCGGAAGGAGCTTCCGAAGACGCTCGTGGGCAAGGTCCTGAGACGGGTGCTCAAGGACCAGGAACTGAAGAAAATAGAAAAGGCATAGCACGGGGGACGCGGATATCCGCAGAGAGAGGCTGATCAGAGGAAAGGTGCAGTGAACCGGCTTTGGGATTGTTCGATCGGCGCTCGTCTGTGTTCATCCGCGTCCCCCGCTCGAGCTTGAGGTCAACATGAAAGAAGTGGTCATCATAGACGGTTTCCGCACCCCTTACGCCAAGGCCGGCACGGCATTCAAGGATGTCCACCCGGTCGACCTGGGAGCAGCAGTTGCGAAGGAGGTTATAGCCAGGACCGGCATCGACTCTGCGCTGATCGACGAGGTGATCGTCGGGAATGCCGGCATGCCCGCCGACGCTGCGAACATAGCCCGCGTCATCGCGCTCCGCGCCGGCATCCCCGAACGGACCCCCGCCTACAGCGTCCAGCGGAACTGCGCTTCCGGGATGCAGGCCGTGGCAAGCGCGTACGCCCAGATCCTGGCCGGCATGAGCGGGATCGTGCTGGCAGGCGGCGTGGAATCCATGTCTTCCTACGATTATTACATGTCCCGCAGGCTCCGGGACGCGATCACCGCCGTGCGGCGCGGCAGGACGGCGGGCTCGCGGATCAAGGCAGTCCTCTCCCTCAGGCCGAAGGATTTTCTGCCGGTCATAGGCCTCATCCAGGGGTTGACCGACCCGATCTCCGGGCTGATCATGGGTGAGACCGCGGAAGTCCTCGTCCGCGACTTCGGCATCACGCGCACGGAGCAGGATGAGTATGCCCTCACGAGCCATCAGCGGTGGACGGCCGCGAACGCCGCGGGGAAATTCAGGAACGAGGTGGTCCCGTTCTACGTGCCGCCGAAATTCGAAGCGGTTGAGGAGGACATCGGCCCGCGAAAGAACCAGACCCGGGAGGCGCTCGCGAAGCTGCCCCCCTACTTCGACAAGCGGACCGGGACCGTCACGGCGGGCAATTCATCGCCGATCACCGACGGCGCGGCAGCGGCGATCGTCATGATCGCCGACAGGGCGGCAGCGCTGGGATACAGGCCCCTCGGTCATATCAGGGCCGTGGCGTTCGCGGGCTTCGACCCTTCGCGCATGGGCATCAGCCCGCTCTATGCCACGCACAAGGTGTTGAAGCTCGCCGGAATGACCATGAAGGACATCGAGCTGATCGAACTGAACGAGGCCTTCGCCGCGCAGGTGATCGCTGTCGAGCGGGCGGCCGTGTCGCGGGAGTATTTCGCACGCCATCTGCCGGGCGAAGAGCCGATCGGCGAGTTCCGCCGCGACATCATGAACGTGAACGGCGGCGCCATCGCGGTAGGGCATCCGGTGGGCTCGTCGGGGCTCAGGATCATCATCACGCTCCTCAAGGAGATGGAGCGCCGGGGCCTCGGGACCGGCCTTGCCACACTCTGCATCGGCGGCGGCCAGGGCGGAGCCATGATCTTGGAGAGAAAGTAAGTGCAAACCGAGAACGGAATCCAACCGCGAAGCCGCCAAGAATGCGAAGGAAATCTAAGATGCTTTTATTCCCCTTCTTGGCGACCTTCCCGCCTTCGCGGGGAGGCTTCGGGGTTCAATGTTTGTATGATATATAAGGAATAGGGTACATGTCAGCCTTCAGCTATGAAATAGACAAAGACGGCATCGCGGTGCTCTCGTTCGACCTTCCCGGCGAAAAAGTGAATAAGCTGATGATGGCGGTCATGGACGAACTGGACCGGCTGCTCGATGAGCTCGCGCACAAGGACGGGGTCCGGGCCATGGTTATCCGGAGCGGCAAGGACGGGCACTTTATCGTCGGCGCCGACATCGCCGAGATCAGGGACATCAGGGATAGCGCGTCAGGCGAAGAACTCGCCCGGAGAGGCCAGGCGGTGTTCGCGAAGCTCGAAGCCCTGACCTTTCCGACCGTTGCCGCGGTGCACGGCCCCTGCATGGGCGGCGGACTGGAGCTCGCCCTCGCCTGCACGTACCGGGTCATCAGCAATGACCAGAGAACCGCCCTCGCCCTTCCCGAAGTGAAGCTCGGCATCATCCCCGGCTTCGGCGGGACGCAGCGGCTGCCGAGGCTGGTCGGGATCGCGAATGCCCTCGACATGATCCTGACGGGCAAGCCAACGCACGCACGGAAGGCAAGGCAGATCGGGCTTGCCGACGAGGTGACCTATAAGGAGATGCTGCTGGAGCGCTCGCTCTCCCTGGCACGGAAGGCTATGGGCTTGCCGAGGCCGTCTGGAGTACGGTCAAGGCAACGGATGTTCGCCGGATTAACTGAAGGAAATCCCCTGACAAGGGCCATCATCTTCCGGACCGCCGAGAAGAACGTTCTCGCTGAGACGCGGGGCAACTACCCCGCCCCGCTCGCAGCGCTCGACGCCGTCCGATACGGATTCTCGCATACGCGGGAAGAAGGCTACCGCCATGAAGCCGAACTGCTCGGCAGGCTGGCCCCGACCGGGGTCTCGAAAAACCTGATCTCCGTCTTTTACCTGAACGAACTGCTCAAGAAGGATCACCATCCCGTCCTTCCGGACATCACCCATGCGGTCGTCATCGGCGCGGGTGTGATGGGCGGCGGCATCGCCCAACTCCTCGCGGAAAAAGGGCTCTCCGTCCGGATGAAGGATATTGATACCCGGGCGCTCGCGGCGGGGTTCAGGGAGGCCTGGGGGATATTCGGAAAACGCCGGGACAAGGGGATATTGACGCCGATCCAGGCACGGGACGGTTTCGACCGCATCACGGCCACGATCGATTATACGGGGTTCCGGAACGCCGGGATCGCGATCGAGGCTGTCGTCGAGAACATGGACGTCAAGAAAGCGGTGCTCCGCGAACTTGAAGCTGCTGCGGGCGAGTCCCTGATATATGCTTCGAACACCTCTTCTCTCGCCATCTCCGAGCTTGCCACGGCATCGAGTCATCCGGACAGGGTCGTGGGCATGCACTTCTTCAACCCCGTCGAAAAAATGCCCCTCGTCGAGATCGTTCGCGGCAGACAGACTTCCGACGAGACCATCAGTGCGATCGCAACGCTCTCCCGGCGGCTCGGCAAGCTGCCCGTGATCTTGAACGACGGCCCGGGCTTCCTGGTGAACCGCATCCTGATGCCTTACCTCGGCGAAGCAGTCGTCATGCTGGAGCAGGGCGGCAGGATCGAAGAGATCGATGGCGCGCTCCTGCGGTTCGGCATGCCCATGGGCGCTTTTATCCTGCTCGACGAGATCGGGATCGATATCGCTTACAAGGTCTCCGAGATCCTGCACCAGGGGTTGGGCGAGCGGGCAAAGCCATCGGGCCTTCTGGCGCGGTTATATAAGGAAGGCCGTCTCGGAAAGAAGAGCGGCAGGGGATTTTATCAGTACCGGGGCGGTAAACGCGGGAACCCTGACGGCTCCCTTTCGGGCGGGCTCCCGGGTCCGTCTGAGATCGGCACGATCGGGCCCGAAGATATCGTTGACCGGGCAGTCCTGCTCATGGTAAAAGAAGCTGTCCTCTGCCTCGAAGATAGGATCATCAGCCGCCCCAATCTGCTCGACGCCGCGCTCGTCTTCGGGATCGGCTTCCCGCCGTTCCGGGGAGGGCTGCTCAGGTATGCGGATACGCTCGGTGCGGCGAACATTGTGTCTAAACTCGAGGGATTCGTCAACCGGTTCGGCGAGCGTTTCATTCCGCCGGCATCTCTCCGGGAAATGGCAAAGACCGGGCAGGGATTTTATTCCAACGAACGGAGCCCCGCCTGAACAAGACCATGACCATGCTCCAGAGAACCCGCCATGCCGCGCGTGCGGCGCTCCTGATCCTTACGCTCTTGTCCCTCTCCCTGATTGCGGGCTGCGACTATGTCGGTTTCTATTCGCGCCAGACGGCCTGGCGTGCCATGTACGAGAACCAGCCGCGCATGTCCTTCATCCAGCGCTTTGCCCCCGGCGATTCGATCCTCGTGAGCGGCAGTATTGCAAACGTGGAAGAGTGGCGAGGCCCGCTCCTGCTTGCTGCGGTCAGCAGCCAGTACCGGGAGAACGAGATCGTGGCGCTCACCACGGTCCGCAATCCCCGGGACGGATATACCCTGTTCCTGCCCAAGGGGGATTACGCGCTCTTCCTGTTCGCCGACCTGAACGGGAACGGGCTGTTCGAACGCAATGAACTCGTGGGCCAGGCTTCGGTCATCGTGGATTCGGCCGGCAGCAGGGCCGACGGCGTGCTCACACCCCCCCCGATCGTTGTGGACTATACCCAGCCGGGGAAGACCGTCTTCCGCATGCGCGTCCGAGTGCAGGCCGCGAGCTACGTCTATCCCTCCCTGGATGATGACTTCTTCGACCCCCGTTTCGGGAACGAAGGGCTCTACAACCCCGCGTCGCTCATGGCGCATACGCAAGGGTTCCTGTTCGGCCTCGAAGACTATGACGTGAATAAAACCACGGTCCTCTTCGTGCACGGCATCGGGGGAACGCCCCGCGACTGGAAGTTCTATGCGGAAGGCCTGGACCGGCGCCGGTTCCAGCCCTTTTTTTTGTACTATCCTTCGGGCATGCCTCTGGACAAGATCAGTTCCCTGCTCGCGCAGGTGATCTCGTCCCTCGACAGGAGCAGCCGGAAAAGCAGCCACCGGATCGTGCTTGCGGCGCACAGCATGGGCGGTCTCATAGCGCTCTCGGCCATCCAGAAGCTTGCCGCGGAGGGGCTGCCCTCTTCCCTCGCGCTGTATTGTTCCCTCTCGACCCCCTACGACGGGAGCGAATCGGCGCGGAAAGGCGTGGAGACCGCCCCGCTCGTGGTTCCCGTATGGCAGGACATAGCCATGGGCAGCGAGTTCCTGAAAAAACAGCAGTCACAGCCCTTTCCCCAGCACCTCCCGTTCTACCTGTTCTTCACTTATAATGATCCGTCCGCGTTCAAGCTCGGGGAGAGCGGCGACGGGTCGGTCACACTCCGGTCCCAGCTCACCCCGGCCATGCAGGGCGCGGCAACCAAAATAATGGGATTTAATGAAAGCCACGAAGGTTTGCTGAACAGCAAGGCCGGGCGCGACGCATTTCTGCAGCTGTTGGACAGAGTGCCCCTCCCGGAAACCGGGACCGGCACGCATCAGTAATTCCTGCGAGGGGACTTGATTTCCCGCGATGAAAGGCAGCAGCCTGACGCCGCACGCAGTCATGAGTGTATTCTTTTGGGTGAACGGTTATTGCGAACGGATTGAGGGGGAGGGGGAATGTCTGGCGCGGGATGGAATGACAGGGATGGCAGCTGTCGCAAAGTCTCCGGCACGGGTGAGCAGCCATGATACCTACGAAGCGCTCTTTTTCCTCCGGATCATCTGCACGGCCTTGCCCCCGTCCCGTTTGAGCCAGAACACACAGAAGACCGCCGAGGCGATCACGACGGTGGCAAGGGCATTGTCCCCTCGCTTGATCATCATCGAGGCGCCGGCGATCATGATGACCATGAACCCGAGCGGTATGAAGACCCTCGACAAGACCTCCCGGAGCAGCTGCATTTTCCTGAAGCACGTCCTTGCCTCTTCCTTCCTGCCCATTTTCTCATAGAGGTTTCCCAGATTGAACCACAGCTGATTGTTCTGGCTGTCGTGTTTCGCGGTGCGTTCGTAATATGCGATAGCCCGCCGGGGGTCGATCTCTTCGAGCTGCGAGGCCAGGCGGAACCAGAGCGTGAACCGGTTCCCCGACTTGGCGTAATGCTCCTCTGCCTGGCCGGCCCTGCCCGTTTCCTCGAGAATGACCGCCTTCAGGAACTGGCCCCGCTCGAAATCGGGGTGGGCCGCGAGCAGTTCATCGACGGCTTTCTCGGCTGCAGGATATTCTTTCTTCTCGTAATAGGCGATGGTCAGTTGGAACTGCTTGGCGATGGCCTGCATGGAGCCCTCCTGGCGCAATGTTGCACGGGCCGGCGTGCCCGCTGACTGAACATACAATAAGTTCCGGGAAAAGGCAAGGAAAGAGACGGCAAAAAGAGACGGCAAAGACAAGGTGTTGGTACGATCGATCAGGGCAGTGAATCCCCCGGGGATTCTTCCGTCCGACCGGACGGCCGCTACACGGGCCTTCAGGACCCGCACGCGGTTGCGGGAAGATGGATGGAATCGGTGAAGACGTCCTTCGTTTCTTTCTGGTAGTAGGGGCACTTCTGTTCGCGGCATCCATGGGGGTGCTTTCCGCTGTGCCTGCAGACGAGCCCGGACCTTGAGACCGGGAGCACGATGCCGAAGCGGTCCGCGAAGATCGTGACCGCGGTGTCGAGAGCGGCGCGGACATAGGCCTTGCAGCAGCTCGGCCCCGTGAGGTCTGCGATGGCCCGGGAAACACTGATCACGGCGTCCATCACGATCCTCTGTTCCGCATCGGAGCCGCACCGGCTCTTGAGGAAGACCGAGAAGCAGGCGCCTATTGCCGGCGATATCCCGCAGATGCCGGTGAGCCCGCAGTAGCCGCCCACGGCCTGTTTCGCCGTCCTGGTGAAGATCTCCCTTATCTCCTCATCCGTGATCCTGGCATAGGGAGAATTCCTGAGGGCGGCGGACAGGGCGCCCGCGGCGATAAAGGCGTGCTCGCACCCCAGCATGGGAAGGGCGGGATGGTTCAGCATCAGCTCGGCGATCCTGACCGGGTCCTTTTCACGGGTGCTGAAGACGGCGTCCTCGATCATCTGCATTGCATCCATGCTGTGGCAGGCATCGCAGATGAAATGTCCCTCGGGACATCTGATGTGGCCTTCCGATGTCTTCCGGCAATAGGTGCAGACAAGGGGCTCGCTCCTGTCGAGATACAGGAGCGTCGAGCCGCAGATCATGCAATTTTCTGTAGTCTGCTTCCGTTTCATGGAGCCATTATACCCATAACCATGTCAAGAGACAAGCCGGATCCCTGTTCGCAATGATTCTGTGGCTGTTTCTGTGGCTGTTGCTTGACATTTTCCCCTTTTACGCATATCTTAAGGAAGAATCCGCCTTGCTGGGAACCCTCTTGGGAGCCTCATGCCTTCCGGTGATCGCCGATGAAAAAGTTCTGCTTCCTGCTCATCTTCGCGCTGGTGCCTACAGGCGTTTTCGCCCATGGCTCGAGCGCGTCGAAAGCCGACATCTCCCTGGACGAAAAGCCGGGACAGTATGTATCCGGCGATGCTTCGTTCGTCGACGAGAACGGGCGCAGCCTCAGCCTCCGGGATCGCATCGACAAACCGACGATCATCGCCCCGGTATACCTCGGCTGCAGGCATGAATGCCCCATGCTCCTGGGAGGCCTGGCACAGGCCCTCGGCAAGATGGAGCTGCTGAAGCCCGGCAGGGACTTCCAGGTGATGACGCTCAGCTTCGACGAAAAGGACACCCCCGCCGTTGCCCGGGACGCGAAGAAGAATTACCTGAAGGCCATCGGGCGCCCCTTCCCCGGCGAGGCCTGGTCCTTCCTGACCGGCAGGGAGACCGACATCCGGAAGTTCACCGACTCCGTCGGCTTCCGATTTCAGCGGGACAGCGAGCATGATTTCTCCCATCCCGTGGCGCTCATCGTGATCGCTCCAGGAGGAAAGATCGTGCGCTACCTCGAAGGCGTCTCCTTCCTGCCCTTCGAGGTCACCATGGCGCTGACCGAGGCCTCGGAAGGCAGGGTCGGGTCCTCCGCGCGCAAGGCGCTGCTGTACTGCTTCAGCTACGATCCGCTCAAGAAGTCCTATGTGTTCAACATCCTGAAAGTGACCGGGACCGCCATGGTCCTGTTCGTCGGATCGTTCCTTGTGTATCTGATACATACAACAAGGAAGAAACGCGGCGCGCTGAAGGGGTAGCCGCCAACGTTCGCTTACGGGACTTCATCGAGCGTTCTTACCCGGCGCAGACCGCGGAGCCAACGGCTACCCTTGCAAGTGCAAGAGGAGATCAAACACGATGACGGAAGCAAGCTTCTATCAGACTCCCGGCAAGTACCCCGGCATCTTCGGCTGGCTGTTCACCACAGACCACAAGCGGATCGGCCTTTTGTATCTCGCTTCGTCGCTCTCCTTCTTCGCCGTCGGCGTGTCGCTGGGGCTCACCATGCGCCTTGAGCTCATCCGCTCGGGCATGCACTTCTACAGTGCACAGACCTACAACGCCATCTTCACCCTGCACGGGGTGATCATGATCTTCCTTTTCATCATCCCCGGCATCCCGTCGTCACTCGGCAACTTCGTGATGCCGCTCCAGATTGGCGCCCGGGACGTGGCGTTCCCGAAGATCAACATCCTTTCGTGGTGGCTCTTCATCATCGGCGGGGCCTGCGCAGTCACGTCCCTCTTTACCGGCGGTGGACCTCCGGACACGGGCTGGACCTTCTACGTTCCCTACAGCATCCGGACGGGCACGAACATCTCGCTGGCCGTGTTCGGCGTATTCTTGATCGGCCTGTCGTCCACGCTCACGGGCATGAACTTCCTGACCACGATCCACCGGCTCCGGGCGCCCGGCATGACGTGGAGGCGCATGACCCTGTTCACCTGGTCCATCTACGCAACGTCCTGGATCCAGCTGCTGGCCACGCCGGTCCTGGCCATCACGCTGCTCCTGATCATCCTCGAGCGCTTCTTCGGCGTAGGCTTCTTCGACCCGGCAAAAGGCGGCGACCCGATCCTCTTCCAGCACATGTTCTGGATCTACTCGCACCCGGCGGTCTACATCATGATCCTGCCGGCCATGGGCGCGGTCACCGACATCATCCCCGTATTTGCCCGCAGGAACATCTTCGGGTACTCGTTCATTGCCGCGTCAAGCCTGGCCATTGCGTTCGTGGGCTACCTCGTCTGGGGCCACCACATGTTCACGAGCGGCATGAGCGACACTTCCCGGGTCATCTTCTCGTTCCTCACCTTCATCGTTGCCGTACCCAGCGGGGTCAAGATCTTCAACTGGATCGCGAGTCTCTACAAAGGCTCGATCAGGATGAATGCGCCGCTTCTCTACACGCTCGCATTCATCTTCCTGTTCTCCATCGGCGGCCTGACCGGCCTGGTGCAGGGAGCCCTTGCCACGAGCCTGCACGTCCACGGCACCTATTTCATCGTGGGCCACTTCCATTATGTAATGTTCGGCGGGGCCGCGTTCGGCTTTTTCGCGGGCCTCCACTACTGGTTTCCCAAAATCACCGGCAGGCTGTACGAGGAGCACTTGGCAAAGCTGGCCTGCTTTTTCCTGTTCATCGGCTTCAACATGCTCTACTTTTCCATGTTCGTCCTCGGCTGGGAAGGCATGCCGCGGCGCTACTACGACTACCTCCCGAAATTCAACGGGCCGAACCTGGTTTCCACCATCGGTTCCTGGATCCTGGCCATGGGCCTCATCATCATGTTCTATAACCTGATCCGCTCGATCTTCGCCGGCAAAGAGGCCGGGGACAACCCCTGGGAAGCGGCGTCGCTGGAATGGCAGACGTCGTCGCCGCCGCCCACGGAAAACTTCGCTGAGCAGCCCGTGGTCACAAAGGGGCCGTACACGTTTACCTGACGGGGCTCCCGGTTTACGCATGTATTGAACATCGTCTCACCATACGACATCCTATGACTGAACTTGCCCATTCCCAACACCGAGACTACGCCGGCGCCAAGCTCGGCATGTGGTTCTTCCTGTTCACGGAGATCCTGCTCTTCGGCGGCATGTTCCTTGTCTACGCCGAATACCGCCAGCTGAACACGGCGGATTTCCACGAAGCGGGCCGCGAGATGAACGTCCTCATCGGGGCCATCAATACCATCATTCTCCTGACCAGCAGCCTTACCATGGTCCTGGCGATCTCGGCGATCAAGAGAGGAAAGAAAGCCGCTTCGCTCCTGCTCCAGGCGGCCACCGTCCTGCTGGGCATCGGGTTCCTGGTGAACAAATATTTCGAGTGGAGCGATCATATCCGACACGGCTTCTACCCGGACTCCCCGCAGCTCCTGGCCATGAGCCACGGCAAGATCCTCTTCTTCGGTTTGTACTACGTCATGACGGGCATTCACGCACTGCACGTCATTATCGGCATGAGCGTCATTACGTTCATCCTGGTGCTGACGCTTCGCGGCGCCGTGACAAGCGCCGATTACGTGAAACTGGAGAACGCGGGGCTCTTCTGGCACCTCGTCGATGTCATCTGGATCTACCTGTTCCCGCTGTTCTATCTGATCCTGTAAAGTCTTTTTCCGGGGGCGCATGGAAGAGAGTAAGAATCATATCGCCGGCACAAAAACCTACATCTTCGTCTGGATCGCCCTGCTATGCCTCACGGGTCTCACCATCAAGGCCGCGCAGATGAAGATGGGCGAATGGAGCATGGTCGCCAACATCGCGATCGCTTCGGCAAAAGCGAGCCTCGTGCTCTTGTTCTTCATGCACCTGAAGTACGAGCGGCGGCTGTTCAAGCTGCTGCTCTTCGTGCCGCTGTTGACGATCACGGTCATCATCGGGCTGACGTTCTTCGATATCTGGTACCGATGAGGCGATTTTGGATGAAGAGTTACTATTTACTAATTTGACCCTGAAGTATCGTGAATTTTTTTTGATGCTCATTCCTAAATTTTAATTTCTAATTCTTGACTGCAAAAGGTGTCTATGGTGACCGGCTGGCCGAATCTTTCCAATCCTGCTGACGACACGTTCTTCTTTATCCTCGGCATTTCCCTGACCCTGCTGGCCCTGAACACGGGCGTCATGATCTATTTCGTGATCCGCTACAGCAGGAAGCGCCATCCGCAGGCTGAGGAGGTGAAGGAGAACACTCCGCTCGAGATCATCTGGACCGTGATACCCACCCTCCTCGTCCTTGCAATCTTTTACGTGGGCTGGAAGGGCTTCGTGTACATGCGCACGGCCCCACCCGACGCCATGGTCGTCAAGGTCATTGCCCGGCAGTGGTCTTGGACCTTCGACTACGCCAATGGCAAGGAGACCAATGTGCTGAAGGTTCCCGTCGGGAAGCCGATCAAGCTCCTGATCACCTCGGCCGACGTGCTCCACAGCCTCTTCATCCCCGCGTACCACATCAAGGAAGACGCCGTGCCGGGCAGGGAGACGCACCTCTGGTTCCTCCCTGACGAGCCCGGCTCCTATGACCTCTTCTGCACCGAGTACTGCGGCGTCGGACACTCGGACATGATCACGAAGGTCGAGGTCATGCAACAGAAGGACTTTGATCAATGGTATACGGGAGAACAAGAGGCCGCCCCGTCTGAAAAGAAGAAGCCCGGAGCAAGGACGCCCGAAAAGAAAGAAGCGGCGGTGAAAGGCGTTGAACTGATCCAGGTCAAGGGCTGCGTCGCGTGCCATACCACGGACGGATCGCCGAAGATCGGCCCCACCTTCAAGGGCGTCTTCGGCAAAAAAGAAATCGTGATCCACGATGGAAAAGAGCGGGAGATCGTCGTGGACGAAGCATTCATCAAGCAGACGCTCATGCACCCGGAAATAGACCGGGTCAAGGGCTTTCCTCCGATCATGCCGTCTCAACACGGGCTGTTGACTGACAAAGAGATGGATGCGATCGTCGATTACCTCAAGAGCCTGAAATGAGAAGGGTTGCATTCTTTCGCGCTGTTGCGGGTCTCTCCCGTCCGCGGATAGCATTGGTGAGCGCCTGCTCTGCGTTTGCCGGTCATGTGCTTGCGCCCGGCCGGTCCCTGCTGCATGGCGCCGGGTGCGTTCTTGCCGTGCTCATCCTCGCGGCTGGCGCCTCAGCCCTGAACCAGTTCCAGGAGCGTTCTGTCGACGCCCGGATGGAGCGGACGAGAAGCCGCCCGCTTCCCGCGGGCCTCATGACACCCGCACACGCCCTGGGTGCGGCGATCATCCTCAACGTCGCGGGACTGTTCCTGCTCTTCGTCTCAGGCGGAACAACCCCCTTCCTTCTGGGCATTCTGGCGCTCCTCTGGTACAACGGCATCTACACGCTGCTCAAACGCGTCACCGCCTTTGCCGCGGTGCCGGGCGCCGTCGTCGGCATGATCCCTCCGGCCATCGGGTGGACGGCGGCCGGCGGATCGCCTGCTGATCCGCGCCTCTTCGCGATTTGCTTCCTGTTCTTCATGTGGCAGGTCCCCCATTTCTGGCTCCAGGTCCTGCACCACGGTCAGGAGTATGAGCGGGCCGGGCTGCCGTCGCTCAGCGGGGTGCTGCGGCCGGAGCAGATCGGCCGCGTGACGTTCATCTGGATCTGTGCCGCTGCTGCGTCGGGACTCCTGCTTCCCCTCTTTGGCGCGCTGCAGTCTCCGGGCCTCTCCCTGCTGCTGGTTCCCGCGGCCCTCGTCATGAGCGTCAGGGCCCTCGGCCTCGTGACTTCCCGGTCGCCGGAACGGGCGCTGCCCGTGTTCAAAATGATCAATGCCTATATTCTGTTCGTCCTTTTTCTCCTGTCGATCGAGGGACTCTCGCTCTTCCTGCCATGAAAGACGATGCACCGAAAGCTCACGAACTCAAGGAGCTCCTGATCGAGCTCTCCCCCCTGATCGAGGAATACACATCGCAGACCTGCCCGGCGTGCGGGGACGTCTGCTGCAAACAGAAGCGCTCCCTGCCCGAGCCGGAGGATGTTCGTTTTGCCTCGGCTCTCGGCATGCCGCTTCCGGACCGCGATCCTTTGCGACCGCCTGACGGTCCCTGCCAGTTCATGGGCCCCCGCGGCTGCGTCACCGAGCGGTGGCTCCGGCCCTGGCGGTGCACGTGGTATTTCTGCGATCCGCTGCTCCGCGCGCTGGATGAGGGGCCACGGAAGAAAGCCCGGGCGGTCTCCGCCCTCGTTCAGCGCATCGTGGATATCCGCGCAGGATGGCCATGATCCCCGCCGCTTCCCGGATCAGGAGCGCCTTTTGCGAGCGGGCTATTTCCCTTCCGGGCGCTCCCCGTGCTATGATATAGGATATGACCACATCGAACAGCGAGGGACTTTAGCATGGATACGGTCCTGCTCTCACGAATCCAGTTCGCGGTCACGACCCTGTTCCACATACTCTTTCCCACCTTGACCATTGGCCTGTCCGTCTTTCTCGTGGTCGTAGAGGGTCTCTGGCTCAGGACCCGGGAAGAGCTCTACTACCGCATGTACCGGTACTGGGTGAGCTTCTTTGCCGTCAATTTCGGCGTGGGCGTCGTTACGGGCATTGTCCTTGAATTTGAATTCGGCACCAACTTCTCCCGCTTCTCCCAGGCCGCCGGAAACGTCATCTCCCCGCTCCTCGCCTTCGAAGTGATGACCGCTTTCTTTCTGGAATCGGGCTTTCTCGGCATCATGCTGTTCGGATGGAAGCGGGTGAGCCGCCAGATGCATTTTTTCGCGACCTGCCTCGTGGCCCTGGGAACGATCATTTCCTCCTTCTGGATCCTTGCCGCAAATTCCTGGATGCAGACCCCGGCGGGCTTTACCGTGATGAACGGAAAGTTCGTGGTCACTGATTTTCAAGCGGCCATCTTCAATCCCTCCACGGGTACGCGCATGTTCCATATGACCATGGCCGGCCTCGAGACCTCTGCTTTCGTGGTTGCCGGCGTCAGCGCCTATTACCTGCTCATGGGGCGGCATGCCGCGTTATTCCGGCGCTCCCTGTCCCTCGCGCTTATGATGGCCGCCCTGTTCGCTCCGCTCCAGATGCTGCTTGGGGACCGGAGCGGCCTGAAGGTATTTCAACATCAGCCGGCAAAACTCGCTGCCCTGGAAGCCCATTGGGAGACGAACATCGGGAACGGAGCGCCCTTTGCCATCATGGCCCTTCCCGACCCGCGTGAGGAGAGAAACCTTTTCGAGCTGGCAATACCGCGCGGCCTCAGCCTGCTGACCACGCATTCCCTGGACGGCCGCGTGCCCGGCCTGAAGGAATTCCCGCGCGAGAACCGGCCGAACGTCTTGCTCCTGTTCGTGATGTTCCGCGTCATGATCGCGATCGGCACGCTCCTGCTCCTGGTCATAATCTGGGCGTTCTTTCTCTGGAGAAAGGGGATCCTCTTCGAATACCGGCCGTTCCTCTGGACACTTTTGATCATCCATCCTCTCGGGTTTCTTGCCGTCGAAAGCGGGTGGATCACGACAGAGGCAGGACGTCAGCCCTGGCTCGTCTACAACCTGATGAGGACAACAGAGGGCATCTCGCCCGTGCCCCCGGGCAATGTCCTCTGGTCGCTCAGCCTCTTTCTGGTCATCTTTGCGGCCATCGGGTCCATCTATTCCTATTACGTCATGAAGATGATCAGGCAGGGTCCCGATCTGTTCAGCCCGATCCCTGCAGCTCAATTACCAACAGACATGCGGCCGCTCAAGGAGCATGAGGGTACGAAGAAGGTTTAATAAGAGGCAAGGACGAAAGAGAGGGACCCTAATATGCGAAGAGCGCCAAGGATCACTGAAACCGAATGTTTAGGATTTTGACACTGATACCGGCTGATTTATTTATGACTGACCCGGATAAGATCTTGCCGTATCAGTGAAAATCATATTTCTATCCGATTTTGATCTGTGTCTTAATTATTTTTTGTACGAGAGTTTCCAGCTCCTGACTGTTTTCAACTTGTGTACGAAAGAACCAATTTTTTTTAGAATGGGAATCAAGCATGGACATCGTCGACATCTGGATAGCCTTGCTCGGCCTGACCATCATTCTCTATGTGGTCCTGGACGGGTTCGGGCTCGGGATCGCGCTCCTGTTCCCGGTCATGAAGAGCGAGGATGAGCGTGATCGATTGATCGAGAGCATTGCTCCGGTCTGGGACGCGAACCAGACATGGCTCGTCTTCGGCGGGGGCGGGCTCTTTGTGGCCTTTCCCCTGCTCTACGGCGTTCTGTCGAGCGCCCTGT
>Ga0335079_10001031_pt1 | contig 31626 bp, 17 predicted proteins | sample Lox_Sample_33_FD_206719 | JGI IMG/M metagenome (GOLD analysis project Ga0335079, IMG submission 206719) | Soil microbial communities from Loxahatchee National Wildlife Refuge, Florida, United States - Lox_Sample_3.3 | ecosystem: Environmental > Terrestrial > Soil > Wetlands | place: USA...
CCATGTTTCACCTAAAATCACCCAGGTTGCGATAGATCGAAATCCCGACGAAGTCTGGTCGAAACATTAAATCCAACTCTCAATAGGCTACCCTGATTGGGGTCAATTTGTAGATGTTCTCAGGATCACAGAGCCGGCCGCATGCCCGCGCTAAGTTGCAGCCTCACCGTGGCATTGGCCAGGTCGGCGAGGGATTGCAGGTATGATAGATAGACGTCGTCGGCTGTTCGCTGGGCCTCCAGCAGATCTAAAAGCGAAGCAGCTCCCAGGCGATAACCGGTTCGTTTCCCATCCAGCACATTGTCGGCATCGGACAACACATGCTCGGAGTAGCTTGCAACATTTTTTGCGGCTGCCTCGTACTGCGTGTAAGTCGCACGCACATCCGTGTCAGCCTTGAGCAGAATCGAATCCAGTTGAAGCCGGGCCTGTCTTGATGCCGTTCCCGCCTGGATCAATTCGCCGCGCTGCAGCCGCGAGAACGGGATTGGAATAGTTACGGTCAGCCCCAGTGTCTGCGAGCGTTCGGCCGGAGAATTGGTCACGGCGCCGGCGCCGTCATAAACCGGATTCACGCGCGGCGTGTTGATGAGCCCGACGTTGACGACCGGGTCAATCCAACGGTTGGCACGTGTCAGATCCAGGTTGGCCTGTGCGTTTTCCACGGCAGCCTTGGCGACGCGAACGTCGTTGCGGTTTTCCAGAGCTTGCCTTATCAGGTCATCGAGCTCAAATCGAAAAGGCTCCTTTTTGAGTTCGCAATCGACAGCGCCTTCCGGAAAAACTGCGTCAAATCGTTTTCCAAGCAGCCCCGAAAGATTGATGAGCGCGGCGCTTGCATCGGCGCCTGCTGAGGTGACATCAGCCGCGAAGCGATCGGCCTCAACGCGAGACTGGCGAAGCTCCAGCATGCCGATATCACCAACCTTGAAACGGGTCTCGTTCGCATGTACGACAGCCTGAAACGATTGGAGGCTGGACTGCTTACGAGCCAAGGCTTCCTGGGTCCGGCACGCTTCGACAAATGCCGATGCCGAGTCCAGATCAAGCTGGCGCATAAAATCCCCCACGTTGGCCTCCGTCAGTTTAACGTTGCTTTCAGCAGCGCGTATACGCTTACCGTGTTTGCCGGCCGTTTCGAGGGTGATGGCTATCCCGGCTGTTGTCGCCGTCGACGCATTCGGCTTGTTAGGGCCATAAAGCTCTTTAGAATCGATACCGGCTGTCAATTGCGGATCAGGACGTACGCCCGCGATCGATACGCCTGCTTGTGCGCTGGTCACATTCTCGCGCTGACTTTGTAGATCGAGACTGTTCTGTTCCACCGCCTGCAGGTATTCGCGAAAGGTGACTTTGCGCGAAACGGATGCCGCAGCCATTGTCACCGTCGGAGCGGAAGGGATTGCCGTCCCTTCAGGCGGAGCAGTGTTTGCCGTCTCTGCCCATGCAGGCGCTGATGTCAATAGCATAAAAACGAGTGCGACACGGACTGCGTTAATTTTTTGAGTTTTGTAACGTCGCATTGATTTCTCCTTCTTATGGTGTGGCTGACCCGGCAGCGGCGTCGCTCTGAGAGCGCTTCCGGTCGGCGTTCTCATTCCATTGTTCTATCCCGAAATAGAGTGCCGGCAGCAGCAGCAAGGTCAGCGCGGTTGCGGTGACCAGGCCTCCGACCACAACGGTTGCGAGCGGTCGCTGAACATCGCTGCCCAGACCATGGGCCAGGGCGGCAGGGGTCAGACCCAGCGCCGCAACGGTTGCGGTCATCAGCACCGGGCGCAGTCGTTCGCGGGCGCCGTTCAGAACGGCGTCCTTCAGCGATATGCCTTCCTCGCTTTTCCGGCGGTTCAGGTTGGCAATCATGATGATGGCGTTCAGGACGGCCACACCGAACAAAGCGATAAAGCCGACCGCGCTCGAGACGTTCAACGTCATGCCTCGGAGGAACAATGCGATGAGGCCGCCCAGCGCAGCCAGCGGCACGGCGAGCAGGATCAGCGCCGGGTGGCGCAGGTTGCGGAATTCCCCGAACAGGAGCAGGAACATCAGCGCCAGCACCATCGGCAGGATCAAAGCCAGGCGGGCCTGAGCTCGCTGCTGGTTCTCGAACTGGCCGCCCCAGGTGATCTGGAAGCGGGAGTGGTCGAATTTGACGCCCGAGTCTATCTTCTTCTTCGCCTCGTCGAGGAACGACGCCAGGTCGCGGCCGCGCAGGTCCAGCCGCACGGTCAAGTGGCGCTTGCCCATTTCCCGTGTGATAGTACTTTCGCCGTCATCGAGCCGGATCGTAGCGACCTGCGCCAGAGGAATGCGCGCGCCGGTCATTGAAGTCAGAACCAGGTTTCCGATAGCCTCCGGATCGCTGCGCGTTTCGCTGGCAAAGCGCACGCCGATGTCATAGTGCCGCTCCTCGACAAAAAGCTGCGCGATCGGCTTTCCGCCAATGCCGGTGCCGATCAGGTCGGCAATGTCGGCCACGTTGATCCCGTAGCGGGCCGCAGCATTGCGATCGACCGTGATACGCACCTGGGGCAGAGGCGGCTCCTGATCGATGGCCACATCCTGCGCTCCGGGGACCGTCTTGAGCACCCGCACCACGTCGCTGGCAATGCGGCGCGACTCCTTGAAGTCGTTGCCGTAGACTTTCACTACGAGCTCGCTGTGGGCCCCCGCCACCTTGTCGAGGATCATGTCGGAGATCGGCTGCGTAAAGCCGACCTGAACGCCGGGGAGCTTTTTGAAACGCACGGACATCATCTCGATCAGCTCCTGCTTGGTCAACCCCGATTTCCAGGTGTTGTAGGGATACAGGCCGACGATCGCTTCAATATGGGAAGGCGTAAAGGGGTCCATGCCGTCGTCGGTGCGGCCGAGCTGGGTGACTATGTAGGAGACCTCATTGAACTCCCGCGTTGCCCTGCGCAGATCATTGGACATTTCCGATGCCTTCTCAAGGGATATGCCGGGCGGCAGCGTCACCTGCAGCCAGATCGATCCCTCATCGAGATAGGGCAGGAAATCCCGGCCGATCAGAGTTCCCAAAACAATGACCGCGACCAGAGTAATTGCGAACGCGGCAATGGCCTTCCTGGGCCGGTCCAGGATGCGGGACAGGAGCGCTTCATATCGCGGCGTCAGTTTTTCAAGCAGCGGGTTGTGAAAAACGCGGCGCGGCCTGTGATAGGCATGGTACGCCAACCCGGGAATCAGCATCAGCGCCACGGCCAGCGCGCCCAGAAGCGCAAAACCGACCGCATAGGCCATGGGCGAGAACAGCTTGTACTCGATCCGCTGAAAGGCGAACAACGGCAGGTAGGCGGTGATGATGACCAGCATACCGAAGAACATCGGCCGGGTAACCTGCAGCGCGGCAGTCATGACATCGCGAGCGGTGAGTGTGCGGCCTTCATCCTCTTCGCGTTTCCGCAGGATGTTTTCGAGCACGACGATGGCGCCGTCCACGAGGATGCCGAAATCGATGGCGCCCAGCGACAGCAGGTTCGCCGGGATATTGAAGTGATGCATGAAGATGAAGGAGGTCAAAAGCGACAGCGGAATCGTCACGGCAACGATCAGGGCCGCCCGCGGGCTGCCGAGAAAGAGCATCAGCACGAGGGTGACCAGAATCATTCCTTCGAGGAGCGTTTTGCCGACCGTAGTGACCGTGGTATGAACCAGGTTCGTGCGGTCGAGGTAGGGCACGACCTTGACATCCTTGGGCAGGATGTTCTCGTTCAGGTCGCAGACCGCCTCGTGAACGCCTTCCAGCACGCGCGAGGGGTTTTCGTTCTTCAACATCAACGTGATGCCCTCGATCGCGTCCGGGTTATCGTCCTTGCCCAGAACGCCGCGCCGTTCTTGATGACCGAGCTTGACCTCGCCGAGGTTCTTGATCAATACCGGCACCCCGTTCTTCTGGGTAACCACGATGTTGCCAAGGTCTTCCAGACCGTTGATCAGGCCCACGCCGCGCACTACGAAGCCCTGCTCTCCGCGATCCATAATGCTGCCGCCTGCATTGGAGTTGTTCGCGTTGATCGCCTGGGTAATCTGACCGAGCGAAATGGTATACTTGGTCAGCCTGGCCGGATCGAACTCAAGCAAAAACTGAGTTGTAAGGCCGCCGAAATTTGAGACGTCGACAACGCCGGAGGCCTGCTTTAAGCGGGGTATAACTTTCCAGAACTGAAGCTCAGACAATTCGCGCAGGTCGCGTGTCTTGGATTCGAGGGTGTAGCGGTAGATCTCACCGATCGGCGAAGTCATCGGGTCAAGGCCGGGCTGCGCGCCATAGGGCAGCGTGACGCCGCTGATCCGCTCCTGCAGGCGCTGGCGCGACCAGTAGTCTTCGACACCATCCTTGAATACGACGGTGATGAGCGACAGCCCGAAGGTGCTGTTCGAACGCATGACGTGCATGCCGGGGGTGCCCATGATTTCGCGCTCGAGCGGGATCGTGATCTGCTGCTCAACTTCCTCGGCCGCAAGGCCCGGGACCTGGGTGATGACCTGGGCGCTGACGTCGGAGATGTCGGGATAGGCCTCGACGGGGAGCTGCGTCCAGCTGTACCAGCCATAAAGCGCAGCAAAGACGAACACCAGCCCGACGATGCCGCGCCGGTTGAAGCAAAGATTGACGAGACGCTCAATCATTGAGAAGCACTCCCTCCCTTACCACGATGCGCTCACCGGCTTTCACCCCGGACACGATCTCGACAAGGTCGCCCATCTGTGCGCCGGTCTTGACGATACGCGGCTCGAATTGCCAGGAAGATGTTTCGACGAACACGCGGGTGTTGAAACCGCTCTGCACCAGCGCTGTCGCGGGAACGACGGCCGCGTGGTGGGCTTTGCCGCTGAAGGTGACATTTGCGAACATGCCTGGCCGGAACCGTCCGGCGGCATTGTCGATGGCAATGCGCGCCTTGACGGTGCGGGTATCCGGGTCGAGCACTTCGCCCACATAGTGCACCCTGCCTTTGATTGATTCCCCGTCGTACGCGTTGAAGGTGATCTTGGCGGCTTGTCCGACAAAGACGGATGCGAGGTCTTTTTCCTGAACGCTGGCGGTGAGCCACACCGTGGAGAGATTGGCCACCGTCATGATCGGGGCATTGGTATCATTCCAGAAGCCGCCCTGCGCTCCTGTCAGTTCGATCACGTGTCCTGCAATGGGTGAGCGTAGTGTGTACTGGCGTCCGTTCCCGTCACCCAGGGCGCCGCTCAACAGGGACAGTCGCGCCTTGGCCCGCTCCGACTCGCTGACCGCTTGGCTGTAGTCGCTCTCGGCCTGCTCCCTGTCCTTGCGGGCGGAGATTTCAGCTTTGGAAAGTTCCTGCTGACGCTCCAGATTCCGTTTTGCCATGCCCAGGGCGGCCTGGGCCTTGGCGGCATCGCTGTAGGCCTGGGCCATGTCGGCTGAATCAAGGGTGAAGAGCGCATCGCCGGCCTTTACCGCATCTCCGAGACGCTTATGCATTTGTACGATCCTTCCCGACAACGGCGGCACGACCTTGATCAGCTTGGCCGGGTCTACCTCAACCACCGCCGGCACCACGAGGGGGCGTTCGACCGACTGTTCCTCGACAGTGGCGAGCTGGAGCGACTTACGCAGCGGCGAGGCGTCTGGAACGCGAACTCGACCGTCCTCACGAACCAGTGGCGAGCTATCCTGGGATGCCGGGTCGGTCTGGCTGTTTTGGGATGTTCGCGCTTCACTGCTGCATCCCGCAATCCACATTACGGTGAGCGCGAGTACGATACCCTTCAGGGAAGACATCTTACCCATGTTATTGCTCCTTTCTCTATAGAGGCCCTTGATTGCTTCGGGCCGGCTTGTGACCACGATACTATTTATCGAAGGTCTCATAATGATACTGACATTCAATTTCATCAAGTGACCCAAAAAAGTCTCTTTCATTCACGTCATTTACGATTAACGGGAAACTACGCGATGGATCATTTCCGGCATGATTCCACTGAACGTTTCAACCGACAGAGGAGCTTCCAACTGCAAAAAGAGGATCTTGCGAGGAGGAAAGTGCAAGCAATCTTTTTCCGTGAGATTCTGATTATCCCTTCGGTCGATTGCCATGACAAGTCATTTCTCGTGCCTTGTATCTCACGCTACTTGCCTTTCTGCTGCTGGCACACCGCGCATAGGCCATAGATTTCCATTTTATGGCTCTGTACTTTGAACCGGTTTTCCCTCGCAACGTCGTGCTGCAGCGCTTCGATACTCTCGTTCTCAAATTCAATGATCTTGCCGCATCTGGTGCAAATCAGGTGGTCGTGATGAGTGTCCGTATCCTTATACTCAAAGCGAGAGAAGCCGTCCTCAAACCTACACTCCTCGGCAAGACCGGCTTCAGCCAGCAGCCTTAGAGTACGGTAAACCGTAGCATAGCCGATGCCGGGGTTTGATTTTTTCACACGGGCATATAGTTCATCGGCGCTCAGGTGCTGCCGTGCCTTTGCGAAAATATTAAATATCGTGTCGCGCTGGCTCGTGGATTTAAGCCCCTGGCCCGCAAGGTACTCAGATAATTTGTCAACGGCTGGTTTCATAATTGATATTGATAACCGTTTTCATTAATACCATTCTTGCCTGGCCGTGTCAAGAATATTTTATTATTTTTTTTGCTTCCGAGGGCGCATTTCGCTCAGCATGAATACATATTAGGGAAGAACCGACGGCGGGTTTGAAATTTCATTGCGCTGTGGTCAGCGTGCTGAAAAAGAGTATGCGGAAAGAAATTCTTTTTACAATCAAAGCGATTGTTGTCCTGGCAGTCCTCGTGCTGACGAGCAACGCCTTTGCCGAAGAACAAAAGGCGCTCAAGACCGAAAAGGACAAAGTGAATTACGGCATCGGCGTCACGGCTCAGGCGTTCCCTGCTTCTCCCGGGATGGATGACATTTTGTCCAGCTTCAGTTCTTCCGTGATCATGGCCGCCAGGTTCTCGAACGGAAAGGGCTTTGCAATGACCCGCCTGACGCCGAGCGCGTTCAAGCGCTCCCTGACGCTGGGCAGACAGTTTCCCGCCATCACATACACGGGGACCGATGGATGATCGCGCCTTGTTTTCTCGATGAAACGGAACCCATTGCTCACAGGCATGTCGAGGTCCGTAACGATCAGGTCAACGGCCGTATCTTTCAGGATCTCCCCGCCTTTTTCCCCGTTCAGGGCCGTCAGGACATTGCAGTCCTTCAAGCAGGCGCACAGCCCGAGCTGCAGGGCCTTCAGGATGTCATTGTTATCGTCAAGAATGAGGATATTTTTCATGTTCATTGCCTGCTTTCCATCACCCTGCCATTGGGCAATGGATAGAAGTACTACTACATAGTGCAATACTGATGCCTTAACGTTAGGCAATAGAGAGTTCTATTAAATCAATGTATTGGATAAAGCTGCTATACAAAAAACCTAAAAAAGCTATTTTGAACGGTCCATTTTAGTTTATGCAGGCAATTTTGTTTCAAAAGGATGAGACAGAAGACGGATTTAGAACAGGCGGCACGATGGTGAGAAGCAGAATGGACAGGATAAATCCTCAAAAAAGGAATTTCCTGAAGAAGTGATGAGGCTTCCGCAGCAAAGGACAGAGGCCAATAGCCTATTTGTACATGATGTGATACTCCCGGATCTTTCTCTTGAGCGTCGAGAGGGATATTGCGAGCGCCTTCGCGGTCTGCGTGAGGTTGCCCGAGAGCCGGGAGAGGGCCGCACGGATGATCTCCTTTTCCCATTCATCGAGGGTCTTGATGTCCATGCCCTGCAGATCGGGCGATGAACCATCGGCCTGATTTCCCGCCGGCCTTTCCAGCAGGTGCGACGGTTCCAGAACGGTCCCTTTCTGGGTAAGCGACGCCCGTTCGAGCACATTCCTGAGTTCACGCACGTTGCCGGGCCAGTCATATTTCACGAGCTGCGCCATCTCGCGGTCCGGGATCTCAAGGGGATGGTTCGTTATGGTCTTGATCAGGTGGGAGCAGAGAAGGGGAATGTCTCCCCTGCGCTCCCGGAGGGGCGGAATATGGATCCGGACCACGGAGAGACGGTAGTAGAGGTCCTTCCGGAACGATCTGCCGAGCTCCTTCTCCAGATCCACGCTCGTCGCGGCAATGATCCTGACGTTGACCGGTTTTGACGAGGTGCCGCCGATCCTGCGGATGCTCTTGTCGTCGATAGCGCTCAGCAGTTTCGCCTGGAGCTGCACGGGCATCTCGCCGATCTCGTCAAGAAAAAGCGTGCCCCCTTCCGCGACTTCGATCAGCCCCTTCTTCGCGCCGGCGGCGCCGGTGAACGCGCCTTTTTCGTAGCCGAACAGCTCGGCCTCGATGAGATTCTCCGGGAGCGACGCGCAATTGATGCTGATGAACGGGTCCTCGGCCGACTTGCTCCGGTAATGGATGGCCTTTGCCACGAGGTTCTTGCCCGTGCCCGTCTCCCCGGTGATCAGCACGGGGGACCCGGTGAACGCCGCGATCTCGACGAGCTGTACCGTATCGGCAATGCCCTCTCCCCCGATCAGGACCGCGCCCTCTTTCTCGCGCGAGCGCTCGTAGTCCTGGACCTGCTCGACACGCTCCAGGTCCAGGGTCCGGAAGGCCTGTTTGATGGCCAGGGCCAGCTCAGCGAGATCGTAGGGCTTTGACAGGTAGTCGTGGGCGCCGGCGCGGATGGCCTTCACGGCGTTGTCGAAGCTCGGGTAGGCCGTGGAGAAGATGATCTTGGCCTGGTCGTTGTATTTCAGGATGTCGGGGCACAGGGTATGGCCGACAGCATCGGGAAGCTGCTGGTCGAGCACGACCACGTCCACCTTCCTGAGCGAGCAGAGCGTCAGCCCGTCGGCTGCCTTGTGTGCCAGGAGCACCTCGATCCCGTCGCTGGCGATGAAGTCCCGCACCGCCTCGCCGAACAGGCGGTCGTCATCGATGACCAGGAGCGTCCGTTTCATGCTACCGTCCTTCATCAAGTCCCTCCGGAACCGATATCACCACGGTGGTGCCCGCGCCCTGCCGGCTCTCGATCTCGATGCTGCCCTTCATCATGCTGAGCATCTTCCTTACGATCACGAGGCCGAGGCCCGTTCCGTTGATCTTTGAAGTATAAAAGGGCTTGAACAGGTTCGCAAGCTTGTCTTCGGGGATCCCGCACCCGTTGTCCTCTACGCGGATGCGCACCATGCTGTCCGGCGCGCTCGCCGATATGCGGATTGCGGGGTCCTGCCGCCCGTCCACGGCGTCAACCGCGTTGGTGATCACGTTCAGGAGCACCTGCTGGAGCGCGCGGGGGTCCGCGGTCACCCATTCCGCGCCGGGCTCGAATGCGGTCTCGATCGCGATGCCCTTTTTCTCCATGTCGCTCCTGACCAGCGGCAGAAAGCTGTCCATGAAAGACAACAGACGGACATTCTGCGGCTGCTGGGTCTCATAGAGGTTGAAGCTCTTGAGCGAGCGCAGGATGTACTCGACGCGCTCGACCTGCTCCGCCATCCGTCCCAGGTACGTCTTGACCGCCTCCGGCGGCAGGGTGTCCAGCTTCTCGCGCAGGATGCCGAGGACCATGTTGAGGGAGTTGATCGGATTGCCGATCTCGTGCCGGACGCCGGAGAAGATGTAGCCTATGTTGTCCATGGCGTTGACCGATTCCGCGATCGCCTCGAGCCGCAGCTTCTCGGTGACGTCCCGCTTGAGATACACGTAGTTGGCGATCTCCCCGGCCTGGTTCCTGACGGGCGAGACAGTGCAGTCCTCGAAATACAGAGCGCCGTCCTTCTTCTTGTTGATGAGCCTGCCCTTCCAGGAGCCGTCCCGCGTGAGCGCGTCCCTGAGCCCGGTGTAGTATGCGTCATCGTGCCTGCCGCTTTCGAGGAAATGAAGCGTGCGGCCCACGGCCTCCTCTTTCGGGTAGCCCGTCATCTGCTCGAAGGCCGGGTTCACGTACTGGATGACGCCCGTCGGCGGCGCGGTGATCACCACGGCCTCGACCGCCGACTCGATTGCCGAGACCAGCCGCGCCCGCTCCTCTTCCGCGAGCTTGCGCTCCGTGATATCGCGCGCGATGCCGAAGATCGTGCCGCCCGGATGGCGCTCCGTCGTTATCTTGAACTCCATGTGCCGGTACTCTCCCGACGCTGTCCGGGTCCGCAGCTCGAACAGCGGGAGGACCTCGCCGTTCAGGACCCTGCTGAACATCGCCTGTGCCCGCGAGGTATCTTCGGGATGGACCAGTTCGGTAAAATGCCTGTTGATCCACTCCTCCCGCGCGTATCCGGAGATCCTGTCGAAGGCGGGGCTCAGGGAAGCGATGGCCCCGTCCTGGTTGACGGTGAAGATGATGTCATGGACTCCCTCGATCAGGCTCCGGTAACGCGCCTCCGAATCCCGAAGCGCATCGTAGTTGGTCCGGAGCTCTTCCTCGATCCCGAACCGGTAGACCGCCTCGCCGATGATGAATGCCATGCGTTCGACGAACTCCACGTTCTCGAGCGGCAGCAGGCCGGGACGGTGGTCCGTGAGATGGACGGCGCCGAGGATATGTTCGCGGTATTTGACCGGGATGACGCCGACCGTGGTAAATCCGGACCGCACGCACAGGTCCCGGAAGCCCGCCCGCTCATCAGCGGTTAGACCGCTCATGAACTGCTGGAAGTCATTGCTGTAAAACGATCCGTTGTCCGTCATGACCGGGACGCCCCGCTGCGCGGACAGCCCGGCAATGACCCTGGTGCAGACGCACTGGTCGTTCCCGATGGTCAGCGCGTTCTCCGACCTGAGGAACTCGGTGCTGAAGCCCTCGCTCGCGACATAGGGTATGCAGCCCGACCCGTCCACGAGGCGCACGCCGACCTGGCGGCAGCCGCTCCACGCGCGGATAAGCTCCACGCCCTCCTCGAGATATTCCTTGAGCGAGGTCTTCCGCGTGAACAGCTTGAGCAGGTCGTTCGTGACCCTGAGGCGCTGCTCGGCAATCTTCCGCTCCGTGATGTCATGGACGTAGACGGAAACTCCGTTATCCAGGGGATAGACCCTCACCTCCGCCCAGGCGCCGAAGATGGGAGAAGGGGTTTCGAAGGCGATCGCCGCGTTCTCGCTCAGGACGCGGTTGAACTGCTGCTTGAAATCAGAGCCGGCCTCGGCCGGGCAGACCCCCCAGAAGCTCTTTCCGAGCAGATGGTCGCGGTCCTGCCTGAACAGCCGTGTCGTCTCCGTATTGACATAGGTGAAGCGCCATTCACGGTCCAGCGTGAAGAACGCGTCGGTGATGCTCTCGAGCGTGCTCTGCAGCCGTTCCTTCGTGCGCAGGAGCTCTTCTTCCGCAGCTCTCCGGTCGGCCCGCTCTTTGGTTTCGAGGATCGCGCGCTTGACCGCCGGCCCAAGCTTGTCCAGCCTGTTCTTCAGGACATAATCCGTGGCGCCTTGCCTGACGGCCTCGATTGCCAGGTCCTCGCCGATCTCTCCCGAGACGAAGACGAAGGGCAGATCATATTTCCCCCTGGTCAGTTGCAGCGCTGAAAGCCCGTCGAATCCCGGAAGCGAGTAGTCGGCCAGAATAAAATCGAAGAGGCCCGATTTGAGCGCACCGACATAGGCCTCTTTCGTCTCGACGCGGACGAGGTCGCAGGTGATCCCATACGCTTCGAGCGTGGCCTGGAGCAGCTCGGAGTCGTTCTCGCTGTCCTCGAGGTTCAATATGCGGAGTTTTTCGGTCATAGCTTAAATCCGGACGATCCGGAACAAGAACCCGTTAACCTTAACCACTTTGCATGTCATTCCTGCGAAAGCAGGAATCCAGGGTCTCATAGAAAAGCCACTGGATTCCGGGTCAAGCCCGGAATGACGAACGTGGAGGATAGAGCCATGGACAATGATATTCAGTCCGTTTATGAGACGTTTAATAACTTCGTGCGCGACCTGCTCTTCGTGGTAAATTTTCTTTCTATTCTGGGGAGAAACAGAAAGCAAGTGACTGCCTTATCTGTGTGTCCGCGCAGCGGACCCGTGGTTACGACCTCTTTCTCGCGATGCAGGCCGGCGGCGGCTCGTTGATGGCAGCCCAGAACACGCCGAGCTCCCGCACGGCCTTCATGAACTCGGTAAATTCGATCGGTTTGACCACGTATGCGTTCACTCCGAGCCGGTAGCTCTCAACGAGGTCCCGCTCCTCCCGTGACGAGGTCATCATGACGACGGGGATCATTTTCAGCTTCTCATCGCCTTTTACGGTTCTGAGCACCTCGATCCCGTCCACTTTCGGCATCTTCAGATCGAGCAGCACGACCGCGGGGTGCCCTTCATGCCGTTCCGAAAAACCGTTTCGCCGGTACAGATAATCGAGCGCCTCGACGCCGTCCTTCGCGACGACCACCTCGTTTGCCAGATTATAATCGCATAATGCCGCCAGCGCAAGCTCGACGTCGTTCGGATTGTCCTCGACCAGCAGGATCCGCTTCAGGTCAACCATGGTCAGCCTCCATTCGGAATATCTTGTTTCGGGATAGTAAAATAGAATGTCGCTCCTTCGCCGGGGACCCCTTCGGCCCAGACCTTTCCGCCGTGAAGGTGAACGATGCGCTGCACGTTCGCGAGCCCGATGCCGGTGCCTTCGAAATCCTCCGGCCGGTGCAGCCGCTGGAAGATCGCGAAGAGCTTGTTCTGGTATTTCATATCGAAGCCCACGCCGTTGTCCTTCACTCGGAAAATGCTTTCCCCGTTCTTTTCCTCGGCCGTGATCTCGATCCTTGCCTTTTCGCAGCGGCGGGTGAATTTCAGGGCATTCGACACCAGGTTCGTCCATACCAGCTTCAGGAGGACGGGGTCGGCAAAGACCTCGGGCAGAGACGCGATGGCCCAGTCGATCCCGCGCTCCCGGGTCTCGCTGCCCAGGCTGTAGATCGTCGACCGCACCAGCTCGTTCGTGTCGACCTTCTGCCGGTTGATTCCCATCCTCCCGGTCCGGGAGAATGACAGGAGGTCGTCGATGAGCTTCCCCATCAGCTTCGTGGATTCCGCTATCACACCGAGGTAGTGCTTGTTCTTTTCATCCAGGGTGACCGCGGCATTCTTATGCAACAATTCGACGAACCCGGCGATATGCCTGATGGGAGCCCGCAGATCGTGCGACACGGAATAGCTGAACGTCTCCAGCTCCTTGTTCACTGCCGCGAGTTCCGCGGCCTTCCGCTCCAGGGCCAGCCTCTTTTCCTCCAGATCCCTCTCCGCGCGCTTGCGTTCGTTCACTTCGCGCTGCAGTTCGACGTTCGCCTCCTCTGCACGGGTGCGGGCTATGACGGCGTCTTCCATCAGATTGAGGGTCGCCCGGCGGGAATCGAGCAGAGACTTATTGGCGGCCTGCAGCTCGGTCGTGCGCTCGGCGATGCGCTGTTCGAGCGATTCGTTTGTTCGGCGGATCTCCGCGGTCTGCGCCTCCACGCGCTTCTCCAGTTCGGCGTTCAACTGGCGGAGCGTCTCCCTGACCTGCTTGTGCTCGTGGACCTCCCGTTCAAGCTGCTCATTGGCCCTGGCCAGCTCAGCCGTGCGGCTTGCCACCAGCTCCTGCAGGTTGTCCTGGTACCTGAGCATACCGGCTTCCGCCACCCTGCGTCGGGTGTTTTCCCTCATCAGGAACAGAAAGACCGTGCTCAGGATAATAGCGCTCAGGAGGCCCCCCGCAATGAGCGCCTTTGTGGTGCCGCCCGCGCGAATCTCTTCCGCAGCGATATGTTCCCGCAAAAGACTCTGTTCTTTTGTCCGGGACTCGTCGATCCGCCTGCGGATCTCGTCCATGACGGCCTTGCCCCTGTCCGTGGACACGACAGCGAGCGCGGCCTGGAATCCCCGGGACCTCCGCAGGTCGATCGTCTGCTTCAGCTCGGCCAGTTTATCGCGGACCAGGGGTTCGACGTAGGACAGGTACGGCCGCAGCACCCGGTCGTCCCGGGTCAAATGATCGAGCGAGTCCAGCATCGATCCGATCTGCGTCACTGCCTTGTTATAGTCCTGGAGATATTCTTCTCTTCCGGTGATCAGGTGGCCGCGCTGTCCCGTCTCCGCCTCCTGCAGACCGGAGAGCAGGAGGTCCAGTTCCTGGATGACCGAGCGCGTGTGGGACATCCGGACGTCCGCCTGCGCCTCGGCGGCCATGTTCTGGTGGATCTTCAGGGCGATCACGGCTAATATCGCGAGCGCTAAAATGAATCCCCCTCCGATGAGGAAGCGCTCCAATGCATGCTGACGCAGAACCTTTTGCTCGTCCAGCCGGGCAATTTGTTCTTCCTGAGATGCAGCTCTCAGCCGGGCGCGCCGGTAGAGCTCAGCGACGACGCTCATGAAAACGCCCATGCCCGTGAACAGGGCCAGGCCGACGGCATCCTTGAGATTCTCGATGGCAAACTGCCCTGACGGCGGCAGTATCCAGTGTGCCGTGATCAGCCCCGCGATCGCGGTGGCCGCGAGGCCCGGTCCCAGGCCGGCCAGAAGGCCCACGGACATGACCGTGGGGTAGAACGTGATGTAGGTGGGTAATTGTCCGCTGACAAGCTGCGAGAGCGCCTCGTAGACCAGGAAAGCCGTTGCAACGGCTCCCACGGCAGCAGCATAGCGTATGATCCAGCGGTGCGTGAAGATCACGACTGTCCCTTTTCGAAGTCGAGAGAATAACGAAGCGGCCGGCCGGTCCGGCCGAGCAGCTCATTGACTTCCTTCTTCAATTCGATCATGCGGAGCTCACGGCCGACCATGGCGCTGTTGAGCCGCGTCAGTTCCTCGACCTGCGTCTGTATCTGATCCTGGGCGCGCTTCCGCGCCTCGATATCCTCGATGATGGCGATAAAGTAGCCGGGCTCGCCGTTCAAGTCCCGCACGAGAGATGCGGCCAGGTTGACCCAGACCGGAGAGCCATCCTTCCGGACATAACGCTTGTCCATGGAGAAAGAGGAAATTTCTCCGTCCAGCAGCCTGCGAATATGGAGCAGATCGGCCTCCAGGTCGTCGGGATGCGTAATGGTCTGGAAGGTGAGCTGATGAAGCTCTTCCTGCGGATACCCGGTGATCTCCGCCAGCCTTTGATTGAACCGGACGAATCTCCCGTCAAGCCCGGCGTACACGATGCCGACCGCGGCCTGCTCGAAAATGGTCCTGAGCTGCGCCTCGCTGTCCCGGAGCGCCGTCTCCGCTGCTTTGCGTGCAGTTCCCGTCCGAAGGGTCGTGATCCCATAAGCCAGATCGTCAGCCAGTTCAGTTAGTAATTTCACCTCTTCCTCAGAGAAGGGATCGGCTTCCTTGGAGTAAATGGTGAGCGCTCCGAACACCCTGTCGTCAGCCCATAACGGAAAGACGATCGAGGATGCATAGCCGCGCCTGAGGGCCTCATCGCGCCACGGCGTGAAGACGGGATCGGTCAGCATGTTCCTGCAGACCGCGAGTTCGCCGGTGCGGATGGCCGTGCCCGTGGGGCCCCGGCCCCGTTCGGTGTCCGCCCACGTGATCTGAAGCGTTTCAAGATAGCCTTCCTCGAAGCCTGCGTGCGCAACGGGACGAACTGATCTCGCTTCGTCGTTTTCCGCGTAGCCTATCCAGACCATGCTGAATCCGCAGTCTTCAACGATGATCGTGCACACATCATGCATGAATGACGCTTCGTCTTCGGCGCGGATGACGGCCTCTCTGCTGTTGCTGACGGCCTTCAGCGCCCTGCCTGATTTATGCAGCGCTTCTTCGGCACGCCTACGTTCAGTGATGTCGTGAATAACCGAGAAGAGAAGCGATCTGCCCTGCGTTTCAAAGGGCGTGGAATACACCTCGACCCAGCGGTCGCGGCCGTCGGCGAGGCGGTGGGGGAAGATAAAGTAGTTCCGCCTCTCTTCTGCAGCCGATTTCCGTTCCGAGTCAACATCCTCGCTCGAAAGCTGATTGATGTCCTGAATGCGCATCGCGCGCAATTGCTCGCGGGGATACCCGTAGAACAGGCTGGCGGCAGCATTCGCGTCCACGATGGCCCCCGACTCGGGCTCGATCAGGAGCATCACGGCCTGATGCCGCTCGAACATGCTGCGGAACCGCTCCTCGCTCGCCCGCAGCGAATCGGTCAGGGCTTCCCGCTCCGCCAGCACCCGGGCCAGTTTGAGGGTACCGTAGCTCGCCTTTGACAGGACTCCGGCGAGCTTCCGGAAGAACGCCATGCTCGTGTCCAAATCCGTCCTTCTCAGCCTCGGCACGTCTTCGAGGGCGGCAAGGTACTCTTTTTCATCGAATCCGTACTGCCTGGCCTGCGCCCGGAACAGATCGTAATCCAGCGGCTCGTCCTCGAAGAAGAACTGCCCCATGAAGAGATTGCCCAGCTGCTTGCCGCTCACGACGATCGGCGTGGCCACGTCCCACATGTTGTTCTTGCACTTGTACAGCTTGAACTCTCCCGGGGGCACGCCGGCGGAGAGCTGCAGGTCGCTTTCGGTGCAGTTTCTGCAGGTCTCGGGATGGGCACGGTGGAATTCGGTGCAGATCTTCTGCCAGCCCACGCCGACCAGCATCCTGCCTTTCAGATCGATGATGCTCATGGGCATGTGGGCGAGCTTGTAGAAATCATCCATGAGGGTCTGAACCGAGCCGGTGTCGATGATGTCGGCAAGGTCCAGGTCGCCGATGTCGCCCTCGGGAGAAATGATGCTGTCCAGCTTGCGCCTGACCCTCTCTTCGCTCTCCCGCAGCGCCTCCTGTGCCCTCCTGCGCTCGGTGATGTCGTGTGCGATCTTGGACGCGCCGATCACCTTTCCGCTTGCGTCCCTGATGGCAGAGAATTTCAGGGACACGGGAATGATCGTTCCCTCTTTCCGCATGCGCAGGGTCTCGAAGTTCTCGATATGTTCTCCCTGTTTGATCCTTGCGAGAATTTCGGGGACCTCATCAATATGCCCCGGCGGTATCAGCAGAGAAATAGACTTGCCGATTACCTCCTCCGCCTTGTACCCGAAGATATTCTCCGCTCCCACATTCCACGTCTGAATAATGCCGTTCAGGTCCTTGCCGATGATTGCATCGTCTGCACTCTCAACGATGGCCGCCAGACGGCCCTGTGCCTCTTCCGCCTCTTTCAGCGCAGAGATGTCCGTATTGGTGCCGAACCACCGATGGACCAGGCCGGCCGAATCCTTCAATGGCAGCACACGCGTGAGGAAGGAGCGGAATACCCCGTCGGCTCCACGCAGCGGGAATTCCATATCAAAGGGCTGACCGGTGGCAATCGATGCCTTCCATCGCTCAAGGACCTTCGGCAGGACATCCGGGTCATGTACGCTCTGCCAGCCCCAGCCTTCCATCTGCTCCGGTGTCGTGCCGGTGTACTCATACCAGCGCCGGTTGTACCATGTGATGTAGCCGTCGCCGTTTGCCCACCATGCAAGGTTAGGAATGGAATCAGCCAGGTTGCGGAACTGCTCTTCGCTCTCCCGCAGCGCCTCCTCGGCCTTCTTGCGTTCGGTGATGTCCACCAAGGTCGAAAGGATCACCTGTTCGCCCCGCACGGTCAGGATCTGCGCGGACAGCTGTGCCACGAAGACCTCTCCGGATTTCTTTCGGAACGCCTGCTCCCACCCGCGCAGGGCGCCTTTTTCCCGCAGTTCCTGAACGAACCGGGTCGCGGCCCCGATACTCGGCCAGATGGGCAATTTCCGGGCGGAAACGCCGATCACCTCATCCCGGCTGTACCCATTCACTGCCAGCCAGGTGTCATTCACGTCCAGGAACAGGCCGTCCTCGAGCCGCGTCATCGCAATGGCGGCCGGATTGTTTGCAAAGGCCAGGGAGAACTTCTCCTCGGACAGTCGCAGCGCCTGCTCGGCCTTCTTGATATCGGTGATATCGGCGCCGGTAGTTATAAAGTGGTCCCCGAGAGGAACGCTGGTAAAGCGGAAATGCCTGTCGAGATTGGGGAAATAGTCCTCGAAGGAGTACGGAATGCCTTCGGCCATGATCTTCTGCACGACCGGCAAAAAATGCTCCGTTGCACCGGGGCCAAATATTTCATCCGTGGTTTTTCCCCTGATTTCTTCGACCGAGCCCCTGCCCCAGGTCTTGAGCGTCGGCGGATTGGCATCCACCAGCCGCCACGTCTGGATCGCCCCGGCATCGTCACGGATGATCTGCCAGAAATGCACCTCTTCGACCATGTTCTCGAACAGCTGTCGATACTTGTTCTCGCTCAGCCGCAGCGCCTCCTGGGCCTGCTTGCGGTCGGTGATGTCGGCGACCGTGCCGACGAAGTTCACGGCCCGCCGGTTCCCGCCCTCGCCCTCGAACATGGCGATGCCGTGCGCTTCGATCCACCGCAGCGCCCCGTCTGGGCGAATGATCCGATATTCCGCTGCGTACGGCTGCGGGTCGACGGGATCGAGGGCCGCTTCCACCTTGGCCCATAGTGCGGGCAGGTCGTCGGGGTGGATGGTCTGTGCGAGGATTTCGTCGTTGGGGCGGGTGTAGCCGCTGAAGCCGAAGATCTCCTTGTACCCGTCGTCCCACTCCGAGACACGCGTGATCGGGTTGTATTGCCACCAGCCCAATCGTGCCGCGTCCAGCGCGATCTGGCGTTGTTGTGCGAGCGCCCGTATCTCTGCCTCGGCCTGTTTGCGCTCGGTGATGTCCGTAAGGAAGGAATAGTAATACAACGGTTTCCCGTCCGTGTCGGCCACGAGATGGACCAGCAGCTCAATGGGTACGCGCGTGCCGTCCTTCCTGAGGTACTCTTTCTCGTACCGTACGGGTCGGCCCGTTCGTTCCAATTCTGCCAGCTTGTGCAGCTCTCTCTCGCGCCACTCCGGGGGAGTGAGCACCGTCGACCAGTCAAGGGACCGGAGTTCATCGGCACTGTACCCGGTCAGCTCCTCAAAGGCCCGGTTAGCGAATCCCAGCCGTCCGTCGGGATAGCCCGTGCCGACGGGTTGCGACGAGGCGCTGATCAGACCCGCAAGGAACTCGTTTTGTTGTTGGCTCTCCCGCAGCCTTTCCTCTGCCTGCTTGCGCTCGGTGATATCCTCGCTGAACACCACGATCCCGCCGACGTCTCCTGCCGCATCGTGCCAGGGGCGCACCTCCCACCGAAGCCACTGCACGGACCCGTCGAGCCGTTCGAATCGGTCGCCGTCCTCCCGCACGACCTCACCGGCGAGCCCGCAGCGGTGGATCGCCTTCCAGCGCTCGGGGATCTCCGGGAATATGTCATAGTGCGAAAGCCCGCGCAGATCCCGCTCGCCAAGCCTGTAATCGCTCAACCAGCGGCGGCTCACGCTCAGGTAGCGCATCTCCCGGTCGAACATGGCCAGAGACGCAGGTGCGTGTTCGATAAACAGCCTCAGGTGTTGTTCGCTCGTTTGCAGCGCTTCCTCGGCCTGCTTGCGTTTGGTGATGTCATAGGCGTAAATGCGAGCGACGTTGAACTGGGGGGTGAGAAATATTGTCTCGCCAAAGGTCCGGCCCCCTACAACCACCTCGCGGTTGAGCGTCAATTCATCCTTCTTGTTCCACGTTCTCAGGATGTCGTCCATATCCGCCGGCAGGAATACGGCGACATCGTTCTTTTCCATCCCGAGCGTCATCAGGATCGCCTGTGTGGCCGGATTGCAGAAGATAATGGCACCAGTGGAATCCACCTCGCAAACAGGATTGGGGTTCAATTGCGGGAACGAGGCGAGATGCCGCGTGCGCTCCTCGGAGCGCTTCAGCTCGGTAACGTCGTTATACGTGACCACGACGCCCTCGATGCGGTTGTCCGCGGTGCGGTACGGGAGCGCAGAGCGGACGTACCAGATGTCGCTCAGCCGGATCTCCTTCGAGACCGGCACGAGCCTGTCAAGGACTGCGCTGGCATCGGCAATGAGGTCCGGACCGAGCTGGTCCTGCGACAGATCAGCGATCGGCCTGCCGACGTCCGTGGGGATGAGCTTGATGAGCGTCGTCATCGCCGGGGTGAACCGCTTTACCTTGAGTTCGTGATCGAGAAAGACGGTGGGAATGTTCGTGCTCGTAAGGAAGTTGGTCAGGTCGTTGTTGGTTTCTTCCTGCTCCTCGATCTTTTCCTGGAGCTGGGCATTGACGGTCAGGAGCTCCTCGTTCAGGGACTGGAGCTCCTCCCGCGAGGTTTCCAGCTCTTCGTTGGCGGCCTGCAGCTCCTCGTTCGAGGAATGCAGCTCTTCATTGATGCTTCGGAACTGCTCGACGTGGTGCTGCAGGTCGGAGCGGGTTGCCGCAAGCTCCGTTTCGAGCTGGTGAACGGCTGTTTCCTCGATGCTGCCGGCATCCAGCGTTATGTCTTTTCCCTGCCCGGCAGTTCCCTTCCGGCCGACCTGCTCGTGAAACACGATCAGGAACAGGTTGTCCCTGATCTGCGAAACGCGGAACGTAACCTGCCGCTTGCGCCTGTCCTCGCCCGGGACGAGCGCACGGAGCGCGACCGGCTTTGCGTTCTGGCGGGCCCGGTACAGAGCGCTCCGTATCCTGCTGCGAAACTCCTCCGGAAGAAGCTCCAGCAGGTTTTGCGTCGGGATGCCGCGGGGCTGGCACAAAAATCTGTTCGTCTGTCCGCTGTGGTAGACGATGGTGTAGTTCTGGTCGATCGCGATAGCCGGTGGAGCATACTCCTCGAGCAGGGCTTCCTGCACGAGCGGAGTCGTCTGTTCTCCGGTACCAACCCCGGCCTGCAGAACCGGCGTTGCCAGGGACGACCGCTCGGCGGCAAAGGGGACGGCAACCTGCATCCGCGCCGCGGTCTTCGTTGCGATCTTCACATAGATACGGCATTTCTTATGCCCTATCGTCCTGAAAAGTTCCGGGTGTCTGCTTGGGGATTCCGCGTTGCCGAGAAAAAGATAGCCGCCGGGTTTCAAGGCATAATGGAAGACCGTCATGCATTTGTCCTGGGCGTCGGGCTCCAGGTAGATGAGGAGGTTGCGGCAGACGATCAGATCAAGCCGTGAAAAGGGCGGGTCCGTCAGCAGGTCCTGCTTCGCGAAAATTACGCGCTCGCGCACCTCTTTTTTCACGATGATCGACTGGCCGTCCGCTGACGTCGTGAAGTACATCTTAACGTACTCACGGGGGATATCTGCGGCGATGCTCGCGGCATACTTCCCCTCCCGCGCGTGTTCGAGCGCCAGGTCGTTCACGTCCGTGGCGAAGATCTGGACCTCCCGGTTTATCCCCTGCCGCGCCAGCTCGTGCAGAAGCGCCATGGCTATGGAATAGGCCTCCTCTCCGGTGGCCGTGGCCGGGGTCCAGACGCGAACAGGTGCGTTCGTCAACTCTGCAGCGAGCTTTTGCAGGACCTCTTCGTCCAGCGCCTGCCAGGCAGGGCGGTCCCGGAAGAAGGAGGTAACGCCGATCATCAGATCATAGGCGAGCGCGATAGCTTCGGCGTCCTTCTGCGCAACAAGATCAAGGTACCCGGCGACGGTACGGACCCCGCTCAGGTACATCCGCCTCCGGACCCTTCGGCTTACGACGCTTTTCTTGTAATGAGCGAACCGGTGCCCGGTCTTTTCCTGGATCAGGCGGTAAAAGGCGTCGTATTCTTCCGGCTGCAGCGGCGCATCGGGGCTTGCGCCTTCACGATCTCCCTGCAGGACCTTGACGATCTCGCGAAGGATGTCCTCCGGCGGGAGCACCCCGTCCACGGCTCCCGTTCCGATCGCGGCCTGCGGCATGCCCGGGAACTCGGCTGTGCCGGGCTCCTGCACGAACACGCATCCGCCCGCACTTCTTATTGCCTGGATACCGCGGGCGCCGTCCGTCCCCGCGCCGGACAGGACCACGGCAATCGCCCGCCCCCCTACATCGGCGGCAAGGGATTCGAAGAACTCGTCGATCGGCAGATGGGCGTGCCGGGCAGGGCTTTTCGCGGTATGGAAAACGCCGTCCCTGATGCGCACCTCTTTTCCCGGCGGACAGAGGTAGAGCCTGCCGGGATGCACATGAACACCGTCATCGATCTCCATGACCGCGAGCCCTGGCTCACGGGAAAGGAGCAGTTCCGGCAAACGGCTTTTGTGATCACGAGAGAGGTGCTGGACGAAGACAAGCGCGAAATCCGCCTGTTCGGGAGCAGAGGACAGGAACGAATGAAGGGCCTTGAGGCCTCCGGCCGACGCTCCGATGCCGACGATAAAAAAGTCCTGTTTGTCGCTGTGAGTTTGCGAGGGCCGGTGCTGTGCCGTGGATGCGTTGTTCCGCTTGGGCTTCGACAGGCGGGATTTCCCCGGGGACACCGGCTTTTTCTTCTCGCTTTTTTTCGCTTTGGCTTTTCTTAATGCCATGACATCTCCCTTGCGGGGTCGGATACTGTCGGGGCGCGGCTGGAAGGTATTTGTCAGGCTTCATACTATCGGAAAGCCCGGGGAAAAGCAATAGACAGGCGTCACCCGTTTATCGTGTCAGGCACAGCCCTGAGGCTTGCCGCCGCGGGAGTTTGTCTCGCCGATAGCAATGAGCGCGACACTAAAGTCGCAAATCCTGTGTTCTCAAGTAGTTTTGGAAAGAGCCCAAGATAAAAGTGAGGAACCTGAGAGGGCGCAGAGGGTAGGCGAAAAAATACTCCCAAACTTACTAAGATCAAATACATTTCTCTGAGTTCTCTGCCTGCACCCGCGTATCGCAAGAGCACGGTGAGGCGGCTTTTGACAATGCGCTTCGAGGTCTTACTTTTTCGTTAACTGCTGCAGGATGATCCGGTAGTCCTCCGGTGTGTCCATGTCGAGGATCACGCCCCGGTCGAGAACCGTGAGGACCCTCACACGGCCGGGGTCCTTCCGGACGACGTCCCGGAGCGTAGGGACCGAAAATATTTCGCTCACAACGGGCCCCGGGAACAGGACCGGGTGCCCGCGCCTTCCTTCATAGTCGGGAATAATGATGGAAGCGGGGAATGCCTTGTGTTCGCTCACCATGAGTCTGATGGTTTCAGGCGATACGAGCGGATGATCGGAGAGACAGATGAGCACCGGCGATTCCGTGCCAAGACCTTTCAACCCGGTCTTGACCGATTCCGCCATATCGCTCCCGGGCGTGTCATTGACAGCGATGGTGAGCGGCAGATCGTCCAATGAATCAGCGATGCCGTTGTCAGCACTATTGAGAACAACAACGATATGCGCGACCCCGGCATGCATCAGCGTGTCGATGCAGTACCGGATGACGGGCTTGTCACCGAGCGGCAGCAGCTGTTTCGCCCGCCCCATCCTCCTGGACAAGCCTGCTGCAAGCAGCACTGCCGAGACGGGCAGGTCCATGCTCTCTCCTCTTCTGGATGATCTGCGCCATGATGCTCACCGCTATCTCCTCAGGCGTGACCGACCCGATGGGAAGGCCCACGGGAATGACCACGCGGTTGATATTCTCCGGGGAGAACGCCGCTTCCTTCAGCGCGTTGAACAGGATGCCCTTCTTGCGCCTGCTGCCGAGAAGCCCTACGTATCGCGCAGGCGTCCTGAGCGCGGCCTTGACCGCGTCGAGGTCGTGATTGTGGCCGCGCGTGGCCACAACGATGAACGTCCCGGCTTCGATTGCGACATCCTTGAAGACCTGTTCGAAGCCGCTCACCACCACGTCGTTCGCTTCGGGGATATTCTCCCGGTTCGCGAAGGCTTCCCGGTCGTCCGCCACGGTCACACGGAACCCCGTGAACCGGGCCAGCTTCGTCAGGGCCTTCCCGACATGGCCGGCCCCGAGTATCATCAGGTGAGGTTCGAGCAGGACGGGCTCGATGTACACGAGCACGCTGCCGCCGCACACGAGCCCGCCTTCGAGCTCCTTCAGCTCGAAAGGGAGGGTTGCCGGGTTGCCGTCCTTCACGGCCATGAGCGCGGCCTGCACGACGTCAGCCTCGAGGCATCCGCCGCCCAGGGTCCCCATGATCGACCCGTCGTCGCGGACCAGCATCTTGGCCCCCTGTTTCTGCGGCGACGACCCGCGGCACTCAACGATCGTGGCGATGGCCGATGTCCTGCCCAGGCGTTTGAGCCTCAGGGCTTCCTCATAGATCTGCATGAAATCCCTCCATGGAACGCGGGTAGCATAAGCGCGAAGTCGCGGAATGTTCCCAAGGAGAAGACACCGTAAAGGTGCTTTTGCCTTCCTTTGCGTCCTTCGCGCCTTAGCGATGAAAGCTTTTGACTTTGGTTTACACTTTCTTCATCGCCGCGAGGACCGTCTCGGGCCTCATGGGCAGCCGCCTGATCCTCGCTCCCGTCGCGGCGAAGACCGCGTTCGCGACCGCGGGGGCGATCGGCGGGACACCAGGCTCGCCGATGCCGCCGAGCTTCTCGCTGCTCTTCACGATATGGACATCGACCTCCGGGGCTTCGCTCATCCTGAGTATTTCGTAATCGGCGAAGTTCTCGGACTTGATGCCGCCGTTCGCGATCTCCATCTTTTCCTTCAGGGCCGCGGAGAGGCCCATGGTGATGCCGCCCGTCATCTGGGCCTGCACGATGGCCGGGTTCACTACCGGGCCGCAGTCCACCGCGCAGGTAACCTTATGGACGGTGATTGCGCCGGTCCTGGTGTCCACCGAGACCTCGGCCACCTGGGCAACATAGCTGTCGAACGAGAGGGCGTAGGCAATGCCTCGCGCCCGGCCTTTCGGAAGCGGTTTGCCCCAGCCCGCTTTTTCGGCCGCAACCTGCAGCACGCGCGCGGGACGCGGGTGGTTCTTGAGAAGCCCGAGCCTGAATTCCAGCGGGTCCTTTCCCGCGGCGTGCGACAGCTCGTCGACGAAGCTTTCAACCGTGAAAGCGTTGTGCGAGCTACCCACGGACCGCCAGAAGCCCACGGGCACGGGCGTATCGATGCGAACGTACTCGACCGCCACGTTCGGGATCTCATATTCCAGGTTCTCGACACCCTCGACCGCCGCGTTATCGATGCCGTTCTTCATCATCTGCGGAAACACGCGGGCGAAGATGGAGGGGCAGACAATCTTGTGCGACCAGGCGCTGGCGCGGCCTTGCGCGTCGACAGCGCCTTCTATCCTGCTCAGGTTCATGGGCCGGTAAAAATCGTTCTGGATGTCCTCCTCCCGCTTCCAGACCAGCTTGACCGGCTTGCCCGTCGCCTTGGAAAGGAGCAGGGCCTCTTCGACGAAATCCCGCTCGAAGCGCCTGCCGAACCCGCCGCCGAGGAACGTTGTATGCACATTGACCTGCTCCGGCTTCAGCCCCGCGATCTCGGCGGCCATCGCGAGAACGCCTGTCTGGTTCTGCGTGGGCGCCCAGATGTCGCAGCCGTCGCTCCGGACATGGGCCGTGCAGTTCATGGGCTCCATGGTGGCATGGGACAGGAACGGCAGGAGGTAAGTCGACTCGATTTTCTTCGCTGCCGCGCCAAGGGCATTCAGCACGCTGCCGTCGTTCCTCGCTACGATACCATTCGTGCCAAGGCGGGCAGTGAACTCCTGTTCGAGCGAAGCATTGCTCAGATTGGGATGCTTGGGATTCCGCCAGTCCGGCTTGAGCGCGTCCCTGCCTCTCCATGCCGCATCGATGGTGTCCGCGCAGACTGCCATACCATGTGAGACCGGCACAACCGCCCGGACGCCCGGTACGGCTTGTGCCGCTTCCTTATCGGAGGAAGCAAGCTCGGCCCCGAAGGCAGGAGGGCGGGCTATGGCCGCATAGAGCATGCCCGGAACGAAAGAATCGATGCCGAAGCGGGCGGAACCATTCACCTTGTCAACGGCGTCGAGCCTCGGCACATCCTTGCCGATGTAACGGAACTCCTTCTCCGTCTTGAGCACGGGATTCTGCGGCACTTCGAGTTTCGACGCTTTCTCCGAAAGCTCGCCGTAGCTCAGCACGCGGTTTGACTTCACATGCCGGACCTTTCCGAGATCAACGGCGCACTCCTGGACCGGAACGCCCCATTGCCGGGCCGCGGCAAGGAGCAGCATTGTGCGGGCGGCCGCGCCCGCCTTCCGGAGCGGCTCATGCATGTGGCGGATGCTCGAACTGCCGCCCGTGGACTGGCTGCCCCAGACCGGGTCCTTGTACGCATCGCCCGCGGGAGCGGGCTGCATGCGGACGCCCTTCCAGTCCGCATCGAGCTCGTCGGCAACGATCATCGTGAGCGAGGTGTACACGCCCTGTCCCATCTCGGACTTGTTCACGGTGACAACGACGGCATTGTCCGGACGGACTTCCAGCCATACATTCGGATGAAATGCCTGCCCCGCCTTCTCGAGTTCCGCGGCGGAGAGCAGGCGGTACCCCGTGGCAGTCGACGCGACGGCGATCGCGAGGCCCGTGCCGGTCATCTTCAGAAACTGTCTTCGTGTCAGGTCGATCTTCATTTTTTACCTCCTGCAGATGCCACGCGGATAGCGCTCTTGATCTTCTGGTAGGTGCCGCAGCGGCAGAGGTTGCCGTTCATGGCATCGATGATCTTCGCCTCCGAGGGATGGGGGTCTTCTTTCAGGAGCGAGGCCGCCTGCATGATCTGGCCGGTCTGGCAGTACCCGCACTGCGGGACCTGCTCCTTGATCCAGGCCTGTTTCACCGGATGGTCCTCGGGCAGGCCTTCGATGGTCGTGATTTTCCTGCCCCCGACCGATCCGACCGGTGTCTGGCAGGAACGCTCAGCCTTGCCGTCGAGGTGTACGGTGCAGGAGCCGCACATGCCGATGCCGCATCCGTACTTGGTGCCGGTCAGTTTGAGCCGCTCCCGGATGACCCAGAGCAGCGGTACGTCCGGCGCTACGTCAACCTGATACGATTTGCCGTTGATTTCGAGATTGATCATGTGAACACCTCCTGGAAAGAGAAGCCTTTGTGTTAAAATCCTTCACCACAGAGTTCGCGGAGAAAATCTCGTATTACAATAAATTATGCGATCTTTAAAACACCCCACCCTCTGCGACCTCATGAATTTCATGTCTGTTGTCCTAAATTCTCTGGATAAGATCTTGCTACGATCTAAAAGCTTTTAAAAAGCCTTATAGCTATATCTCTTATGCTGCTTTGCTTTTATTTAAGAACTTTATTTTCTCTGCGTCCTCTGCGGTAAAATTGATTCGGTTTTCATAAATTAATTTTTAACAGTATCAGAGAAGCATGGTGACGCGGCGACCCCGGAAGGATCAGTCCGCGAAGCACATTGTTTCAAGAGATAGCATTGATACGGGTGAGCGCTCAGAAAAAGATTGGATGGAGAAATTGTATCACTCAAACGGAGGTTGTCAAGCCGGTCCCGCGCCGGCGGAGCAAGAAGCCGGCGTTTATTTTCCGAAAGAACAGACGGCGTAGCGGCAGGTCTTGCAATGAAGGCGGAGGCCGAAGGGAGATTTCAATTGCGGCAGTACAGTCTATTGCCAACCTTTTGTATTATCAGACTTCTTGTCCCAAGTGCTCTGCAGGGATACCGGCGGTCTCCCGGACAACACATGGCTCGTGGGAAAAATCGCAACGTTCTACGCAGGAAGAGGAATGAAGACGCGAACACGAAAGGTCGCGCTAGAGAATGATGTCAGCCGCGGCAATTGACGGGAACTCGCCGCTCGTGCTGTGGATTTGCGATGCTGAAGTCGGGAGGGAACTGCTCTCCGCGCTACTTATGGCACTTGTCGCAGTTGCCCTTCACGTTGAAGGCACGCTGTCCGTCGTGACACGCGCCGCAGTACAAGCCCTTCTCCATGTCAGCCATGGTCATCTTTTTTCTCGCTACATGGGTGTCGAAGACCTTGTAGTGGCAGTCCGTGCATTTCAGGCCCGCTTTCATGACATGGAACTCGTGGCTATAGGTGACGTCGGCGGCACCGGTCATCGAAAAGGTGATATCCCCTCCGCCCACTTTGCCCCATGCCGTCGCCGCGCAGAACAGACCCGCTGCAAGTATGGCAAGAACTCTCCCTTTCATCTCCCCTCCCCCTCTGTGTTGTTCAGGAAGCAATCCCCGGTACGCTGCAGTACAGGCCGGTTGGATGCGAGCCGCCTTCCTGCATGGAGTCCCGGGCGTTCATGGCAAGATACATGAGGACCTGCTCGATCTGCCCTCTGTCGGCCATCACGTAACCACGGAGTTGATATCCACGGTCCGGAGCTTGGTAGATTACGGTCTCAGAAAGCGGCCCAGGCTGTCCCTCACGGTTCCGACCACATCCCAGACAAGGCAGGAACTGAGCCGGACCGCCGAGCGGTTCCTGCGCAGGCGGAGAACACCTCCGCCGGCAAGCTGACCCAGAAAAAAAGCACCCACCATCGCAGGGAAGGTCGCGAACTGCCATCCGAGGCCGGACAACAGACGGACCGCGATGACGAACGGGACGGGCAGATGGACCGACAGGAACCAGCCGGAAGAAAACTTCGTTTCATTTGCGCGCCAGTAGCCGAAAGGAAGGTTGATCAGGAAAACAAGGGACGATGCGGTGAAAAGGTTCATGTGCATGTTCATGCCTGCTCCACGATAAGGCGGCTCTTGACGAGCGAGACCTCGCGGACAACGCCGGTGACCCGCTTCTCCTCGCCGAAGAGATTGCGCAGGATGACCACCCCGCCCTCGCTCTTGACCTGGTTCACCGCCTCGAGCAGCAGTTCCTCTTTATCGTTCTTCTTGAGATACGCCTTGAGATCACACATTTCTTATTTGGTTCTATAACACGAACCCTCTCTGAAAGCAAGAGAAAACACCTCGGCTTCGTCCCACGGTCTCGGGGTCATCCGTTACAAAGGGCGGCCCGGCCCATGCGTCCGGTGCAAAAAAGGCGGCAGAACACAGAAGGGCGGCAAGAAGGCAAGCGGCTAGTCGCCCGATGCGGTTGCTTGAGATGGGTCGTTGCATGTCTTTCTCTTGCCGGCCATCACTTTGACGGTCGAAACAGTTCATAGAAATAAATATTTCAATTGGATGTCTACGAGTAAGTTCCGCATGATCCATCCCTGGTCCAAGTCGGGGCCTGCATGGAATCATGTGAACAAATGCGCGAACAGGCTGATGTTGCCGCCCCGTAGATGATAAAGCAGGGCAATGGAAAGAGTGGATTAACTTATCATTATTGTGACTTCACCTACAATTGTGTACTTTCAATATTACGGCAAGGGCCAAAAATACTGAGTGTATTATGCGAGCAATGAATCCAACGTCCTTTGTAGCCCTTCTACGTCGTAGGGTTTTTTGAGGAAGGCCTGGAATCCCTGCTTACGGTAGTTCGACAGAGCAGCGTCATCCGAGTAGCCGCTCGACACTATTGCCTTCACAGCTGGATCAATCTGGAGCAGCTTTTGTATCGTTTCTAATCCCCCCATGCCGCCCCGAACAGTCAGATCGAGGATGACGATGTCAAAGGGCCTTCCTGCGGTCATTGCATTCTGATACTTTTCCAGCGCCTCCAGCCCCTGTTCTACGACTTCCACAGTATGTCCTAGCGCAACGAGTAACTCGGTGCTCAGATTCCTAATGACTTCTTCATCATCCATGACCAATATTCTGGCGGCACGCCGCGGTGTTGTAACAGCCGCTGGTTGCAGGGACTCAACTTGCTCCTGTGTATCTGAAGCGGGAAGGTAAATATAAAAGGTGCTGCCTTTGCCGACCTTGGAGTTCACCTTGATCATGCCGCCATGGTTTCTGATAATCGAATAGGAGGTCGCGAGTCCCAGACCGCTGCCCTTTTGCTTTGTCGTAAAATAGGGGTCAAAAATCTTCGTATAGTGCTCTGCGGGAATGCCGACGCCATTGTCCGTGATGACGATAACCACGTATCGGCCTTTCGGAAGGGCTAGGGCAGGAGTCTGGCCGTGCACCTGCACATTCTTCATCCCGATAGTGACCAGACCGCCCTCCGGCATGGCCTGATCGGCGTTCAGGACAATATTCTGGATCACCTGGGCGAGTTGGCCTTCGTCGGCCGCCACTTGCCAGAGAGCGTCTTCAGCAACGATTCGGTAATCGGAACGTGACCCGCTCAGGGCGAACTTGGCGGCATTCTCTATCAACGGTCGAACATTCGTGGGTTTGATCACCGGCTGGCCGCCCTTCGCAAAGGTCAAAAGCTGCGAGGTCAGATTTACGGACTGGTGCAGGGCCTTTTCCGCCTGTTCCAGCATGGCGAGCGATTTCTCCTTCTGATCGAAGGTGAGTCTCGCCATGGACATATAGCCAAAGACACCCTGCAGGAGATTGTTGAAGTCATGGGCAATGCCGCCGGCAAGCGCGCCGATGGATTCTAATTTCTGCGTCTTGAGCCGTTCTTCCTCAAGCAGGCGTTTTTCCGTGATATTATTGATCGTTTCGATGACAGAGGTCACAGAGCCGGATGCATCTTTGATGGGGAAAGCTTTGGTCTCTACGTAGAGAAGGTTTCCGTCAGCGTCTTTATGACGGTGGAGTGCTGCGTAGGGTTTCCCCGTCTCAAATACCTTGCGAGTTGCGCATTCCTCACCCTCTTCGTAACAGGGTCGGTCGGTCTTGTGCGAGACCTCATAGCAGTGCTGCCCGATGACCTTCTCCTCGTGGCACCCCGTCTGACTGCAGTACGCCTTATTGGCGGTCAGGATGCGGTAATCACGGTCAATAACAATGAATCCCTCGTCAACGGTGTCAAGGATGTTCCGGATAAATTTCTCGCTCTGCTGGATTTTATCTTCGGCCTGTTTACGTTCCGTGATGTCCTGGGCTGTTCCGAATATCCTGATGGCCTTGCCGGATGAATCACGTCTGACAACGCCGAATGCTTCCATCATCCACTCGCGGCCTGAATCATTGACGATCCGGATTGCTACATGGTATGGAGTTGTGTCGCTCTCAAGCGCTCTGTAAAAATTTGACTCCATGGTTGAACGGTCATCAGGATGGATCATGCGGACGAATTCATCGACGGAAGGCGCATAATTTTCAGGGGACTTATCGAAGAGCATGTACGTTTCGTCCGACCATTCAAGCGTCTGGGAAACAAGGTCTAGGTCCCAGCTCCCCAGTTTTGCTACCAGCTGGGACTCGCGTAAGCGACTTTCGCTCTTCCTGAGCTTTTGCTCGGCCAGCCGTTGCTCGGTGACGTCATTGTGCACACCAACAAGGCCGACAACTTTGTTTTCTTTATTTTTAATAGAATACGCCCGAAGATAAATATCCCTTTCTTTTCTATCTTTATCCAACATTTTTACTTCGCCTATAAATGAACCTCCATTCATAATAATGTCGAACACCTTTCGTCCTACTTTTTCATCGGCATATACAGTTGCAGGCGGCCCTGAAACACCATCTACTTCACTAACAGATAATCCGAATAACTTAGTATAAGCCTCATTTTGATAATAATGCCTTCCAGCAGGAGTAGACATGCCAATTGCATCTGTGGCGCTACCCACAGCCATTTGGAAATAAAGAAGCTTTTCCTCAGCCCGCTTGCGATCGGTGATGTTGCGCATAAAACAAAAAAACTTTGGCTGTTTCTCTAATAAATAATTAACACTGGCTTCAATATCAATAATTCTTCCATCTTTGCGCCTATGCTTGGTCTCGAAGCGGACAGAGCCGGTCTCTATAATTTGCTGAAGGCGCCTTTCGATGACTTCTTGCGTATCCAGCACTTCAACATCTTTTACACTCATCTTAAGCAGTTCCTCGTTGCTATAACCTATCATTGAGCAATAA
>Ga0335079_10001032_pt1 | contig 31616 bp, 28 predicted proteins | sample Lox_Sample_33_FD_206719 | JGI IMG/M metagenome (GOLD analysis project Ga0335079, IMG submission 206719) | Soil microbial communities from Loxahatchee National Wildlife Refuge, Florida, United States - Lox_Sample_3.3 | ecosystem: Environmental > Terrestrial > Soil > Wetlands | place: USA...
GATGGTGAACTTCATATCGCGCGTCAGTTCCCGCTGGATCGTCAGATTGTATTGTGCGGAGTACTGCGCCTTCATGTGCGGCTGGAACTCTCCGTAAAGCAGAATTGGCTCGTACAAGCCCCAGTTGATAGGAGTGCCCGGCGACGGTGTAATGATGCCGTTGAACACGTTGGGAAACGCTGTGGCCGACGGGTCCTGCGGCTGGAAGGGAGTATTGAACAAGGTGTTACTGAGCAGGATGCTGCCGCCGAAGGGTGGCTCAGCACTGAACTGCTCGAGCACTAGTTGCTCGATGGGGTTATAGAACAAGCCCCAGCCGGCACGAATGCTGGTCTTGCCCGAGTTGCCCGGACTGTATGCGATACCGATGCGGGGAGCGAAGGCGGTGAAATAAGTCTGCGTCAGACCGGGAGGAACACCCTTGTCGCCTGGCACTACCAGACCGACCGGAGTCTGGGACGAGCAGTCGGTAACTCCGGTTGTAGCGCTGGTATCCTGGCAGGGAAACACTCCACTCACCTGTCCCGGGCGGAAGGCCTGGACGCGGTGTCCGATATCCGCAATGGGCGTATTGAACTCCCAGCGCAGGCCGTAGTTCAGCGTGACGTTCGGCTTGATCTTCCAGCTATCCTGGGCGAACAGGTAGGCCGAGGTGCTGCGAACGTTCTCGGTCTGGGCCGAGCCCTGACCATATTGATCAGGCACACCGAGCAGGAAGTTCGGGTAAAGATTGCCGTTGTCGGTCTCGGCGTCGTTGGGGCCGCCACCGAAATAGAAGTAATCTCCGCTGACGTTGAAATATAAAGTCTGATCGAAGCGCTGGCGGCGGAGATCGCCTCCGAACTTATAGGTGTGATTGCCGTGCACCCAGGTGAAGTTATCCGACCACTGGAAGGAGTTTCCGACCTGGGGGAGTTCGCCTTCCGCATTGTTGCCCAGGAAGAATCCGCCGGAGATATCAATAAACGGAAGCCCGGTGCGATTCGCCGGCAGGCCGGGATGGATACCGGTCGAATTGTCCGCCGTGCCATCCGAGAAGCAAGGGACCGCCCCAGTCACGCTCGTAAGCCATGCGGGCGCAGGCGGACACGACGACTGCACTGCGCTGGTGAATTGCGGGTGCTGGAAGGTGCGCTGGGCTTCGCGGTTGTAGTTGAAGCGGAACTCGTTGACCGAGTTTGTGCTTAGTGTCCAGGTATGGCTGATGTTCCATTGCTGGAAGCGCTCGTTGATGATGCTGCCAAACCCGGGAACGGTCGCGCCTTCCAGTTGGAAGTTGGCAAACGGCTGGGTGGTGTCGTCGTCGTTGACGTAGTAGTAGAAGCTTAGATTCTGCTTGTCGTTGATCTTGTGATCAAGGCGCATCGTGCCCTGATCCCCGCGTGTCGGCTGTACCGGGATGGTAACGTTGCTGGCCGGCAGGTACTGCAACAGATCCACGGCGGTGGCATCCATGCATGCCAGCGGAATTCGGTTATTAGGAAAGATTGTGCTGTAGGCCATGCCGTCGGAAATGCTGGCCGGTCCCCCATTCGCGGCAATCGCTGCCGAACAGCCCTGGCGACTGGTGAGGATGCTCGAGTTGCTCAACACGTCGCCCGAGGCAAATCCACCGGCATCCGTGAAATCCGCAAAGGGCTGCGTCGCGCTGGGCATCTCTGCCGTGGTAGGCAGCGTGACAAAGGTGGAAGTAATGCCCTGGCGGACGCGGCGGCCTTCATAGGAGGCAAAGAAGAAGGTACGGTCCTTCTTTATAGGTCCGCCAAAGGTTCCGCCGAACTGGTTCTGGTTGAACTGCGGCGTCGTCGTATCGAAATAATTGCGGGAGTTGAGAACGGTGTTGCGGAAGAACTCGTAAACGTTTCCGTGAAACTGATTGGTGCCCGACTTGGTCACCACGTTGACTACTGATCCGGAATTGCGCCCGTATTCGGCGTCGAAGGTGTTGGTGAGGACTCGAAACTCCTCAATGCTGTCCGGCGTGGGCTGCACCGTGGGAAGGTTGACGAACTGATCGTTAGCATCGCCGCCGTTGACACTGAAGTTGTTGGAACGACCGCGCCCCCCGTTCACGGATACGGCACCTGATTTATCGCTTCCATATGTAATGGTGCTGCTGGAACCGACGGTGGACATGACTCCGGGTTGCAGTTGCAGGAACTGGTAGGTATCGCGTGCGTTCAAGGGAAGCTGGCTGACGGAACGGTCATCCACCACAGCTCCGAGCTGAGTACTGGTCGTATCGACCAGCGGCGCTTCTGAGGTGACGTCCACGACTTCCTGGGCGGCGCCCAACTGCATCACCATATTGAGGGTGGCGACCTCGTTCAGCTGCAACACGATGCCGCGCCGAACATTCTTCTTGAATCCGGCGAGGTCGAATTCCATGCGGTAGCTGCCCACCGGCACTTCCACGAATACGTAATCGCCGGTCTCATTGGTCTGACCGTCGCGGCCGACGCCTGTGGCTTCATTGATCAGCGAGACTTTCACGTTCGGCAAGGCGGCGCCGGTTGGATCGGCGACGCGGCCGATGATCCGCCCTCCGGTACCCTGGGCGAACAGCAGCGTGGAACTCACGAGACAGCACAGGACGACCAGCCAACGGGTCGCCCAACCTGCGGTTGACGACGGCATGGAACCCTCCGTATCTCGGGTGGAAGCTCTTATCGATGAAAACAGCGTCTTGCGCCCGGCACAAACCTTGCTATAATCGCGCAAGGTTAGAGAACCGGGCGCGTGCTGTCAAGGGAAAAATCGCCCTTTCCCCTTTGTCGCAAGGGTCCTTCAAACAAGCGGCCGCGGCGCATGAAACCCACAAGCAGCAAGCCTTACTTGAAAATCGGAGACGTGGCGCGGCGCGTGGGCGTTTCACCGTCCGTTATCCGTACCTGGGAAAGCCTTGGCCTGACCCGGCCGCAACGTACCGCAAGCCAATATCGGCTGTACACCGCGGATGACGTGAAACTGCTCAAGCGCGCACGTTTTCTGCGCAAGGTGCGCGGCCTCAATGCACCCGCCATCGTTCAATTGCTGAAGCGCGAGGGCCGATTGCGTTCCACGCCGGGAAGAACACCCGGCGCTCTGGGAGCCAGGCTGCGCCAACTGCGGGTCAAGCGAGGGCTCTCGCTGGCGCAGGTGGCTAACGCGGTCGGCATTTCCCTCGGATTTCTGAGCGCGCTCGAGCGTTCGCAAATGAGCGCGTCGGTGAGCACACTTCGCCGCCTGGCACGTTTCTACAAAACCAACATACTCGACTTCTTCGATCCTGCCGATTCCAACGGACGCCTGGTGCCGCCCGGCAAGCGCAAAGTGCTGGATGCCGGCCCGGGCGTACGCATGGAACTTCTGGCCTGGGGCAATACTGTGCTCGAACCCCATTTGTTCCGCATCGCTCCCAAGGCAGGGAGCGGCGAGTCCTATACGCATGAGGGCGAGGAGTTCCTCTACATTCTGGAAGGGGAACTGCAGATTTCGCTGGAAGAGAAAGAATACCGCCTCAAACCGGGCGACAGTTTCTATTTCGAGAGTGCGACACCACACCGCTGGCGGAATCCGGGGCGCAAGCAGACTTGCGTCTTGTGGGTAAATACTCCGCCGACATTTTAGCGCCAATGTACGGAGGAATTTTGAAGATTGCGAACTGGAAGCACTACTGGCTGATCCTCGCGGCCGGCATTGTGTTGCTGGCAGGGTTGTCAGCCGCCGAGACGCGCTCCACGGCGGATACAGTCATCATCAATGCCAGAATTTACACGGTGAACTCCCGGCAACCCTGGGCGAGTGCGGTGGCCATCGGCGGAGAAAAGATTCTCGCTGTAGGCAACGTCGACGACGTTGCGCCGTATCGCTCCAAGACTACCCGGGTCATTGATGCCGGTGGCCGGCTGGTTTTGCCGGGATTTACTGACTGCCATATTCATTTCATGGACGGGTCTCTGGGACTGACCGAAGTTGACCTCAACGGCGCCGCCACAATCGAAGAGATTCAGCGCCGGGTGAAGAAATACGCCGAGGCGCATCCGGACTTGCCATGGATCCTGGGTATGGGCTGGACTTATCCCACCTTTGGCGCTTCAGGACTGCCCAACAAGAAGATTCTCGATGATGTGGTCGCCGATCGTCCGGTATTTTTCGATGCCTTCGATGGCCACAGTTCGTGGGCCAACAGCAAGGCGCTGGCGATGGCGGGAATCACGCGCAACACGCCTGATCCCCCCAACGGCGTCATCGTTCGTGATGCCAACGGCGAAGCCACGGGCGCGCTGAAGGAAGCGGCCGGTGATCTGGTCGCCAACGTCGTTCCCAAGCCGACGCGCGAGCAACGCCTTGACGCTCTCCGCCGCGGACTGCGCGAAGCCAACCGGTTCGGGCTGGTGCGTGTGCACAGCGCAGGGCAGGATTTCGAGTATCTCGATCTCTATGACGAATTGCGCCGCAAGGGAGAACTTACCGTCCGCTTTTATGTCGCTTACTTTCTCGATCCGCCGGCCCTCACGCCCGGAGCTCTCGACCAGATCGAACGGGGAAACCACCAATATCATGATGACTGGATTTCTACTGGAGCGGTGAAAACCATGCTGGACGGTGTAGTCGAGGCGCACACCGCCGCCATGCTGACACCTTATAGCGACGATTCCTCGCAGACGGGCAAACTGTTTTGGGATCCGGAGAAATACCGGCAAGCTGTGGATGAACTCGAACGCCGCGGCCAGCAGATTTTCACTCACGCCATCGGGGACCGAGCGGTTCGCCTTGCACTTGATACCTATCAGTGGGTGGCGGAAAAGGAACACCTTCAGGACGCGCGGCCCCGCATCGAGCACATTGAGACCATCACGGCCGAGGACATTCCCCGCTTCGGCAGCCTGCGCGTCATCGCCAGCTTTCAGCCGCTGCACGCATATCCGGACGAGGACACTCTGGGCAATTGGGCCCGTGGCGCTGGGCCTGACCGCGAGCAGCGTGCCTGGGTGTGGCGGAGCATCGAAAACAGCGGAGGCCATCTGGCATTCGGCAGCGATTGGCCGGTGGTGACGTTGAACCCATGGCCGGGCGTGCAAACCGCACTCACGCGGCAAACTGCCGATGGAACCCCGGCAGGCGGCTTCCTTCCGCAGGAGCGCATCAGTCTCGAAGACGCCATCAAGGGCTATACCCTGGGCGCGGCATTTGCCGGTCGTCGCGAAAAGACGGAAGGATCCATCGAACCCGGCAAGCTTGCCGATCTGATCGTTCTCTCGCAGGACCTCTTCAAGATTGAACCGAATAGAATCGGAAAAACCGAAGTGCTGCTCACGATCGTCGGCGGAAAAGTAGTGTACGAAGCGCCGGAATGGAAACCGGCTGCCCAGGAGAAACCATGACGATGCGCCGCTTCGCCGTGCTGTCGCTGCTTGGCATTGGCATTCTGCTGCTCGGTTCGTGCGCGAAGAAGACGCCCACCCTGAATCTGCTGGTATGGGAGGGCTACGCCGATCCGTCTTTTGTGCGCGCATTCGAAGAGCAATTCCATTGCAAGATTTCAGCCTCTTACATGGGATCGAGCGATGAGTTGGTGGCCAAGCTGCGCGGTGGCAGCGCTGGCAACTATGATGTCATTTCGCCGTCGAGCGACGTGGCTACTTCGATCGCATCTGCCGGACTCGCAGCGCCTCTCGATCTGTCCAAGCTGCCCGGTTATAGCCAGCTTTCTCCGCAGCTCACTTCCCTGCCGCTCGTAAGGGTGAAAGGAGCTGTGTATGGAGTGCCGTTCATGTGGGGACCCGATCCCATGATCTACGACACGACGGTGTTTCCGCAGCCGCCTGAGAGCTGGAACATGTTCTGGGACCCAAAATACCGTGGAAAGATTTCGGTGTGGGACGACCTCTCAACCGTTTACATGGCGGCTCAGGTGCTGGGTTTTGATAAACCCGATCCCGCGCAGCTTTACAACCTCACCGATGATCAACTCGAAGCGGTCAAGAAAAAGCTGCTCGAGTTGAAGCCGAATGTTCGCAAGATGTGGTCCACCGGGGGCGAACTCACTAATCTGTTTCAGAATCACGAAATCGTCGCTGCCATGGGCTGGCCGCTCATGACCAATCAGCTCCGCAAGATCAATTTTCCAGTCGGCGAAACCATCCCCAGGGAGAACACGACCGGCTGGATTGACCACCTCATGATTACGGCCGGAAGCGAAAACAAAGACTTGGCCTATAAATTCCTGGAATACATGATCGAGGCGCAGACGCAGAAGAAGGTCACGGACGTGACCGGTTACACGCCGGCGAATCCGCAGGCGGCGCAATACATGACCCCCGACCAGATTCGCGGTCTCCACCTCGACGATGTGGACAACTACCAGAAGCGTCTCTATTTCTGGCAGAATGTGCCGCGTCGTGCCAAGTACAACGAGATATGGAATGAGGTGAAAGCAGCGCAGTAGGCGGAATCGGCAGGGCCGGAATCCCATGGCATCCACTACCCGCGAATTCGTTGTCACCGCCGGGCAAGGCGCCGGCGGCGCGCCCCCATTACTTTCCATCCGGAGTATCGCCAAATCCTTCGGACGCAACTCGGTGCTCCGAAGCATTTCCCTCGATGTCGCCGAAGGAGAATTCCTCACCATCCTTGGCGAAAGCGGCTCGGGAAAGACCACGCTGCTGCGCATCATTGCCGGTTTCGAAAGCGCGACTTCCGGAGAAATCCGGATGGGTGGCGAGCGCCTGGACCTGCTGCCCCCCTACCGCCGCAGGGTCAATACCGTGTTTCAGCATTACGCGCTCTTCCCTCACCTCACGGTTGAGGAAAACGTCGCCTACGGGCTGAAAGTCGCCGGGCTGCCCAGGCCGGAGATCGCGGCGCGAGTCGAACAGGCGCTGGCCATGGTCAAGATGACGCCGCACGCGCGTTCCAAGCCTTCCAAAATCAGCGGCGGGCAGCAGCAGCGCGTTGCTCTTGCGCGGGCGCTGGTAAATCGGCCGCGACTTCTCCTGCTCGACGAGCCATTGTCGGCGCTTGACGCCAATCTGCGCCGGCAAATGCAGGTCGAATTGAAATCGCTGCAGCGGGAAGTCGGCATTGCCTTCGTGTTCGTCACTCACGATCAGGAAGAAGCCATGGTCATGTCGGACCGCATCGCCTTGCTGCGCATGGGAGAACTGGAGCAGGTGGCCTCGCCGCGAGAAATCTACAGCCGTCCGGCCACGGCATACACCGCCCAGTTCATCGGCCACACCAACCTGCTGCGCGGCGAGGTGAAGGACGGGGTGGCCCGTTGCCACTCACTTTCCTGGCGTACTCCTCTGCCGGATGGGCCGCGAGTGTTTTCTCTCCGCCCGGAGAATGTTCGGCCCGCCTCGGCGGCATCGGGGAGCGACGTTGTGCGCTTTCATGGAACTATTCTGCGGCAGGCGTTTCACGGCGCGACCGAACTGTTGCAGGTGGAGTGCGCAGACAACCTGGGTATCGCCGTTCGTGCCGCCAGCCGGGCCAACTGGCAAGGCGAGATTGCGCTGGAGTTTTCCCCGGCCGACGCAGTGCCGGTGAAAGCGTCGGAAGAAAGGAACTGATGTTCTCGCGCGCCTATCGAGCTGCGATCAGCATTCCGCCCTTGCTCTGGGTAGCAACCTTCCTGCTGGTTCCTTATCTCCTGCTTTTCTGTTACAGCTTCTGGTCGGTCTCGCCCGAGCAGACCATCGTCCATGCCTGGAATTTCGAGAACTACCGCGAACTCCTGCGCGTGGATGTTTACTGGCAGACCCTTTTCCGCTCCATGTGGATCGCGGCCCGCGTAACCATCTTCTCGCTGCTGCTCGGCTATCCGCTCGCTTACTTCCTTTCATTTCACGCCAGACGGCGCAAGGAATTGCTGTATCAATTGGTGATCATTCCTCTATGGGTAAGCTACCTGGTGCGCGCCTACGCCTGGAAGACAATTCTCGGCAGCGATGGCGTGCTGAATACGCTCTTGCAGTACGTGCATCTCACCCGTCATCCTCTTGAGTTTCTTCTCTACAGTCCCTTTGCCGTCGTCCTTACGCTCACGCACATCTATACGCCATTCGCATTTCTGCCGATCTACGCATCGCTCGAGCACATCCCCCGCAACCTGATCGAAGCTTCGCACGATTTGGGGGCATCGCCCGCGCGCACGTTTTGGACAGTCGTTTTCCCGCTTTCGATCCCCGGGGTGCTGGCCGGCGCGACCTTTGCGTTCGTTCTCAGTCTCGGAGACTTCCTGGCCCCGCTGCTACTGGGCGGGCCGAGCGGGATCATGATCTCTAACATCGTGGTCAGCCTGTTCGGCGCGGCGTACAACTGGCCATTGGGCGCTGCCATTTCGCTGTGTATGCTGGCGCTCGTCGTAGCGCTTCTCTTCCTCTCCGAGCGGCTGGAAAAGAAATGGAGTTTCCGGTGAGCGCAGACCACGCCCGCGTCGAGTCCTCCCGTTGGCTGACATGGCATGCGCTGGCTGTCTTCGGATTTCTCTATCTGCCCATCGTTACCTTGATTGTCTATTCCTTCAACGGATCGGGCGTCGGCGGATTTCCACCTCGCAACCTGACCCTCGACTGGTACCGTCAACTCTTCGCCGACGATGCTATCTGGAACTCGGTCCTGAACAGCATCCTGGTCGCGTTTTTTGCAATGGCGATCTCGCTGGCTTTCGGCATTCCCGCGGCGCTCGCGCTTGACCGCGCCAGCTTCCCCGGCAAAGCGCTGTTCCGCCGCCTCGTGCTTCTGCCGTTGATTCTTCCCGGCATCATCACCGGACTTTCCCTGCTGATGCTCTTCCGTGAAGCGGATGTGAAACTCAGCCTGATCACCATTGTTCTGGGCCACGGCACCGCGTTGATCTCCGTCGCCACAACCGAAGTCTTCGCCGGGCTGCAGAAACTCGAGCGCGCCCAGGAAGAAGCATCGTTAGATCTTGGCGCAAACTACTGGCAGACTTTCTGGCGCGTCACCATCCCCAACCTACGGCTGTCGATCATCGGCGCCGCCCTGCTGATCTTCACCCTTTCCATGGACGAGATCGCGGTCAGTTTCTTTCTGATCGGGCGCGATAACACTTTGCCCCTGGAAATCTGGGGACGGTTACGACGCGGCATCACTCCGGAGATCAACGCTATCTCCAGCATTATTTTCGTGTTTTCGGTCATCGCCATCGTTTTTTGGTATCGGCTGCGCATGCGCACGGAAGGCACGCCAGACATCGCTGCCGAACTGGTAGAGGCGTCGAATCCTGGAGGATCGGCATGAGCGCGAATCGCAGAGATTTCATCAAGTACGTGGTGGCAGGAAGCATCGCAGCCGGATGTCCGGTGGATCTCTCGTTGCTTTCGGCAGAGACAACTCCTCCAGCGGTGGACGGCGAAGACAATCGCATCTGCCATCAGGTGCGGGATGGCAAGGTCTTCACCCGCCCTCCGGCCTCAGCCCGTCATGACGTGGTCATCGTGGGCGGCGGCATCAGTGGACTTACCGCGGCCTACCTCGTGCAGCATCGTGATTTTCTGCTTCTGGAAAAAGAGCCGCACTGGGGTGGCAATGCTTATGCCATGGAATATCAGGGCCAGGCCTACGCCACCGGCTCCGCGTTCATCGCAAAAAGCGAGTACGCCTACAGTTTCTCCCGTGAAATCGGGCTTGAGCCGTTGCCCATTCGGAACTCCGATAGCGCCATCATTAAAGGACAGTGGATTCCAGACTTCTGGGGCGCCGGGCTCGAAAAGCTCCCCTATCCCGCATCTGTTCGCAACGGATTCAGGAAGTTCAAACACGATGTTCTAGCCATCGACGTGCCCAAGCGCCAGCGCGAGCTCTTCAACGCGCCGTTTTCCACTCTGCTCAGGAATTATCCGCAGGAAGTAACGGAGTTCTGGGACACTTATGGCCCCTCCAATTGGGGAGCCACCAGCGAGGAGACAGCAGCGGCACTCGCCATTCTCGAAATGCAATACATCGCCACCGAAGGTGGAAGCGACTATTACACCTGGCCGGGCGGTCTGGGTGAGATCTCGCGCAAGCTGTCAGAAATGTTGCAGGCGCGCTATGCCGATCGCCTGCAAACCGGCGCCACCACCGTAGCCGTAGTTCCGGGAAGAAATGACGTCCAGATAACCTACATGCTTGGAGGAGAGTTAAAGACCGTCACCGCCAAAGCTGTCATCATGGCTACACCCAAGTTCATCACCCGGCGCATCGTGGAAGGCCTTCCCGACAAGCAGAGCGAGGCCATGCACAAGATCCATTACATTCCTTATCCGGTGATAAATCTCATCTTCGATAAGCCGGTGTTCAGGAAGGGATACGACACGTGGTGCCCGGGAAACACCTTCACCGACTTCGTGGTGGCCGATTGGGTCGTGCTCAACCGGCCCGACTACAAGCCTAAGTACAACATCCTCTCCTGCTACACCCCTATGAAAGAAGATGACCGCGGCTACCTGCTGACCGAATCGAGCACCCAGAAAATCGCCGCCAGCGTCTTGCGTGATTTTCAGAAATTATTTCCGGGATCGAACGTCGATCCGGTCGAGGTTCACATTTACCGCCGCGGCCATCCCATGTACAAAGCGGCTCCTGGCTTGTACACCGAAGTGCAGCCGTTGGCGCGCCAGCCTATGGATCGTGTTTTCTTCGCGAATACCGATTCGCAGGGGCCCGAATCCACCACCAACGAAGCTATCCTCGCCGCCAAGCGTGCCGTCAAAGAAGCGGAGCGCCGCCTTGCCGGCCAGCCCCTGCAGAAGCACAGCACTGCCTCGGGCTAGAAGGCCACGCCAGACGGCACGAAGGGACTCTTTCCGTCACTGGCCCTCCGCCAATCTCCCCTCAGCGAATCCATAGTAAAGTGGTAAGAACGCAATTCAGGAAGGACGTCCAGTTTGAATTCCAGCATTCGCAACATCGCCATCATCGCCCACGTGGACCACGGCAAAACCACGCTGGTGGACGCCATGCTCCGGCAGAGTGGCACCTTCCGCGCCAACGAGACGGTGGTCGAGCGCGTGATGGACTCGAACGACCTTGAACGCGAACGCGGCATCACCATCCTGGCCAAGAACACAGCCATTTTCTATCACGACGTCAAAATCAATATCGTCGATACGCCGGGGCACAGCGACTTTGGCGGCGAAGTCGAGCGCGCTCTCAAGATGGTGGATGGCGTCATGCTTCTGGTTGACGCCAGCGAGGGCCCGCTTCCTCAGACACGTTACGTTCTGGGCAAGGCGCTGGAAGCGCACCTTCCGCCCATCCTCGTCATTAATAAGATCGATCGTGCCGACGCTCGTGCTCAGGAAGTCCTCAACGAAGTTTATGACCTGTTCATTGATCTCGACGCCAAAGAAGAGCAACTCGACTTTCCGGTGCTCTACACCAATGCCAAAGCCGGCACGGCTTCTACGGACATTCGTGGTGGCGGTCAGGATCTCCAGCCTCTGTTTGAAGCGATCCTTTCCACCATCCCGGCGCCGCAAGGTGATCCGGCGGGCGCGTTGCAGATCCTCGTAGCTAATCTCGACTATAGCGATTACCTGGGACGCCTTGCCATTGCTCGCGTCTTCAATGGAACCCTGCGCACCGGCGAGGAAGTCGGCATCGCCAAGCTCGACGGCTCACTTCACAAGACGAAGATCACCAAGCTGTTCTCTTTTTCCGGACTGAAGCGAACCGATATCACCGACACGGCGCTGGGAGACATCGTGGCCGTAGCCGGAGTGGAAGGCATCACCATCGGAGAAACCATCACCGGCGCGGAAGACCCAGCGCCATTGCCGCCCATCACCATCGACGAGCCCACCATTGCCATGCAGTTCACCGTTAACACCTCCCCATTTGCCGGCCGCGAAGGAACCTATGTCACTTCGCGTAATCTCCGCGAACGTCTGGAGAAGGAGCTGTTGACCAATGTATCGCTGCGCGTCGAGGAGACCGACAGTACGGATGCCTTCAAGGTCATGGGCCGCGGAGAACTGCAGCTCTCCATCCTTATTGAAATGATGCGCCGCGAGGGCTATGAGCTTATGGTTGGCAAGCCGGAGATCATCACCAAACGCATTGACGGCAAGCTGATGGAGCCGGTCGAGAAGCTGACGGTCGACATTCCTGAAGAGTTTGTCGGCGTGGTGATGGAACAGCTCGGTGCCCGCAAGGGCGAAGTTGCCAACATGCACAATCACGGCTACGGCCGCGTGCGCATCGAGTTCCGTGTCCCCAGCCGGGGATTGATCGGTCTGCGCAGCCAGTTGCTGACCGACACGCGCGGCACCATCGTCATGAATTCCCTGTTCGACGGACACACCGAATGGCAGGGCGAAATCCCTCATCGCCTCACCGGCGCTCTGGTCGCCGACCGCCCCGGCGTTACCACTTCCTACGCGCTTTACAACCTGCAGGAGCGCGGCGAATTGTTCATCGGGCCCGGGATCGACGTCTATGAAGGCATGATCATCGGCGAGAATGCCAAAGACACTGATCTCGACGTAAACGCGGTGCGCGAGAAGAAGCTCACCAACATGCGCTCCTCCACCGCCGATATTGCCATCCGCCTCGTGCCCTTCCGCAACCTCAACCTGGAACAGGCCATCGAGTTCATCGCCGACGATGAGTTCGCCGAGGTGACTCCCAAGTCCCTGCGTCTGCGCAAGAAGGTTCTCCAGGCGAACAAAAGAAAGAAGAGCGCGATGGTCGAGGTGGAAGAAGGATCGTAATGCCGCGCCGGAAGCCCTCTCCGGATTCAGTCAAGTCTCCCTTGAGGATGTATCTTGTACCCTGCAGTTGCGGAACGACTTTTGCCGTTTCCGAGAACTACGATCATCAAGGGACCGCATGGAGCCGATATCTTAAGTGTCCGAATTGCGGCAAGCGCCATGATCCCAAGAACCGCCTGCTGCAGGTCGGCTATCATCGCGAAGGTTACTGGAAGGTAGATGATTGTTAACTGCGCCAGATAACAGCGAAACTCAGCGTCATCCACGCCCCACCCGCGTCGCTGTGGTCGGGGTGGGCAATGTGGGGGCCAGCTTTGCCTACGCTCTGTTGATGAGCGGGCTGGCCGCTGAAATCGTCCTGATTGATGCTAACCGCTCCAAGGCCGAGGGCGAAGCCATGGACCTGAACCATACCGTACCTTTCACCCATCCCACGCGCATCTGGGCGGGTGACTATCCCGACTGCGCCGGCGCAACCGTGACCGTGCTCACAGCCGGCGCCGGACAGAAGCCCGGCGAAACCCGGCTCGACCTCATCAAGAAAAACGCCGCCATCTGGCGCGACATTGTCCCCGCCGTCACCCGGCACAACCCTGACGGCATCCTGCTGGTCGCCACCAACCCCGTAGATGTCCTTACTTATGCCGCCTGGAAACTTTCCGGCCTGCCCGCGCAGCGCGTGCTGGGCTCGGGCACCATCCTCGACACTTCGCGCTTTCGTTATCTGCTCAGCCAGCATTTCGGCGTCGACGCGCGCAGCGTGCACGCCTTCATCATCGGCGAACATGGCGACAGCGAGGTGCCGGTCTGGTCCTCTGCCAATATCGCAGGCATGCGGCTGCCCGAATTCTGCCAGGCCCAGCATCTGCCCTTCGATGCCAAAGCCATGGAGGAGATTTTCCTGCAGACGCGCGACGCCGCTTACCGCATTATCGAGCGCAAGGGAGCGACTTACTATGCTGTGGCCGCTGGCCTGATGCGAATTACCCAGGCTATCCTCCGCGACCAGAGCACCGTGCTCTCGGTCTCCAGTCTCATTCAGGACTATTACGAAATGAGCGACGTCTGCTTCAGTCTGCCCACGGTGGTCGACCGGGGCGGCATCGAAAAAGTCCTGCGTTTGGAACTAAGTTCCGACGAACTCACCCGCCTGCGCCACTCCGCCGAGGTCCTCCGCCGCACGATTCGTGAACTGAATCTGGACACTCCCAAGCCATGAATTCCTCATGGCGCGTCCATGACTTGGAATAAAATCCATAAACTTGCGAACCTGCTATACTTCCCCACGCATTTGACTGTTTGCTCAACTCCGGCCGTCAGCAAGCCCAAAAAGCCTCTGCTTTATCCGCCGAAGTCGCCACACTCAAATAGCTCACCCAGGGGCGATTGGCTTGAAGAATATCTTTGTGGGAAACCTTAACTTCAACACTTCAGAAGACGAATTAAGGCAAATGTTCGCCACTTACGGCCAGGTGGACCGGGTCAGCATCCTGACTGATCGCGACACCGGTCGTTCCCGCGGCTTCGGGTTCGTGGAAATGGTGAACGAGGAGGAGGGAGAAAAGGCGATCGCGGCCCTCAACGGTTCCCAGGTGGGCGGCCGTACCATCAATGTGAACGAGGCCCGGCCAAAAACCGAGCGCAGTAACAGCGGCGGAGGGGGAGGAGGCGGACGGGACCGCGGCGGACGCGAGCGCGGCGGACGCAATCGCTGGTAGCGACCAATTGCTGGGCGTAAAGCTCCGCATGTACACTGGTTGCAGTGGCGCGCGCCCGTAGCTCAGCTGGATAGAGCGGCAGCCTCCGGAGCTGTAGGTCGGGAGTTCGAATCTCTCCGGGCGCGCCAGTCTTCTATCCCCCGAGCGGGGGCAGCGCGTTCGACGATCCCACCAGGAAAATCGTTCCTACCACCAGGCTATAAACCGCGGTCACCGTGCTGATCGCGATCTGCAGCCGCGGCAGGCGCGCGCTGAATCCGAATAATCCCGCCGCCGACGCGGTCATCAGCGTATTCATCACCAGCAGCCCTGCCAGAAACATCCCTAGCCCAAGAAATCCCTTGCCGATTCCCCCCAGATTGGCCGCAAGCAGAAAAATCAGCAACTGGCTCGGCGTCTCCGCGCCCAGCCCGTGGACCACGCCCACCATGAAGACCGACTTGCGGTTGTAGTTCCAGTTCCACGCGGCCGGTTCCGGATGCTCCGGATGCCAGTGTCGGCGTACCTTCCAGTGCAGCCATTGTCCAAAATGCGCCATCAAGGCAAACCGGCTGCGTGGTGCGTAAGACCCGCGCAATAGCGATCCCAGCACGAAGATACCCAGGATCACCAGCGTGATTCCCACCAGCCGTTCCGCGATCCGGTCAATGCCGCGCGGCAGTGACAGCTGGAAAAAAATCACGACACTCCCCAACACCGCCACCGTCGCCGCGTGGCCGAGGGCATAGAGCAAACCCAAATGCATAGCCCGCCCGCTGTTGGTTTGTACGCTGGTAATGTCCGATATGGCCGCAATGTGGTCGTAGTCAAAGCCGTGGCGGAAACCCAGCAGGGCCGCCGAAAGCAGCGCGAGTTGCAGGCTGGAAAGAGCGCTCACCAGCAACATTTAACCACACCTTCTTCCAGCAGCCGCTTCCCGCGCCTGTGCAGGCACAGATTGCCCAGGCGATTCGGCAAGACTTGCCCATTATTGTTGTCACCGAAGAACGCTCGCTTGCAGAGGCACGCCAAGTCCCTGCCAGGCAGTCGCCTCCGCTATTCCTCGTGCCAGTTCGCCCCTGGCACGCTGTTTGCATCCACCCGCTGCGGGAGATGGCGAGCCGATCGTTAGAATCTTCTAAACCCACGCGGAGGCGAGCCTGCTTCGCCCTCTCCCGGCTAATGCCACGGTGACAACTGCCGATTGGTCAAATTGGATGGCGCATAACGGTTCGCCGCCAGAGCGGCGCGCTGAACTTCTCAGGAGATGGTTATGTCTGTAGCCGGAATTTCCAGCACTTCCCTTACGCAACTCGTAAATCCGCAGGCGCTGGCCACGGCTCGCCGCTACTACGGCAGCCAACTCGAGCAGTCGCTGAATTCCGGCGACCTCGCCGGAGCCCAGCAAGCCTACAACTCACTGGCCACATTCGGACCAAACAATTCCGGTCCGTTCTCGAACCCCACCACGGCGGCTGACTTCGCTGCGCTGGGACAGGCACTGCAGTCCTCCGCCAGCACTGGGGGAGACTTGACCGCCGCTCGTCAGGCTTTCGCGCAACTGCAGCATGACATTCAACTCAACCAGCACTTCGGACATCCCCAGAATCAGGCTCCCGGAGGCGCAGTTTTTCCGGAGATCATCTTGAATCTCAACGGCGGCGTCGCAGCGCCGATCACGGCCAACGCCACAAATTCAGCCCTCACCCCCATCGCTTCCACCGCTGCCGGCGGTGCTACCAGTGCCGCCGCCGGCGCCACCGCAACTCCGGCGGCTTCCGCGCTGCCCGAGATCGTTCTCAACCTGGGCAACGGAAACGCCGGACCCGAGCTCATCTTCAACCTCAACAATGGCGGCAACACCGCCTCTGAACTCACCCTCAACTTCTTGAATACTGCCTCTGGCCCGGAATTGATTCTCGGCCTCGGCAACAACAACCAGGGACAAACTACTACGCCTGGCATCAATCTGCTAGCTTGAGCCATCACGGCTCGGCCGGCATCTCTCCGCGTCTCGCGCCCGGCAGTTTAGAATTTCTTCATTATGGAGAAATTCCAGCTCTGGGCGCAGCCGTGGTGGGTCAACCTGCTGGCGCTGGTCCCGGGAATCGCGTTTTTCCTCTGGCGCAAACGGCGTCCGGCCCTGCTCTGGCGTCAACTGTTCTTCCTGACCCTGTTCGCCGCCGCTTTCGGTTTTGTCGAAGCCGCGGTCGTGGTTTACCTCCGTGCCGCCGTTGGCTTGCTGCCCGGCTACCATGGCACCTTGGCCGACGTGCAGCGCGCCTCCCAAAACTACGCGCAGGACCAGTCCATCCAGGAGTTTCCTCTGAGCCTGCTCACCGTGGAATTGTTCCGCGAAGCCGCGACCATCCTCATGCTCGCCGCCGTGGCCGGTCTGGCCGCACCTCGCAGCCGCGAACGCTGGGCCTGTTTTCTTTGGGCTTTCGCCGGCTGGGACATCGCCTACTACGCCGGACTCTGGGCCACCGTCCGCTGGCCGCGCACGCTCACGGACTTCGATGTCCTCTTTCTTATTCCGGTGCCTTGGCTGTCTCAGGTATGGTTTCCCCTGGCCGTGAGCGCCCTGATGATGCTGGTGATTGCGATCTCCAGATCGCGCGAGTCAGTTGATCCGGGGTTGCCCGGCCACTCGCGAGTTCAGTGACCTTGGTGACCTTCAGCCGCTCCACGACGCGTAGGTAAGCTGAAATCGAGGAGACGATCGTGACTCCCCGTGCGTTCGCGGCCATTCTGCTGCTTTTCACGCTGTTTGCCATCACAGGACCACTCGTTGCCCAAGAGAACCCAGAAAACACGCGTAAGGTTCTTACCCGGGTCAGTCCTGCCTACCCCGAACTGGCCCGCCGGATGAACATCCATGGCATCGTCAAGGTCGGGGTGGTGATCTCTCCCAACGGCAATGTCAAGTCTGCCAATGTGATTGGGGGCAATCCGGTGCTGGTAAACGCGGCCGTGGAAGCAGTCAGAAAATGGAAGTACGAGCCTGCGTCCGGGGATACCACCGAGCTGGTTGAACTGCGTTTTGATTCACACTAACTTAATTATTATCAGCGACTTAACCCACTTCATGAAAGACTTTGTTGATCCTGGTTACCGTCGACAGTCACCATAGTCATCTTGTTACTACTGTTTGCCTCGTTCACTCTAGGCCAGAAGGCAGTTGTGCAGGCGGGCGCTGTTTAAGCAAACTATGAGCAATCCAAAACCTTCAGTCCCCGGGGCAGACTGGACCAAGCTCTTCGGTGATCCGGACTTCGTCAACCACCTTGCGACCTTGCTACGCGCGTACCGCGATGCCCCGCCGGAAAAACGCGATCAGGCGCTGATCGAGGCCATGCGGGAGATCAAGAGCGGAAAGGCCAAGCCCGCGACAGCGACTGCCGAGAAGAATGTTGCCGAGAAGGCTGGTTCTGAGAAGACTGGTTCTGAGAAGGCTACTCCTGAGAAGGCCCCCGAGCCTCCTCCGGCACATGCCGCTCCAGTTGTGACTGCACCAGATGCCACTTCGCCGGACGCGACACCGCCGTTTGAGCCAGACATTTTTACTCCTTCGTGGGGCCAGGACCGCCGTCGTTATCCGCGCATGAAGTGTTTCACTGCTGTCGAGCTGCGCACGGAAGGATCTTCGACTCCCATCTGGGGCAATCTCTCGAATACCAGCATGGGCGGCTGCTTCGTCGAGATTCCGGTCTCCATCCCGAGCGGCGTCAAGCTGGAAATTGGACTCTGGGTAGCCAACGGCAAGATCTGGGTTAAGGGCATGAGCTTGACCGGTATCGTCACCCGCAGCAACCCGGAGTGTGGGGTTCGGGTGAAGTTTATGGAACTCGAATCCTCAGAACGTGAGACCCTGCGCCAGTTCCTGAAAGTTGTAGAAACCGCCACTCGCGGCTACCAGAACGACCAGGGATATCTCGCGCAGATGAAACGCTAGCTCGCCGCCTCCCGCATCCTTCCCGTCTTCATCTTTCGCCAACATTCGTTTTCGTGCTTTGTCCGGATGTGGAAATCCCGCGTTTTTCCTCTCAGTATCATCGTGCCGCATCCCGCTGGAACTTGATAAACTGACAAAAGTGGGGAAGGTCAGTTCGGTGCAGATCCCGGTGGAAGGGAGACGTCTTAATGGCGGCAAGCGAGCAGGCATTGCTCACGACGAAGCAACTCGACACGCTCAGCATCAACACCATCCGCACGCTGGCAATGGACGCAGTGCAGCAGGCCAACTCCGGCCATCCCGGAGCCCCCATGGCGCTGGCGCCTGCGGCTTATACGCTGTGGCAGCAGTTCCTGCGTTTTGATCCCGAAGATCCCGTCTGGCCCAACCGCGACCGTTTTGTTCTTTCAAACGGGCATGCGTCCATGCTGCTGTACGCCATGCTCTATCTCTCCGGCGTGCGCGGCACCAACCCCGAGTATGACAAGCGTGGTGAGTTCGCCGTCACGCTCGACGACATCAAGCGGTTCCGCCAGATTGACAGTCCGACTCCCGGCCACCCGGAATATCGCTGGACCGCGGGAGTAGAAACCACGACCGGGCCTCTGGGCCAGGGCATCGGCAACAGTGTGGGTATGGCGATTTCCAGCTGCTGGCTCGCCGCTCATTTCAATCGGCCCGGTTTTGAGATCTTCAACTACAACGTCTATGCCTTTTGCGGCGACGGCGATCTGATGGAAGGCGTGGGCAGCGAGGCAGCCTCGCTCGCCGGGCATTTGAAGTTACCCAACCTTTGCTGGATCTATGATTGCAACCGCGTGACCCTCGACGGTCCTGCCGACTGGTCGTTCAGCGAAGATGTGGAACAGCGCTTCCGCGGTTACGGTTGGAATGTAACTCAGGTTCCCGATGCCAACGATTTGAAATCTCTCTCGGGTGGATTTGAGAATTTCCTCCAGACCTCGGACCGGCCAACGCTCATAATCGTGCACAGTCACATCGGCTATGGCGCCCCGCACAAACAGGACACCAGCGCAGCCCACGGCGAACCTCTCGGCGAAGAAGAAGTTCGCCTTGCCAAGAAGTCCTACGGTTGGCCCGAGGATGCAAAGTTCCTTGTCCCCGATGGCGTGCTCGAGCACTTCCGCTTCGGAATCGGCAAGCGCGGCCAGGAATTGCGCCAGAAATGGGCTGGCTCTTTCGCGGACTACGCCCGGCAATTTCCCGCGGAAGCGGAACAGATCCACCGCATGCAGCGCCGCGAACTGCCCGATGGCTGGGACAAGAACCTGCCATCGTTCCCTGCCGACGCCAAAGGTGTGGCGACGCGGGAGAGCGCGGGCAAGGTGCTCAACGTGCTGGCGCAGAATGTCCCGTGGATGGTCGGCGGCTCTGCCGATCTGGCCAACTCTGATCGCACCCGCTTGAGGTTCGATGGTGCAGGCGATTTTCAAGCCGGCAGCTACGCCGGTCGCAATCTCCATTTCGGCGTTCGCGAGCATGCCATGGCCGCCGCCCTGAACGGCATGGCAGTCTCCAAGCTGCGCCCGTTTGGCGGCACCTTCTTCAATTTCTCGGATTACATGAAACCCAGCATTCGCCTGGCCGCCCTCATGGAGCTTCCGGTGATCTACGTCTTCACCCACGACTCCATCTCTCTTGGCGAAGACGGACCCACGCACCAGCCCATCGAGCAGTTGGCGGGGTTGCGTGCTGTGCCCGGCCTGGTGCTACTCCGCCCGGCGGATGCTAACGAAGTCGTGGAAGCGTGGAAGATCGTCATGCAGCTTCGCCACGAGCCCGCCGCGCTCGTACTCACCCGGCAGGTGGTCCCCACTCTCGATCGAACGAAATACGCTTCCGCCGCGGGTGTCGCAAAAGGCGCTTATGTTCTGGCCGACCCTCCCGCCGGCAAGCCGCAGGTCATCCTGATCGCTAGCGGCAGTGAAGTTTCCCTGTGCGTGAACGCATTCGAGCAGCTCAAGTCCGAGGGCATCGCCGCACGCGTGGTCAGCATGCCGTCCTGGGACATCTTTGAGAAGCAGCCTGAGGAGTACCGCAATCAGGTCCTGCCTCCCGGCGTCAAAGCCCGCCTCGCCGTGGAGCAGGCTTCAACCTTCGGCTGGTCGCGCTGGGTCGGACCTGCGGGCGCCGTGATCGGCATGCACAGCTTTGGCGCGTCCGCGCCGCTCAAAGAACTGCAGAAAAAGTTCGGCTTCACCGTGGAAAAAGTCGTTGAAACCGCCCGCACCCTAATCGCATCAGAAAAGTAACGGCGTCTCGTCGGTTCGCAAGTTTGGGGTTGAATCAAAGACTACGAGGACATCATGCAGTCAACCGGAGTTCTTGAAACCGCCAAAGCCACGAATCCCTTAAGAGATCTGCAGACCTTCGGCCAGTCGGTGTGGCTCGATTACATCCGTCGCGACCTGTTCACCACCGGTGAACTCAAACGGCTGATTGAAGAAGATGGCCTCCGTGGCATGACCTCGAACCCCACCATCTTCGAGAAGGCCATAGCAGACAGCAATCTCTACGACGACGTGCTGACCTCCCTGCAGTCCAAGCCTGATCTCGACACCAAAGCTCGGTTCGAGGTTCTCGCCATCCGCGACATTCAGGACGCCGCCGATGCGCTGCGCCCGGTTTACGAGAGCTCTAAGGGCCGTGACGGATACGTCAGCCTGGAAGTGGACCCCAATCTTGCCCGCGACACCCAGGCCACCATCGAAGAGGCACGGTGGTTGTGGAAGTCGGTGGACCGCCCCAACATCATGATCAAGGTTCCGGGCACGGCCGAAGGCATCCCCGCTTTTCAGCAATTGATTAGCGAAGGCCTGAACATCAACGTCACCCTGCTCTTCTCGCAGGATGTGTACTCCAAAGTCGCCGAAGCCTACATCACCGGTCTCGAGCAGCTCGCGGCTCGCGGAGGAGATGTTAGCCGCATCGCCAGCGTCGCCAGCTTCTTCATCAGCCGCATCGATACTTCGATAGACGCCATTGCCGCCACTCGGCTCAAGACCGCCAGGGACGAGAAAGAAATTGCCCAGCTCAAGGCCATTCAGGGCAAAGTCGCCATCGCCAACGGCAAGCAGACCTATCAGCGTTATCTCAAAATCTTCAGTGGAGATCGCTGGAACAAGCTCGCCGCCCGCGGCGCAAAAACCCAGCGTGTGCTCTGGGCCAGCACCAGCACCAAGAATCCTGCATATCGCGACGTTCTCTACGTCGAGGAACTCATTGGCCCCGATACCGTCAACACCATTCCTCCTGCCACCTTCAACGCTTTCCGCGCCCACGGACGCACGCGGGCCAGCCTCACCGAAAACGTAGCCGAGGCAGATCAGACCATGCAGACCGTCTCCAGCCTTGGCATCTCCATGAAAGAAGTGACCGACAAACTCACCGACGATGGTGTACGCCTCTTCGCCGAAGCTTTTGACAAGTTGCTTGCCGCAGTCGAGAAGCGTTCCCGCCTGCAAGGCAATTCTCGGTGAGTCAGAGCTTCACGCTGCCCGCTTCGCTTGCGGCTTCCGTCAACGCCGCGGTCGCCGCCTGGCAATCTGGCGACAAGTCGCGCCGCCTTTGGCATAGCGACGCCTCTTTGTGGACCAACGACGACGAGGCGAAATGGCTGGGCTGGCTCGGCGTCGTCGACCTGCAAATTGCCCAGGCCGCCGTTTTCCAGCGCGCCGCCGAAGACGCCCGCACCGGGGGCTTTGCTCACGTTCTCCTGCTCGGCATGGGCGGCTCCAGCCTCTGCCCCGAAGTTCTGGAAAAGACCTTCGGCCACATCCCGGGCTATCCGCGCCTGCACGTACTCGATTCCACCGATCCCGCACAGGTCAAGAGCTTCGAACACAAGGTGGATCTCGCCAAAACCCTGTTCGTCGTTTCCAGCAAGTCCGGGTCCACCCTCGAGCCCAACATCTTCAAACAATATTTCTTCGACCGCGTCCGGCTGACCATCGGTGCGGACCAGGCCGGCAGCCGTTTCATCGCCATCACCGACCCCGGCTCCAGGATGCAGCAGGTTGCCGAAGCCGACCACTTCCGCCACATTTTCTTCGGTCTCCCCAGCATTGGCGGCCGCTACTCTGCCCTCTCCAACTTCGGCATGATTCCCGCCGCCCTCATGGGACTCGACACCGCGAGGTTCCTCTCCCGTGCGCAGCAGATGGTGCGCGCCTGCTCCTCCAACGTCACTGCGGCTGAGAATCCCGGCGTCTCGCTTGGACTGGTCCTTGGCACCGCCGCAATCAGCAAACGCGACAAAGTCACCATCATCGCTTCTCCCGCGATCTCCGACCTCGGTGCGTGGCTCGAGCAGTTGCTCGCCGAATCCACCGGCAAGCAGGGACAAGGCATCATTCCGGTGGATCGCGAGCAACCCGCAGCGCCAGCCGTTTACGGCGACGACCGCATCTTTGCCTACTTGCGCCTCGATTCCGCTCCCGATCCCGCCCAGGACGCCGCCATCGCCTCGCTCGAACAAAGCGGCCAGCCGGTGATTTGCATTTCCCTCGCCGATACTTACGACCTCGCCCAGGAATTTTTCCGCTGGGAACTGGCGACCGCAGTTGCGGGAAGCGTAATTGGCATTAACGCTTTCAATCAGCCCGATGTGGAAGCGAGCAAAGTTGCTACCCGCACCTTGACCTCAACCTACGAACAAACCGGTTCTCTTCCCGCTGAGCAGCCAATTCTGGAAGAAGGCAACTTCAAGCTTTTCACCGACGCTGCCAACGCCAGGTCTCTGACTCAATCCGTCGGAACCGAAAAGTCTCTCGCCTCTCTCCTTCGGGCTCACTTCGATCAGATCCATGCCGGTGACTACTTCGCTCTTCTCGCCTACATCCCGATGGATTCCGAAAACGAAGCGGTTTTGCAGCACATCCGTCATATTCTGCGCGACCGCAAGCGCGTCGCCACCTGCCTCGGTTTCGGCCCGCGTTTTCTGCATTCCACCGGCCAGGCTTACAAAGGCGGTCCGAATTCCGGGGTGTTCCTGCAGATCACCTGCGACGACGCCGCGGATCTTCCTGTGCCCGGCCAGAAATACACATTCGGCATAGTCAAAGCCGCGCAGGCGCGCGGCGATTTCCAGGTCCTGGCGGAGCGCGGCCGCCGGGCGCTGCGCGTCCATCTCGGCAAGAACCTCCGCGCGGACCTGGCAAGCTTGCTGGCGACCGTCCGCCAGATTTTCTCCTGATTTCTGCGGTTCGAGGCCGCGTTGATACTTTCGGAACCCCGGGCGCATCCGTAATAAGCAGGCGGTTCTAGAAAAACGATTTAATATTGAGGAAGGAACGTTCTTATGCGATTAGGAATGGTTGGTCTCGGACGCATGGGCGCCAACATGACCCGCCGTCTCATGCGCGGGGGCCACGAACTGGTGGTCACCGACCTCGGCGCGGAAAACGTCAAACGCATCGCCGCTGAAGGCGCCATCGCTTCCGCCTCCCTGAATGACTTCGCCTCGAAGCTCGGCAAGCCGCGCATCGCCTGGCTCATGGTTCCCGCCGGCGAGCCCACCGAGCAGACCGTCCAGGCTCTCGCGCAATCTTTTCAGGCAGGCGACATTCTGATTGACGGCGGCAATTCCTATTTCAAAGACGACGTCCGCCGCGCCAAACAACTCCACTCCAAAGGCATCCATTACGTCGACGTCGGCACCAGCGGCGGCGTCTGGGGACTCGAACGCGGCTACTGCATGATGATCGGCGGTCCGCGCGACGCTGTGCAGCAACTCGATCCCATCTTCAAGACCCTCGCGCCCGGCCGCGGCAGCATTCCCCGCACTCCCGGACGTGAGAAACTCCCGGGCACCGCCGAAGATGGTTATATTTACTGCGGCCCCTCCGGTTCCGGACATTTCGTGAAAATGGTGCACAACGGAATCGAATATGGCCTCATGCAGGCGTATGCCGAGGGTTTCGACATCTTCCGCAATGCCGCCAGCAAAGATCTGCCGGAAGATATCCGCTACGATCTGAACCTCGCCGACATCGCCGAAGTGTGGCGGCGGGGCAGCGTGGTCAGTTCCTGGCTGCTCGACCTCACCGCCATGGCGCTGGCAGAAAACCCCACGCTCTCCGAATACACCGGCTTCGTGCAGGATTCCGGCGAAGGCCGCTGGACCATTCAGGCGGCAATTGACGAAGCCGTACCCGTGGACGTGCTTTCAGCCGCGCTGTTCACCCGTTTCCGTTCCCGGCAGGAGCACACGTTCGCGGAGAGAATCCTTTCCGCCATGCGTCAGAAGTTCGGAGGTCACGTCGAACCGGGCAGCAAGACCGCCTAGACTACTGAAGACCTCTGCATGACAGCGCAGCGCTGTCCCTTCATCCTCCGCTGCAAGAAGGTTGAGCATATGGCCCAGACCGAAGTCACGACTTCCACTCAGCGCACCGGGAGACTCGGCGATCCCTGCGCCATGGTGATCTTTGGCGCTGCCGGCGATCTCACCCGCCGCAAACTGATTCCTGCCCTTTACAACCTCGCCAAATCCCAGTTGCTATCGCGCGAATTTGCCGTTGTGGGCGTCGCCCGCACCCAGATGTCAGACGACGACTTTCGCAAAAAAATGTCCGAGGACATCCGCCAGTTCGGCAGCGAACCCGTGGACGCCGATCTCTGGGAGTGGTTTCTGCGGCGCATGCACTATGTCACCGGCAATTTCGATGATCCCGCATTGTTTCCCAGGCTGAAAGAAGTACTCGATCGCGTGGACCAGGAACACTCCACCCACGGCAATCACTTCTATTACATGGCCACCGCTGCCAACTTCTTCGGTCCTATCGTCGAACAACTCGCCGCCAACGGCATGATGGAACAAAGCAACCAGCGCTGGCGTCGCGTTATTATCGAAAAGCCGTTCGGTCACGATCTCGAATCCGCCCGCGCTCTCAATCAGCAATTGTTGCGCGTCGCCAAAGAAGACCAGATCTACCGCATTGATCATTACCTCGGCAAAGAAACCGTACAGAACATCCTGGCTTTGCGCTTTGCCAACGGCATCTTCGAACCCATCTGGAACCGCCGCTACATAGACCACGTGCAGATTTCCGTCGCCGAAACTGTCGGCGTCGAGCAGCGCGGAGGCTATTACGACCAGGCCGGCGCGCTGCGCGACATGGTGCCCAACCACATCATGCAGCTCATAAGCCTCACCGCCATGGAACCGCCGGTTTCCTTCCGCGCCGACGCGGTCCGCGATGAGCAAGCCAAGATTCTCCACGCTATCCAGCCGCTGAGCTCGGAAGAAGTTCTCAGCCGCACCGTGCGCGGCCAGTACGGCGAAGGTGTGCTTCCCAACGGCGAGCGCGTGCCCGGCTATCGTCACGAAGAAGATGTGCCGCCTGATTCCCGCACCGAAACCTTTGTCGCCATGAAGCTGCAGATTGATAACTGGCGCTGGGCGGACGTCCCCTTCTACCTGCGCACCGGCAAGCGCCTCCCGGGACGCAGCACCCATGTGGTCATCCAGTTCCGCCGCGCGCCCTTCGTACTCTTCCGCGACACCCCGGTGGATAACCTCATGCCCAACCAACTGGTGCTGCACATCCAGCCGGAGGAAGGAATTTCGTTGCGCTTTGCCGCCAAGGTACCCGGCCCGGCCATGCAGCTGGGTGCTGTGGACATGAATTTCGAATACGCGGACTACTTTGGCCAGCAGCCTTCCACCGGCTACGAGCGCCTGTTGCACGATTGCATGATCGGCGACGCTACGTTGTTCCAGCGTGCCGACATGGTCGAAGCCGGGTGGTGCGTGGTCAGTCCGGCGCTCGATGTTTGGAAGGCGCTGCCGCCGCGCAATTTTCCCAACTATGCCGCCGGCACCTGGGGCCCCAGGGAAGCTGATGATCTGCTCGAACGCGACGGCCGCCACTGGAGGAACTTCGAGAAATGATCCTCGCCGGCGACATCGGCGGCACCCACGCCCGGCTGGCCTTCTTCGATGTCATCAACAGCCGCTTTCGCCTGGTCTCGGCCACCGTATTTCCTAGCCGCGAGTACACCGGCCTCGATCAGATTGTCGCCCGCTTTGCGGAAACTTCGCAGGTGCAGGCGGACATCGCCTGCCTCGGCATCGCCGGGCCAGTGCGCGAAGGGCGGGTCGAGACTTCAAACCTCCCCTGGATTGTCGAGTCGAAGCGGATCGCCAGCGAACTCAAGCTTCCCTCAGTCCTGCTGATCAACGATCTCGAGGCCAATGCCTGGGGCATTGCCGCTCTCAGCCCTCATGACGTTTGTTCCTTGAACACGGTGAATGGAAATCCTGCCGGCAATCAGGCTGTGATCGCCGCCGGTACCGGCCTCGGTGAAGCCGGCATGTACTGGGACGGCCGTCAGCATCACGTTTTCGCCTGCGAAGGCGGGCACAGCGATTTCGCTCCCCAGAATGATCTGGAACTCGAGCTGTTCCGCTACCTCCGCCAGCGCTTCGGTCACGTCAGTTATGAACGCGTGCTTTCCGGCCCAGGCCTGGTCAATGTGTTCCAGTTCCTGCGCGACAGCGGCCGCGGCGAAGCCCCGGCATGGCTGACGGATGAGATGGCACACTCCGATCCCGCCGCTGCCATCTCCGGTGCAGCCATTGATGGCAAGTGTGCGCTGAGCGAACAGGCGCTCGATATTTTCGTCTCCGTATTTGCGGCCGAGTCCGGCAACCTGGCGCTCAAGCTCATGGCCACCGGCGGGCTTTACCTGGGCGGAGGCATTGCGCCCAAAATCCGTTCCCGCCTCGCAGGCCCGCGCTTCATGAGTATTTTCGTGGCCAAGGGACGCATGCAGCCGCTGCTCGAATCCATTCCCGTCAAGCTCATTACCAACGAACAGACCGCGCTGCTCGGTGCGGCCCGCTGCGCCCTCGCCCACAAGAACGGCTAGACACACTCCATAAGCAAATCTTGGCCGCTAAGAATAGCCGGCATGATGGAACCGGGCTGGCTCTTCGCTCCCAGTATTGACAACCATACGCTAATGGCGTACCTTGTACTGGATACGCTAATAGCGTAGTAATCGCTGTGTAGTAATCGCTGTATGGAGTTCGTCGAAGCGCCGTCATTCACCCGTTCCCTTCCTCGTTACCTCGAAGTGGAAGCATATCGGGAACTCCAGAACCAATTAGCAGCGAACCCGGAAATGGGAGCCTTGATGCCAGGCACAGGCGGATTTCGCAAGTTGCGCTGGGCCGAGGCCAGGGCCGAAGAGGCGGACTGCGGATCATCTACTACCACTTCCGTGCGGATCATCAGATTTGGATGATGACTTTGTATGGGAAAAATGAGGCCTCGGATCTGACCGCCGCCGAGAAGAAGTCCCTCAAAGCGGCCATTGAAAACGAACTGAGGGCACGTGCGGCGAAGCGCCGCATTTTGGCGCAGAGACTGCGGAGGATTCAGTAATGCCAAACCGAGACGTCTTCGCCGAACTGATGGAGGGCGTGGCAGCGATGAAGCGCCATCGTGAAGGCAAGATCACGCTTCGTACCTGCCAACTCCAGGCATCGCCGCTGCCCAGAGTAGACGCGAAGCTGATTCGCGACACTCGGAAAAAGCTGCGCTGCTCGCGCGCTGTCTTTGCACGCCGCTTACGCATCAACGAACGGACTTTGGAGAAGTGGGAACAGGGCCGCGCCAAACCGAACCCGCAGGCGGCTGCCCTCGTGCTTCTTGTCCGCCGCTTTCCTGACACCCTGGCGCGCCTGGATGAAGTGGCGGCCGGCTAAGTTGACCTATAACCCGGCTAGTCATCAACCATGCCAATAGCTCGTTATGCCGAAGGCCAATCGCTCGTGGCATCATATCCCCATGCTTCGCCAAATCTGCGTCTTCGATACACCCTCTGATCTTTTCCGCGCCGCCGCGGAAGAATTTGCCCGCTGCGCCGTTGACGCAACCAAATCTTCCGGACAGTTCACGGTCGCGCTTTCCGGCGGTTCCACGCCCAGGAGTCTTTACGCGTTGCTGGCCAGCGGCATCATTCCCGGCATTCCCTGGCCCAAAAGTTATTTCTTCTGGGGTGACGAGCGGCACGTTCCGCCCGACCATCTCGAAAGCAACTACCACATGGTCCAGGAGGCCATGCTCGCGAAGGTGCCCGTTCCCCGCCCCAACGTCTTTCGCATCCACTGCGAAGAAAGCAACGCTTCCGTCGCAGCGCGCGCTTACGAGCGTGATCTCACCGAATTTTTCCATCTCGCGCCCGGCGCTTTCCCGCGCTTCGACCTCGTCCTGCTCGGCCTCGGGCCCGATGGCCACGCCGCTTCCCTTTTTCCCGGGACCGCCGCGCTAAACGAAACCACCCACCTGGTTGTCGCCAACTGGGTCGAGGAACTTCACACTTTCCGCATCACTCTCACTTACCCGGTGCTGAATCATGCCGCCAATGTGATGTTCCTGGTTTCCGGCAAAGACAAGGCCGCCATTGTCCGCCGCGTACTTGAAGACCCCGCCGCCAATCTCCCTTCGCAGAAAATAGCTCCCGCAGATGGCAGGCTGCTGTGGCTGCTCGATCGCGAAGCTTCCTCAGCACTCTCTCCAGATACCCTGAGCGCGGGCTAAGCTCTATTCATATTTCACATTTTGAGACGAAGCCGGCAGGCTCGCGGAAGTCGGTTACGTTTCTACGTCATGGTTTCTTGCGCGCAGGTTGGTTCAGGACACATTCTCGAACGCAGGACCGAGGTCCGGAGCATGCACATGCGGGCCTCGTTAAATCGCGTTTAAATGGGAAATCTTGTCCCGTTTTGGGAACTACCGGTTACCAGGACGATGGCGAAGCATGTGCGTGCGGGCACGCGCCTAGAACACAGGCACGAGATTGTTTTTTTTCTGGTACAGCTTGCGGTCCACAGCGCGCAACACGTCTTCGTAGTCGCTGCCGGTGACGTAAGGCGCCAGGCCCCAGGTGAACGATAACTCGTAGTTTTTCTTGCTGTTCAGGTTCCAGTGTTCCGCCGCATGCAGCAGGCGCTGCACGGGCGAGTCCGCCTGGATCTCGTCTGTATCGGGCATCACCACCAGGAATTCGTCTCCGCCCTGGCGGAACACGATGTCGCCGCCGCGGAAGTTCACGCGCAGCATGCGCGCAAATTCCACCAGCAACTCGTTGCCTTCCGTGCTTCCGAATTTCGTGTTGATGTTGCGGAAGCCGTTCACGTCCAGAGTCATGAATGTCAGCGGGCTGCCCAGACGGTTGGCGCGCGCTACTTCCTTTGGAATCAGTTCATTCATGGCACGCCGGTTCAGCAACTGGGTCAGCGGATCAATGAGCGACAGACTCTCCAGCCGCTCGTTCAGAATCAGCTCGCCAATCAGCGCGCGACGCGTGGAATTCAACGCCCGTTTCTGGCTCAGCAGGTAAATGTTGAACAGCACAACCAGGGAGATCAGTCCGAAAAACAACTGCGGCAGGTAGGCATGCTCCACGCGGATAACCCGCTGCGCCCACATCAGGTTAGGAAGCACCAGGGCCAGCAGCCCGGCCGTCAGCACCAACACGACCAGAATGGCGATCGACCAGAGTTGCAGGTCGCGGCCCGACACTTCCTGGATCTGCCGTTGGATCTCTTCGGTCCGCACCACCATTGAAGGTTGCACGCTTCGTTCCTGATTGACTTGCAAATTCCACTCCCGCCCGGACACTGCTCCCGGGAAAAACTGCGCTAAGAGATTTTCTAATGCCAGGGAGGAAGACGCTATCAGGATGTGCCCGAAGCGATTACGTTCGTAACCTCAACGCCACGATGAAGTTAAAGGCAAAATTCAGGGAATAGTTCAGGAATAGAGGACGTCCACGAGTACATTCGAGCCTTTTTCCTGGCGCAAAATGATCTCGACGTTGCGCCCAACGGGGAGCGCATTCCGCATATCTCCCTCCAGAACCACGGTTTGCGCGGAGGTGCTGCCGCCATCGGTGAGGATCACGACAGACTTATTGGGCTGTCCCACGTGAGCTTCATAGAATTGCACGTCCTGCACTTTGCCGCGCCGCACCGAGCCATGTTCGCCAGTAACTGCAACAGCGGATGATGCGGAACTCGAAGTCTTCGCGGATCCGCGCTTGCCTTTGCGCAGTTCATAGAGCGCATTCATGCCCAGAATGCCGGACATCGCCAGCAGAATCAGGGACATGAACAGTCCATCGACTGTCATCAGCGAACCGTACAGCGCAATGTAGACAACCCCCAGCAGCGGAATGCCCGCCAAGACCAGCAAGAGCAACAGAACCATAGCTTTTCTCAGAGGAGGCCCGAGAGGCCCGGATGCAACGAACAACAGACTAGCAGAAAAGACTGCTTGTAATCATCTAGGCGGGAACACGCGCGCAAATCAGGCGCACTGGTCGCGCCAGTCGCCGATCTCTTTCAATCCTTCGCGGCGAGTCTGTTCATAAAGGCGCACAAGATGGCGAACGTGTTCGAATTCGTGGATATCAGCCCAGACTTCGGCCTGCCAGGGCTCATCGTGGACGGCGGCTTCGCCGCACGTGGCGCAGCGGGTATGCAGTTTACGCACCAGCTGAGATGGGGCGGTTGAGGCCGGGGGCGCTTCCGGCAGTTCCAGGAAAACGCAGCGCACTTCCAGAATCTCGTCGTTGGCGCCAATCATGTGCTCATAGCGCAACAGGAAGCCGAACCCCAACTTGCGAGCTTCCACCTCGGCTTCGGCGCGGGTCTGGAAGGGCCCGTACTCAGCGCGAAGCTGTTCGGTGGAGTCGCACGTCATCCAAAACACTTCTTTGCGTGTCATACGCTACCCCGCGAGCTAGCGCTCCGATGCATCAAAAGAGACGCATTCCGGGGGGAGTTCGTGAATGTGCAATTGGAATGCCGCTGAGTTTCGGGTAAATTATTGCAGAACAACAGCTTGCTGCAGCGCTGGACAGGAAACAGGACTCCGGATGCAAGCTTTTGCAGCGTTTTTCCTCGAATACGCGGCTACCGTCGGTCACTTGGCCAACCCGAGGCCGAGCAGGAACATCACGTTGCCGGTGTGTATCCCATGGTCCAGGAGGGATGGCATCGCGTGATCGGTAAACGCCGGGAGCCTCGCAAAGACGTGCGCGTACCCGTCCGCATATTTGGTACTGACAGCAGCGGGCGGGTCTTCTCCGAAAAAGTGTTCACGGTCAACGTCAGCCAGCAGGGTGTGGAACTGGAAGGCGTACAGGCCCAGATCAACCACGATGAGATCATCGGCCTAAGCTACGGTACGAACAAAGGCCACTTCCGGCTGAAATGGGCCGGCG
>Ga0335079_10001035_pt1 | contig 31572 bp, 28 predicted proteins | sample Lox_Sample_33_FD_206719 | JGI IMG/M metagenome (GOLD analysis project Ga0335079, IMG submission 206719) | Soil microbial communities from Loxahatchee National Wildlife Refuge, Florida, United States - Lox_Sample_3.3 | ecosystem: Environmental > Terrestrial > Soil > Wetlands | place: USA...
AGGGCAGGGTATGCGCCCCCAGCGGGAAGTCCTCGGCCACGGCTTCCGGCAGGTCCGGCCCGTACACCGAAACGCTGCTCGGTACGATGAACTTCCGTACGATGGGTTCATCCCGATTGGCCTCGGTGATGGCTTCCATCACTCGCGCCGTGCCGGCCACGTTGATCTGCCACATGCGCTCCAGGTCGAGTACCCCGCTGCGCACCGGGTCGATCACAAATGCCAGGTGGACCACCGCCGCCGGCCGGTACTCTTTCAGCAGCAGGAAGAGCTCGCGGCAGGACGCCTCCAGCCCAAGGTCCAGGCTCACAAAACGCAAAGCCAGCTTCGTGTCCGGCGGGTGCACGTCAATTCCGATGACGTCAAAACCGGTAAGCTGCGGCAGCAGCCGCAGCCCCAGGTTCCCCGCGATTCCTGTAACCACTACGATTGGCCTTGCATCACCCATTACTTGGATTGATTGGCCGGAGGTTTCACCGGCGGCTTGCCGCCCGGAGGCATCGGCATCCCCATCATGCCCGGGGCCGGCGACTCGTCAGCGGCAAAATAATCGTTGTTCAGGTCCGGAGCCGATTCCCGTTGCACTTCCTGCATCGCGTCCTGCATGCGTTGCCCGTGCAGCGTCCCCCGGATCTCGTCCTTTGCCTGGTCGAGTGTCAGCGTGTTCTTGGAAACCATCTTGTAGATGTACCACCCGCTGGCATCGGAGATGATGGCCGAAACCTCTCCCGCCTTCAGGTCCATCACGGCTTCGTGGGCCGGCGGCAGGTTGGCGCGCCGCACCTTCGACATGCTGGCATTGGGGGCCTTGGTCTTGATCCCCGCGGTGGTGAAAGCTTCCGCCTGCAGCTTGGCAAAGTCCTCGCCCGCGACCGCGCGCGTGTGTAGGGCATCCGCTGCCTTCTTCATCTCGGCTTCATTGTCCTGATGGATCTTCTGTTCCTGCGCTTCCGTCAGCTTCTCCTTCGAGGGTTGCTCCTGCTTGTGCGGAATGAAGATCTTCTGCATGTCCGCTTCCTCAAAGTTCGCGGCGTTCGCCTTGTAATACTCCTCGATGTCCGCATCGGAAATCTGTGACGCCTTTTCCTGCAGCGCCTGGTTCAGTTCCTGCGAAAGCACCTGGATCTTGGCCAGTTTCATCCGCTCCTCGTACCGCGGCCCCTTGTCCAGTCCCATCTGGCGGGCTTTTTCGGACATCACCAGCGCGGTCGCATACCGGGTGGCAAACTGCCTGCGAAAACGCGCCGGCATCGAGGGTTGCACCGCGTCAATCACGCCCTCGAATTCCGCCCGCGTCACCACCGTCTTGCAGTTCGCCGCCGCGGATTTGTCGGCCGGCGGGTTCTCGCACAGCCCGGAAATCGTGATCACCGGTGCATCCGGCGCCACTTTGGAAGCTTCCGCGCTCTTTGGTTCCGCTTCCTTTTGCTCACCCGCCGCGCTCGGCGCGGTCGCGGCTGAGGGCGGCTGCTGTGCCGCCGGAGCCGACGTCGTGTTCCCCGCCTGTCCCCAGGCCAGAGACCCCAGTAGCAGCAGACAAATCAACCCGTATTGGGTCATCTTGAAAAGTCCTCCAGGAAAGATTAAAACCTGACCTAAAAATCCTAGCACAGAGTTGCCGCACGGGCGGGTGACAACGGTGTACGTCCCTCGCCGCCGGGCCAGTCTGCCGGCCGTCCCAGACAAACCAACTTGGCGGGGAACTGGGCGGCAGCGATAATGCATCCATGGCCAGTTCGTCCACCGTCTTCAGCCCGGGCTCCATGCGCGCCGAAAAACGCGCCGTGGCCGGCAATTCGGTCTTGGCTGCCGTCGCCGTCACCCTCCTGAAGGTCGTCGTTGGCATCACCACCGGAAGTCTCGGAATCCTCTCCGAAGCCGCCCACTCCGGCCTCGATCTGGTGGCCGCCATCGTCACCCTGATGTCGGTGCGCGTTTCCGATAAGCCCGCCGACGCCGACCATCAATATGGCCACGGCAAAGTCGAAAATTTTTCCGCATTCATCGAAACCGGCCTGCTGCTGCTCACCTGCATCTGGATCGTCTATGAAGCCATCCGCCGCCTGTTCTTCCACCACGTGGAAATTGAGCCCTCCCTGGCTGCCTTCCTCGTGCTGTTCATTTCCATGGCCGTGGATTTCTGGCGCTCGCGCGCCCTCGGCCGCATCGCCGCCAAGTACGACAGCCAGGCCCTCGAAGCCGACGCCCTGCACTTTTCTACCGATATCTGGTCCAGCGGCGTCGTCGTTCTCGGTCTCGCGCTGGTTCAGGCGGGAAGAATCTACGGCCTCCCCTGGCTGCGCAGCGCCGATCCGGTTGCCGCCTTGTTCGTCGCCGGCGTTGTCGTCTACGTAAGTTCCCGTCTCGCTCGCAAGACGATTGACGCGCTCCTCGATGCCGCCCCTGCCGGCGTCCGCTCCCGCATCATTGACTCCGTCCGCCAGGTGGATGGCTTGCTCGAAGTCGATCGGGTCCGCATCCGCCGTGCCGGCAACCGCTACTTCGCCGATCTCTCTATCGGATTGGCGCGCAGCGTCACATTCCAGCGCTCGCAGCAGGTCGCCGACTCCGTCACTGCCGCCGTGCATCGCGTCCTCCCCGATGCCGATGTCGTAGTCCGCTCCGTGCCTCGCGCCGCTTACAGCGAGAATATTTTCGATCGCGTGCGGGCCGTGGCCGCGCGCCACAACTTCAACGTCCACGATGTCAGCGTGCAGGATCTCCACGGCCGCCTGCACGTCGAGCAGCACCTGGAACTCGATGAGCGTCTCAGCCTGAAAGAGGCCCACGACCGTGTCACCCTGCTCGAAACTGAAATTCGTGGCGACGTTCCGGAGATTTCCACCATCCTCACTCACATCGAAAGCGAACCCTCGACCATCGAAACCGGCGACGAAATCTCTCTCGATGCCGATTTGGAAAAGCGCCTGAAGGCCATCGCCGGCGAATTTCCCGACATCCAGGACATGCACGAGGTCGAGGTCAAGCGCGTTCGCAACCGCCTTTACGTCTCCTGCCACTGCACTTTTTCCGACGAACTGACCTTGTGGCGGGTGCATGAGATTTCTACCGAGCTCGAGATTCGCTTCAAGCAGGAAGCTCCCGAGTTATATCGCGTGCTCATTCATCCCGAGCCCAGCACTGACAACCGGAGGTGATGCCGACGTGACTGAAGCCCGCGCCGTGTGGATCGAGAGTCAACGTTTCAACGCTTCCGCCAGCAGCGGCCACTCCATCGTGGTGGATGGCGACAAGCATGCCGGCAACAGCCCCATGGAATTGGTGCTCATCGGCCTTTGCGGATGTACCGGCTACGACGTGGCCAGCATCCTGCGCAAGAAGCGCGAGCCGTTCACCAGCCTCGAAGTGAGTGCCCAGGCCGACCGCGCCCCCGATCCGCCCATGGTCTATACCGAAATTCGCCTCACCTACCGCGTCGGAGGCAAAGTCACGCGCAAGGCTGTCGAGGATGCCGTCCGGCTTTCGGAAGAGAAATATTGCTCGGTCTCTGCCATGCTGCAGAAGTCTGTCCGCATCACCTGGCAGATCGAGTATGCCGATCAATAACTCCTGACTTGCTCCACCGAGCCCATCCCGTTCGCGGCTATCTGTACATCGCCTCCGCCGCTTTTCTTTGGGGCGTCGCCGCCACGCTTGGCCGTGCCGCCTTTACCGGAAGACTGCTTCCCGGCAGTCCTTCGCTTCGGCCCATTGATCCGTTGATTCTTTCCCAGAGCCGCACCACATTTTCCTTCCTGGTGCTGGCCGTTGTTCTTCTCTCGACGCGCGGCTCGCGCCGTCTGCGCCTGCCCGCAGCCGATCTTGGCCAGACGTTCCTGCTGGGTGTACTCGGCGTGGCCGCTTCCAATTATTTCTACTATCTGGCGATTCAGCGCACCAACGTCGCCACCGCCATCATCCTGCAATACACCGCGCCGGTGTGGGTGTTGCTTTACACCGTCGCGCGCGGCGTGCAAAAACCTACGCTCCGGCGGATCGCCGCTGTCGGCCTTGCACTCGCCGGCATCGCCCTGGTGATTGACGTTTTCAGTTCCGGCGGATTTCGCCTCGATCCTCTTGGCGTCGCCGCCGCCGTGCTGGCAGCGTTCTCTTTCGCCTTCTACAACCTTGGCGGCCACAGCATCCTGTCTCGCTACGATCGCTGGATCGTCCTGGTTTACACCATTGCCGGCGCGTCGCTGTTCTGGATTTTCCTCAACCCGCCGTGGAAAATTCTGGCCGCCCACTACTCCGGCGGCCAGTGGCTGTTCCTCTTCGTTTTTTCGCTGATCTCCGTCCTGGGGCCTTTCTCCCTGTACTTCGCTGGACTGCAGCATCTCGAACCGACTCGCGCCATCGTCGTCAGTTGTCTTGAGCCTGTGTTCTCCATCGTGCTGGCCGCGTTAGCTCTTGGCGAAACCCTGCGTCCGCTTCAGGCAGCCGGCATTCTGCTCGTGCTGGTCGCCATCATTGTGGTGCAGATGCCGGAGGGCGAAGCCCCGGCCGCCCTGGTCGAACCCATCGAATAAGTGCGCGCGCTCAGGCCGTAGTACTCACGGCTGGTACTCACGGCGAGGTGACGCTCGTAACCCCGCAAAAGCCGTTTGTCACCGACTTTTTACATTTCAAAATCGCCGTCCGTACTATCCTGTGCTGGATTCATCCCCCAGGCAAAACTCCGAGAATCTTACGAAGAGGATTTCACCACTATGAACCGTCGCGGTGCCCTGATTGTCTTCCTGCTCTTATCTGTCGTTCCGTCCTTTGCTCATCATCTGGCAGTGGTGACCAACAAGCAGAATCCTATGAATCAGGTGTCTTCGGCCCAGTTGTCACGTATTTTTCAGGCCGAGGTCAAAGCCTGGCCGGATGGAACGCCCGTGGTTCTGGTGCTTCATCGTTCTTCGGATGGAGAGCAGAGCACGCTCGAGCGCCTGAACCGTATGACGGCAGCCCAGCTGCAATCCGACTTCGCCGCGCACAAGAGCTCGATTCTGCTCGTTGATTCCGACGCGGAAGTGCTCACCGCGGTGCGCACCACGCGCGGCGCTATCGGACTGGTCGAGGTGCACTCCATCAATGATCAGGTGAATGTGGTCAAAGTAGATGGCAAACTGCCCATGGAGGCGGGATACCTGCCTCACTAGCGTGTCCTGAACTACTTTTTCTCCGCTTCCTTCAGCAGGTGGAAATATCTCCGCGCTCTTCTCACGTCGCAGCCGATCTGCTCGCGTAACGCGTCTACGGAAGGGAACTTGATCTCATCGCGGATCCGGTCGAAGAAGTGAATTTCGACTTCGGTATCGGGCGTCAGCGCGATGGGATGGAAGTTCAGCAAATGAGTTTCCACCGCGAACGAATCGCCCGCAAACGTAGGCCGGTTGCCGATGTTGGTCACGGAATCGAAGCACTCCTCGCTCACCCGCGTGCGGGTGATGTACACGCCATCTTTAGGAATGAGTTCTTCGTAGCGGCTCAGGTTGATGGTGGGCACCGTGTACTTCGAGCCGTATCCCCGGCCTCGTCCCGGGGTAGACAGGATGCTGAAAGGCCGCGTCAGCAGGTGCCGGGCCCGGCTTACCCGGCCCTGTCCCAGCAGTTTGCGGATGTGCGTGCTCGAAACCGGTTCCCCGCGCAGCCGCATCTCGGGATACACCTCCACCGCGAATCCCATCTCGCCCCCCAGTTCCTTCAGCAGTTCCACGTTGCCTGCCGCTTTGTGGCCGAAATGGAAGTTGTAGCCTTCGTGCACCTCGCGGGCATGCAGTTTCTTTTTCAGGATTCTCTCCGCGAACTGGCGCGGCGTCATCAGCGAAAGATCGCGGGTGAAGGGAAGCAGCAGCACTGCGTCCAGGCCCGTGGCCGCGAGCAGCCGCACCTTCTCGGGAAGCGGTGTAAGCAGTTTCAGGTTGGCGTCGGGACGCAGAATGCGCGTGGGGTGTGGCTCGAAGCTGACCGCCACGCCGCGCGCCTGGTAGTGGCGGGCGCGCTGCACAATCCTGTCGAGCACCTCGCGATGGGCGCGATGCACGCCGTCGAAATTGCCCACGCTTACCACTGTGGGGCCAAAGTCAGCCGGCAGCTCATCAAGTTTGTGGAAGATACGCATCGCCATGGGCTAGATCTCGAACTCCAGCTTCATCCCGTCGTAGGACAACTGCGCGGGCGGCGGTAGGGTTGCGTTGGTGGCCGCGTGCGGCAGGTCATGCGCGATATGGGTAAAGAATGCCCGCTTCGGCCGCAAGCGCGCCACCGTCTGCAGGGAATTCTCTACCGTCGAATGCGTGGGATGCGGCGTGTGCCGCAGGGCGTCGAGAAACAGGATGTCGAGATTCTCCAGTTGCGCCAGCGAGGCCTCAGGAATCTCGCTGTGGTCGGTCAGGTAAGCCGCGCTTCCAAAACGGTAGCCGTTGATTTCGGTTTCGCCGTGGACGACCGTGACCGGGAGAAAGGGCACACCGAACAGCTCCACCGCCCCGGTGATCGGAATCAATTCCACCTGCGGGAGCCCGCCGAATTTATAGTTCGCGTCAAAAATGTAGCTGAACATGTTGCGCAGAAAATCCACTGCTTCCGGGCGGGCATACAGCGGAAGCCGCTCGGGCTTGTGCCGGAAGCTCAGCGGCCTGAGGTCGTCGATGCCCAGGATGTGATCGGCGTGGGTGTGGGTGTAGAGCACCGCGTCCACTTGCCGGATGTTTTCCCGGATGGCCTGCTCGCGAAAGTCGGGCGTGGTATCGATCAGCACCGTCTTCCCGGCGTATTCGATCATCACCGAGGGGCGGGTGCGGCGGTCATGCGGGTCCGGCGAATGACACACGGCGCAGTCGCAGCCGATCGTGGGCACGCCCATCGACGTGCCGCTGCCAAGCACGGTGAGCGTGGCTTTCATCGTCTTGCCGGATCGGTGCCTGTGGCCTGCGGCGGACGGCTGAGCGCGTTGGTGACTTCCACGTAAGCCATGCGCAATTCGTAGAGGCAGTTCTGCAGGAAGTTGCTTTCCCCGCTGGTAAGGTTCCCCTTGGTCTTTTCCGCCAGCAGGCTCAAGGTGTCAACCGTCTGCCGCGCACCCAGCAGGTCCACCCGCGGCTGCCCGCCTTCTTCATGCATCAGGCCGAGTTGCAGCATGGCCGTCATGTAGAGCGACGCCATGAAACGCTCGAACGTCATCTCCAGCTCTTTGGAGGAGTGGCCGCTCAGTTCCACCCGCGCGTCCATGCTCTTGGTGGAATTGCGGTAGGCGTCGGCCTGCTGCTGCTGTTCCGCAGCCGTGGGCGTGGGAGGCAGCGGTTGGCTTTGCGGCTCCGGAACCGGCTTCACTTCCGCCGGAGCCGGCGCGGCGCTCTGGACGTGTTCTTCGGTGGTTTCCCGGCGAATTTCACCGTCCGGAGTGAACAGGCGCCGGTCGGTTACGGTGAAAGCTTCCTGTTTCTTCTCAGCCATAGTGTTCCTTCGAGACCTAAGTGATGTCTGCGAATGGTAAGTTCGCGACCGTAAGCTTGCCGCCCGCTTCCACTTGCTTGCCCGCCACTGCCAGTTCGCGGCGCAGGTAACCGAGCGCCACACCACGCTCGCCGCCGGCCGTTGGCAGGGAAGCGGCACTTGTAATCTCTCCCACGTCTTTGCCCTCGGCCTGAATTTTTGTGCCGGGCGCCGGCAGCGCTCCCTCTACCACGAATCCCGTGAACTTGCGGTGCACCTGGCCGCGCGAGCGAATGCGCTCCACGATTTCCTGCCCGATGTAGCAACCCTTGCTGAAGTTCAACGCGCGGTCCTGCTCGGTTTCCTGCGGCAGGTCGCGTTCGCGGATGTCCTGCCCGTAGCGCGGAACGCCGCTGGCGATCCGCGACAATTCCAGCGCGCTTGCGCCCACCGGCTTCGCCCCTGCCTTCACCAGTGCTTCCCAGAGCGCAGCCTTGTCTCCCGGCGCCGGCCACAACTCGTAGGCTTCGACGCCGGGGTTGTCCATCTTTACCACGGTGACCGCATGGTCACGCCACATCGCGTTCGCAACCTGGAGGCTCTCGAGATTTCGTTCAAATCCAGCCGCACGCACTACATCGTGGGCCTTGGGCCCGGCGATTCCGACTGCTGCCAACTGCTCGCTGACGTCTGCAACCTCAACGTCGTCCATGATGATGTAGTGATCAAACAGCTCCAGGATCTTCTGCACGTGCGCGCGCGCGCAATCGATCAGCAGGGAATCGCCGCGCTGATATGCATAGAGGTCCGCGAGGATATGTCCCTGCGGATTCAACAGGAAAGCGTACACGCCGTGGTCGACCGCCAGGTCGCGGACGTTGTTCGTGACCATGCCGTTCAGCCAGCGAACGCGGTCGTTCCCGGTGAGCGCGATCTTCGCACGTGCGAGATCGTAAACTCCGCAGGCAGAATGCATTGCGGCGAATTCGCCGCGCACGTCGCCGAAATCTGCGACGGGAGTCTCGTGTTCATGCAGGACTGGGGCTGCCATCGTAACTCTTGATTATAGCGAAGCCGAGGACAGGAATTCGTCCAGGTCGTTGCCATCGCGGACGTCTTTGTCCGAGAGCCTGCCGAACCCAGGTCCGGCCAGTCTCGGCATGTATGTACACGAAACCATGTACCGATTCCCGGCGCTGGGTTGCGATTTGTCGCGGTCTCGGTGTCGCGACACCCGCATCTTCGGTTCGGGCGGCGATCGTTCGCCAGCGGCCCGCGGTTCGCAATTTCCAAGCCAACGGCAGCGCGATGGCATCCGGTTTTGCCGCCCGGTAGTTCACGCATGTATGTACATTCCCGGCAGGATTTTGCGTAACCTACTCATCCCGCAATCGCTTGTGATATTTTTCCAGCCGTGGCTCCAAAAAAACGCATAGCTATGATTCCTGGCGACGGCATCGGGAAGGAAGTCATCCCCGAGGCCGTCAAGGTCGTCTCCGCTTCAGGTGCTGCCGTTGAGTTCACTCACTTCGACTGGGGGGCCGATCGCTACCTCGCCGACGGGGTCACGGTTCCTCCCGACGGATTTGCCATGCTGGGGCGCGACTTCGATGCAATCTTCGTCGGCGCCTTCGGCGATCCCCGGGTGCGGTCGAACATTCACGCCAAAGAAATTCTGCTGGGCATGCGTTTCCAGATGGATCTGTACGCCAATGTGCGCCCGGTGCGTTTGCTGGATGCGGCTCTGTGCCCGCTGAAAGGCATTGAGCCCAAAGACATCGACTTTGTCGTGGTCCGGGAAAACACCGAAGGCGTGTACACCGACGCCGGCGGAGTGTTCAAGCGCGACACCGCGGATGAGATTGCGGTGCAGGAAGATATCAATACGCGCAAAGGCGTCGAACGCATCATCCGCTACGCGTTTGAATATGCCGAGCGGCACACGAAACTGGATGGCAGCGCGCGCAACCGCGTGCTCATGTGCGACAAATCGAACGCCATGACGCACGCAGGCGGATTGTGGCAGCGGGTTTTCCGCGAGGTGGCGGGTGAGCATCCGCAGATCAAGGCCGAGCACATGTACGTTGACGCGCTCTGCATGCAGATGGTGCGCGACCCGCGCCAGTTCGATGTGATTGTGACCAACAACATGTTTGGCGACATCATCACCGATCTCGCCGCGGGATTGCAGGGCGGCTTGGGGATGGCGGCCAGCGCCAACATCCATCCCGGCCAGACCTCGATGTTTGAGCCGGTGCACGGCTCGGCCCCGCCGATTGCGGGCAAGAACCAGGCGAATCCGTTTGGTGCGATCCTTACGGCGGCGATGATGCTGGCGCACCTGGGCATGAATTCTGAGGCGGCGCGAATCGAAGCGGCAGTGCTTCAGGCGGTGCGCGAAAAGCGCACGACGCAGGACATCGGTGGCGCGCTGGGCACGCGCGAAGCGGGGGAATGGGTAGCGCAGCGCGTGAGCGGCTGACACCAGCAGAGATTTCATGAGAAAAGCATTGCGGAATTGTTGTGTCCTGGTGGTATGGGCGCTGCTTGCGCTGCCGGCATGCGTGTGGGCGCAGGCACCTGCCGCTCAGCCGCCACAATCGCAACCGGCCGCCGCCGACAAAAAAGCCCCGGCGGCTGCTGGCTCCGGCGCCGAACAAAGCCAAGGCTCGTCAGAGGAAGGGAAAATTTCGCCCGCGGAGGCGGAAGAGCTGTTCCGCTCGGTGGATGAAATCCTGCAATTTGCCAGCAAAGACAGCGGCCTGCCCATCAAGCAGGAAGTAAAACGCCGCCTCACCAGCCGCGACGAGTTCGTGGCTTACGTCAACAAGCACCTGGCCGAGGATGAGGACGCGCAGCGGCTGCGGCGGTCCGAGCTGGTGCTGAAGAAGTTCGGCCTGCTGCCCGCAAACTTCGACCTGCAGAGTTTTCTGGTGACGCTGCTGCGCGAGCAGGTGGCAGGCTACTACGATCCCAAAACACAAATGGTCAACCTGCTTGACTGGCTCGGGCCCGAGCAGCAGCGCCCGGTGCTGGCGCATGAACTGACGCACGCCTTGCAGGACCAGTCGTTCGGGCTCGAAAAATGGCTGAAGGCGGGTGACGACGACCTGGATCATAAGCCGGAGCCGACCCCGGCTGACATCGAAAATGACGAAGTCAGCGAAGCTCATCAGGCGGTGGTGGAAGGCCAGGCGATGGTCACGCTGATTGACTACATGCTGGCTCCGGTCGGCAAGTCGCTGGCGGATTCTCCCGAAGTTGCTAAGGCGCTGAAGGACGGAATGCTGGTAGGAACGGCAGACTCGGCAGCGTTCGGCAACGCGCCACTCTACCTGAAGGAGGCGCTGGTCTTTCCCTATCGCTACGGGATTGATTTCGAAGCGGAGCTGCTGAAGAGCGGGGGCAAAGCACGCGCGTTTGCCGGCGCGTTTGCCAATCCGCCGCAGAGCACCCGCCAGATCATGGAGCCGAAGACGTATCTTGCGGGCGAGCGGCTGCAGGCCATGAAGCTGCCTGACTTCGACCGCGATTTCAAAAACTACGAGCGCTTTGACATTGGCTCCATGGGAGAGTTCGACACCGCAGTGCTGATTGACCAGTACGCCGGCGCGGAACAGTCGCGCAATCTGTATCCGGAATGGCGCGGCGGGTATTACTATGCGGCGCGCATGAAGGGCGATGCGAACGGGCCGCTCGGTCTGCTGTATGTGTCGCGCTGGTCGAGCAGCCAGAAAGCGTCCGCCTTCGCGGCCATCTACGCCCGCTCGCTGCAGAAGCGATATCAGCGTGCGCGCGAGATACCGCTGGCGGGCGAGCGCGCCGCGGGCAATCTCGATCTGCTGGAAACGCTCGCGGGCCATCATGCCTGGCTGACAGAAGCCGGGGCGGTGGTAATCGCGCAGAAGGGTGACGAGGTGCTGGTGACAGAGAGCCTGGACCAGCCACTGAGCGAAAAGCTGGAGCACGATCTGCTGCCGGATGCCAAGGAAAGCCCGGCGGTGGCCCATTGATCCCCGGCGGCTTGTGTTTAAAGCCGGGGAATTGCTTTTCCGAATAGGGGCGGTAAAATTTCATAGGATGATGTCGGAGGAGGAGCTTCGGGAGCTGGTACGCCGCTCGGAGCAAGCGGTTCGTACTGCGCGTGACCTCGTTCTGGAAAGCGAGAGGCGACGTGCCGAAATGTCCAGGTCAGAACGCCACGCCGCCAAGCCGAAGGCAAGATTACCTCAAACCAAACTCAAAGCGAAAAATCAGACGCGGCCTTTCCGGTTGCGAAACCCTGGCTAGCAATGCCCGTTCAGGAGCCTACGCAGACGGCCTATCCAAGACGACCCCGCGAGGGCCGGGTATAATTCCAGCTTCCTTTTCAGCCAGGGAGAGACTGTGCCACAAGCGGAGATTGGAATCATCGGCGGCAGCGGACTGTACGCCATGCCGGGCCTGAGCCGGACGAAAGACGTCCGCCTGACCACGCCATTTGGAAAGCCGTCGGACGCATATGTGATGGGCACGCTGGAGGGGCGGCAAGTAGCGTTTCTGGCCCGTCATGGGCGCGGACACCGCATCCAGCCCAGCGAACTGAACTTCCGCGCCAATATCCATGGCTTCAAACAACTGGGAGTGCAACGGATTGTTTCGCTTTCGGCGGTGGGTTCGCTGAAGGAAGAACACAAGCCGCTGGATTTTGTAATTCCCGACCAGTTTTTCGACCGCACCCGGCACCGCGTAGACACTTTTTTCGGCGGCGGGGTGGTGGTGCACGTCAGTTTTGCCGATCCTGTATGCGGGGAACTGGCGGAGCTGGTGGAAGCGGCCTGCGGCAGAGCGGGGGTGACGGCGAAGCGAGGCGGAACCTACCTCTGCATGGAAGGACCGCAGTTTTCTACTAAAGCGGAATCGCATGTCTACCGCAGTTGGGGCATGGACGTGATCGGGATGACGAATTTGCAGGAAGCCAAGCTGGCCCGCGAAGCCGAGATGTGCTACGTGACGGTGGCCATGGTGACCGACTACGACTGCTGGCATCCGCATCATGACGCGGTGACGGTGGAGCAGATTGTTGCGGTGCTGCTGAAGAACGCGGAGAACGCCTGCAGGGTGGTGCGGGAGACAGTGGCGGCGCTGCCGCAGGGGCGCGCGTGCAAGTGCGGGTCGGTGCTGGCGCACGCCATCCTGACCGAACGGGACAAGATTCCGGCAGCCACGAAGAAAAAACTTAGCCTGATCCTGGGCAAATACCTGGGAGGGAAACCGGGCAAAGCGGGGCGGAAGAAATCATGAGCATCCTGGCTGTGGGATCCATCGCATTTGACTGCATCGCGACGCCGGCCGGGCGGGTGGAAAATGCGCTCGGCGGCTCGGCGACCTATTTCTCACTGGCTGCCAGCTATTTCACCGATGTGCGCGTGGTGGCGGTGGTGGGCGAGGATTTCAGCGCCGAGCAGGAAAACATCCTGAAGAAGCGCAAGATTGACACCCGTGGCATTGAACATGCCAAGGGCAAGACATTCCGCTGGGGCGGGCAGTACCTGGAGAACCTGAACGAAGCCAAGACGGACTTCACGGAATTGAACGTGTTCGAGAAATTTCAACCGAGAATTCCGAAGGAGTACCGCGACTCGAAGTTTCTTTTCCTGGGCAATATTCATCCCACGCTGCAGGCGGCGGTACGGCGGGAGATGGATGGTGTGCGCCTGACTGGCGGCGACACGATGAATTACTGGATCCAGGGCTTCCGGCAGGATTTGCATGAGACGCTGAAGCTGGTGAATGTGTTGCTGATCAACGATGGCGAGGCCAAGATGCTGGCGGGAGAGAGCAACCTGCCGCGCGCGGCAAACAAGGTGCTGGCCATGGGGCCGCAGGCGCTGGTGATCAAACATGGGGAATACGGGGCGACGATTTTCTTTCGCGAAGGGGCGTTCGGGATTGGCAGCCATCCGTTTCGCGCACCGGCTCTGCCGATTGATGAAGTCAAGGACCCGACCGGCGCGGGAGATTCGTTCGCGGGCGGGTTCATGGGCTATATCGCTTCGCAAGAGGAGTTGAACCGGGAGGTGCTGAAACGCGCATTGTTCTACGGCGGAGTAATGGGATCGTTTGCCGTAGAGCGGTTCGGCACCGAGCGCCTGCAAGCGCTGACGCGCGAGGAGATTGAGGCGCGCTTCCAGATCTTCCGCGAACTTACCCACCTGGCATGAAAGCGCAGTCGCCTCTCCGCGAAAACCAGGAAACCCTGCTGGTCGCACAACTGGCCACCTGTGTGGCGTTCCTGGCGTTTCTGTTCTATCTGCGGCAAAGGGAAGTGCTGCTCTACGGGGACGCGGTAGCGCACATCAACATTGCGCGCCGGGTCTTCGACTCGCGCACTCCCGGGCTGCTGCAACTGGGCACGGTCTGGTTGCCGCTGCCGCACCTGCTGATGCTGCCGTTTCTGATTTCCAACTGGGCGTGGCAGAGCGGGGTGGGGGGCTCGATCCCATCGCTGGTTGGCTACATTCTGAGTGTGGCAGGAATTTTCCGGCTGACGCGCGGGGTGTGCGGCGCCGGGCCGGCGGAACCGGCTCCGTTTGCGGCGTGGGCGGCGACGCTGGCGTTTGCCGCGAATCCCAACCTGATTTACCTGCAGACGACGGCGATGACGGAGCCGATCTACCTGGCGTGGTTCGTGTGGACGGCCGTGTACTTTGCGGAATTTGTCAGGAGGAGCAGAGAGCGGCGCGCGGGCACAGAGGCGGCGTCTTCGCTGATGAAATGCGGCTGGTGCGTGTTCGGAGCCTGCCTGACCCGTTACGACGGGTGGCTGATGGCCGTGGCGCTGTGGGTTGCGGTGCCCATTGTGTGGCATAGCGCGCGGCCGAGCCTTGAGGGAAAGCGCGGAAAGGTGGCGGCATTTCTGGTGCTGGCGGCGGCAGCGCCCGTGCTCTGGCTTGGCTATAACGCGGCGGTGTATCGCAATCCGCTGGAGTTTGCCAACGGGCCGTATTCCGCACACGCGATCGAGCAGAAGAGTGCAGGGGAGGGAAATGCGACGCATCCGGGAGCGGGGAATCTGCTAGTGGCGGGAAGCTATTTTCTAAAATCGGCAGAGTTGAATGTGGCGACGGGGAACTGGGGGCGGTGGTGGCTGCTGGCAGCGCTGGTGGGAACGGTCGTGGTGCTGTTGCGCGACCGCTTGTGGTGGCCACTCTTGTTGCTGTGGACGCCGTTGCCGTTCTACATGCTCTCGGTAGCGTACGGAGGCGTACCAATTTTTCTGCCGACGTGGTGGCCGTTTTCCTATTACAACGCGCGCTACGGGTTGGAACTGCTGCCGGCATTGGCGGTGTTTGGGGGGATTGCGGCGCAATATGCGGCGCACCTTCGGCAAGAAAAACGAAGCCGCAGGACGATTGGTTTGGCCATGGTGGTGCTTGCTGGGGCGAGCTACGCATACTTGTGGCGCGAGCAACCGATCTGCCTGCGCGAGGCGCAAGTCAACTCGTGGACCCGGATTACGCTTGAGACTGCGCTTGCTGACAACTTGCAAAAGCTGCCGACGGGTTCGACGCTGCTGATGTATCTGGGAGATCACGTGGGAGCGCTGCAGCAGGCGGGCATTCCGCTGAAAAGGGTGATCAACGAAGGCAATCACCGGCCCTGGGAAAAGCCATCGGATGCGGAGGGCTTGTGGGAGCTCGCCCTGGCGAATCCCAAACAGTATGTGGATTTCGTGGTGGCGATGGAAGGCGATCCGGTGGCGCAGGGCGTGAGCAAGCAAAGCCTTTCTTCCATCGTGGTGATTCACACCACGGGCCAACCACGCGCGACAATTTACAGCACGGGGCGTTCGTCGCGGTAATCATCAGCGTTAACGGCGGGGTCAGCGGGATGCCGGGAGCGCCAGTTCTGCGGTGATAAAATCCAGCCAATCGAGGCGCTCATGCCTACGCTGCAGCATGTTCTAGAGCTTCTGCGAACGGAGATGTCGTCGGTGGCAGAGGTGTCCATGGTGCGCCTGGTGCTTGCGGCCATCCTGGGCGGCGCCATTGGACTGGAGAGGCAACTCAAGCACCGGGCGGCAGGAGTGCGGACAAACCTGTTCATCTGCCTGGGAGCGGCGCTGTTCACCCTGCTTTCGGACCAACTGGCGGCGGCACACCTCGGCGACCACACGCGCATTGCGGCACAGATTATTCCGGGAATCGGATTCATCGGGGCAGGATCGATCCTGCACGCGCGCGACAACCTGGTGACCGGACTGACCACGGCGGCGACGATCTTTGTGGTGGCGTCGGTGGGAATGGCGGTGGGCGGCGGCCTTTACCTAACATCCATCATGGCGACGGCGCTGATTCTGGTCTGCCTGTTGCTGCTGGGCAGCGCCGAGGAGCGCTTTGGCCTGAAGCTGCGGCTGCACACTTATGAAGTGACCGGAGGCAAGACGGAAGATATCAGCGCGGAAGTGAACCGCATTCTGGAAACCGTGCACGCCATGGCGCGCAACGTGCAAGTGGCCGCGACCCAGCGGCATGTGCGGTTTCAGTTCGAAGTGGAAGGCACGCGCAAGGAACAGCAGCATGTGCTGGCGGGCCTGAAACAGTCGGCGGTGTTTGAAAGCGCCACGGGCCTGGGTCCGGTGCACGCGGAATGAGTTTCCCCGGCAAGAACGTTCCGTTCGTCAAGGCGAGCGCGTGCGGCAACGATTTCCTGATCATTGATGGATCGCATTTTCCGGCGGACGCGGCGGAGTTCGTGCGCCGCATCTGCGACCGGCATTGCGGCGTGGGCGCGGACGGCGTGGAGTGGCTGTTTCCGGCGAAGGACGCAGACATGGAAGCGCGGCTGTTCAACGCGGACGGCTCGGAGGCGGAGATTTCGGGCAACGGCACGCGTTGTGTGGCGGCCTACCTTTGCGCGGAGCAGGCCAGGGAGAAAGTTGCGATCCGCACCGGAGCGGGAGTGAAGCAGTGCACGTTGACGTGCCGCAGTGAAAACGAGATGGAGTTTGAGATCGCGATGGGCAAGCCGGAGTTGGCGGACGGATTCGCGGTGAAGCTGCGGGAGGGCGAGATGCGAGGGATTCCGGTTTCTATGGGGAATCCGCATTTTGTTGTCTTCGTCGAGGAATTTGCCGAGAACTGGCAGGCGGAGGCGGCCGAGATCGGGGGCTGCAAGAAGTTCAAGCAAGGGGTTAACATTGAGCTGGTGAAGATTGAAAATCAAAACAATATCGCGGTCCGCTTCTTTGAGCGCGGAGTGGGCGAAACGGCTTCGTCGGGAACAGGTTCATGTGCCGCCGCGGGCGCCGCGATAGCTTCGGGCCGGGCGGTTTCGCCGGTGAAGGTGCACGCTGCGGGCGGAGTGCAGACGGTGCGCTGGGATGGGCAGTTGTTCCTGCGCGGGGCGGCACGATTGATCTGCCGGGGAGAATTTCTGGTTTGACACGGGAGAAGACACTGACCAGGCCGCCGATTGCGCGCACCAAGCCCCCTGCGCTGCGGGTGGGAGATGTCGTGGGGATTGTGGCCCCGGCCAGCGACATTCACAGAGACCTGCTTGAGGCCGGATGCGATGCGCTGCGGAAACTGGGATACAAGCCTTTCTATTTCGATTCCATCTTTGAACGAGACCTGTACTTTGCGGGATCGGCGAAACGACGCGCCCGAGAACTGGAAGAGATGTTCGCGCGCGAGGACGTGAAGGCGATTCTCTGCGCGCGGGGCGGGTATGGGACGAATTATCTGCTGGATGAACTGGACCTGGAGAAAGTGCGGGCGCATCCGAAGATCTTTGCGGGCTATAGCGATGTGACGACGCTGCTGAACTGGTTTGCGGACGCGGCCGGCGTGGTGACGTTTCATGCTCCGATGGTGACAAAGGACTTTGCGCACGATGACGGGGTGGACGCGGCGAGCTGGAATGCGGCGGTGAGTGGAGCAGGGGAATGGTCGGTGCAACCCGCAGCGGGAGCGGAGTTCAAGGCGCTGGTGGAAGGTTCGGCCGAGGGGATTTTGTATGGCGGCTGCCTTTCCATGCTGGCGGCGTCGCTGGGGACGCCGTTCGAGATCCGGACGGAAGGAACGATCTTGTTTCTTGAGGATGTGACGACGAAGCCTTACCAGATTGACCGCATGCTGATGCAGCTGAAGCTGGCGGGAAAACTGGAAGGTGTGAAGGGCATGGTGTTCGGCGAAATGCTGGATTGTGTGCAGAGCAGAGATCAGCAGTACACGCTACAGGAAGTGATTCTGCGGGTGGTGGGAGATATGGGAATTCCGGTGGGATATGGATTGCGGTCCGGGCATGTGACGCGAGGGAATATTACGTTGCCGATTGGGGTGCGAGCGGCGTTGCAGCTAGAAGGAACGAGGGCGGAACTGCGAATGCTGGAAGCGGCGACGCGTGCACCGGCGCCGGCGGTGCGTTCATGACCGGCGGGAAACATATTCACCTGATCGGCATTTGCGGGACGGCAATGGCAGCACTGGCCGGGATGCTGCGGCAGCGCGGGCATCGGGTGAGCGGATCAGATGCGGCGGCGTATCCGCCGATGTCGGACTTCCTGGCGAAGCTGGAGATTCCGGTGATGCAGCCGTTCGCGGCGGGGAACCTGAATCCGAGACCCGAGCTGGTGGTAGTGGGAAATGCCATCTCGCGTGGCAACGTGGAACTGGAGCAGGTGCTGGATGAGGGCATTCCATTCTGTTCGCTGCCGCAGATTCTGCACGATGAATTTCTGCGCGGGAAAGAAGTGCTGGTGGTGGCGGGCACGCACGGGAAGACGACCACGACTTCGATGCTGGCGTGGATATTTCACAGCGCGGGATTGCAGCCATCGTTTCTGATTGGCGGCATCGCGGAGAATTTCGGAAGCAGCTTTCAACTGGGAGAGGGGAAGCACTTCATCCTGGAAGGGGACGAGTACGACACGGCGTTTTTCGACAAGGGACCGAAATTCCTGCACTACTTTCCGGACGCGGTGATTCTGACGTCGGTGGAATTCGACCATGCCGACATCTACAAAGACCTGGAAGGGGTGGAGACGGCGTTCAAGCGGCTGGTGAATCTGGTTCCGCGGCGGGGACGGATTGTGGCGTTCGACGCGGGCGAGAGCCTGGAGCGCTGCCTGGCGCGGGCATTCTGTCCGGTGGAGCGGTATGGAGCAGGCAGTCGAGCCGAGTGGCGGATTGCGAATCTCAGGCTGGAACCGGGGCAGACCACGTGGACGATCGTGCACAAGGGTACCGAGTGGATGGATTGCGAGTTTGCGGTGGCGGGTGAGTACAACGTGTGGAATGCCACGGCAGCCGCGGCGCTGGCGGCAGGCTGCGGCGTTCCGAAGGAAGCGATCCGCGCGGCGCTGAAGAGTTTCAAGAGCGTAAAGCGACGGCTGGAGGTGCGGGCGGAAGTTGGAGGCGTGACGGTGATCGATGATTTTGCGCATCATCCCACGGCGATAGCGGGGACGCTGACGGCCTTGCGGGCGCGCTATCCGGGGTCGCGGCTGTGGGTGATTCTGGAGCCGAGATCGAATACGCTGCGCCGGAACGTGCTGCAAAGAGAGTTGGCGAAGAGCCTGGCGCTGGCGGATGAGGCAGTCGTGGCAGAAGTCTTCAAGGCGGAGGCGATTCCCGAAGCCGAGCGCCTGGACTTGCAAGAAGTGGCGCGTGACGTGGAGAAGCAAGGACGGCGGGCGCGGATTGTGGCCACGGCGGACGGGATCGTGGAACTGGTCGTGCCGGAGGTGCGGCGAGGAGATGTGGTTGCGATTCTCTCGAACGGCGGATTTGGCGGAATCTACGAGAAGCTTCCGGCGCGGCTGAAAGCGCTGATGGAAAGCGGAAACACGGCGAGTTCTGCGCTCATGGAAGCGAAGGCGAAGGCATGAGGCGTACGGCCAGAGCCTTTGCCGGGTGGATGGCGCTGGCGGGGCTTTGCCTGGCGGCTGTCGCGGCAGGGGCGACGGAGGCGACAAAGTACACGGTGTCGCTGGCGGATACGGCGCAGCACCGCGTGCTCGTGCGAATCGACATTCCCGCGGGAGCCGTAGAGCGGGATTTGCAATTACCGGTGTGGAATGCGGTGTATCAAATACGGGATTTCTCGCAGCACATCAATTGGGTGCGAGCCAAGAGCGGCACGGGGCAAACCCTGGCGATCCGGAAAATGGACAAGAGCCGCTGGCACATCGAAGGCGCAGCTCAAGGAGCGGAGATCGAGTATGAGCTTTTCGCGGATGATGCCGGACCGTTCGGCGCACAGCTGAACAGCCATCACGCATTCCTCAATCTGGCCGAGGTTTTGATGTACCCGGTGGAAGCGCGCGGCGCTCCAGTGACGGTGCATTTTGACGGGCTGCCGGCAGGCTGGAAGATCGCGACCGCCATGACAGCGGCGGGCGGCAGCGATTTCAGCGCCGAGAATTACGACCGGATGGTGGATTCTCCGGTGGAAGCGGGAACATTTCAGGAATCGGATTTCGACGATGCCGGGATTCACTACCGGGTGGTGGTGGACGCCGATGCGGCTGACTACGACATGGCGAAGATTGTTGCCATGCTGCGCAGCATGACCGCGGCGGCGGTTTCCTGGATGAACGACCGGCCGATGAGCGGCTACATGTTCCTCTACCATTTTCCGCGCGGGCCGGGAGGGGGAGGCATGGAGCATGCATATTGCACGGCCATTGACATCCCGGCGGCGCGGCTGTCAGAGAATCCGGAGTCGCTGGCCAGTGTGAGCGCGCATGAGTTCTTCCATTTGTGGAATGTGAAGCGCATCCGGCCACAATCGCTCGAGCCGGTGGATTACACGCGGGAAAATTACACACCGGCGTTGTGGTTCAGCGAGGGAGTGACGACCACGGCGGGGAATTTCATCCTGCAGCGGGCGGGACTCGCGGATGAGGCAAAGTTTCTCGCAGACCTGGCGGGGCAGATTGAAGAACTGGAGCAGCGGCCGGCGCATCTGACGCAATCGGCGGAAGAATCGAGCCTGGACACCTGGCTGGAGAGATATGACTATTACCGTTCGCCCGAGCGCAGCATTTCCTATTACAACAAGGGCAATTTGCTCGGGTTGATGCTCGATCTCGAGGTGCGGGAGGCGAGTAACGGGAAGGCGTCGCTGCGCGAGGTGTTGCAATGGATGAATCAGAACTACGCGCAGAAAGGGAAGTCCTTTCCGGACTCCGATGGGGTGCGCGAAGCGGCTGAAACGGTGAGCGGCGGAAGGCTGAGATGGTTCTTCCAGAAATACGTCGCCGGATTGGAGGAGATCCCCTGGAATGAGTTTTTGAAGACGGTTGGCTTGCGACTGGACGAGCAGCGGGTGACGGTGGGCGACCCGGAATTTGTCTCGGGGCGGAGGACAGGAGCTGCGCCAGTAGTGCTGTCGGTCTCGCCCGACAGCGAAGCCGCGCATGCGGGACTGCAAGCCGGAGACTCAATCCTGGAGTTCAACGGGCGGCAGGTTGGGCCGGATTTCCGACGCCAGGTGGGCGCGTTGCAACCCGGAGACGTAGTGAAGCTGCATGTGCGCACGGCGCGCGGAGAAGAACATGAGCTGCAGTGGAAGGCTGGGAGCCGCCAGGAAGTGCGTTATCAAGTGAAAGACCTGGAGAATGTCTCGGCGCAACAGAGAGCTCGCCGTGCCGCGTGGCTGAAGGGTGAGGCGGAGACGCAGGGAGAAGCGCGTCCATGATTCGCACGGTCATCATGTTGACGTTCTGGGGAATCGCGCTGCCGTTCGTTGCGCTGATCTGCTTTCCCTGGACGATCGCAACCAAGGACGTGCGTTTTTTGTATCGGGTGTGCATGTGGGGAGCGGCTGTGGGAGTGCGGCTGACTGGAGTGCGCATTCAGACGGTGGGGCTGGAAAAACTCGGCAGCGGCCGGACGTACATCTTCATGTCGAACCATGTCTCGAACATCGATCCCCCGCTGCTGATGCCGGTGATTCCGGGCAGAACCTCGATCATGGCAAAGAAGGAACTGTTCAAGTATCCGCTGCTGCGGCAAGTGATGGAACTGGGGGCGGTGGTGCCGGTGGATCGAGGCAACCGCGATGCCGGGATCGCCGCGGTGCGGGCGGCGCGCGAAGTGGTGAGGCAGGGAATCCACATGACGATTTACGTCGAAGGGCACCGCTCGTACGACGGGAAACTGCTGCCCTTCAAGAAGGGACCGTTCTACCTGGCGATGGAATGCGGCGTGCCGGTGGTGCCGATCACAATTTCGGGCACGCATTATGTCATGCCCAAGAAACGGTTCTCGATCAAACCGGGTGAGGTGCAGGTGATTTTTCACGATCCAATCCCGCCGGAAGAGTTCGGGAGCCGGGAATGCCTGATGGAGAAAGTGCGGCAGGCGATTGACAGCGGCCTGCCGACGGAATACCGCAGTTTGACGACGGCGTAGTCGCATAGCTGCCACCCGCAGGTTGTGGTAGCCTCGACTCGCTTCCCCCCGGAAGGAGCAAGTCATGGCCAAGAGTCGAGCGCGGGGAGCGGTGTCGGCGCAACGGCCGATCGCCGGCCCGGAAGCCTTTTCAAACCTCAGCGAACCAAGTCACGTGCAATCCCAGGCAGCAACCATGCTGCTGATTGGGGCACACCTGCGCGGCGACCCGCAAGCCGCACAAGCACGGACGGAAACGGTGGCAGCTCTCGCGGGAAGGCAACCTGTAGCCGCGCGTGCTTTGCCGCGGGAAGACCTCGAACGCCTGGGATTTCCGGCGATGCCAATAGGTACGGCACGGTTTCATCCGAGAGAGTTGCAACGCGCGCTGGGAGTGCGCTTCACGGCGCGGGCAACGGGAGCGCCGGCGAGCAGCGATGTTCGAGCAGTGTCTCGAGGGCTCCCCGAGTCGGCGGCGGCATTTTACAGATCGGCAAATGCGGAGACGGCGGCTGCGCTGCTGGAAGCAGGATTGCGGCATCCGCATCCTCTGGTGCGGGTTGCAGCGGCTGCTTCGTATTTTGAGGTAGCGACGGACGCACGGCAAGCAATTCGGGTGCTGGAGAGCGGCGTCAAGAGCCGTGATCTGCTGGTCCGCGATGTGGCAGCGACAGCGTTGGGGCATGTTGATCCTGCGAATCCAGAGCTAAGGACTCTGCTCAAGGCGCGGCGGCGACCTTCGAAGAGAAAGCCTTCGCGCACAAGCACGATTGTGCATGGCACGTGGGCGGCGAATTCTTCGTGGTGGCAACCACCGAGCGGAGATTTCTGGAAATATCTTCATGACAACGTGGATTCCAGCCTGTACGGGGCCAGCGATCGTTTTGGCTGGACGGGTGGTTACAGCGATGCGGCGCGCGCGGACGGCGGAACGAGCCTGCATGACTGGGTGCAGCAGCACAACCTCGAAGGGCTCGACCTGTTTACCCACAGCCATGGAGGCAGCGTAGCGATGCTGGCCAGCCAGGCGGGAATGAAGGTGAGACGGATGGCGTTACTGAGTTGTCCGGTGCATTGGCCGAAATACATGCCGGACTTCAATCTGACGGCGAAGGTGGTGTCGATCCGGGTGCACATGGACCTGGTAATTCTGGCGGACCGGGGCGGGCAGAGATTCAACGACAGCCGCATTCAAGAGAATGTTCTTCCCATCTGGTTCGATCACTTCGCGACGCACAATCCTGCCAACTGGCAGAAGTACAACGTGCCGGCGATGTTGTGAGGGCGCGCTAGAATCACGAGTATGGGACCGCTGGCAGCGGCGCGGCTGGTGGCGCTGAAATCGGTGTGGCGTACGACTGGGCTGCAAGCGGCAGGCCGGGCGCTGGTGCATGCGCTGGGGTCGCCGGACGAGGGAATCCGCACGATAGCCGGGATGTTTCTGGTGCAGGGAGGCAAGCGGGCGGAGCCGCTGGTGGAAGAGGCGATCCGGCAGCGGCGGAACTTGCCGATGGTGCTGGTGATTGCGGGGGACATCGGGGCCCAGCGGCTGGAGCCGGAAATGCAGCGCTTTACGAGTGATCCGGATCCGCAAGTGGCGAAAGCGGCGAGTGACGGGCTCAGGATTCTGGCGGCGCAGCAGAAGGCGAGTCCTAAGTGAAGCGAGTTACTTTTCTTTGGATCTGAGCGCTTTCGCAATTTCCGGCAAGCGGCTCAGCAGGGCGGAATATTTCAGCCACAACTTGTGATCTACGGCGGGCGCACCGCTGACGATAGCACCTGCGGGGATGTCGCCGGCGACGCCACTTTGCGGGGTCACGATTGCGCCATCGCCGATGGTGCAGTGGCCGACGACCCCGACCTGCCCGGTGAGGATGACTTTATCGCCGACATGGGTGGAACCTGCGAGGCCAACCTGAGAAGCCAGCAGGGAATCGGCGCCGATGCGCGATCCGTGGCCTACCTGCACAAGGTTGTCAATCTTTGTGCCAGAGGCGATGCGGGTTTCGCCGACGCTGGCGCGGTCGATGCAGGCATTGGCCTGGATTTCGACGTCATCTTCGATGACAACGGGCTGGGGTTGGGGTATCTTGTGCCAGCGGCCGGACTCGTCTTTGGCGAAGCCGAAGCCATCGCCGCCGACAATGGCGCCATTCTGGAGAAGCACGCGGTGGCCCAGGCGGCAATTTTCCCGGACGACGGCGTGGGAGTGGGCGAAGAAATCGTCGCCGATGGTCACGCCACGGTAGATGACGACGTGCGCCAGCAATACGGCATTGGCTCCGATGACGACGTTTTCATCGATAGCCACGCATGGGCCAATGTGGGCGTTCGCGCCGATGCGGGCGGAAGGATGGATTACGGCGGTGGGATGGCGTCCTTCGGCGTAGCGCATTGCCGGAGTAAACATGGCGATGGCACGGGAAAATGCCAGGTAAGGATTCCGGCTGCGCAACATCGCTGTCGAGATGGCAGGGAAATCCTCGGACAGCAGCACCGCCGAAGCACGAGTGTGGCGGGCGGCCGCGGCGTATTTGGCATTGGCAAGGAAGGTCAACTGGCCGGGGCCGGCTTGCTCGATACCGGCGACGGAAGTGATTTCAGTGTCGGGCGAGCCGTTTTCCAGCCGGGCGCCCAGGGTGGCGGCGATGTCTCCGAGTTTCATGGCAGGTTCTCGTGGAACAGTGATTGTAACGCTGGCGAGGTTACTCGCCGAACATGGGGACCTGGCGCGTGTCGGTGGGCAGGCCGCGGCGCTGGCGGCGAGTTGCGCCGATGACGGCCAGTATGGTGAGGGAGTCGAGCGCGCTGCGCGGCACAAAGATGCGCTGAGTGTTGGAGCGAAGGTCGGGAGGATTGATGAGGTAGCCGTCTCCGGTGACCAGGCTGAGATCGTTGGGCATCATGCCTTCGAGGATTTCGCCATCCTTGAACTTCAGCCGTACCCAGAGGCCTTCGGTGCGCGGGCGGGTGGTGAAGGTCTTGCGGCTGAAAGTTTCCGGGTCGCCAAACTCGCGCACAAAGTGCACGCTCTTGATGTCCCGCAGGTCAATCGCCACCACGTTGCCTGCAGTGTTGAGCAGTTCGAGTTTGCCTTCGCGGACAAAATCAGCGGGGGCGACGTAGCCGTTGATGGAATCGCGGTCCATCTTTCGCACCATGACTTTCTTGTGAGTGGAGGGCATGCTGGCCGGTTACTGTGCCTGCCGCGCGGCTGGCCGCCGGCGGGCTTGATGCGATTCTCGCACTTTTCCGTGAAAAACGATGCGCCATCGCGTTCACAGTAGCCAAATCGTTAACGTTGTGTTATTTTCTGTAGTTTGCCGCGGCCCATCTCAGTTATTCTAAGTCTATTGAATAGAGTTAGTTACATCGCAGTTGCCAGGCTGGCGAAGAGGGCAAAGTTCGGCCCTGTGGAAATCGTAGGGCAGGCGGCAACCCAGCGAATAACAGGCGTGCGGTCGCAAGCGAAGCATGGCTGATTACATTTACACGATGGAGATCCGGTTGACGCCGGATCAGCAGCGCGGCGTCGTTCTGGCGCAAGACATTGCCCGCGCCGCGGGCATGAATATCTACCTGACCGGCGGCACCGTCCGTGACATCATCAGCGGATTCGCCATCCGCGATCTCGATTTCACGGTGCAAGGCAATCCCCTGAAGCTGCAAAAGGACCTGGAACGGGCCGGCGCGGAAGTTGCGGCCGCCGACGATACGGTGAACTCGCTGCATTTACTGCTTCCGGGCAAGGTGCGCGCCGAGATCAGCATGGCCCGGACGGAGCGCTACGAGAAGACGGGACGGCCGCCGGTGGTTGCGCCGGCGACGATCATCGAGGACCTCCGGCGCAGGGATTTCACGGTGAACGCCATGGCGCTGTCGCTCAATCCCGGGTCCCGCGGACTGCTGATGGATCCGTTCAACGGGGCGGCGGACATTGAAGCGAAGGTTCTGCGCATCCTGCACAACTATTCATTTGTCGAAGACCCGTCGCGCCTGATTCGGGCCACGCGCTTCGCGGCCCGTTTTCACTGGCCGCTCGAAGAACGGACCCAGGCGAGGTTTGAATCGGCCAAGGAAAACAATTACGCGGAATACATATCGAACCGGGCTATCGGGCAGGAAATCGAGCAACTGGCGTACGAAGACGATCCGCTGCACATCGTGCGCATGCTGGAGAAGGACGAGTGGCTGAAAGTGCTGAGCCCGCGCTGGACAACCGCCAAGGTGGACACGGCAGGCTTGGGACAGCTGCTCAAGACGCGGCAGCAGATGAACGAGCTGGGATATACGCCGGACCCGGCGCCCGCGGTCCTGCATTTCCTGACTGCGAGGCTGGGCGACAAGGATATCGCCGACATGCGGCGGCTGATTCCACGGAAAGACCTGGTGGAAGCGTGGAAGAATCTTGATGACAATGCTAAGGAATTGTCCAAGCGCTTATCAGGCAAGGAAGCTGGGACGCCGTCGCGAACGTGGAAACTGCTGACGGAATCACGGCCGGAGATGGTGCTGTTTCTGGCGGTAACGGCGCGGCAGCAATCGGTCAGCCTGAAAATCAAGAACTTCTTCACAAAATGGCGGCAGGTGCAGCAGAAGCTGCCATTGCCGGAGATGACGGAACTGCGCATCACGCCGCAGTTGCCGGAGTATCCCAAGATCGCGCATGACGTCTTCATGCTGCTACTGGACGGCAAGATGCGGTCGCGCACCGAGATTGTGAAATATCTAAAGCCCCTGGCGCCGCCTCCGCCGCCTCCACCTCCGCCGCCTCCGCCCAAGCGAGGGCGGGCAGCGAAAGCGGCCGCTGCGGCAGCAGCCGCGGCTGGAACTGCACAAGACAGCGGCAAGAAAAGAAAGAAAGGCGAGGCGGCGCCCGCCGCCGAACCGGCCAAAGTTGCGATAGCCAAGCCCCCTGATCCACCGCGGGTAGCTGCGGGCAAGTCCGCGCCGCAAAAGCCTGCGAAAAAGCCAGCCCATCCGCCTAAGAAAGCGAAAGGCAAGAAGCGGTAGGGCGGACTGCGGTAACATCTCTACGAATTCACGCGGGGGCGTGCCATGAAAAAAGCGGTAAGGGTTGTGTTGTCGGCGTTGGTGTTTCTGTTGTTGCTTCTTGTCGCGGCAATCAGCCTTACGATCGGATGGCGGCCGTTCATCGGTCCGCGGGCGCGTCCGCTGACGTCACGGACATTCGAGGCAACGCCACAGCGATTGGCGCGCGGCCGATACTTATTTACTGCTGTTTCCGGCTGCGACGGTTGCCATTCGCCGCGTGATTGGACGGCCCCAGGCACGCCGGTGCTGCCGAACGGATCGGGCGCGGGACAGGTAATGTGGTTTTCCAGCCTGCCCGGAAGAATCGTCGCTGCGAACATCACTCCCGATCGCGAAACAGGAGCCGGAACGTGGACCGACGATCAACTGGCACGCGCCATCAGGGAAGGCATTGGACATGACGGACGGGCGCTGTTTCCAATGATGCCGTACCAGAACTTCCGGCACATGTCGGATGAGGATCTGGCATCCCTCATCGTCTACATGCGGACGCTGCCGCCAGCCCACCACGAGTTGCCGCCAACAAACATCATCTTTCCCGTGAAGTACCTGATACGAGCGGTGCCCGGCCCCGTGACCGAAGCGGTCAGCAGCCCGGACCCGAGCGACCGCCTGAAGTGGGGCAAGTACCTGGTGACGATGGCGAATTGCGGTGAATGTCACACCGCGATGGTGCGGGGCAACGCAATTCCCGGGCTGGAGTATGGCGGCGGGTTCCTGCTGGATGGGGCGTGGGGCGTGGTGGCGAGCGCGAACATCACACCGGATGCCTCGGGCATCAGCTACTACGACGAAGCGCTTTTCTTGCAGGTGATGAGGACCGGCTACGTGAAGGCGCGCAAGCTTGCGCCGATCATGCCGGTTGCGGAGTTCAAAGACCTCACCGACGATGATCTGAAGGCGATGTTCGCTTACCTGCAGACCTTGAAACCGGTAAAACACCGGGTGGACAACACTTTACCTCCAACCTACTGCAAGCTCTGCCGGCATAAGCACGGCGGCGGAGATCAAAACTAGCCCCGGGGTTTTTCGCAAGGCGGGGCTAGCGGGCAGCAGTATAATGGTGCTATGCACCGCTGGCTGTTGATTGCGGCTCTGGGCGCGGCGTTTGTGGCGTTGCCGGCCTGGGGACAAAGGCGAGGCGGAGGTGGCGGGCGCGGGTTCGCCGGCCACGGCTCCGGTTTCGCCGGGGGGAGGGCCGGGTTTGGCGGGCACTCCGGTTTCGGCTTCCGGTCCGGTGCGGGTTTCCACGCGGGATTTGGGGTACGGCCAGGACCTGGCTTCCGTGGCGGGTTTGGTTTCCGGCCCGGTTTCCGTCCAGGGTTCCGTCCACATTCGCGATTCTTCTTCCGTGGCAGGTATGGGCGGGGATATTGGTATCCGTACGGGTATTATCCGTATGCCTATTACCCGTATTACGATTACGGATATTCCTATCCAGCTACGCAACAAGTCGTCCAAGAACCGTCTTACTATCCTCAGGAATACGACGAACAAAGCGATCTCGGCCGCGACATTGATGTGCTGACCGGCAAGGTGGACAACCTGCAGCGAGAAATGGAGTCCCGGTTGCCGCCGCCGAAAGCTCAAGCAGCCTCACAACCGACTGCGCTGGTGTTCCATGACAGCCATATCCAGGAAGTGCAGAACTACGCCATCGTGGGTACGACGCTGTGGGTCTTTGACCAGCAGCGGGCGACGAGGATTCCACTGGCGCAGCTCGACGTTCCAGCCACCGTCAAGCTCAACGATCAGCGCGGCGTAGACTTCCGTTTGCCTCAATAGCCAGGATGGTGGACCTGCGCTGTGGATAAGTCCTCGCGCCAGCGCTGGATTTTCCCGTTAGAATGAGCGCGACATAAGGTCACAACATTACCCATGTCTCAATTCGTTCACCTTCATCTGCACACCGATTACTCCATGCTGGACGGCGCCTGTGACGTGGAGAAGCTGTGCGAGCATGTAAAGGACCTTGGTATGCCGGCGGTCGCTATGACCGACCATGGCAATATTTTTGGCGCGGTACATTTTGTGAATGCCGCGCACAAGGCCGGAGTGAAGCCGATCCTCGGTTGCGAACTTTACATCTGCAAGAAGGAAGACCACCACATCGAGCGCACGCCGCCTGAGGGAGACACCTACAATCACCTTCTGGTGCTGGCGGAGAATGAAGAGGGCTACCGGAACCTGGTGCGCATCACCTCCGAGGCGTCGTTGCACGGCTTCTATTACAAGCCGCGGGTGAGCAAGCGATTCCTGGCGGAGCATGCCAGAGGACTGATCGCCCTTTCCGGTTGTCTGAAAGGCGAAGTGGCGGAGTTCCTGACGGAAGAAAAGTACGAGGCGGCGCGAAATGCCGCCGCGACGTACCGTGACATCTTCGGTAAAGAAAGTTTCTTCCTGGAAATCCAGGACCAGGGACTGGAGCAGGAGCACCGCATCCATCCAGGATTGTTCCGGCTGGGGAAAGAACTCGATCTGCCGCTCGTGGCCACGAACGACAGCCACTATCTTTGCGAGGAAGACGCGCATGCCCAGGACGTGATGGTCTGCATCCAGACGGGGAAGTCCATCCAGGATGCGAACCGCATGAAGTTTCAGGGCACGGACTTCTACGTCAAGAGTCATGAGCAAATGGCGCGGGTCTTCAAGGATGCGCCAGATGTGCTATCGCGGACACTCGACATCGCGGAGCGCTGCAATGTGCGGCTGGAGAAGGTCAGCAACCCGTTCCCACATTTCGAAGTGCCGGAAGGCTACACGCTGGACAGCTATTTCGAGCATGTGACGCGGCAGGGGTTCGCGCGAAGGATGGAAGTGCTGCGGACGCTTTCGGAGCAGGGGAAGCTGCAGCACAATCTGACGGAGTACGAACAGCGGCTGGCGCGGGAAGTTGCGACGATCCAGCAGATGAAGTTTCCAGGGTATTTCCTGATTGTCTGGGACTTCGTGCGCTACGCGAAGGAACATAACATTCCGGTGGGGCCGGGCAGAGGTTCGGCGGCCGGTTCGCTGGTTTCGTACTCCCTAGGCATTACCGATCTCGACCCGCTGCAGTACGAGCTGTTCTTTGAGCGCTTCCTCAACCCCGAACGCATTTCCATGCCCGATATTGACATGGATTTCTGCATGAACCGGCGAGGCGAGGTGATTGACTACGTCACCCGGAAATATGGCCGAGAGAACGTGGCCCAGATCATCACCTTTGGGACCATGGCTGCGAAGGCAGCCATCAAGGACGTGGGCCGTGCGATGGACATGCCGTATGCCGACGTCGACCGCATCGCCAAGATGGTTCCCACGACGCTCAATATCAAGCTGGAACAGGCGATTACGGATTCGCCGGCCTTGCAGCAGGTCTATGAGGGAGATACGCAGGTCCGGCAGTTGATTGACACAGCGCGCAAGCTGGAAGGCCTGGTGCGCAATGCGGGCGTGCATGCCGCCGGAGTGGTAATTGCCCCGCGTCCGCTGACCGAACTGGTTCCGCTTTACAAGACGAAGAACGATGAAATCGTCACTGCCTTCGACATGGTGGCGATCGAGAAGATGGGCCTGCTGAAGATGGATTTTCTGGGCCTGACGACGCTCACGATTCTCGACGACACGGTCAAGGTGATAGCGCAGTCGCGCGGTGAAAAGATGTCGCTGGACAAGATTCCGCTCGACGATGCGGAGACGTACCAGAAGGTCTTCCACAAAGGACTGACGTCGGGAGTGTTCCAGTTTGAATCGCACGGGATGCGGGACGTACTGCGACGTTACCAGCCGAACACGGTCGGCGATCTGACGGCGCTGAATGCGTTGTACCGGCCGGGGCCGATCCAGGGCGGCATGATCGATTTCTTTATCGAGCGCAAACACGGGCGCAAGAAGATTGAATACGAACTTCCGGAACTGAAAGAGATCCTGCAGGAGACGCTCGGCGTCATCGTTTACCAGGAACAGGTGATGCAGATCGCGAACCGGCTGGCGGGCTACTCGTTGGGAGAGGCCGACCTGCTGCGGCGAGCGATGGGCAAGAAAAAAGCGGATGAGATGGCGCAGCAGCGCGAGCGGTTCGTCAATGGCGCGGTGCAACGCGGGTATCCGCGGAACAAGACAGAGAAGATTTTCGACCTGATGGAGCAGTTTGCGGCCTATGGCTTCCCCAAGGCGCATTCGGCCGCGTACGCACTGCTGGCCTATCAGACGGCATACCTGAAGACCCATTATCCGGTGGAATTCATGGCAGCGCTGCTCACTTCGGTGACCGGCAACACGGATGATGTCGTGAAGTACATCAACGAGTGCCGCGAGATGGGGATCGCGGTCGAGCCCCCGGACATCAACGTAAGCGACGCAAACTTTACCCCGCATGGGGCGGCGATTCGTTTCGGCCTGGCGGCGGTGAAGAACGTCGGTCACAATGCCATCGAATCCATCGTCAACGGTCGCACGCCGTCGGGGAGTTACCGGTCGATTTACGAATTCTGCGAAAAGGTGGACTTACGGCTGCTGAACAAGCGAGTGCTCGAGTCGCTGATCAAGAGCGGGGCCATGGACTCGTTGGGACGCCGGGCGCAGTTAATGGCGGTGCTCGACAAGGCCATTGAGCGCGCGTTGAAAACCCAGCGGGATGAGGAATCCGGCCAGCATGGGCTGTTCGGCGTGTTTCAGCAGGACGAGGCGGCGACCGAGAACGATACGCTGCCTGCGGTACCGGATTGGGATG